>Ga0213875_10002719_pt1 | contig 10445 bp, 9 predicted proteins | sample BarmaccomBMRX_R8_FD_160105 | JGI IMG/M metagenome (GOLD analysis project Ga0213875, IMG submission 160105) | Root-associated microbial communities from Barbacenia macrantha in rupestrian grasslands, the National Park of Serra do Cipo, Brazil - RX_R8 | ecosystem: Host-associated > Plants > Roots... | reverse complement strand
CGGGGCGTCTTCGCCAGCGGTCGTATGAGACCAAGGAAGGCGAGAAGCGCACGGTGTATGAGGTCGAGGTCGACGATGTCGGCCCGTCCCTGCGCAACGCCTCGGCCAAGGTCAACCGGGTCGCCCGGTCCGGCGGTGACGGTGGCGGCTACGGCGGCGGCCAGGGAGGTGGCCAGCGCAGCTCTGGCGGTGGCCGGTCCTCCGGCGGCCAGGGCGGCGGCTACGGCGGCAGCCAGGGCCAGGGCGGCGGCTACGGCGGCAGCCAGGGCGGTGGCGAGTCCGACCCATGGGCCACCGACAGTCCCGGCGGCTACTCCGACGAACCGCCGTTCTAACCAGCACAAGCAAGAACAACAAGTACCGACCATCCCCGCCGCGGGCGGGGCTCTAAGGAGCACCACGATGGCGAAGCCACCACTGCGCAAGCCAAAGAAGAAGGTCTGCGCGTTCTGCCATGACCGGATCGCCTACGTCGACTACAAGGACACCGGCCTGCTGCGGAAGTACATCTCCGACCGGGGTAAGATCCGCGCCCGGCGGGTCACGGGCAACTGCACGCGGCACCAGCGCGACGTCGCGACGGCGATCAAGAACGCCCGCGAGATGGCGCTGCTGCCGTACACGAGCACGGCGCGCTAGGGAGTCAGGCAGATGAGTCGTACACCGATGAAGCTCATCCTCACCCAGGAAGTGAGCGGTCTGGGCGCACCGGGTGACGTGGTGGACGTGGCCGCAGGCTACGGCCGGAACTACCTCATCCCGCGCGGCTTCGCGATGTCCTGGACCCGGGGCGCGGAGAAGCAGATCGACCTGATCAAGCGGGCCCGCTCGGTCCGGGAGATCCGCAGCCTCGAGGACGCCAAGGCCGTGGCCGGGCAGCTCGAGGGGCTCAGTGTCCGGATGCGCCGCCGGGCCGGCACCAACGGCCGGCTCTTCGGCTCGGTCGGCCCCACTGACATCGCGGCCGCGGTGCGCGAGGCCGGCGGTCCCGAGCTCGACCGGCGCCGGATCGAGGTCCCCGACCCGATCAAGACCCTGGGCTCGCACCAGGTCCGGGTCCGGCTGCACCCCGAGGTCAGTGCCCCCGTCGAGATCGAGATCTCGGCCAGCTGACGCCTGTACGCCGCCGGGTGCCACTGGCCCCGGCGGCGTCGGCACGCTTTCCCATCCTCCGGCCCCTCCGGCGCCGTTAGTCGGCGGGACGGATGTAACCGGAGATCAGCCGGGCCAGCTCCGGGTCGATCTCCCGCACCATGGCCCAGACCGCAGCGACCTGTTCTTCCAGGTCGGCGTTGCCGCCGCTCTTGCGGTCCGCCTCGAGCTTGTCGATGGCCTCGGCCACGCGCTGAAGCGCGGACTCCTCTATCGAACACACGAGCGAAGATTATCAGCTCGACGGTGTCCGCGTGTGTGCTTTCCGCAGTCGTGTTATCCACAGGATGAGCACCTCTTGCTGTGGATAACGCCTGTGGACAATCAGCCGGTAAATCCCCGGCATATTTTTCTTCCACACACCCCGTGGATCATATTTTTCCTGCTTAAGCGCCTGCAGATATCGGCCAGGCGAGCATCTCCACAGCTCTTTCCCCAGGGTGCGCACAACTTAGCCGGCGTGTCTGCACACGTTGTCCACAAGTCATCCACCGTCTGGGTTGGTGACCTGCGCGGGGAGCCGGAAAAATGTCAGAGGGTTCGGCTAGAACTATGTCAGGCAAAGGCAGCAACGCGTTCCTGGCGTGTTCATTCAGATGGGGGTGGGCGGACACGTGAGCGTCACCGAGATGTCCCCGCGGAATGACGACTTCGAGCGGACTCCGCCGCACGATGTCGCCGCCGAGCAATGCGTCCTGGGCGGCATGCTGCTCTCGAAGGACGCCATCTCGGACGTGATCGAGGTGATCCGGCCGACCGACCATTACCGCCCGGCGCATCAGCTGATCCACGAGGCCGTCCTCGACCTGTACGGCCGGGGCGAGCCCGCTGACGCGATCACGGTGGCCAACGAGCTGACCCGGCGCGGCGAGATCGCCCGGGTGGGCGGCGGCCCCTATCTGCACACGCTGATCGCCTCGGTGCCGACCGCCGCCAACGCGGGCTACTACGCCCGCATCGTCCGCGAGCGGGCCATCCTGCGCCGTCTGGTCGAGGCGGGCACCCGGATCGTCCAGTTCGGCTACGCGGGCGAGGCCGAGGCCGACGAGCTCGTGGACCGGGCCCAGGCCGAGGTCTACGCGGTCACCGACCGCCGCACCAGCGAGGACTACCACTCGCTGTCGGAGATCATGCCGGGCGCGCTGGACGAGATCGAAGCCATCGGCAGCCGCGGCGGCGTGCTCACCGGCGTGCCCACTGGCTTCTCCGACCTGGACGCGCTCACCAACGGCCTGCACCCGGGCCAGATGATCGTCATCGCCGCCCGGCCCGCCGTGGGCAAGGCACTCGCCCTCGACACCCCGCTGCCGACCCCGGCCGGCTGGACCACCATGGGCACTGTCCGCGTCGGTGACCAGCTGCTCGGCGCCGACGGCAGGCCGACCCGCGTGGTCGCGGCCACTGATGTCCTGCAGGGCCGTCCCTGCTACGAGGTCGAGTTCGACGACGGCGAGGTGATCCTGGCCGACGAGAACCACGAGTGGGTCACCTGGAACCACCGGGATCGTCGGTTGGCCCCGCCCCGGGCGGTCACGACCGGCCAGATGGCCCGGACGCTGCGCCTGGAGGCGGTGTCCCGCCGATCTAACCATGCGGTGGCGCTCACCGCCCCGCAGTCGGTTGCGCGCCTGGTACCGGCGCGCGGCGCGGCTACCGGCCTCGGTGATCCAGCTCGGTGGCGCTACGTCGTCGACGTGCGGCCCGTCTCGTCCCGGCCCGTCCGCTGCGTCCAGGTGGATACACGAGATCACCTGTACCTGGCCGGCCGGGGCATGATCCCGACGCACAACTCCACCCTCGCATTGGACTTCGCCCGGGCCGCGGCGATCAAGAGCAACCTGGCCACCGTGGTGTTCAGCCTGGAGATGGGCCGCAACGAGATCACCATGCGGCTGCTGTCGGCCGAGGCTCGGGTGCCCATGCACACCATGCGCACCGGCCAGATGAACGACGACGACTGGGCCCGGCTGGCCCGGCGGATGAGCGAGGTCGCGGACGCCCCGCTGTTCATCGACGACTCACCCAACATGTCCTTGATGGAGATCAGGGCCAAGTGCCGCCGCCTGAAGCAGCGCCATGACCTGAAGTTCGTCATCATCGACTACCTGCAGCTCATGTCGTCGCCCAAGCGAGTGGAAAACCGGCAGCAGGAAGTCTCGGAGATGTCCCGCTCGCTCAAGCTGCTGGCCAAGGAACTCGAGGTCCCGCTGATCGCGCTGTCCCAGCTCAACCGTGGCCCCGAGCAGCGCACCGACAAGAAGCCCCTGCTCTCCGACTTGCGCGAGTCCGGATGCATGACCGCGGACACGGCCCTGACGCGGGCAGACACCGGCGCACCGGTCACCTTCGCCGAGCTGATGCGCGACAGTTGCGGCGGCATACTGGTGTGGTCGGCGGACGAGTCCGGCCGGCTGGTCCCGGCCCCGCTGACCAACGTGTTCGCGTCCGGCACCAAGGACGTCTACCGGCTGCGGCTCGCGTCCGGCCGTGAGGTCAAGGCCTCCGGCAACCACAAGTTCCTGAGCTTCTCCGGCTGGACCGCGCTGGACGACCTGCGTCCTGGCAAGCGGCTGGCCATTCCGCGGCACGTACCGGAGCCGATCGGTGTGGGCCTGGGCTGGTCGGAGCACCGGATCGGGCTCCTCGCCCACCTGATCGGAGACGGCTGCCTGGTCGGCCGTCAGCCGGTGCACTACACCTCCAACGACGAGGACAACCTCGCCTTCGTCGAAGCGGCGGCGGCGGCAGAATTCGGCATCGCGCCACGCCGGGTGGCCCAGAAAACCTGGTGGCACACGTATCTGCCTGCTCCGCAGCACTGCACGCACGGCCGCGGGAACCCACTGCACACCTGGTTCCGGGAGCTCGGGATCGACGGTCTCCGGTCCTATGAGAAGCGCCTGCCGATGGTGCTGTATTCGGCCAGTGATCGCGAGATCTGCTTGTTCCTGCGGCACCTGTGGGCCACCGACGGCTCCGTCTGGCTCGGGGCAGGCAAATCGGCGCCGAAGGTCTACTACGCCTCGTCCAGTCGTGAGCTTGCCTACGGGGTCACCCACCTGCTCGGGCGGCTGCGGATCGTGGCCCGCGTCCGCTCGGTCAGCAAGGCCGGTTACAAGCCCGGCTACCACGTCATCGTGGCCGGCGGGCCGAGCCTGCGCAGCTTCTGTGATCGCGTCGGGGTGCACGGGCGACGCGGCGAGACGGCCCGCGAGCTGGCAGCGAAGCTCGCCAGCCGGGTGACCAACACCAACGTGGACACTCTCCCCATCGAGGTCTGGGAGACGGTGAAGACCGAGCGTGTCCGGGCCGGGCTGACCGAGCGCCAGTTCCAGGCGGCCATCGGCACCCACTACTGCGGGACGGCGCTTTACAAGGCCTGCCCGTCCCGGGAGCGGCTGATGCGGTGCGCCGAGGTCCTTGGCTCACAGACGCTGCGCGACATGGCCAGCAGCGACCTGTACTGGGACCGGATCGTGGCGATCGAGCCGCTTGGACCGCAGCCGGTATTCGACGCTACGGTAAAGGAAACACACAATTTTATTGCAGATGGCATTATCAGCCATAATAGTATAGAACAAGATGCCGACGTCGTAATTCTTTTGCATCGCGAAGATGCTTACGAACGCGAATCGCCACGAGCAGGCGAAGCCGACCTTATCGTCGCCAAACACAGGAATGGCCCGACCGCCACAGTGACCGTCGCATTCCAGGGCCATTATAGCCGATTCGTGGACATGGCAAGTCCGTGACCTGCGTAAAGGTGGATTTTTTCACCGTCTCTTTGCGGATGAATTACTCAGCTTTCTCACTTACGGCGACCGCTGCCGTCTGGACAGGCCGTTAGCGAGAGCAGGCAGGGACGCAGCAGCCGGATTACCTCGGCCGGGTCGGCGGTGGCGAGTTCGTCGGATATGACGAGATGCCGGGAGACCGTGATGCCGAGCGTGATGGCGCTGATGATCGCGGCCCTCAAATTCGCGTCGTCGGCCGGAATGGCCTGGGCGATCTGCCCCTCGTAGCGGGCAATGCCCGCGCTGGCGGCGCTGGCGGCTTCAGGATTTGTCAGCATCGAGCGCAGGAGGGCGAGCGACGCGATCGGCTCGGTCCAGATTATCCGGATCCGGGCAGGCCGCATCGTGCACTCCCGCGACTGGGCCGATCCCCGGATTCTGGAAGCCGTAACCGGGTGAACCAGGGTCAGGAAGCCGACATGGGTCGTGCGGGCGGGGCCCTGCGGCGAGTAGAGGTGGGCGCCAGGACGATGCGTGCTGGCCGGGCACAGCTGGGGCGGCTTGCTGGTCTAGCTGCTGGCTTTCCGTCGGCCGGACCTGGTCGCGGGCTTGCTGCTGGTGGACCCGGGGCACGAGGAGACGGACAGCGGGCTGCCCCGCCCCCTCCGGTGGGGATGGCGGGTCTGGCGCGCTGTCCACCCCGAAGAGATGCGCGGTGACGTCGCCGCGTCCGATGCGACCATCCGGGAGCTGCGCGCCGCTGCAGCGCCCTTCCCCGACGTGCTCGTCGTCGTGCTGAGCGCCAGCCGCAGCTTCCCGTTGCCCCGCCGGTTCCGCGCGCACTGGACCCGCTTGCAGGCAGCGCTCGCCGCGGCCGCCCCGCGCGGACGTCACGTCGTCGTCGACGGCACCGGCCACAGCATCCCGGCGGCCCTCAGCTGAGTAACCCGCCCGGCGCGACCGCGTCGTGCGCCGGCACGAACGGGATGGACACCAGCGGCGCCAGGGCGACGAGCGCGAAGGCCAGTGGATAGCCGACCGCGGCGATGAGCGCACCGACGCCGGGACCGACGGCGGAGGCGGCCACGAACTGGCCGGTGTTCTGGATACCGAGCGCCTTGCCCGACCAGGCCGGCCCGGCGGCCTCGGCGACGGAGGTGAAGGCCAGGCCGTTGTCGGCCACGCTCACGGTGGTGGCGATCACCAGCATGGCCGCGCCCGCGGCCGACCAGTGCAGGAAACCCGTGAGGGCGAGCAGGCCCATCACGGCCACGCCGCTGACCGCGACCCAGCGCAGCACCCGCACCCGCCCGCCGGCCCGGTCGCTCAGGGTGCCGACGCCGATGCGGCCGAGCGCGCCGATCAGCTGCGAGATGCCGATCACCAGGCCAGCCGCGGTCTGGTTCCAGCCCAGCCCGGCGACCAGCCACACCAGGCCGAACGTGGACAGGGTGAACTGCGGCAGCACCAGGAAGGCCGAGACCAGGTGGATCCGGGCGAGAAACGCGTCCTGCCGGTAGGGATTGGGCCGCGAAAGACCACGCGCGCCGTCCGCGGCGCCACCCGCCGAGGCCGGGCGCGGCGGGTTCCTGATCCCGAACGCACATCCGACCGCCAGCACGCCCAGCACGATCCCGGCCACCAGCAGCGGGCCGCCGACGCCGAACCGGCTGGCCAGCGGCGGCACGACCAGGGCGGCGACCGCGACACCCAGCGGCTGGGATATCTGCCGCAGCCCCATGGCCAGACCCCGGCGCCAGCGCGGGAACCAGCCGACGACCACCCGGCCGCTGGCCGCGCTGGTGCTCGCCGCGGACGCGCCGCCCAGCCCGAGCAGCAGCGCGAGCGGGACGAAGCCGTGCACCGCCATCGCCGCCAGCGCGAACGTCGCGGTCAGGGCCTGGCCGCCGGCGATCACCCACCGTTCGCCGTACCGGTCCGCCAGCGCGCCCCACACGACCAGGGTGAGGACCATGCCGATCGTCGGCGCGGAGGCCAGCGCTCCCGCCTGCGCCAGCGGGACGCCGCGCTGCAGGTGCAGCAGCGGGATCAGGTACACGGGCGTGCTGACCAGCAAGGATCCCGATGCCTGCGCGGCGATGCCGAGGCCGAGCATCCGCCACGCCGCGGCAGGTACCCGCTCGGGTGCGTCCGCTCCTGCCTTCGCCGGCGATGTCACGAGCTCTCTCCGGTTGCTGGTCACCTTTATGGAATACCATAGTGGTATACCAACACGGTATACACCGGCAATGAGAGCGGGAGCAGCGGATGACCCCGAACAACGAGCAGAGCGCCTACCAGGGCCTGCGGTCCGCGATCTTGTCGCTGGACCTGATCCCGGGCGAAAGGCTCAGCGAGCGCGGGCTCGAGACGATGCTCGGTGCCTCCCGCACGCCGATCCGGGCGGCGCTCATGCGGTTGCAGAACGAGGGGCTCACCCAGCGGTCCGGACGCGGCTGGCAGGTCACCCCCATCGACCTCGCCGAGGTCCGGGCGGTGATGGAGTACCGCGAGGCGATCGAGGCGGGCGCGGTCGCGCTGGCCGTCGACCGGGCCAGTGACGACGAACTGGCGGCCCTGCTCGCGCTGGTGGAGAGCTCGCACGACCACGACGACGAGGAAACCGGGCTGCGCGACGGCACCGATTTCCACCTCGCGCTGGCCCGGCTGTCCCGCAACCCCTTCTTCGCGGACGCGATGAGCGGGGTTCTCACCCGGCTCAGCCGCACCCGCTGGCTCGGGGTCCGTACCCCCGAGGACCGCGCCCGGGTCCGGGCCGAGCACCTCGAGATCGTGCGGGCCCTGCAGACCCGGGACGCGGCCCTGGCCACCGGGCTCGGCACCGCGCACAGCCGCAACACCCGGGATCTGCTGCTCGGCTACCTCACCGAGGAGCGACGCCGGCTCCGCGGCCGCGGGCTGGCGATCATCGAGTCCTCGGCTACCCCGCCGCCGCTCGTGCCGGTGTGAGCTACCGGGCCGGCCGCAGGTTCGTGTGCGGGCAGCTCGCCGGCGCCTGGTCCCTGGTCAGCTGGGCCTTGATCGCCGCGAGCACCACCCGGGCGTACAGCTTGGCCCCAGAGGGCTGGGGATGGACGCCGTCCGGCCACAGCAGGCTGGTGTGCGCGGCGATGGCGTCGTCCCAGTCGGCGACCCCGGTGTGGCTGCCTTTCCTCGCCGCCGCGGCCAGCGCGTCGTTGACCTGGTGCTCCCAGGACTGCGGGCCGAACGTGTTGACCAGGATCAGATCCCGCTCCGGTCCGATGATCCGGCGCAGCTCGCGCAGCTGGGCGGACGTGACCACTCCGTTGGTGCCCAGGCCCACCACGACGACCGGCCGGAGCTCACCGCTCGCGGCCAGGTCCGCCAGGACCTGCAGCCCCGCGTCCATCTGCCGGCTGACCTTCGCGTCGATGTAGATGCCGTGCATGGCCGAGGACAGCGCGGTGGCCGAGGCCAGCATGACCGAGTCGCCGACCGCGATCACCTGCTGCCCCGACACCTTCGGCTGCGCCTGGCCGGGGCAGCCCGCCCCGGCCGACGCCGAAGCGGAGGGAGGCGGGCCCGACGGCTTGCTAGCGGCCGCCGGCGCGGGCGTGGGGCTCGGCCGGCCCTTGGCCGCCGGCCCGGGCGAGACGTACTGCGAAGGCGCGGGTGACCGGGACTCCGCGCTCACCCGCTGGCCGTCGGCGACCTGGCGCAGCAGCCCGGGTGGGGCGTCCGGCGCGGGCGGCCGCGCCACGCCGTACGCGGCCATCGCGACCACGACCGCCGCGACTGCGGCCACCGCCACCGGCCGGACCCGCTCCAGCCAGCCGGCCGCACCGGAGCCAGCCCGGACGCTGACGGCGGCCAGGGCCCGCCCCCAGCCCCGCGCGGTCGCCAGCAGGCCATCACGCATGATGGGCGTCTCGACGAACCGCCAGGAGGCCGCGGCCAGGGTGACGGTGACACCGGTTTCCGCCGCCCACTGCCACGGCTTCGGGCTGGCGCTATGGGTCAGCGCGGCGGTGAGCGCGATCACCGGCCAGTGCCACAGGTAGATGCCGTAGGACCGGATGCCGACCCAGCGCAGCGGCCGCCAGCTGGTGATCGTCGCGATCACGCCGTGCCCGGCGGCCGCCGCGACCAGCGTGACCGCGGCCAGCGCGGCGATGATCAGCCCGGCTGGGTAGACGGCTGGGTCGCTGCCGCTGAAATGCCCGGTGGCCCAGGCCAGCACGGCCAGCCCGATGACCCCGGCCACGTCCAGCCGCCGCCCGGGCACGGCCGGGGTCGCGGCCAGGACCGGCAGCGGCCGGGCCAGCGCGAGCGCGGCCCCGATGAGCAGCGCGGAGGCATGGGTGTCGGTGCCGTAGTAGACCGCTGACGGGTCCCCGCCCACGTGGTACTGCACCGCCATGACCACGGCTGACGCCACGGCGCCGAGCCAGGCTACGCGGGTGCACAGAGCCCGCCCGTTCGGCCGCTTCAGCAGCAGCCAGATGATCAGCGGCCAGACCAGGTAGAACTGCTCCTCGATGGCCAGCGACCACAGGTGGTCCAGCGGCGCGGGCGGCCCGGCCGCCGCGAAGTACGAGACGTGATGCAGGATCTGGTACCAGTTGCTGGTGTAGGTGGCCGCGGCCAGCAGCGCCCAGCGCAGCGAGGATTCCTGGTCCGGCTCGATCAGGCTGGCCGCGGCGGTGACCGCAAGCAGCATCACGGCCAGCGGCGGCAGCAGCCGCCGGGCCCGCCGGATCCAGAAGTCCTTCAGCCGAACCCGCCCGGTCAGCTGCTGCCCGCGCACCAGGAGGTCGGTGATCAGGAACCCGCTCAGGACGAAGAAGATGTCGACGCCGAGGAAGCCCCCGGACAGTTCCGAGGCACCCTCGTGAAAGCCCATGACGGCCAGTACCGCCAGCGCCCGAACTCCGTCCAGGCCGGGCGCGCGTGTGCGCGTGCTCGTGGTGTCCAAATCTCGCCCGAAAATTGCCGCGGCGGCCTGTTATCGCGAGCCATGCTAACCATCGCGATCGGGTTATCCCCGGAGAAACGCCGCAGGGGCACCAGACTTGCTTTACCGGGCCGAACCGTCCGCGGTCGCCGCAACCGCCCCCGCGACCACGTCCTCCAGGCGGCCGGACCGGGCGTACGCGGACCGCTGGAAGGCGGCGCCGTTGCCGCGGGTGAACACGTCGCCGAGCAGTTCGGCCACGGTGTCCTCGTCGCCGGCGTCGGCCAGGGCGTCCCGGACGTGGTCCACCAGCAGCCGCACCACGGCCGGGGCCGGCTCCGGCTGGCCGGTCAGCGGACTGACCAGGGCGCCGTCGAGGCCGGACCGGCTGGCCCGCCAGGCCGCCAGCCGCAGCAGCTCGACCCGGGCGGGCAGTGCTGGCGCCCCCGCTCGTTCGGCTCGGGCCTCGGTCTCCACCAGCGCACGGGCCAGCGCGGCGACGAGCACCGCGTCCTCGGCCCGCAGGCACACGTCGGCGATCCTGATCTCGATGGTCGGGTAGTGCTCGGACAGCCGCGCGTCGAAGTAGACCATGCCGGTGTCGAGCAGCGTGCCGCTGTCTA
>Ga0213875_10002717_pt1 | contig 10446 bp, 6 predicted proteins | sample BarmaccomBMRX_R8_FD_160105 | JGI IMG/M metagenome (GOLD analysis project Ga0213875, IMG submission 160105) | Root-associated microbial communities from Barbacenia macrantha in rupestrian grasslands, the National Park of Serra do Cipo, Brazil - RX_R8 | ecosystem: Host-associated > Plants > Roots... | reverse complement strand
CTTGATACAGTAATAGTCCCAAGAGCAAGGCTGGCACTAATCCCACAATCAGTCCGACCAGCCATCTCTGGGGAGGGCTGTCCCGTCTACGCAACAGCATCTTGGGCGGCATAGTGTTCCTCTGCCGGGGCAGGTGTTTGAGTCGGCTGGCCCTGCTCCAAGATCACAGCACGCTCAGAGGCCCCGCTACCCATCTATGGCTACTATCCGCCTATAACTGTAAGCGCAGGCTAGGGAGTGTTGCCCATCAACTCGTCGTATTGCGAGAGCGCTCAGGGGCCAGGATCAATCGCTAAAGAGATTTTACATTCGTTGGGTCGGACAAGATGCCAACCAAAGATCAAGATTAGGACAGTAATCTGTTAAGAACCGGGCTGCTGCGATTAGATGAATGGGCACGGTCAATTTAATTGGCCAGGTGAGGGCATAAAGTGACCAGAGTAGCCTACATGGTTATTCAATTCACCTCCCCCTTAGCTGCTGACCGCAGTTATGCTCTATTTGATGAAGCGATTGGATGATTGAGCTTGAACTCGTTCCGGAGAGATGATACGGCAGCCTCAATCCTTTTCCAGTGGTTGGCGTGGCGTTAGTCACGCTAACCTGTAACCGGAAGTGACAGGGAGGTAGCAAATTAGTCCTGGATTAACGACTTGCTAAACCACGTTAGGTAATGCTTGGGGTTGCGTTGAATATCTTCGTCCAGTTCTGCTATATCTACTTGTCTTCCAAATCATCAAGTGCTGGGCCGAGTGGCTTTGGTGTGGCGCTTGGTAATGGCTTTAGCGTTAGTACTGACAGCACGCTGAGGTTTGGCGAGGTGCTTACCCTTCGCTGCTTGGGGTGAACCTACATTGGGACCAATGCCCGGAATTGGTGACTCAGGCGAGGTGACACGAATGGTCCCTTCTGCATCTCCTCCGACAGGTTTGGCAGCGCCTTCGAGTAGGTCTGAAAGGATGCGAACTGGCAATGGGGCTTTGGGACGATTCAACAGCTTCAGAAGAGGATAAATACCGATGAAAATCGCTAGGGGTGGCGCGACTAATTCAAAGGCGACAGCGGCGCTGAGGCCACCATAAAAGCCAATAGTCTTCGCCCAATCAATTTCTACGGGTCCGATATGCCCCACCATTGTCCCATCATCATCTTGACTTTCAGCATCTTTCTGTGGCATCGTGGCTCCTGAGTTAAGGTTTAAAATGTGCAAAGGGTGCCAGCTTGACTCAATGCGGAGCAATAGGTTATAACGGCACACTGAGCGCAAAATATGGCAGATGCAAGTTTTAGTCCCGACTTCTACTGTGCTGAACGAAGCTACGGAAAGATTACGGGCAGTGGGATGACTGAGAGGGGTTAGCCCTTCTCAACTTCATCACATATATCGTCATCCCATTAATGTAGCATCTCTATATTGCAGGCGGTTCTTGGGGACGGTGATGCCACGCATTCGACGCCTATGGCAACGCCAGTGGCCCGTCGCGCCACCACTGTTTAGCAACTAAAGGGCAGCTAAATAGCAGCTACGATTAGAGCCGTCGCAATTTGAGCACAACGTGTCCAGACCGCCTCGCCAATTTTCTTGCCAATCCAGCGTCCCAGCGGAGTCTGCAAGAACTGCCTGGCAACCCCCCACGCATGGCTTAACCGTTTTTCTGTGTGTTTCAAGACGTGTGAAACCAATCTTGCCCGCTGGCTCCGCTTTTGGGATGCCTGGTTTTGAGGATGACTTTTGATAGTCTTGATTTGGCCCGTTGCGTTACGCCCTGTTGCGCTGTGCGGAGCCGCACTTCGTGCGGCTGGATGACCGGGCTGCAGTGTTATGGACTTTATCCGCTTGCGAGTTTTGGCTTGGGCTTGGCTTGTTGGCATACGAGATTGCATGGAGATGCCTACGTGCGGTTAAGGGCCATGTCTAGGTACCTACTGAATTTTACTGGATTCTTGATTCAATCTTAATTGTGGAACCTCAAGAATAGTTTAAGAAAAATATAAAAAGATGTTAAGATAAGCCTTATGTCTGCCCAGACTTTGGGGTCTGGACATTTGCAGGATATTTAGTAGACAAAGTAGTAACCATTTACCCTAAATGGTGTCACGTTCAACCTATATTAAGGCTATTGAGGTCATTGTGGTGTAGAACTTGCATTAACTAAAGCAGCTTACGCCAGCCAGGACATTTCCCTATTTATGATGTCTAGTGCAGTGAGCTTTACTCGGCATAACCGAAATGAAAGCGTCGCTAATGCTGAGATCAGGTGTTGAACTAGGACGTAGTATTCTCATGACAGAAGCTCATCGCCTCAACCATAGCCGTAGAAGGGTTGAGGCGATAAGTCGAGAAACCGTTACACGGCTGTGATATAGGCTGAATGATGTCGGCTAAATTATGGAGGTTTTAATGGCACTTGAAGATTTTATGGAACCTGAGGTCGGTATTGCAATAGCTGCGACAGCGGCACTCAGTTCGCCAAAGGTGCGCGAGGTGGCGCGGCGCGGTATGGTTTATGGACTCGCTGGCGCTATGATGGCAGGAGATTTTATGATGTCTTTCGCCCAAGGTGTCGCACGCGGGGCTAAACAGGCCGCAGGCACCGCCGACATGGTTGAGGAAGTTGAAATTGAAGAAACTGAGACCCCCGCAGAGGACACGCCAGCGGCGCCACGTCGGGCCCGTCCTCGTCGGAGCCGTCCTACCCGGGGTGCCGCCGCGTAAGGTGCCACAACATAGGGTGCCACAGCATAGGGTGCCAGAGTATAAAGTTGGAGGAAGCCAAGGAGTACTATGAGTGAGAATCATCTCACACCCCATGATACCGTGACTTCCGCAGCCGATGCAGCGGAGGATACTGTAGTTAGCGAGTCCGACGAGGTCATGCAGCGCGCGGAGGAATTAGTAGACGAGGTGGGCCAGAGAGTTGGCGCGTTCGCGTCACAATTGAATCAACAGCTTCAGCGCTTTGTCGCGCGTGCCCGCGAGGAAGCTGAAGACATATGGGCTGAAGCCCAGAGTTTGCGTGGGCGTGAGTAAATTGAGTGAATCATACCCTAAAGCACGCCAGTTGTGCCTTTTGCCGAATTTGAACCTCTGTAATAGGACAAGGTCATCCGGTTGTTTGGATACGCTGAACTAGACTAACAAAGAGCAACTCGTTTTGGCCTATCCTGATTGGTATGTGGCGGGCTCCCCCGTTCGCCATTTTGCTCCTTAAAGCTTAGATCAATATAGTCCCGCACTGGTCTTTGGTCTTAGCGAAAGCTAAAGATGCTAGGTCAGGATCATTGCCCTAACAGGATAATTGAACTAACAGGATGGCTGACCTGAAGTGTGGCCTTGGTGCGCCGACTAACAGGTTGTGGGGAGGTTTTGTGCCAGAAGTTCACCAAGAAGATGGGAACGACTTGAGTCGTTCCTGTAATGAGTATCGTGCTGCTCTCCACCGTATGATTCAAGTTGCTCATCGCATGGTTAAAGTGCTTGATAGTCTTGATGTTACGCGGCCTAGCCAGGAACTCTTTGAGACTAATGAAGCCGTAGAAGCGGCCATCGAAAATGTCTTGGCCGCAGACGATAAATTGATTGCCGATCTGCCATTACAATGTCGAGATTGTTAACTCTTATAGCAAAGCGTCTTTCGCTTGATAGCCCTATGATCTCTGGGCATAGAACTGCTTGTTAAGAGTTATTCTAAAGCACAAACGGCGGTGTAGGACTGTGCCTGATTCTTAGGCACAACTCCTTAGATAGGCACAGCTCCTTGGCTTTGCCTAAAAATTGATAGTGAACCACCACATATTGTGTCGGAGGCAAGTTTCTGCCCCAACCACTTGTGGCAAAGTTTAATTTTTAGGCAAAGCTCAGCTCCTTGGATAATTCTCAAGTTGAGCGATGCAGTCTTTTATCTAAGCCCTAATATGTGCCTCTAATTAGTAGGCGGTCTAAAAGTATGGTATCTGCCAGTGTCGGTGCAACGAGGCCACAAGCAGGACGATCCCGGAATCTCACAGGCGAAAAAACTTCCAGCCAGGCTCCGGTAGGACACGGCACGGCTAAGAAGCCAGCGGCTAAGAGGCCAACGGTTCAGTCGCTGGCGGCCAGCGAACTGGCGCTTCAGGAACCAACTGTCGTAGTGCCGCGTATGCCGCGGGTGGTACGCGCCCTACCGGGTCGCCTCCGGGTTCATTTGCTGGCATGGTCGGGCCAGCGCCGCACCCAGATTGAGAGCCGTATCAGGCAAGCGCCAGGGGTGCGCAGTGTCCAGGCCAGTCCCGTAACCAGCAATGTGCTCGTTTGTTTCGACCCGGCAGTTATCCCACAGCAGACCATCCTGGACATGCTCCAGGCGGCCCAAAACGAAGCGCTACAAACAGCGAGTTCCGCTGCCCTTGAGCCGGAGGACGAAGTTGATCGTCCTCCGGTGTTGGTAGAGCAGCGGGGGGTGCGTGGGCGGGCGCGCATTGCCGTGCGGGGACTGGATCGTCATCCTATGCTTGCACAGCGGGTTGTCGAGCGACTGGAACGGCGGGGAGGCGTCCGGGCGGCGGCCAATGCATTGACCGGACGGGTATTGGTCGAATTCAATGAGCACGAAATTGAGTTAGAAGACTTAATCTGCGACATCGTTGACCTGGAATTACCGGCCTTGCCGGGTGAAGATCGTCCAGCTCATCCCCTGGATTCGGAGCCACTTATCCAAAGTGCCACGCGCACGGCAGGCGCGGCTATCGGTCTCGGACTACTTGCCACCCGCCAGTTGGCCGGGATTCAAGTGCCGCTCGTCAGCGGTGGTGGTCCCGTCTATACCAGTGCGGCGATTGGTGTTTTGCAGGGCTTTCCTGCGACGCGCAACACGCTACGGGGCCTTTTTGGTAAGGACATCGCGGACTTAATCTTAAGTGTGCCAGATATTATAAGTCTGGCTTTATCCGGTAATCCGTGGGGGTTAGCGGTTGCGGGCAGCGGGGCACTACGGCTTTTGACCGAAGTCCTGGCGCGGCGCGCAGCCTGGCATCGCTATGAGGAGAAGTTGGACACGGCAGCGCACTCTTACGCCGGTACCTTAGTGCGCATCGAACCGGGCGAACGCATCCCACGCGCAGGCCGTGTCGTAGAAGGCACAGGAGCAGCCATCGGGCATGATGGACTGCCCGTGCCCTTAGTCCCCGGGTCTAAAATTGGCGCGGGCGCACGTTGCACGGCAGGGCCGCTCGTCCTGGAACTCGCAGGCCGTCCATTTATTCCGGCTTCTCGTCCAGCTCCTCCAACAGCAACGCTTTATGACCATTACACCCGGTATCTTGGCCCCATTTCGTTAGTTTACACGGCGCTCACGGCCTTGCTAACGCGTTCTCCGGCGCGCATTCTGGAGTCCCTGTTATTGGTCAATCCGCGCACGGCGCTCATTGGCACTGACTTCGCTAATACCAGCGCCTCGGCCCGCGTATTGCGCGCTGGCGTGATTGTGGTGGGCACGCGACCTGAACGGCTGATGCGTTTGCCAAACGTGCTTTTGCTTGATGGTCCCCGGCTCTTAGCCGATGGCCTGGAAGTTTGTAGTGTTTTATTGTTAAACGAGACGAGTGACAACGGAACGGGTCATGACGGAATGGGTGATAACGAAGCAGGCGATGCCGCCGAACTTCTAAGTTTAGCGGCTGGTATTGCGGCGGCGGCAGGATCGCCCTGGGGACATGCTTTCCCGCCCGCAGGCCGGGTCGAAGCGACGGAGGGCAGTTTTGACGGCCATGTCGCTACGGCCTTAGTGGAGGGCGTGCGCTACACGCTCGGGGCTAATCCTGATACGGTTAGCTCGAACCCACAAGCTTATCAAGCTTACGCTGACCAGGCTTTTCCAGAGCACCCCCAAATAGCAGAGATGTTACAGCGACACCAGGGCGATTGTATCCTCACGTTAAACGATGAGCGCGCGGCGCAGCCGGTAGCCCTCTTTATATTACGACCCCGGCTGGCGACTCAGGTCGCGGCGTTAGTGCGCGTGTGTCACCAGGCTGGCGTTGAAATCGTCTTGGTTGGCCGTGAAGAATCGCGCACCGCACAAGCGGTAGCGCACCGTGCTAAAGTGTCACTGCAGTGCACGCATGATCCGGTGACTACCATACAAGCGCGACAGGCACAGGGCGCCACCGTCGCCTTCGTCTCAGATCATGCCCACGCGGGCGCCGCGTTTGCCGCCTGTGATCTGGCTATCGGCGTCTCCTCGGGCCGCAGTGGTCGCTTCCCGGCCCGGGTTGATTTACTGGCCCCGGACCTGGAAGCAATTGCCGCCATTATTGAGACGGGAGCGCGCCGTAAAGCAGCGGTGCGGGATGCGGTGGCACTTTCAATGGTCTCCAATGTTGGTGGGGTTGCATGGGGGTTGCGTGGTGGGCCGGGGGTGCGCCGCGCTTCTTATCTGATGTATCTTACGTCGCTGACGGCGATGGCTGTCGGTTGGCTACGCTTGCGTGGCGGCGAACGGTCACCATCGGCGGTGGCTCGCCTGGCCGATCCCCGCCCGGAGCGTTGGGGCCGCCAAACCACGGATGAGGTGCTGCAAACGCTAGGTTCTGACGCCACCGGACTGACCTCCACCCAGGCTGCGCTACGCCAGCGGACGGCACCTGCCCCAAGCCGACGCAATGAACTGGTTACGGCAGCCTTGGATCAAATCCGCTCGCCGCTAACGGGTGTCTTGTTAGCGGCTGGGGGCATTTCGCTGGTGATGGGCAAGACGGTAGAAGTTGTTTTGCTGGGTGTTACCATTGTGGCTAACACTATTGTGGGCGCCTGGCAAGAATACCAGGCTGGCCGAGCGACAGAAGCCCTGCGCCAACTTGGTCCTGCGACTGCACGCGTCCTCCGCGATGGAACTCTAGTTACGTTGCCTGCTGGTGAGGTCGTGCCAGGAGACATTTTGGCCCTGGCGGCAGGCGACCATGTGGCCGCCGATGCGCGGGTGCTCACTGCCCATGCGTTGGAGGTTGATGAAGCGGCTCTTACTGGCGAGTCTCTGCCCGTGGCAAAAATCCCCTGGGGTGGCACTCCGGCTAGCCATATTGTATTAGAGGGCAGCGGGGTCACAGTCGGCACCGGACGGGCCGTTGTCGTGGCGACGGGGCAACAGACTCGTATGGGCGCGACGGCGGCGGCCCTGGCCTTGGATGACATAGCACAAAGCCCCTTGGGCAGGCGACTCAATCAATTGCTGATGCAAGCTTTACCCTTGGCCGCTGCGGGTGGTCTTATCGTTATGGCCTCCGGTCTGCTCCGGGGCTGGTCACTGTTATCACAATTGACCGTGGGAACGACGATTGCTATAGCGGCGGTGCCTGAAGGTTTGCCCCTCTTAGTCGGAGTCGCTGAGGCGGCTGTCGCGCGCCGCCTGGCAGGACGCCAGGCCTTGGTGCATCGCCTCTCAGCCGTGGAGGCGTTAGGCCGCGTGGACGTTGCCTGCACTGATAAAACTGGCACTTTGACCGAAGGGCGTCTGGTGCTCAGTCTGGTCGCTGACTTTGAGATAGAAGCGCCGTCCTCTGCCACGTTGACAGCCGATTTGCGCCACTTGCTATTGACGGCAGCTCTGGCCAGCCCGCATTCTGAGGCACCGGATGTCGCTGCCCACCCCACTGATATGGCGGTTATTCGCGGGGCGCAGGGAGCTGGTTTGGACGAGGCCATGCGAGCTACTCGAGAGGCCGAGTCGCCCTTTGATCCAGTTCGTTCCTTCCATGCGACGGTGGCACAAGATCGTCTCTGTCTCAAAGGAGCTAGTGAAGTGCTGATCGCGCGCTGCACCCATTTTCGCGCCCGCACTGGCCGCCGCGCCCTGACTGAAGCCAAACGACAACAATGGCTAGCACGGGCCAAGGAACTGGCAGAGCGAGGGCTACGGGTATTAATGGTGGCCGAAGGGGCTGATGGCACCACGCTGCATGATCCTCAAGGCCTCGTCGCGTTAGGCTTTGTAGGCATTAGCGACCCCTTGCGCGCAGATGTGCCCGCCGTCGTACGCCGTTGCCGCGAGGCGGGGGTGCGCGTCATCATGATAACGGGCGATCATCCAGCCACGGCCCGCGCTATCGCCTGCGAAGCCGGTATTTTAGACCGGGATTCGCATACCCATGAGGCCATTCTCACCGGCGGAGAGTTGGCTCAACTGCAAAACGGTGATTTAGATGCGCGCTTACGACAGGTCGCCGTTATTGCGCGCGCGACACCGCTGGACAAGCTGCGTATTGTTGAGGGGTTGCAGCGGCTAGGCCATACGGTAGCGATGACTGGTGACGGCGTCAATGATGCGCCCGCTTTGCGCTTAGCGGATGTCGGGGTGGCAATGGGGCGGCACGGCACTGAGGTCGCGCGCCAGGCGGCTGACGTGGTATTAGCCGATGATGATTTCTCTACTCTGGTTGAAGCTTTTGTTGAAGGGCGCAGCTTCTGGCGCAACATTCGACGCTCGTTGGGATTGCTATTAGGCGGTAACTTAGGCGAATTAGGTTTGCAGGTTGGAGCGAGTGTATTAGGATTGGCCCCACCCTTGTTGACGACACAGATTTTGGCCGTGAACTTAGTGACTGATATTTTACCGGCAGTCGCCGTGGCTCTTCAGCAACCGGAGCAACGTGAGTTGTCATCCCTGGCCCGTGAACAAGCCTCAGCCTTGGACTCCAGGTTGCGTAGTGGCATTCTAAGTCGTGGCGCGGCGACCACCGTGCCAGCTTTATTGGCGTATCTAATCGCTGGTCGCACGAGTGGCATGGTCGAGGCCAGCAGCGTGGCCTTCATTAGCGTAGTCACAACGCAGCTTGCCCAGACTTTAGATTCTGGCTGGACTGAAGGCGGACTCACGCCGCCGGTGTTGGGTGCGGTGGCAGGCTCGTTGGGTATGCTAGGGCTGGCGTTGCTGGTAAATCCGATTCCTAACTTTCTCAGCCTAGTTCTGCCTTCGCCTGCGAATTGGCTCTTAATCGGCGTTGGCACGCTGATGGCCGTAATCATGGGCCGCTTGGCATTACCTTCAACTGCGCCTAACTTCAGGATGCCTGCCCTGACGATGCCGACGTTGCCACGACCTGCGCTGGCGGTTGAGCGTTCTCCCCTGGCAGCAGCGCGGTCTTCGCTGGCCCTGCCTCTACGGGTAGCCAGAGGCGCGGCATTGCAACTGGCCGGTGTTCTTGGTTAGCGCTGCTCGGTGGCGCGACTGGGTGCAGACAGGTGCGCGCCACGCCTACCATGCGATAAGGTCGGAAGTAAGCAGGCCAAGCCATAGTAAGGAGGCTCAGAATATGGATGTAGTATGGCAGGAACTTGGTTCAGAAATGCCGCATCCGGCTCAACTGGCGCGCATCGTGATCCGGCTCGGTTGGGCGCTCTTGTTAGCTGGGGTGATCGGCTTTCAACGGGAACGCACTCATCATGCCGCAGGACTACGCACTCATCTCTTAGTCTCTCTTGGGTCAGCTCTTTTTACGCTTATCCCTTTAGAGGCCGGAGCGCACGTCGCTGACTTAACGCGCACCGTTCAGGGAATCGCGGCAGGGATCGGCTTTATTGGCGGAGGCGTGATCTTTAAGGCGGCAGATCAACGCCAGGTTCATGGTTTGACCACTGCTGCTGGCATCTGGCTAACAGCGGCAGTAGGCGTGGCAGCCGGTTTAGGACAAGCCGGGCCAGCCTTAGTCGGGATCGGTTTCACCTGGTTCATTTTAACGACCCTGGAACCGCTGGAGAAACGCTGGTGCGCACTACATCCAACAGACGGTGAGACGATCCCGGCTGCGCTGCCTCCACCTTAACCCAGACCTGTGTTCGGTCTTATCCTACCTCGCCTATCTGAACTTGAATTTAGCGGTGACCCGGCTGCCGCTGTTGGCCTCACTGTTTCGAGGCATCACAGATGAACGCCCGGTCTTGGCACGGATAATGAAGCATAAGAGGCTTATCTATGCGCATTCCGACAACATCCAAAGTGCCCCCACCGCGTCTCTCTACCCCAGGACGCACTATTCCTTCTGGTAATTTCAAAACGGTCTTGTGGCCTATCATCAAGCGAATGCCCAGTTATCTGCGGTTGGGCTGGAATTTGGCACATGAACCAGCTATTGAGCATCAGCATAAGACCCTGCTCTATGCCACCGTATTGTATCAGGTCACGCCCGCCAATTTGCTGCTCAGTGCCATACCCGTGCTAGGACAACTGGATACCGTGGTACTACTCTTACTGGGCCTGCGACAGGTGCTCGCACACTGTCCCCGTGAGGTGGCGGCACGCCACTACACGCAGTTGAACCTATTGCCTACCCAATTAGAGATGGATCTAAAAAGTGTTCTAACCATCGCCAAAGCCACTGCCGCAGGGGCTGCTGAAACCGCAGGGTACCATGTGGGTAAAAAGACTTATCTCGCGGGGCAGATGCTTCATAATTTTGGCCGTCGTGCCACGAAGC
>Ga0213875_10002716_pt1 | contig 10447 bp, 9 predicted proteins | sample BarmaccomBMRX_R8_FD_160105 | JGI IMG/M metagenome (GOLD analysis project Ga0213875, IMG submission 160105) | Root-associated microbial communities from Barbacenia macrantha in rupestrian grasslands, the National Park of Serra do Cipo, Brazil - RX_R8 | ecosystem: Host-associated > Plants > Roots... | reverse complement strand
GGCGCACATTATCGCGCTCAGCACTTATGGAGGGGATGAGGATGTTCGCCGCGCGCTGCAAGCGGGCGCTCGGGCATATTTGACGAAAGACGTGCTGCACGACGAGCTGATCCGCGCTATTCATGCGGTGCATTCCGGCGGAAACTATCTGCCGCCTGGAGTGGCGGCTGCGCTGGAATCCAGTTCATTGCCGGCAGGCTTGAGCGCGCGCGAAGCGGAAGTTCTTGCGTTGATTGTCAAGGGATACGGCAACAAACGAATAGCATACGCGCTTGGCATCGCCGAGCACACCGTGAAGAATCACGTGAAGAGCATCCTAGGCAAGCTTAGCGTGGACGATCGGACGCAGGCGGCGACGGCGGCGATTCAGCGCGGGATAATTCATCTGTAACAGTATCCACCGCGAAAGACAGCTACGGCCCAAAACACGGCCCCGGCCTTAGTGATTAGGGCCGTTCGATTGCGGGGTCTTTTTTTGCGCTCGATCGTTGGCTTTCTGTCGCCTTGCGAATAGCGTCCGCGTCCGCCAGGTCTTGTAGTCGCCCTGATGCCAGTTTGGAGGCTATGAGATCGTCGGCGGAAATGAAATTCGCTTTCAGGCCGGTCGCCGTATCAATCAGTGTTTCAACTCGCCTTTCCCATGCGCCGTCAAAATCGACGCCGGGAATGGCCGGGAGAATATCGAAGCCGTTCGGCTCGTGCCCAAAACGAAAGAAACTGTTGCGATCCGTGAGATCTGCCGCATGGATGCCTTGGAGCGACGCGCCGAATTCGGCGAGCGCGGCGTAGGCCGCTGTTGCGTTTTCGAGGTCCGCTTTTATGAAGAGGTCCATGTCCTTCGTAAAGCGGGGCTGCGAGTAATGGATAACTGCGAAGCCACCAACGACGAGGTATTTAACGCCATGGGCATGGAAGGCGGACAAAAGGTCTTTGTAGTCTTGGTACATCAGGCTCGATCTTCCATCCTTTGAGCGCGTAGGCGGTCTCGACCAGTTCATCCACCGCGTCCAGTCGTTCATGTGCGGGCCGACTTTGCCAATAGCGGTACTCGTCCGCCTTCATCTCGTCGAAGTTGGTGTACTTGCGTATGATCAGCGCGTCATCCATGGCCTGTATCTAGCATATCGGACAGCATGGGGCAAATACGTAATGCTCATGATCGACGTGCCGGATTCAGCTTTGAACGCGCCGCGTCTCTAGCCAGTGAGATAATTCCGCGTAGTCGCTCGAATGGCCAAGACCGACTTTAAATCCGTTGACGAGTATATTGCTTCGCAACCCGAAGAAGTTCGAGGCGTACTCGAGCGCGTGCGGAGCACCATCCGCAAGGCCGTTCCCCAAGCCGACGAAGTGATCTCGTACAAGATCCCGACCTACAAACTGGAGGGCGGTGCGGTGCTCCATTTTGCTGGTTGGAAGAAGTACATTTCGCTCTACCCGGCATCCGCTAAAGTCATCGCGGCATTCAAAGACGCGATAGCGCCATACCTGGTTACCAAGAGCACCCTCCGCTTCCCGCTCTCGCAGACTGTTCCGGTGAAGCTAATCGGACGGATTGCTAAGTTTCGGGCCTTGGAGGTCGCCGAGCGCGAGAAGGCGAAGGCATCACGCCGGCGGGACGCGAAAATTCAGCCCCGGTGAGTTTATTGCACTGGCCGAACTTGCTACCTTTTAGTGGCGGCTCTTCAATTCTTCCGGGCGCGATGAGCGCGCGGGCGCCAGCAACATAGAACCGCGTGGCCGATCAACAGACGTTAGTGATTGGAACAAGGAGAGAACAATGGCAGAAGTAGATTTTGCGGCTGCTCGAGTTGCTGGTAAGGACGCGTTCTCGCCTCCTTCCATCACTCAGATTACGTTGCGGATCAACGGTGCGGCTCATCAATTGCGAATTGAGCCTCGCGTTTCGCTGCTGGATGCATTACGAGAATATCTCGGTCTCACGGGTACGAAGAAGGGCTGTAATCAAGGCGCGTGCGGCGCCTGTACTGTTTTAGTGGATGGAGAACGTACCCTCTCGTGTCTGGCGCTTGCCGTTCAGTACGAAGGCACCGACATTACAACCATCGAAGGTTTAGGCGCAGAGGGAGAGCTTCATTCGCTGCAAGCCGCATTCATCGAGCAGGACGGATTTCAATGCGGCTACTGTACGCCGGGGCAAATCTGTTCGGCCCTCGGGATGATGCAGGAATTTCAAAACGGGATGCCTAGCGCTGTCACGGAAGATGTTTCCGCCCGAGATGTGGAGTTTTCTGACGAGGAAATCAAAGAACGGATGAGCGGCAACTTATGCCGTTGCGGCGCTTATGTCGGAATCTGTGCCGCTATCCGCGAAGTGTTCGAATCTGGGGTGACGCCGTGAAGAATTTCGAATATTCGCGCGCCGATTCCGTGGAAGGAGCTGTACATCTCTTCGCGCAGCACGCGAACTCGAAATATCTGGGCGGGGGAACCAACCTGGTCGACCTGATGCGCGAAAACATTGAGCAGCCGGAGGCGCTCGTCGACGTGACGCGCTTGTCAGCGGATGGAAAAAACGCCGCTGGGATCGCTGAACTTCCAGACGGCGGGATTTCCATCGGCGCGGCGGTCAGGAACAGCGCGCTGGCCAATCACCGCTTGATCCGGGAGCGCTATCCAGTGTTGTCGCAGGCGATTTTGTTTGGCGCGTCAGGGCAGATCAGAAATATGGCGACCACGGCCGGCAACTTAATGCAGCGCACCCGTTGCTATTACTTCTATGATGAGGCCGCCAGTTGCAACAAACGAAACCCAGGCTCGGGCTGCGATGCAATTGACGGATTCAACCGGATACACGCGATTTTGGGAGCTTCGGATAGCTGCATCGCGACACATCCATCGGACATGTGCGTCGCCCTGGCGGCCCTGGACGCGGTTGTTCACGTCGAAGGGAGAGAGGGTAAGCGCACCATTCCAATCACCGACTTTCATCTTCTGCCAGGAGACACGCCGCAAGTGGAGACGCGTCTGGCGCCAGATGAATTGATCACCGCTGTTCAACTTGCGGCGCTGCCATTCGCCAAAAATTCCCGGTATCGCAAAGTTCGCGATCGGGCGAGTTTCGCCTTCGCGCTCGTGAGCGTCGCGGCGGCGCTTCAAACCGAGGACGGTGCGATCCGGGAGGTCCGCCTTGCGCTCGGAGGTGTCGCTCACAAGCCGTGGCGGGCTGATCGCGCGGAGAAAGAGCTGTTGGGTGCAAAAGCGAGCAAGGAAACTTTTGCCCGCGCTGCCGAAGCAGAACTTGCGGGCGCGCGCGGGTATCGCGATAACGCTTTCAAGATCGAACTGGCGAGGCGAACGATAGTGAGTGTGTTGAGCGAATTGGCGGAAGCTGGAGGTGTTCGATGAGTGTAATGCAGAACATTCTGGAAACAGTTGCGCATTTTGTTTCAGATAAGCAAAAAGATCCTCTCCTGGACCAGGAAGTTTATCTCGGCCAGTCGGTTGTGCGCGTGGATGGCGCCGACAAGGTGCGAGGCGAGGCGCGCTTCACCTCTGAATTCAAACTCGACAATATGTCGTACGCCGTGCCGGTTTACAGCACAATAGCCAAGGGAAAAATTCGGAAGATCGATGCCGCTTCCGCCCAACAGGCGCCCGGCGTGCTGGCCGTCATCACTTTCGAAAACATAATGAGGATGAAGGCGCCGCCGATCGTGGATTTCCACAATATCGGCAAGGGTTTTGCGTTGAGCGATCTGCCGATCATGCAAAACGCCGAGGTGCATTGGGATGGCGAACCTGTGGCCATCGTGGTCGCCGATACACCGGAACGCGCCGAAGATGCTGCCTCGCTCGTTTCCGTCGAATATGATGCCGAGACGCCAGATGTTTCGTTTGAAGGCATGAAGCCCAAAGCCATTGTGCCCTCCGACATCATGGGCGAGCCGCCGGAACTCGAGATCGGCGCTGTGAAAAATGCCATGAGCGAGGCGGAGGTAAGCATCCGGAATGTTTACCGGGCAGCGCGCTATAACCACAACGCCATTGAGCCGCATGCGACGATTGCCGCGTGGGACGAGCAGGGTGGTTTGCTGGTCTATGATTCCACGCAGTCGGTAAACCTGACCGCGCATACGCTCTCCTATATATTCGATCTGAAAGTGCAAGATATTCGGGTGGTCGCGCCGTTTGTCGGCGGTGGTTTCGGCGGCAAAATCGGCTGGAGCAATACTCCACTTTGCGTAGCGGCGGCGCACGCAGTGAATCGTCCGGTAAAACTGGCGTTATCCCGCAAGGGGGTTTTTCGGATGGTCGGCGGCCGTACGATCTCAGAACAGGAAGTCGCCCTGGGCGCGCGGAAGGACGGCAAGCTGACGGCTCTGATCCATACCGGACTGACGGCCACGACAACCAGCGGGAGGTACGCCGAACAATGCACGTTTCCGCCGCGGCATCTTTATGCCTCGCCCAATCTCTTTGTCGGCCAGAAAATCGTCTACCTCGATACAGTCGCCAATACGTGGATGCGCGCTCCGGGCGAATCAATCGGCACGTTTGCGCTCGAATCGGCAATGGATGAACTCGCCCACGAGCTAAAGATGGATCCGATCGAACTCCGGAGAATTAACGAGCCCGAAAAAGATCCCACGAAAGACATCGAATTCTCAAGCCGGCACCTGACGGAGGCATACCGGCGCGGCGCGGAGAAGTTCGGATGGCAACGACGCAACCCGGAGCCGCGCTCTCAACGTGACGGCAAATGGCTAGTCGGGCAGGGAGTCGCGACAGCTTATTATCCGTTCATGCGTTTTCCTGCCAAGGTTCGCATCCAGATTTGCGCCGATGGATCAGCGATTGTGCAGACGCCGGGGAGCGAGATGGGGATGGGATTGGCGACAACGCAGATCCAGCATGCTGCCGACCGCCTTGGATTGCCGCTCGATCGGGTGAATTTCCAATATGGCGATTCGAGCCTGCCCGATACGCCCATGCTGGCGGGCGGCTCGAATCAGACCGCAACGATCATCGCGGCGGTGCGAGCGGCCGTGGAGGAACTACATCGCGAACTGCTGACACTGGCGCAAGAGCGTGCCGATTCGCCTCTCAAGAGTGCGAAGTACGAAGACTTGGAAGCAAGAAATGGCGGACTGTTTTGGGCCGGCGACACGGACCGCGGAGAGACGTATGCCGCCATTCTTCAGAAGGGTGGCCAGCCGTCGGCGGAAGCCGAAACATCGTCTGGTCCCCCGATGGAGACGATGAAACATTCGATGGCATCTTACGGCGCGCAGTTTTGCGAGGTGCGGGTGAACGAAGAGTCCGGCGAATTGCGCGTACCGCGATGGCTTGGCTCCTTCGATTGCGGCACAGTGGTGAATCCAAAAACCGCGGCCAGCCAGTTTCGCGGCGGGATCATCATGGGAATCGGAATGGCGCTAACCGAGGAGACACTATTTGATGAGCGTCGAGGCCGAATTATGAATCCGTCGCTCGCCGAATACCATGTTCCGGTGAATCTGGACGTGCCGTACATCGAAATCATCTACAACGGAATACCAGATGACCAGGCGCCTTTGGGCGCGCGCGGAATCGGCGAACTCGGCATAACCGGAGCGGCGGCGGCGATTGCCAATGCAGTGTTCAATGCGACCGGAAAGCGCGTGCGGGATCTGCCGATCACCCTTGACAAGCTGCTGTGAGCGTCAAAACGCAAAGGCCGCCCACGCCAGGAACGGTGGCGCCAAAGCGGGAAATGTCGACAACGCCCAGAAGGTTTGCGAGCACCGCCACCAGCGCCACACCACGAATTGAATAACGAACCCAGTGCAATTCTGGACTCATTAGGACGAGCAGAATCAGCGAGCCATAGAGCACCGCGGCAAGCAATCCGTCAGATATTGGCTGGATTGATTTTATTAAACATCTGTTCTAAACTGCTGTTTAGATGGCAAACGCGGCGGCAGCACGTGCAGCACCCAAACCAGAGCAACAGCGCGAGCCGGAGGTCACGCGAGCAAAGCTGCTCCAAGCGGCCATTCAAGTGTTCTCCGAATACGGATACGAGCGCGCTACAGTTCGCGAGATCTGCCGGCGGGCGGGCGTAAGCATCGCCTTGGTGAATTATCATTTCGGCGACAAATTGGAGCTCTATCTCGCGGTGCTTCGATATGCCATCGATGGCGAGGCCAAGATGGCATTGTTCAATCAGGCGTTAGCCGAAAATACCGACCCCTGCGATGCTTTGCGGCAGATTATCCACGGAGTTCTCGAACGTTTAAGCGCTTCGCACGAACAATTTGGATTGCAGCTGCGTTTCATGTTGAAGGAGATGGCCAACCCAACGCCGGCTCTTACTCAGGTAGTTGACGAGACCTTGCGGCCGGTGTACGACCGCCTACGGTCGCTCGTGGGAAAGATCCTCAATCTCCCGATGGATCACAAGAAGACGCGCCTGTGCACGCACAGCATCGTGGGCCAAATTACGCACTACTCTCAGTGCCAACCCGTTCTGTCTCAACTTTGGCCCGCGATGAAAATGTCGCGAGAACAGAGGGAGATGATCGCGAATCATATTGCCGACTTTTCGCTTGCTTACCTGAGAGCTTCGGGTGCCGGGCCGGAGCGAGCTAAGGCCGGGCATGCGACAGCGAAGCGTAGCGCCTCCCCCCCAGGAACTCGACTGACATCGGCGAGGAGCAACAAATGATCGAAGAAAAGACGGTTAATTCCGCGAAGGAGCCGCAGGCGCCAGAGCCACAACAACCACCAGCGGACAAGCAAAAGCGGGCAGACGATAACGGTCAACAAGCGCAACCGAAAGCTCGCCGCAAGTTTGTTCCCCTCATTATCATCGTCGTCCTGGCGGGAGCGGGCTTCCTCATCTGGCGGATGTTCTTTTTCACGCCCGCCGTTCCTGAGAGCATTGTCACGCTCAGCGGCCGGATTGAAGGCGACGACTCGGCTGTCGCGCCCAAGACCACGGGCCGCATTCTCGAGATTCGCTTCCGCGAAGGAGACACAGTCAACGCCGGAGACGTAATCGCGACTCTCGATGACGAACAAGTCCGCGCGCGTCAGAGCGCGGCGGAATCGGCGCTCGTTGCTGCCGAAGCGAGAACTGCGTCCGCGCGCGCGCAGGTGGCCGTCTTACAAGAGCAGTTAAAAGAGAATGAGCTGTCGACAGAACAGTCTAAAGTGGATGCGCAGGGACGCGTGAGGCAAGCCGAAGCTGATCTCGCCGCGGCGGAAGCAGATCTCGCGCAACAAGAGGCGTCCTATCAGCTCGCCGCCTTCGACAAAGAGGCGTATACGCGGCTAGCGAAAACCGGCGCGGTGTCGGAGCGCCAGGGCAAGCAGTCCGTTGCCACGGCCGATCAGCAGGCGGCTGCCGTCGCCGCGGCGAAGAAGCGAGTAGAAGCAGCCCGCGGATCGCTCACCACCGCTCAGGCGAACCTGACAAACCCCGGCATCCGCGAAGCCCAAACCGCCGGCGTCCGGCGGCAGATGGCTGAGCAAGAAGCTGAGATTGCCAACGCAGCCGCGAGCGCCCAACAGGCTCGCTTCGAACTGAAGGAAGCGCGGGCAAACAGTCAGGATCTCACCGTGCGCGCGCCGTTCACCGGCACCGTCATCACGCGCGCGGCTGAGCCTGGCGAAGTGGTGACGGCGGGGACCGCGATCATAACGCTGCTTGATTTACACAAGGTTTATCTGCGAGGGTTTGTGCCGGAAGGCCAAATTGGAAAAGTGAAGCTGGATCAGCCTGCGCATGTCTATCTCGATTCCAATCCGAATCAGCCGCTCGACGCCTACGTTTCGCGCATCGATCCGCAAGCGACGTTTACTCCCGAGAACACGTATTTCCGGGACGATCGGGTCAAGGAAGTGGTCGGCGTGAAACTCCAAATGAAGACTGGGATCGGTTATGCCAAGCCGGGCATGCCTGCGGATGGCGAAATTCTCGTGCAGAGTAACCAATGGCCGGTGCATAAGGTAAGCAAATGACGGCCACCGTAATCGATCAGGCTGCGCCTCCCCGCGCTGGAAATGCGGATGCGCTGGCGATCGACGTCAACAATCTTTGGAAACGTTATGGAGCGATCGAAGCCGTGCGAGGTATCAACCTTCAAGTTTCTCGCGGCGAGATCTTCGGCTTAATCGGTCCGGATGGCGCCGGGAAAACATCCTCCTTCCAGATCCTTGCGGGTGTGATGGAAGCGACGTCGGGCGGAGTTGAAATTTTTGGCCGGCCCGCGCGTGAAGCTCGTTCACAAACTGGCTATCTGACCCAAACCTTCAGCCTCTATCCCGATCTAAGCGTTACCGAAAACATTCACTATATCGGCGATTTGCGCCGCGTGCCTCGCGAAGAAATCGCCAAGCGCGGCCTGCGCTACCTGCGAATGTTTGACATGGACCGTTTCGAGGACCGGTTGGCGGGGCGGCTCAGCGGGGGCATGAAACAGAAGCTGGCGCTTGTCTGCGCGTTGGTTCCCCAGCCGCACGTGCTGTTACTCGATGAGCCGACCACAGGCGTCGATCCCGTATCTCGCCGCGAATTTTGGGACACCTTGGCTCATCTCGCCTCCGAAGGCCTCACCATTCTGGTAGCGACTCCTTACCTGGATGAAGCGGAGCGCTGTCATCGCGTGGCGTTGATGCATCAAGGGGAGATCCATCAAACTGGAACTCCCGCCGAACTCCGCGCCAGTCTTCACGCCAAGCGCCTTGAGCTCAGAACTTCGGATCTGCCGAAAGCGGAGCGACTGCTCAGCCCGGACGTCGATCCTGGAAAAGAAATTGTGGACGTCCAGCGTTTTGGGGATCGCCTGGATGTGCTGGTTCACCATGCCGACCAAGGCAAGCAGTTGGTGGAAAGTGAACTGAAGACCGCGCAGCTTGAAATTTCAGAGATGCGCATCAGCGAGCCGACTCTTGAAAATACTTTCGTGGCCAAGCTCCGCAGCCTGGGGCAGGAAGTGCGATCGGATGCCTTTCCCGGCCATCACGATCACAGGAATTTACGCGGAAAAATCGCCATTGGCGCGAAGAATCTCACCAAGCAATTCGGTTCCTTCAGCGCCGTCAAGCACGTCAGTGTTCAGATCCGATATGGCGAAGTTTATGGATTGCTGGGAGCCAACGGAGCAGGCAAGACAACCACGATTAAGATGCTGTGCGGTTTGCTTGCGCCCACCTCCGGCGAAATGCAGCTTGCCGGCGAGAGCGGCAGTCTCAGGTCCCAAAGCGTGCGCGAGCGCATTGGCTATATGTCGCAGAAGTTTTCGCTCTACGACGATTTATCCATCGAAGAGAATCTCAACTTCTTCGCCGGCGTATATGGCGTGCCGGAATCCGAACGAGAGGAAAAATGCCGCTGGGCTCTTTCGTTTTCCAGTCTTGAAGGCAAGGAAAAACAGATTACCGGCAGCCTGCCGGGTGGATGGAAGCAGCGCGTCGCTCTCGGCGCCGCTATCATGCATGAACCGAGCGTTCTGTTTCTCGACGAGCCGACATCGGGCGTCGATCCTTTGGCGCGGCGAGCTTTCTGGACCGTCATCAACCGGCTGGCCGATCAGGGCGCGGCCATTCTCGTAACAACGCACTATCTGGAAGAAGCCGAACAATGTAATCGGCTGGGATTCATGGTCGCAGGCGAACTGGTTGCCGAAGGTACCCCGACCGAAATCAAAAGCCGGCAGGAAGGCCATTTGCTGGAATTCATTGTCGATCGGCCGCAGCGCGCCGCGGATTTGCTGAAGAAGTCGTCAGACCGCTGGCGCGTTTCAATTTTCGGCGACCGGCTCCACGTTATCACCGAAGAATCATCGGAAGCAGGGATGCAAAAAACAACTCAGGAGCTGGAAAGAGACGGCATTCGTGTTCTGCACGTGCAGGAAGAGCGTTTCTCATTGGAAGACGTTTTCATCGGCGTGGTTGAGAAGGCACGGCAACAAGGCAAAGTGGCCTCTGAAGATTGAGGGCAAGTTATGCGGCGAATTTTTGCACAAGCTCGCAAAGAGCTGATCCAAATTGTTCGGGACCGGCTAGCGCTGACTTTGGTGCTGGTGCTGCCGGTAATCATTCTTCTCCTGATGGGATCGTCCATCGCTCTCACCGTCAGTCAAATGCCGATTATCGTGCAGGACTTCGACGATTCATCCTCGTCCCGGCAACTGATCGACGCATTCCGCGCGTCCAACTCGCTCTACGTCGTTTCCTGGCCGGCCAATCGCCAGCCGCAGGACGCCTTCATTTCGAACAAAGCGAGAGCGGCGCTTATCGTTCCAGCACATTTTGAACGCGATGTTCTCAGGCGGCAGAACGCGCCTGTTCAGCTCCTGGTGGATGGCTCGGACGCGAACACAGCCAGTTTGATATCGGGTGACGCCGATCGCATTATTCGCGCCTACAATGCCGCTAATACCGGCGCCTCCGCTCCGCAGCCTGTGCAAGCGGAGATACGGCTCTGGTACAACCCCGG
>Ga0213875_10002715_pt1 | contig 10449 bp, 14 predicted proteins | sample BarmaccomBMRX_R8_FD_160105 | JGI IMG/M metagenome (GOLD analysis project Ga0213875, IMG submission 160105) | Root-associated microbial communities from Barbacenia macrantha in rupestrian grasslands, the National Park of Serra do Cipo, Brazil - RX_R8 | ecosystem: Host-associated > Plants > Roots... | reverse complement strand
TGGATCGACACCTGGAACGACAGCCCGCGACCTTACGTCTGGACAAAGACCGCCGATCAGATCCTCGACTCCATCGCCAGATACTGCACCCGGATTAATGACTCACGACACTAGGCGGCCGCCACCACCTCGGGCGGGTTGAGCAGCGGCGAGGACACCATGAAGTCGGCGCTGGCCCGGTTGCAGGCGACCGGCACGTTCCACACCACCGCCACCCGCAGCAGCGCCTTCACGTCGGGGTCGTGCGGGTGCGGCGCCAGCGGGTCCCACAGGAACACCATGAAGTCGACCAGGCCCTCGGCGATCCGGGCGCCGATCTGCTGGTCACCGCCCAGCGGGCCGCTGAGCAGGCGGGTCACCGGCAGGTCGAGCTCGTCGGCCAGCAGCCGCCCGGTGGTGGCGGTGGCGATCAGGTCGTGCCGGGCCAGCGTGGCCCGGTTGTAGGCGGCCCATTCGAGCATGTCCTGCTTACGGTGGTCGTGCGCGACCAGCGCGATGCGCCGGACGCCGGGTCGTCGGGTGCTGACGGTCTCCACGTTTCTCCTTCGTTCGGCGGCCGTCTTCAGCCTGCCCAACCGGAGACCCATGCGTCCAATGACATTTTCAATATAAAGATATGACCGACAGTCATGCATTCTGGCGGGCGCCGCGGCGGAACCGGATCGGGACGGTCTCGCACGTCACCAGGCCGCCGCCGCTGGTCAGCTCGTCGATGATCGCGAACGCGGTGCCGATCCGTTCCGGCCGGTCGATCACGCTGGTCACCACCGGCACGTGCCGGGTCAGCTGGAACAGCCGGTCGCCGTGGGGGGCGTGATCGCCGTGGAAGCCCCACACCCCGCGCTGGACCGTCGCCCCGGACAGGCCGGCCGCCCGCAGCCGCCGGACGATCGCCCGGTGCACGGGCTGGCCGTCGGCCCGGGCCGCCTCCGACGTGTACACCATCAGCTTCTGCCAGCCGGTGCGGGCGTCGCCGCCGGGCTCGGGGTCAGGCCCGGGTTCCGGCGCCGGCGGGGTGGTCAGCAGGCGGCCGTCGCGCTTGGCCACCACCACCCGCTCGACCGTCATCAGCGGCCGCCCCAGCAACCCGCCCAGCTCGGGCAGCACCCGGGCGATGCGGCCCTCGGCGCCGACCGCGATCACCATCATCGGGACCTCGGCGTTGCGGCTGAAGAAGGCGGCCCGCTCGCGCTCACCGTGCGCGGTGCCATCCACCCCGAGCAGGGCGGTGGCCCCGTCGATGCCGCGCCGGTGCAGCAGGTCGCACACCGCCACGAAGGCCGGCACCCGGAACACCCGCTCCTGCCGCCCCAGGTAGATGGTGATCTTGGCCGCCCCGCCGTTGCCGGTGGCCGCGGCGGCGTCCAGGTCACCGGTCAGCAGCCGGGCCCGTTCCAGGGTGACCAGTCCCGACCCGGTCAGCCGGACCGCCTCGGGGGCCAGCGCCTCGATCCGCTCGCGCCGGTCGACCGCGATCGCGGTCAGCGGCAGGTCCTCGGACAGGCTGAGCGACTGGTCGGTGCGCAGCCGGTGCTTGAGCCCGAACCCCTCGACCCCGCGCAGCAGGATGCTGGTGGCCACCTCCCGCTGCCCGTACAGGCCGAGCAGGGCGTCGGCCACGAACTGGCCGCCGGCCCGCTGCCGTTCGCCGAAGTAGCTGGTCAGCTTCAGCGCCTCGATCGCGCCGGCCGCGTTCGGATCGGTGATCACAGCAGGCCCCCGATCCAGTTGCCGAGGGCGGCCGCCGCCACCCCGAGCACCAGGCTCACCACCACGTTGGCGGTGGCCCGGCCCAGTTCCCGGTCCTCGGCCAGCCGTTCGGTCTCGAACATCCAGGTCGAGAACGTGGTGTAGGAGCCGACGGCGGCCGTGCCGGCCAGCAGCGCCTGGTCCTTGCTGAGGGCCAGGCCGGTCAGGAAGCCGAGGATGACCGCACCCGACAGGTTGATGACCAGCGTCCCGAACGGGAAGTCCCTGCCGGCCCGCGAGGCCACCGCCCGGTCGACCAGGAAGCGCAGCACCGACCCGGCCCCGCCGATGATGACGACCGCGACCCACACCAGCACGCTCATGCTGTATTTCCCGCTCGCACCCGGACCCGGACCCGGCGGACGACGGCGGTGGCCAGGTAGATGGCGGTGTAACCGGCCGCCACGCTGGCGGCCGCGTAGCTGACCGCCAGCCCCCAGGCGTGCGCCTCGATCATCTTGAGGATCTCCACCTGCATGGTGGAGAACGTCGACAGCCCGCCGCACAGCCCGGTGCCGAGCAGCGGGCGCCGGTAGCTGGACAGCGGCAGCCGCTCCTGCAGCCGGGTCACGAAGTACCCGAGCAGGAACGCGGCCACCACGTTGACGGTGAACGTGGGCCACGGCCACTGGGTGGCCGAATGCGGGAACGCCTCGGCCAGGGCCGCCCGGGCCAGCGTGCCGAGCGCCCCGCCGGCGAAGATCGCGGTGATTTCCCGCGCGTCAGACAATGCTCAGCTCCTCCACTCGTGTCGGCGGAAGAAGCCATCAGCCGGGCGGACAGTCAGCCGGGCGGCGGTTCGGGAGGCGATCCTCCACGTCAGGGCATCATCTGACCCGTCCAGGTTAGTGGATCACCGGCGCTGGCCTGCGCGCTCCTCACAAGATGGGCTTGCCGCCGGTCACCGCGATCCGGGCGCCGGAGATGTAACTGCCCTCGTCCGAGGCCAGCAGCACGTAGACCGGTGCCACTTCCGCGGGCTGTCCCGGTCGCCCGAACGGGACCTGCTGCCCGAAAGTCTTCACCTGTTCCGGCGGCATGGTGGCCGGGATGAGCGGAGTCCAGATCGGCCCGGGGGCGACGCTGTTGGCCCGGATACCCTTCTCGGCCAGCATCCCGGCCAGCGCGCCGGTCATGTTCGCGATGCCGCCCTTGGTGGTGTCGTACGCCAGCAGCGTGGGCACCGGGTCGTCCGAGTTGACCGACGTCGTCCCGATGATCGACGAGCCGGGCTGCATGTGCGGTACCGCCGCTTTGGTCAGGTGAAAATAGGCGCTGAGGTTGGTGGCCAGCGTGTGGTCCCATTCCTCGTCGGAGATCTCCTCGATCGATTCGTGGGTCGCCTGGAAGGCCGCGTTGCTGACCAGCACGTCGATCCGGCCGAACTCCTGCACGGCCCGGGCCACGACCTCGCGACAGTGGGCCGGGTCGGCCAGGTCGCCGGCGACCAGCACGGCGGTGCGACCCGCCTGCTCGACCCACTTGGCCGTCTCGTGCGCGTCGTCGTCCTCGTTCAAGTAGCTGATCAGCACGTCCGCGCCTTCCCGGGCGAACGCGATCGCCACCGCCCGGCCGATGCCGCTGTCGGCGCCGGTGATCACGGTCTTCTTGCCTTCGAGGCGGCCGCAGCCGCGGTAGCTCTCCTCGCCGTGATCGGGCTTGGGGTTCATCTCCCCGGTGCGGCCGGGCTGGTCCTGCTGCTGCTGTGGCTGGCTCATGAATGCTCCTCGTGCCTCGGTGCGTGGTTTGCCGAGGCCGCTTGCTACCCGGGGCCGCCCGCTCATACCAAGCGGATCGCGCCCAGCCTGGTCACCGCGTGGCCGGGGGACGACAATGCCACCATGGCGAGCGAGCAGCAGGCTTCGGTATGGCGGCAGACCCGCGGGGACACGGTCTGCGCCGAGCTGGCGGCGGCCGCCCAGGACTGGCCGGACCGGCCCGCCTACTCCAGCCGGGCCGGCCACGACGCGGGCTGGGACACGACCACCTGGGCGCAGATCCGCGAGCAGGCCCTCGTGCTGGCGGCCGGGCTGGTGGCGCTGGGCCTGCGGCCGGGCGAGCGGGTCGCGCTGATGCTGCCCAACCGGCTCGAGCACGTGCTGGCCGACCTGGCCGCCGTGCACGCCGGGGGAGTGCCGGTCACGTTCTACCCCACCCTCACCGCCGAGCAGATCGCCTACCAGGCGGCCGACTGCGACGCGCGGATCGCGGTGCTGGACGGCGCGGCCGAGGTCGACCGCTGGGAGCCGGTGCTGGCCCAGTTGCCCGGCCTCGAGCACGTCATCGTGCGCGACCCGGCCGTCTGCCCGGCGGCGGGGCCGTTCCGGACCTGGACCGACTTCGCCGCCCTGAGCGCTTCGGAGTGGCCCGCCCAGAGCGCCGAGGTCGAGGCCCGGGTGGCCGCGATCGGCCCGGCCGACCCGGTCACCATGCTGTACACCTCCGGCACCACCGGCACCCCCAAGGGCGTGGTCACCACCCACGCCAGCGTGGTCTACGAACTGGCCGCGGTCCGCGGCGTCGGCAACGCCCGCCCGCACACCCGCTGGGTCTCCTACCTGCCGCTGGCCCACATCGCCGAGCGGATGTTCACCCTCTACCTGGCCATCGACGGCGGCTGGCACGTGCACTTCTGCCCGGACGCGACCATCGGGCTGCTGCCGGCCCTGGCCGCCGTCCGGCCGACCGCGTTCTTCGGCGTGCCCCGGGTGTGGGAGAAGATCCAGGCCGGTATCGGCGCCCGGCTGGCGGCCGAGACCGACGAGCAGCGCCAGGCGGCCGTGGCCGGGGCCATGGACGTCGGCCTGCGTTACGTCGAGAGCACCCAGTACGGCCAGCGGACCCCGCCCGAGCTGGCGACCGCTTTCGCCCGGGCCGAGGAGCGGGTGCTGCGCCCCATCCGCGCGCTGCTGGGCCTGGATCAGGCCGAAGTCGTGATGAGCGCCGCCGCCCCGCTGCCGCCCGAGGTGGGGACGTTCTTCGCCGGTCTCGGCCTGCGCATCATGGACGTCTACGGGATGACCGAGACCACCGGCGCGTTCACCGCCAACAGCGACGCGGAGTTCCGGCTGGGCACGGTCGGCCGCCCGCTGCCCGGCACCGAGCTGCGGATCGCCGCCGACGGCGAGATCGTCACCCGTGGCCCGCTCAACACGCCCGGCTACCTGAACCTGCCCGACCGCACCGCCGAGTTGCTCGACCCCGACGGCTGGCTGCACACCGGCGACATCGGCACCGTCGACGAGGACGGTTTCCTGCGGGTGATCGACCGGAAGAAAGAGCTGATCATCACCGCGGGCGGCGAGAACGTGCCGCCCGCCATGGTCGAGAACCTGCTGGTCGCGCACCCGCTGATCGGCCAGGCGCTGGCTTACGGCGACGGCCGCCCGTACCTGGTCGCGCTGCTCACCCTGGACCCCGAGATGACCGCCGTCTGGGCCCGCGGCCGCGGCCTGCCCACCGGTTCCCAGACAGAATTGACACTGACCGAGCTGACCGAGCACCCGGAGGTGCTGTCCGAGGTCGCGGCGGCGGTGGCCGCCGCCAACCAGCGGCTGGCCCGCGTCCAGCAGGTCAAGGCCTGGCGGCTGCTCCCGGCCGAGTGGACCGCCGACAGCGAGGAGCTCACCCCCACCCTCAAGCTCAAGCGCCGCATCATCCACACCAAGTACGCCGACGCGATCGATTCCCTCTATGGCGGCTGACGGATGCCCTGGCATCCTGCGGCTATGACTTCCTCCCGCCAGCTGGTGAGTTCCGGCTCGCCCCTTGAGCCCGAAATCGGCCTGTCCCGCGCCGTGCGCTCAGGGTCGTACGTCTGCGTCGCCGGCACCGCGCCGATCGCCGAGGGCGGTGGCGTCGCCGCCCCCGGTGATGTCTACGCGCAATCGGTCCGCTGCCTCGACATCGCCGAACGGGCGCTGCACGAGGCGGGCGCGTCGTTGGCCGATGTGGTCCGGACGCGGGTCATGCTCACCGACATCGGTCGATGGCGGGACGCCGCCCGTGCCCACGCGCAGCGCTTGGCCCAGGTGCGGCCGGCCTGCACCTTCGTCGAGGTGTCACGCTTCATCGACCCGGGCTGGCTGGTCGAATTCGAGCTGGACGCGATCATCGCCGACTAGCGGGCTGGGCTGCCGTGGGATGGCGTTGTCGATCAGGATGGTGGCGATGGCGGCGGCAGCGGAGAGGGTTTCGGCGTTGAGGACCCGGGTGCGGGCCGAGGCGCCGTCGAGGACCAGCGCCAGTTGCTCGCCGAGTTGCTCGGGGTTGGTGGCGCCGGCTTCGCGGGCGGTTTCGGCGAGCCGCGCGGCGAATGCCCGCTTGTAGTCGCGTGCGTACTGGCGGGCGGGATGCTGAGGGTCGCAGATCTCGACGGCCGCCGCGATGAAGGGGCACAGCGGCGCGGGGACCTCGAAGGCAGCGAGGAGCCGCTCGCGGGGCGTGAGGTCGGTGCGGTCGAACACGGCGGGCATGACGTCGGGGTCGAACCGGCGCAGGTATTCGGCGACGAGTTCGTCCTTGCCGGTGAAGTGCTGGTAGGCCGTGCGCTTGGACACCTGGGCGGCGGCGCAGAGCTGGTCCATGCCGGTGCCGTTGATTCCTTGTTCGCGGAACAGCTGCCGTGACGCGCTGAGGATGCGCTCGCGCGCGCCCCGGCCGCGGCGGCGCCCCTGGGGGCCCTTCTCCAACTCCGTCATGCTTCCAGCGTAGCCCAGGTGGGTAACGACCGGTGTACATAGCTTGCGTTCCGGCGGGCCGTCCCGTACTTTAAGCACACAAGTCGGTGTACTTAAAGTGGTCGAGATGGGACACCTCATGAGCAGCATCAGCATCATCGGCACCGGGAACATGGCCCGCACCATCGGCACGCTGGCGGTCGCGGGCGGCAACACCGTCGAGGTCATGGGCCGCGACCGGTCCAAGGCCGCCGACCTGGCCCAGGCGCTCGGCGGCAGCGCCACCACGGGAGAGTGGGGCGCCGTCCCGGCCGGGGACATCGTCATCGTCGCCCTGCTGTACGACAGTGTCGTTCCCGTCGTCGCCGAGTATGGGGACGCCCTCGCGGGCAAGGCCATCGTCGATATCAGCAACCCCTTCAATCCCGGGGCCGACGGCCTGGCCACCCGCGAGGACAGCTCGATCGCGCAGGAGGCCGCCCGGGCGGCCCCGGCCAGCGCCAGCGTGTTCAAGGCGTTCAACACCATCTTCCGTCATGTCCTGGAGAACGGCCGGCCGCTCGACGTCCTCATCGCGGGCGACGACGCGCGGGCCAAGGCGGCCGTGGAGGCATTCATCGAGAGCCTCGGGTTGCGCCCGCTGGACGTCGGCGGCCTGAACATGGCGCACTGGCTGGAAGGGGCGGGCCTGGTCGTGATGGGGCTCGCCCGCCACGGGCTGGGGAACTGGGACCTCGCCCTCGGCGTCACCGAATTTCCCGGCTGAGCCGGAACACCGACTCGGCGATCGGGCGGCGTTCCGGTTACTACGAAACGTAGTAAAATTCGGCTCGTGAACAGCGTCGTGTCCACCACGGTCATCGTCGCTGGCCTGGCGCTCGCGGTGTACGCACTGGTGCTGACCGCCCTGGACAAGCCGATGGGCTATCCGTTGCTGGCCGCGCTGGCCGTCGTCGAGATCCTGCTGCTGGTCCAGGTCGGGGTCATCGTGGCCAAGCTGGCCGGCGGCGGGCACCCGGCCCAGCTGCCGACGCTCATCGGCTACCTGTGCGCGACACCGCTCATCCCGTTGGCGGCCGGGGCCTGGGGATGGGTGGACCGATCACGCTGGGGCCCGGCGGTCATCGCCGCGGCTGGTATCGTCGCGGCCGTGCTGATGGTCCGGCTGCATCAGATCTGGCCGGTGATCCGTGTCTGAGCCCACCGCACCACCCGAGCCCACCGAGTCGCCGGAGCCGGCACCGGCCCCGCCCGGCTCGACGACCAGATCCGGACCGGGCCGGTTGCTGGTCGCCATCTACGCGCTGTTTGCGCTGGCCGCCACCGCCCGGGCCGGGGTCCAGATCGGGACCAAGTTCGACCACGCCCCGGTCGCGTACGTGCTGTCGGCCTTCGCCGGGCTGGTCTACATCCTCGCCACCGTCACCCTGGTCGTTGGTACCCCGGCCGCCCGCCGGATCGCGGTCGCGAGCTGCTCGGTCGAACTCGTCGGGGTGCTGGCCGTCGGCACCTGGAGCCTGGCCGACCCGGCCAGCTTCCCCGATGCCACGGTGTGGTCGGGCTACGGCAGCGGCTACGGCTTCGTCCCGCTCGTGCTGCCCGTGTTCGGCCTGCTCTGGCTGCGCCGCTTGAGCAAGCGGCCGCGCTCCGACGAGCCGTAACCTCTTCAGGCGGCGGATTCGATCAGCGCGCCGGTGGCGAGCAGCCGGTCTTCGCCGCCCGCGGGCCCGATCAGCTGGAGGCTGGCGGGCAGCCGGTGCGCGCTCGGCACCGGCAGGGCCAGCGCGGGTAGCCCGGCCAGGTTGACCGGCGCGGTGAACTTCGGGAAATCGTGCTGCTCGGCTTCGGCCAGCGGGGGCGGGAAGAACGGCACGGTCGGCAGCGCGATCACCTCGACGCGGGTGAAAAGCTGCGCGAACACCTCCTGCCAGCTCCGTTGGTAGGCGCGGGCGGCGGCTTGCTGATCGGCGGTTACGGCGGCGCCGGATTCCAGGAAGCCGCGGACCTGATCGCTGATACCGTCCGCGGCGGCCATCAGGTTGGCGTTGATCACGGCGGCCTCGCCGCCGGTCAGCACGTAGGTCTGCGCCAGCGCGCCCGCCCAGTCCACCGCGCCCAGCTCGACGACGTCGAGGCCGCTGTCCCTGAGCGCGGCATCGACGGCGGCATCCACGCGAGGATCGAGTGCTCTGGTGGCTGGGCGCAGGCGCCCGATGCGGGCGGCGGGACCTGCGGTCACCGCGAAGCCGGGTTCCAGCAGCGCCATCCCGGCGGTCAGGCCGGCCACGTCGGCCGCGATCGGGCCGATCGTGTCCAGGCTGGGCGCCAGCGGCCAGACGCCGTCCAGGCTGATCCGGCCGAGCGTCGTCTTCAGGCCCGCCAGTCCGCAGAACGCGGCCGGGATCCGCACCGAGCCACCGGTGTCGGTGCCGTAGCCGATGTCCGCTGACCCCTCGGCCACCGCCACCGCCGACCCGCTCGACGATCCCCCGGGCAGCAGGGCCGGGTCGAGCGGGTTGACCGGGGTGCCGAACCACTGGTTGACCCCGGACGCACCGAACGCCAGCTCGTGCAGGTTGGCCTTACCGACGATGGCCGCATCGGCGGCCCGCGCTCCGGCCAGGCAGGCCGCGTCCCGCACGGCCGGCCCAGCCGCATCGGCCAGCGCCTTGCAGCCCGCCGTGGTCGGCACGCCCGCGACGTCGATGACGTCCTTGACCGCGATCCGGGGCCCGCGGCCGGGCTGGCCGAGCCGGGTGATAAACGTGGACATCGGCCCATTATCGCCGGGCGGTAAACCCTTCCAGAGGATAGAACTGCCGGAACGTGAAGGCATCCGGGCCGGGCCCTTGGCTGCGTACGGCCGCGAGCCGGTCCTCCGCCTCGGCGACGGCCGGGTAGTGGCCGGCCGGAACCCACCACAGCACCTGGTAGGGCTCGGCCATCCGGTGAAACCACTCACGGCGCCGCCGCAGATAGTCCATGTGCGGCGAACAGTAGACAAAGTTCCACAGCGCGTCGCGTGACTCCCACACGGACAGGTTGACCATGAGCTCCCCGTCCGCGATGCGAATGGACGTCGCGTCCGCGCCGAACCCGTCCCTCAGCCGCCACACGAAACCCGGGGCCGCGTCAGCGAGCCCGTTGATCGGCTCCAGCGCCGCCTTGAACTCCGCCATCTGCAGGTCGTCCATGGCGGCCCGCGGCCGGGCGACGTTGAGCTGAGCCAGGTGCATCTCCGTCATGGCCCCAGCTGATCACCGCCCGCGCTTCTATGTCAATAAAATTACCTTTTAGAATCCTCGACCACGACGCAGCACTCACCCGGCCGCGGATCCAGCCGCACCCGGGCGCCGCCGAGCAACGCCCCGACCAGCGCGTGGTTCGCCGCGCAGACCAGCACCGGGAACTCATCCGACAGCGCGCGGAACGGGCAGTTGCGCGACCTGATCACGTCCCCGTCCCGGTACGGCCGGTAACCCCGCCCGCTGAGCACCTCGACCGGCTCGCCGGGGTCGGCCGGGACGCGCCGGGCGGCCGCCGTGAGTGCCTCCTCCGCGCCGGCCGCCTCCACCGCCTCGACGAGTAGCATCGCCAGCCCCCGGTAGTCACGCGGCGGCACGCTCGCCAAGTGTTCGCGCGCGGCCACCCGATACACCTTCGCGGGCCGTCCCGCGCCCGGCCCCGACCGGCCGGTCAGCCGGCGGTGCGCCACCTCCAGCAGCCCGGCATCGACGAGCTTGTCGAGGTGGAACGCCGCCAGCGTCCGCGCCACGCCGACCGCGTCGGCGGCCTCGGCCCGGCCCACCTCATGCCCCGCCTCAGCCACGAACTCATACAGATCGCGGCGCACCGGATCGGCGAGTACGGCTACGGCGTCCACCTCATGCACCAGGCCACTCTATCGCCAATCAAATTCTCCGATAGAGCCTCAGTCGAGGTCGAACTCGTTGCCCTCGATGTCCTGCATGAGCAGGCAGGACTCGTTCTCCTCGTCGGCTCGCAGCAGCTTGACCTTGAC
>Ga0213875_10002714_pt1 | contig 10451 bp, 13 predicted proteins | sample BarmaccomBMRX_R8_FD_160105 | JGI IMG/M metagenome (GOLD analysis project Ga0213875, IMG submission 160105) | Root-associated microbial communities from Barbacenia macrantha in rupestrian grasslands, the National Park of Serra do Cipo, Brazil - RX_R8 | ecosystem: Host-associated > Plants > Roots... | reverse complement strand
TCGGCGGTAAGCAGCGGTCAGTTCGCGCTTCGGCGCCGACGGTGGATTAAACCAGCAAAGACGTCCTGTGTGCCCGCCCGAGCGCAAGCGCGGACTAACGTGGTCACCGACAACCGCCAAGGCTAATGACGGCGTCCACACGTGGCGGTAGAGCAGGCAAGTCAGGCCAGATGAACAGATGGGCTGTGGTGCCGACCACGAACGCAACGAGGATGCCGATTACGAGCCACCAACGCCGATGCGACGGTGACCTCGCTGCTCCGGCTTTCCAGGTTCCTCGTAGTACGGCTTCGGCGAAGTATCTTCCCGAAGCTAGATGCGCGTGGCTGCAGGAGCTAGCGTATGTTTGGCCAGGCAGACAGTCATGGATACCGGTGTCGTCGCACCAGATAGATTAATGACACCGCCCATGGCGGCCGCATCTATCCCGATAGGATCCGTATCTGCAACACACGGTTTAGAGTGGTCGTTGCTGTGCGAGGTTGCGGACGTCCTCAGATGGCGTGCGTGAGCTCGGCGACGAGCCACGGGTTAACCGGTGAGGCGGCCAGCGGTGGGAACCAGTCCATCAGACGAAAGAGGCCGCGCATCCCGGCGGACAGCGCTCTGCCGCAGGCGTGATACCGAATGCGCTGAAACGCGAGGTAGCCGCGCGGCGAGAGGAACCGCACCGTGCCCGGCACGGGGCTGCTGCGAACCCATGTCCGAATCGCTGACGGCGTCGGCATCCACTTCTCCCTCGGTATCTGTACGCGGAGAAATTTGCCGTACGTGTGCCAGTAGTCGAAGGGATGGATGCCATTGGGAGCTGCGAGGAGCGCGCGCCCACCGGGTTTGAGGACCCGTAGCACCTCGTGCACGTACTCGGCGCAGGGGCCGTCTCGTTCGCCCTGCGGGAGGTGCTCAGCCACGTGCTCGAGGACTCCAGAGGAGATCACGGCGTCGAAGCTCGCGTCCTGGAATGGGAGCGCGCGACCATTTGCCGAGAACAAACGACCGCGCAGCCCCAAGGTCTCCCATTGGTCGCGACGGCACCCGGGATCGATGCCGTACGCATCCACGCCACGGCGCACGAGACCGTCAACAGTGTGCCCGTACCCGGTTCCGTCGTCGAGCACACGGATGTCGTCCCCGAGATAGCCGCGCAGGTAGGGGAGGAGGTAGTTGTCAAGGCGGTGGGCAATCCCCAACGCCTCCACCAGGTGCTGGTCAGCCGGTGCAACCGCATGCCACTCCGCGTCCAAGACTGCGCCGACCATGAAGTCGACGTACCCGTCATTGTTCGGGAAGGCGTGGCCGGCGGGGCACGTCACACACGTGCCCGCGACGTCGAGGCTTCCGTGGCAACGCGGGCAGGCCAGGAACGAGGGAAGCGTGTGCTGGGAGGGATCCACAATGGAGTGGGTCGTACACGCGCTAGATCGCGTTACCCTCGCCAAGCGCACGGCCTTGCTCAGGCGGGCTCACTGTGGATCGGGCGGATCGTCGCAAGCGGCAAGCTGGGACATGACTTGATCAGGGCGGCAATAGGTGGAATAACCCGGCGGGTACCGCGGACCGCAGCAGTTCCACCGCTGCGGCTGCGTGAGGTGACCAGCATGCCCCCACCGGACGGATACTCCGCCAAAACCGCAGGATCGCTGACATTCTTATAGATCACCAACCATCGCCCCCGGCCACGCAGCACTTCCATCAATCGGAACACCGCCATCGTCACCGGTTCCTGGGCATCGGCCAGACCTAACGGGCCAGCTCCGCCAAGCGGTCCCCGATCAGCGCTGGCTCCTTGGCCGGCACCCACCACACTAGGTCGACGTCGGCCCGAACCGACGGGCGAACTCAATCACGACCGCCGTAGTTGAGTTCGAATCAACTCGCAGTTCATCGATCTTGTTGGGCGTGAACTCATCCGCACGCCGCCGAAGGGGACTGTTGCATTAAGCGATCGGTCCACCCGAGCTGGTCCCCTTGCCCGCACAGAAGCCAGGGAGCAGGCCTTCGAATGCCCGGTTTGTCGTAGTTTTCTAAGCATCTGAGGAGCCTGCCTTGCCGCATTGGACCATGGCAAGGACGCCCTTCGCCTTAATGCAACAGTGCAGTTTGAACTACCGCTGGAGGTGAGACGATCGCTGGAGGTGGGACGATCGCTGGAGGTGGGACTAGCGCTGGAGCTGGGACTAGCGCTGGAGCCGGCACTGACCCCGAAGCTGGGCCTCCCCCTGGGGCTGAAGCTACCGCTGGAGCTGAGCCCGCCCCTGGGGCTGAAGCTACCGCTGGAGCTGAGCCCGCCCCTGGGGCTGAAACTACCGCTGGAGCTGAGCCCGCCCCTGAAGCTGGTGGTGCTGTTAGAGATGGCGATGTCTCTGTAACCGCTCCCTCCGGCATCGGCATGCCAACGACTGAGGATGTCCCCATAGCCCGGGAGGTGCCTGGGCCCGGGCTACCACCGCCGCCGCAGCCGGAAAGCGTGAAAGTGAGGCCTAATATGCCAACGAGGACGATCGCCTTGGCGACCGTCAACGCTGATTGCCTGGTATACATCTGCACCCTGTGTCGTTCAAAAGGTTCAGCATAAAGTAGCAGATTGCGGCAAACCTAATAAGATGCGGGATAACTGAACAATGTGAAATGAACTAAAGAGATACCCCGCCGCGTTGCAAGTTGAACTTTTGATTGCACACGGAAGGGAAAGAGTTCAGTCATCTGCGTCAGACCTCGGCCTGATGGACTAGCCGATCGAGGAGTCGCAGGCACCTGGGGTGGGCGAGCGACACGACTCGTGACCTCCTGGACCACAACTGGGGGCAACGTGGTGCGATGGAGGTGGATGCGCTGGTCAAGAAGTCTGGTGAGGTCACATCGGGTGCGATGTGGGTTGTACGGTTGCGGTACTTTGCTGCTGTACCGGCGTCCTGGCATGTAAAGATCGGGCGGTGCGCATTGCTGCCCGATTGATTGCAAAACTACCACCAAGGCGGTGCTACACGACGACTGCCACATGATGGAACTCTCCTGGCCCTGATTGGGTCTACTCGCGCTGAGATTGCCTCGGGCGAACATACCAATAATGAGCGATAGCAAATATTATACCCGAAATTAACCAGGCCCAAGCTACCCATGGGGCTGCTGCATCGCCCGCGCACTCATCAATCTGTGAGGTAATTTGCGTCGGGCTTTGACCTGAGGGAGTCGCAGTTACCTGACAGTTGGGCGGCGTTCCTATAATAATGTCCTGAATGGGCCACGATAAGATCGTTGAGGCCAAAAGGCCAGCAGTTGCTCCAAAAGCACATGCGCGGGTTACGGCGTCTACGAGGTTGGCTGGAGCTGGGCGAAGGGGCCTGTAATATGCCGCCACGATGGTTGCCAGCGTAAGGCCTACTCCGAAGGTGATCGAGTCGTACCGTCCAGGCGTCAGTATAAGGGCAAGGATTGCCCCAACGCTTGCTGATCCTAAAGCAGCTGGATCAACTCCAGGTCCAGACCAATCCCCACTGTTTCCCATCGCCATAAATCGGTATCTTACGAGACTGAGGTTTGGTAACACAACATATGACATATAGACATATGTTCAGGGATGCTTATGGATCAAACGTTACGACCTCTTCGTCCCGAATCCGGATCAGTTCTCCTGTTTAACAGGGTTGAACGCGATTCTTGCTGGTAGACAGGAGGCGCAATGATCGCTAGACACGGTTGAACATGGGCCAGTGGTATTGCGTGCGCTTCCATTTCGCTACCGCCGCAGATCAACTACGTCCCGCGAGCTGCGCCCGGCCGGAGTCGGGATGTCCTCTAGGTGATCTCATGGCTGTCAGGTACCGGACCTGGGTCAAGCCATCACCATCAACCCGCAGCTTGGGAGCAAGTGCAGCTTCACCGCCCTAATGACTGCTCGGGCATCTGGGTCTTGTTCTGAATCGACAACCAGGTGAAGCTTGAGGAGACGGTCAGCGCCCGTCGGCGCGACATCACAGATGAGGGAGCAACAGATGGCGGATGAGACACCGAACCCAACAGCGGATACTCCAGACGAACAGCAAAACCCAGGGGTGACTGATACCACTGACACCACTGACGTCCGAAAGCCACCACCAGTCCGCAGCGAGGGTCAAGAGCAGGTTGTCTTCGTCCAGCCCCCGTCGTATCACTAGTAGCGAGCAGCAGCTTACTACTGCAGGAGAGGACGTAGGACTGGTGCCCGAGTGCTTTCTTGCAAGCGGAGAGCTGTCGTGCCATCCCGTCGACCTGGCGTAGCCCGATCACGTGGGCCGGCGGGGGCAACGCCCCGCCGAACCGCCTAGCCGATGATCCCAACTTTGCCCCCGCCGGTCCACGTGATAGCCCTTGTGGAGGTCGGCGGGATGGCACGGTGGTCAACACCCCCATTGCTACCTCGGCGTTGCTCCGTTTGGGCTATCCCGGAGACCTGCCTAGCGGCGAGCGCCTGCTTTTGATCTTTAAGCTGATCCCCTGTCACGCGCGAGCCGCCCGGCGCGCTCGCGGAGCCGGAGGCGGGAGCGAGCGCTGGCCGGAGCAAGCGGCGGCGCGTCCGGGCCGTGTCGGCCCGGCTTGACCCAGAGGAAGGAAATTCATGACAGTTCGCACATGCGTGGTCACGGGTAGCGGTCGGCTAGATAGTTCAGGTCGCGGCGTCGTTCGGGGTGGGCTTACCGGAACGCGACCGTCGCGGGACCCGGCGACTGAGGGCAACACCGTGGTCTTGTTGGATCATGGGCGTATCTAGTGCCTTGCGAAGCGAATGATGCATCGCATATCTCGCTCAGGCTCACCCGTGGATCTTTTTCCTGGCTCTAGATGGTATTAGTAACAAATTTTACATGCCGGTTGTACTTGAGCGGTCGTGTAGCCAAGAATCTACCACGGTGGTGGGATCTATCACTGCCCATGGTCTTGCTCGATACGCTCGAAAATATCTGCGTCGGTTTCTTGCTGCCAGGGTGGTAAATCATCCCAATCCGTCACATAGGATGGTTTCGGAGCTGGGAAGTGTTTAAAGATTTGCCCGATCCAGCACAGAGCGACGAAGCGTCCCTTTTGTGAGCGGGTGAGCTTGGCGGTGCTGCCGTCGGTAGCCTCGATGAACGCACGTACCTGATCGTAGACGGCAGCAGCACTCTCGCGTTCCCAGTCCGGTGTCTGTTCCCAGGGTGTGATGTAGCTAGGCTTCGGGTCACCGGGGTAGTGCCGCATGACGCCGGAAATCCACGCTTCCCGGAAGACACGTCCCTGTCTGGCTGACAATTTAGCTCCCTCGCAACATCTGCCTAATCGCCGAGGCTTCATCAATTTCTTGAGATGGCCATGATTTGCTGATCGAGTTCCCGAACTCGACTGTTGCCAATTAATGATGTCAGATGGACTTGAAGCTCTTGCAATTTGTGACCAACGAAACCCGATCCCGTCCGCGCGGCAATGTCTAAGGCTGCTTGCGCATGGCTGGTCAGCTGATCGACATCGCCCCGTTGCAGCCCCACCATGGCTAGATCAGTCAAGACACTGGCACGACGGCGTACGGACAAGTCGGGGCGCAAGGCGTCACTGAGGGCGATTTCGGCGAGATCAGGACGTCGAAGCGCAACATAACAGCCACCACGTTCTTCGGCCAGCCGGGAACCATCAAACCGCAGCCATCCGCCATTGCTTGAACCATCCGACAATTCATGAACCTGCTCAGCGGCGTCCAGGGCGCGCTGACACGCGGCTAATCGCCCGAGGCCAGCCAACGCCTGTGCTTGAACCGAGAAAACCCAGTATCGCGTGGACAGCGCCCCGTCTCCTCGTCGTGCCAGACGTGCAGCCAACTCCAACATTGGGGCCGCTTTATCGAAACGATGTTCATACATCTCGATAAACGCATGACGCGTCATCGCGCACGCCCACAGGTCGAACGCGTCAGCTTCCTTGCTGGAGGTGGCTGCCAGGTTGTAACAGTAGGACGCGTCACTGTACATGTTGGCGTCAAAGAAAATTTCACCAGCCAACTGCAATAGTTCACTGGCAAGCGCGCACAGCCGCCGATGTTCAGAAGTCCCTGGTGATCGGCTGAGGCGAATGATGAGCACGTCAAGCTGATCGCGCACGAGTGGAAGCACAGCTTTCTTGGACTGAGACAGCACGAATACCCGCCACAGATGGTCGTTCAGTGCCGCATAGTCGTCGATAGATAGGTCATCAAGTCGGCCCGCAGAAAGGGAAGGGTGATCCGAAGGGTTGAGCTGCTCGTCGTCAAAAGACGTCACGATGAGCACCCCGATCATGCTCAGGACACGGAGCAGCTCACGACGCCTCATCTCGTCTAACCCCCCACCCGATGCCCGCGCCGCCAAGCTTCCCTATGGGTAATCCCCCGCGGGAAACACCGGCGCTGCCCGGTCAGGACCCACCGAGGAATCGGCTTTTAGTTGTTGGGCAGTGACTTGTGCTTGGGCTCGTCGATGGGCTTGCTGCTGGGCACGGTGAGCCGATTTCGCGTCAATGAACTGGTCGTAGCAAGCGATCAGGCCACCCTGTGCGCCCACGACTCGATCAGCTACCTCCCAGAAAACGGCATCCGGTAACTGGGAACCTGCTTCGGCATGGGCCACGGTCGTGCGGTGGCACGGCACCGCACGAGCAATATCTGTCTGGTACAGCCCGGCCGCTTCCCGAAGGGCCGCCAGATACCGGCCCAACCTTTGTTGCGCTTCAGCTAGGTGTCCCGGTTGACGCGCCATCCGGTTGTACCCACCTCCGCTGTCCCCGCAGCCACCACACCACCAACCAGCCGCCAGCGTAACGCCGACGAGGTGCGCGCTATCCCACCCGCTACCCCACCTGCCAGCCCACGGCTTTTTCTCGTTGTGCAAACCGCGACAGCCGCTGATCCGTACAGTTTCTTGCCACCCCAGGGCGCGCGCCGGATCTCGGTCGACATAAAGGACGACCCCGAAAGGTCACCACCGTGCCACCCACGCAGCTCCCGGCGGGCCATCGCCGCGTGCTCATGACCACCTGCCAGGCACACGGCGCTGCCGGGTTCACCAATGTGCTCTTGACCAAAGAAGACGGGGTGATCGTGGTGAACCCCCACGTGGCGAACTGCTGCGTGCTGCGCCTTGATGAGCAGGCCGCAACAGCGCTACACGCAATCCTCACAGAGTGGCTGGGCTAAGCCGTCGGCCTGCCTAATTCCCCGGTCGGCCGTCGGTCGAGCCAGCGGCCCCGACGCTGCGCTCCCGGCGACCGGCCGGTTCCACACCAGCGCACTCGGCATGAAGGTTACGCGAGCACCCACACCGAATCCGCCCGCCCGCTTGGTTCGCCTGAAATTGTTCACGGCCCGCGGTTCGAAAGCGACTCGAGGCAGAAGCGGGTACCCCACCAAGGCCACTGAATTGCTACTGTTTGACGCGGGAGAATACCAGTCTGCCTCACTGAATTGTCTGCCTCGCCGCAGGCCAACCGTAGGGCAATGGTCCGGCGAGAGGGTGAGGCACGTGCCCTAGCGCAGTGGTGGTGCCTCACCGTCTGCCCTGTCGGATCGGGTCGACGCTCGAACCTTGCCTCTTCCCCGGCACAGGACCGGTACGGGCAACTACTCTAAGTAATAGATGGATCTTGGCGGTATCACTACTGAGGATGCTGCGGTGCTGTCGTCTAACCTGTCACAACGCTGCCGGGTGTGGCAGTCCGCTGAGCAGTGAAAACGTGTCCTGTGACGGGTGTGACGGGTACGGCGCAACCCGTCACACCCGTCACAAACGGCCCGGAAACAGCCGAAGCTGAGTGACGTTCCCGATCGTCACAGACGACGGATGGATCTTGTTGTGTGGCCCTGCGCCCGTCCCGGCTGCCGATCTATGATCACTGTCAGTAACACGGCGCGGGAGTCTAGGGAGGGGAGGGACGTGGCTGGCGAGGGTTCCTGCCCACGATTGGGGGGTTTTGTGGGTGTTCAGCCGGTCTGGGGTCAGGGGTACCTGGTGGTGGTTTGGGCTGGTCAGCTTGGGGAGGCGGGGCGGGACGGGGGTGGGGAGAACTCCCCGGATCCCCCGGTGGGTCCCCACCTCGATTGCCTGCCCTGTTGTCACGCTGGGGTGTCATCGTCACTACTGGTGGGCAAGCTGATTAAGGCCGGGGCAAGCCACCGGACTGTACCGGGAGCTAGTCGAGCTCAACCGCGACGCCTACCTGCCCAACCTCCGGGTCCCTAGGCGGGTCCCCACCTCGACTCCCTCGTCTGTTGTCACGCTCGGTGTCATCGTCGCTCTGGGTGGGTGGTGAGAGCCGGGCAACGGGTGTCGATAACGGGGTGTCGGTGTGCGGGGTGCTGAGGGGTCTACCCCCCGCTACCGTGCTGGTCAGGGCCCGTGACCTGGAGGGTCTACCGGGGTAGTGGGTCCCCGCTACCCGCCGGGTCTGGGCAGGGGTGGGGAGCGGGTGCGATAGAGCCTTGACTGCCCTCATCGGAGTGCCTGTGCGCTCCCCGATGGTGTCCGCGTGTAGGACACGGTAACGGGTGGGCGCGGCCTCGGACGCCGTGACTTTTGGGCTCGTCGCGCGTTAGGGAGCCCGCACCCCTCTGGGTGTGCGTGTGGTGTTCAGGGGAGGTGATTTTCTGCCAGCCCGGCCGTAACCGCTGGAGGTGATCGGTCACCAGGCCCGCTCGCGACAGGAAAGGGGAACCGGGTACCCACTCCCGAGCAGTGGGCGCGGGAACAACTCAAGAACGCACCGCAGCGCTCCCAGAAATGGGCGCGTCAGGTCGCCGCCATCTACGGACTGGACATCGCCGACAAGGAGTAAATCAGCACGACAGGAGGGGCCACCCCTGCCCGGGGGGTGGCCCCTCCCGCATGATCGGAGGGTCAGTCTTCGTCGTGGCGCCAGACGGGGGTGATCTGATCGGGAGTGAACTTCGCGCCCGGGTGGGGGGCGGGGTGGATGATCACAGCAGTGAGGCTTTGGGCGATCGCGGCCTGTTTTTGTTCCAGCGTGAAGCCGGGCCGGTTCCACTCGACACCCAGGTTCGCCGCGCTGTCCTGACGTGCTTGCCGCGTCGCCTCGTACCGGCGTTTCGCCGCCCGCAGGGTGGCCTCCTTGGCCTCGAACCGAGCGAGCATCGGAAAATACCGCCCACCGGAAATCAACCCCGCCTCATACGCTTCCGTCGTCTCCCTGATCTGAGCGAGCACCGCCTTGAGTTCGGTTTCCCCGTCCCAGGGCGGGAGGTCCTCCAGTTTGCGCAGCGCAATCGTGCTTTGTTCCATCAGCACCAGCGTCGTGATCAGTTCATCGATCGGGGCGGCCGTGCGACTGACCCGGCCACACCCACCCAGCCCCTTCTGCGGGCACTTGTACAACACGATCCGCTGTCCGGTCCGGGGGTCTTTCCGGCTGGCGCCGGTCATCTTGGCGTTGCACACCCCGCAGCGCACAAACGGCGACAACAACCGCTTGGTCGCATGCCCCCGACCCCGCCGGGGCAGCGTCACCGCCGCCGGGGCACGCAGCGCGGCGACCAAAGCCAGATGCTGTTCCTCAGTCAGGATCGGCTCCCACTGGCCGCGTACTGGATCCCCATTCTCATCCCGCAACACCTCGCCCAGATAGGTGCGCCACCCACACAACCTTGGGTTGGTGAAGATCTGCACGATCGTCATCATTCGCCACTGGCCGCCGTTGATCGTGGGAATCCCCCGCGCATTCCACTCGATCGCGACCGAGCGTGGCCGCACCCCGGCCAGCAGCCGCGGGACCTCCCGCAGAATATGCCGCGCTTCGCGCTTATGGACCGTGACCCGATCCGAGCGCCACCCAAACGGCCGGTTCGCGCCCCCATGATGACGACCCGCCAACGCCGCCCGCCGGTTACCGGCCGCCATCCGCCGCGAGATGTTGCGCGACTCCCGGTTGCGCTGATCCACCTCCCGGCGCGCGCTGGAGATCCCCTCATCCGTGGTCAAATCGATGCTGCCGGTCATCCCGACCACATACACCCCATACTGCTCCACCAAATCAATCAAATCTTCCAAATCCCGCGGATCCCGCATCCCCCGATCAATGTTCGGCAACGCCAACGCATTCCACTCACCCCGCCGCAGCGCGGTCATCATCGCGTCCCAGTCCGGGCGCACCACCCGATAACCAAAGGTGCCATCCGGCAACAACACCTTGACCCGCTTAAACGCCGAAACGTTGTTCTCCGGATACTCCCGGCCGATCCGCCCCCCGATGCCCAACGCGAACGGACGCAGGTCTGCCAACTGGTGGGCCACCTGCACCGCCGTACCCTTCGGATCCAGCGACTCCCGCCCATACAACGCCCACACCAGCTGATCCGGAACAATCTCCAGCTGGGTACGCCCCCCAGCCCGGCGCGGCCGCGACACACTCATGGTCCATTAGTATGCATTAAAAGCATCACGGAGTACCTGACTAAATCGATC
>Ga0213875_10002713_pt1 | contig 10453 bp, 10 predicted proteins | sample BarmaccomBMRX_R8_FD_160105 | JGI IMG/M metagenome (GOLD analysis project Ga0213875, IMG submission 160105) | Root-associated microbial communities from Barbacenia macrantha in rupestrian grasslands, the National Park of Serra do Cipo, Brazil - RX_R8 | ecosystem: Host-associated > Plants > Roots... | reverse complement strand
GAGCCGCGGCGGAGCCGTTGGAGGGTGAGGGGCAGCCTTCAGTCTTGCAGCCTTCAAGCCTAGTGCAGCGGCGAGAACTCGGCCGGGACGACCAGCATGTTTTCCTGCTGCACGAACATGCCGCGGGTGGCCGGCGGCCAGGCACCGGTGTCGCGCGCCTTGTCGCGGGTGTTGAAGCGGTCGGCGGCGTCCTTGTAGGCCCAGACATGGATCCACTGGTTGAGCCCACCGATCTCGGTGTGGCCGCAGAAGGCGAGCGGCGACAGCTTTACCCGACCCTCGATCCGCTCGGCCCATTTTTCGGTCACCTGGGGAGCAACACCGGGCAACATCGTGTAGGTGCGTATCTCGAAGAGATTGCCGATCTTGCGCGGCTCCAGCTTGGGCGAGAACGGCGCCGGGATGATGATCTTGCTCTCCATGTCCTCGATGAATTCCTGGATCTTCGGCGGCCAGCCGGGGATCGACTGCGAGCGGACCTTGGTGCGATGCGCCAGATCGTCATACGGCCAGCAATGGATGATGCGGTTGAGCGGGCCGACCTCGGTATGGAAGAAGGCGCCGAGCGGCGACACCTTGGTGCGTTCGTTCAGCCCCTCGGCAAAACGCTTTTCGACCTCAGGCGTCGAGCCCGGCTTGATGCGGTAGGTGCGCATTTCGATGATCATGTCGTTTCCTCCGTGCGTTGGGTGAAAACTCAAGTGCTGCGCGCGCATAGTAGCGCACGAGCCAGAATCGTCATGGCAGATTCGCCACGCGCTCCGCGAGCAGCTGGTAGATGCCGGCGGCATCCACCGTTTGAAGCACGCGGGCATTCGCGGGACGCGCGGTGCGGCCGCGCCAGTCGATGACAGACATGCCGCGGGTGAAGTCGCCGGCAATCTCGATCGTCACATTTGCCGCCGCTCCGGCGAACAGCTCCGGTGCCAGCACATAGGCGATGACGCACGGATCATGCATCGCCATCGCCGGACGCACCGGTGCCCCCTTATCGCCCGGCGGCCCCGGCGACAGCAGATCGGCGACCGCCAGCGCGCAGCGCGTGCCGACGCGGCGGATCGCCGCGACACGCTCGGGGGTGCTCTTCACCGTCTCGGTGACGTCGAGCGGCACGAGCGTGATCGGCACCCCGGCAGCGAATACCAGCGACGCGGCGACCGGGTCGGCGTGCAAGTTGAACTCCGCGGCCGGGGTGACGTTGCCCCGTGACCCACCCCCCATGATCACCAGCTCGGCGATGGCGGGCGCGACCTCCGGCGCCATGATCAAGGCCACCGCGATATTGGTCAGCGGCCCAAGCGCGCAAAGCGTGATGCCTCCCGGCGCGGCGCCGCGCAATGTCTCGATCAGATACGTGACCGCATGGGCGGCGTGCGGCGCGCGCGACGCGGGTGGCGGGATCAGATCGCCGAGGCCGCCCTCCCCATGCGCCGCCGCGGCGTTCTGCTGAACCTCGCCCATCGGGCGCGGGCAACCGGCATAGACTGGCAGATCGGCGCGGCCCGCGAGCTCGGCGACAGCCAGCGCGTTCCCGACAAGCGGCGCGAGCGCAAGATTGCCGGCCACCACCGTAAGCCCCAACACCTCGAGTTGCGGCGAGGCCAGGGCCAGCAAAATGGCTACGGCATCATCGATCCCCGGATCGGTGTCGATGATGATCGAACGCGGCATGTTCGGTCCGCGAGTTGAAATTACCTCGGCATGATGAATCTAGCGGCGGGTTTGTGCAAACCGATTGACCGCCGCAACGAACCAAAGTAGAACACCCGAATTGTTTTTGATTTGTTCCCGAATGGGAAGACCAGCAATGCTTACGAAGAAACAGCACGAACTTTTGACCTTCATCAACCAGCGGTTGACGGCAACTGGTGTGGCGCCCTCGTTCGACGAGATGAAGGACGCGCTCAATCTGCGATCGAAATCGGGCATCCACCGGCTGATCAGCGGACTTGAGGAACGTGGCTTTATCCGGCGCCTGCCGCACCGCGCCCGCGCCCTGGAAGTGACGAAATTGCCGGAGGAGAGCGCCGCCGTGGCATCGGGCGGCGATCGCACCCGCTTTTCGCCTACGGTGATTCGCGGCGATTTCGCCAATGCCCTGCCGGGGACGCCGGTGGCGGCCGACAGCGTGGCGGTCGATCTGCCGCTTTACGGGCGCATCGCGGCGGGAACCCCGATAGAGGCGTTGCGCAATCAGAACACCGTCGGCGTGCCAAGCAGCCTGGTGGGTCGCGGCGAGCATTACGCGCTTGAGGTGGCCGGTGACAGCATGATCGAGGCCGGGATCCTCGACGGCGATACGGTAATCATTCAGCGCTGCGACACCGCCGAAAACGGCACCATCGTGGTCGCCCTCATCGATAATCTCGAGGTGACGCTGAAGCGGTTGCGGCGGCGGGGCGCCTCGATCGCGCTCGAACCCGCGAACAAGAATTACGAGACGCGGATTTTCGGACCCGATCGGGTGCAGGTTCAGGGCCGTCTGGTCGGATTATTGCGCCAATATTGAGAAACGTTTGACCCTGGAGGACGCTCGTTTACCGCGGTCTCCTGCTGCCTGCCCCCGGGTCAGTGTCGGGCAAAGACGCCCGGGCTCGATATCTGCAGTGAGAGATTTCGGCGCGCCGGGTGTTGATCCCCTTGATATGGTTGGCATCAGGGACAGCATGCCGGAAGCCGGTGATCGGTGCGCATGCGACATCCTGTCATCCGATTTGCCGCGCAGCTTGAATCGCGTAAAACGCGAGCCACGTACGCGCTCTCTACCGGTGCTTAAGCCATCCCCCCAAATTAATAAGCGAGTAAATGTCATGAACCGCACGCGTTCGGGAAAGCGGCGAGCCCTTGGGTTTGCCGGTGTCGTAACGGCCCTTACCCTCGCGCTCGCCACGCCGTCGGTCAATGCGATGGGCGCCGACGGCACCTCGACTGTGCGCAGCCTCTACGACACGCTCCTCGTGACGATGCGGAACGGGCCGAGCCTGGGGGCGCGCGGGCGCTATGCACAGCTGCAACCGGTGGTCCGCCAGGTCTTCGACATCCCCTTCATGACCCGGCTCGCCGTGGGTCCGGACTGGGAATCGCTCAATGACGCCCAGCGCCAGCAGGTGTCACAGGCCTTCGAGCACTACATCGCGGCGGTCTACGCCGAGCGCTTCGACAGCTACTCGGGTGAGCGGCTGCAGGTCACCGGCTAACGCGCCTCGGCAGGCGGCACGATCATTACCAGCCAGATCGTCAAATCGACCGGCGAGCCGGTCAACATCAACTATCTGATGCGAAACAACGGCGGCATCTGGCAGATCGCCGATATCTATCTCGATGGCACGATCAGCGAACTGGCGACACGCCGCGCCGAGTTTTCGGCCATCCTACGGACCAGCGGTATCGCTGGCCTGATCGAGACACTGAACACGAAGGCGGCCGCGCTGACGCGCGCCTCCTGACGCCACGGGCCCGCCGCCGGGGCCCCAGCAGCGGATCACGGTGTCGCGACATAGGTCGTCGCGACATCGCCGCGTTCGAGCTGCCAGCAGGTCGAGGCACACGAGGTTTCTCGCGATGCCTCGATCCGCAATTCTATATCTGAGCCGACCGCAAGCGGCGTCGCCGTCGTCGAAACTCGCTGCCAGGAGCCCCGCCGCGTCGGATCGGCAGCGGTGATCTCGGGGTCGGCCGCCTGAGTCAGATGTAGCGTCACGGCGCTGCCCGCGAAGTCGCTCGGCAGCCAGATCCAGCACGACGCGGTGTAACGCAGTCCAACGATGAGCTCAATCGCCGGCCATCGCCCAACCACCGCACCAGCCCCGCCAGTCACGGCGCCATGGTTGATGACAGCATTTCCCGCGATCAGCGGCGGTATCGATTGGCGATCGCCCCCCGCATCGGAGGATCCGGCGAGCCGGGTCGGCCATCGCGAGCCAGCAAGCAGGTTTGCCGGTCCGCCCCATACCGGCCGGCCGGCGCCCGCTGCAAGGAATTCGGTAAAACGTCCAACCTGCGCCTCGTTGACAGTCAGGCCCGCCGCGTCGCCGTCGCCGACAATACCGACGTGCGGAATATGACCGGCGGCGGCGATGAAGGCGTAGGTATCGGTGCCGCCGAGCGGCGACAATAGCTCGACAACCCCCCGCGCCCGATCGGCCGCTATCAGGTATGTCAGGTCAAGGCCATAGGGCGCCACGACCAGATCGGCCTCGCGAAACAAACCGATACGCTGCCGCGCGGTAAGCTCCGCGAGGCGCAGCGGGGTAAATCCGGATTGCCCAAGCCGGGCGATCAGCGCCTCCTCGTTGGCGACGCGCGTGTGCCCGGCTGCCGAGCCGCGCAAGTAGACGCGGCGACACTCCACAGGCGCCCCCGGCAGGGCTTCGACTATCGAGCGTAACAAGGCGATCGAGGTCGGATGCGCCATTTGCGCCGGATGCAGGTAAGCCTCGACCTGATCCGAGAACCAGATGCAGCGGCCGGTAGTCTCAAGCGTCACGGAATGGTCCGGGAATAGAATGTTCTCCGGTTCCAGGTTCAGCATTTCGCACAGCGCGTTGCAGATCGAGGCGTGCATCTCATCTGGGATGCCGCCAAAGACCAGCAGGGACGATCGCAGATTGCCGAGTGCCTGTCCCAGGAGCAGGGCGCGGGTGATGCCGTCAAAGAGGAAATGCGAGAGCGCCGTGAAATTGAAGCGGTCCTGCAGGACGATAATGTCCTTATCGAGCGCGATGATTTCCGTCGCCCCGATCGCGTCGCGTGACAGACCACGCGGACTGCCCGATGCCCAACTGCGGCTCCGGTCGCGCGAGAGGACCTGGTAGCGGAATGGGTGCGCGTAAACACACGCATCATTGCTGACATAAGCATGCATCGGCGGCCGGTCCGCGCGGTGCAACAGCATGTTCATGGGCGGCGGAAATCGCCGATTGGCGATTTCGTTGCCACAGCCCTCGAGCAATGGCAGTCGATCGAGCGCGTCGCTCGTGCTCGCTCCGTAAAGGTTTGGCAGCAGATCGGGACACAGCGCCGCGGCGGCCTCGCGCGACAAGCCATGCCCAGCATCAAACAGTAAACCGTCGGCTGGAAGCAGTCCCTGGCGTTCAGCCACGGCGCCTATCAGATCCCGCGCGGCATGGTGGAGATGATCGAAACAGGAGCAGACACCGCGACCATAGGCGTAAAGCAGTAGCGGCAGATCGGGCGGCAAATGGCCATCGAGCATAGCCCGAGCGAGGGCGAGGAACTGATTACTCTCGGTGAGGTGCGCGTCGAGCTGTCGGCTTACCTCGACCCGCGTCGCTTCGCTCCACATCGAATGCACTCTTCCCGGGTATTGGTTCCGAAAGGATAGTCAGCCCGGCAGCCGCGCAGCGTAAAGCTTCGCGCCGACCTGGCTCGCCGTGACCCGATTCGGCTTGGCCGGCATACCCTACTCGGCGCCCGATCGAAAGCGCTGTGATATGGTTGCTGCCGGCGAAGGGCAGCCAGAGCTTATGCTTACCGTCCTGGTAAAAGGGCCGCGTGATTAAAGACGACTGGCAACTGCGCAACCTGCTCGGCTGGGACGAGCCCTGGTACCTGCAGCGCTATCCCGACGTCGCGCAGGCGTGCTCGCGCGGCGCGTTTTTTGATGGATTGCAGCATTATCTCCTGTTTGGTCGCCACGAGGGGCGTTACCCCTCGGCCGCGGCAGAGCAGGCACGGCGCTCGCCCCTGCCGGCGCGATTCAGCATCGGGCGCTACGAGGTCCCATCAGATTGGCCCGTAAAGGGTGAACCAGCCACGACGTTCCTGGTTCGCCTCAGCAACGGGTTCTTTTGCGACTATCTGTCGGGCGATGTCGTCCTGGACATCGGATACAAAGGCGGCGGCAAAGAGGAGGCCGTGCCGATTTTCCCGCACGCCTTCGGGATCGACCTGGATTACCCCGGCTATGACGGGCTGCATCTCCCCTTCGATGACGAGTCGGTCGATGCGGTCTTCGCCAGCCATGTGCTGGAGCATATTCCCCAATATCACACCGCGATCGGCGAGTGGTTCAGGGTCCTGAGGCAAGGCGGGTTTCTCGTGTGTATCGTGCCGCACCAGTTCCTCTACGAGAAACGCGCCGGGCTCCCCTCCAAATGGAACCCGGACCACAAGCGGTTCTACACACCCGCCGGCCTTCTTCGCGAAATCGAAGAAGCACTCCCGAGCAATACGTACCGAGTGCGCCATTTGCGCGATAACGATTACGGCTATCTCTACAGCATCGAGCCGGACAAGCACCCGGGCGGCTGCTATGAAATTGAGCTGGTGATCGAAAAGATCGTGCCGCCAGCCTGGTCTTTGGCCGGAACACCCTAGTCTCGCGCATTGACGGAAGCTGCCGGATCTCCATTATGCCTGCCATGAGCGCCGAACCGATTGCCATCCGCCGCACCCCCTGCGACGCGTGGCGCCCCCGCGCCGTATGGCGCTCGCTGAAGATCGGAGTCGGCATGCTGCTGGTGGCAGCCGGCGGGATCGGCGGGTATTGGGGCATCCTGCAATACGAGGGCAATGTCCACACCGTGGTGTCGGGCCAGTTGTATCGCGCGGCGCAACCCGACCGCGCCGATCTGGTCTCCGACCGGCAGGCCTATGGCATCAAGTCGGTGCTTAACCTGCGTGGTGCGCATCACGGCGAACCCTGGTACGACAACGAGGTCGCGGCCGCCGGCGAGCTTGGCATGGCGCATTACGACTACCCATTATCGGCCAAGCGGGTCGTTACCGAGCAACAGATCGCCGAATTGCTCGCGCTGGTCCGTGCCGCGCCCAAACCATTGCTGATCCATTGCAAATCGGGTGCCGACCGCACCGGCCTGCTATCCGCGCTCTATCGCTACGCCGAAAGTGGCGCCACGGCGGAGGAGGCCGATGGCGAACTGACGCTGATCTACGGGCATTTTCCCTATCTGACCAACCGCACCGCCGCGATGGACGAAAGCTTCTGGGCCTACGTTCGCGATCACAACGTCAAGCGCTGATGGCCTGATCGGCCGGAGGCCGGGTTAGCCCGGCGCGACACGGTAGAGCGTCAGCACCATGTGCTGGCCATTTGAGTAGTCGATCCCGGGGACGTTGCCGAGCGGTTCGGGCGACAAGCCGCCGGCCGCCGCCGCCTGTCGAAAAATCGCATCCTCGCGACTGCTGACCAGCACCTCGCCGCCGCCCGCGAGCGTCTCAACCGCCGTGCGGGGTGTTGCCAGCCGCAAATTCGTGCCCAGCAGAAACACCAGGCTTGGCTCGCTGTATCCGACGGCGACCAGGGGTTTGCCCGGAGCCGGTGGGTATTGCGCGACCAGAGCGGCGGCGGATCGGCTCAGCCACAACCGATCCAACCCTGGCAGGACCGCCCACGCGGCGGTCACGACAAAGGCGAGGCTGAGCGCCACGGATAGCGCGCTGGTGCCGCGGCGGCCGGGACGATAGCGCAGCCACACACCGATGAGCCCCAGCAACACAGCCACCCCGATCAGATCGAAGATCGAGAGCTGGCCGCCAAAACGCAGCGGCGTCACCACCAGCGCCGCGGCGAGCGCCACCCCGACCAAAGCCCAGACAGCCTTCACCGCGATGTCGAGCCGATGCAGCCAGATGTTCGGGAACATCGTGGGCTCATCAGCCAGCGATTGCGCCGCGATCAGCGCCAATGCCGGGTACAGCGGCAGCACGTAGTGCGGCAGCTTGGTCGGCACCAATTCAAGGATAACCCAGGCCGGCACCAGCCAGGCCAGCAAAAGCCGTTCGAGCGGCCGGGTCCGGCGACGCCAGCACCGCACCATGGCCGGAACGAAAAGCAGCGAGCCCGGCCAGAAGGTGGCAAATGACAGCACCAGATAGGAAAATGGCGGCGCGCCATGCGATTCCTGCGCATCGACGATCTTGCTGAGCAGATCGGCACCGACCGATTCGGCGAGGAACCGGCCGCCGGTCGCGCCCTGAATCGCGACCAGCCACGGCGTGATCGCCAGAACCACCGCGGCGACACCCGCCATCGGCCACAGCGATCGGACCCAGCGCGCGCCCCCATCGGCGATGGCGAGCGCGACCACCGTGACCAGCGCCAGCGCGGGACCCGGCGGGCCCTTGACCATGATTGCGACGATTTCCGCCGCCCAGAAAACCACCGCGACCCATGGCGATACCGCGCCACCCCCCCGGCCGCGCACATAGGCGATACCGAGCGCGCCCTGCGCCGCGGTAATCGCCGCGAGCAACACGGCGTCGCTCTTGGCGATGTGCGCCTCGGCGACGACGCCCAGCGAGCTTGCCAACAACACCGCCGCGATCGCCGCGGTGGCGCGCGGCTCACTCTCCAGCCCGGCGCCGCGCAACAGCGCTGCGGCGAAGGCAAAGGTGATCAGACACGCGGCGATCGCCCCAAGCAATGACGGCACCCGGTATGGCCAGATCGCTGTCGATTGCGGTGTGCTGAACAGCTGCACCGAGGCCGCCTGCAGCCAGTAAATGCCGGCTGGCTTCTTGTTGCGCGCCTCGTCCTGAAAGCGGATGCGGAGGTAGTCGCCGGTCTCCAGCATCTGCCGTGTCGCCTGCGCAAAACGCGCCTCGTCGCGGTCGAGCGGCGGGATCACGACCATCCCTGGCAGATAGAGCAGCAGGCACAACGCGGTCAGCCACAGATAGGGCTGCGGCCCGCCCAGCCAGCGAGAATCCAGCCAGCGGGACGGTCGCTCGTCAACCTTTAGGGGTGGCGTGGTGCTATCCGATATCACGGAGAAGACTTCAGGGTTCGTTCGACAGACCGATTCGCGAGTGCGGTCAGCCGGGTGCGCGGCAACGGGCGGAGTACAAGAGGCCCTCGCCTACCACAGCCCTCATTCCGGTGCCAGCGCATCGCGCAAACCGGCGGTGTCGCACGGCGCTCCGTCGTCGAGAGGCAGACGGCCGGGCCTGGGAACGGTGACACCGAGGGTCCACGCCTCCTCGCCCTCGACGACCGCGCGCTGCGCCGCCGAAAGCCCGGGATCGGCCTTGAACAAGCGCGGCAATTCGCCCGCGCGATGCCGGCCGGCGAGAAAGCGCGCCAGGTCGCGCACCTGGGCGGCGTCCTTTGGCTCACCGGCAGCCGGCCGGATGCGCCACAGCGAGGGATATATCTCGGCCATGACGAGCTTCATGTCCGGGTCCGGTGGGCGCAACCCGGTCTCGCACGGCCAGACCCGCGCCGTCGCCGCCCAGCGCGGATCGTCGCGCAGCACCCGCGCCACCGGGATGCCGGTCAAGGCCTGCCCGCCAACCGAGCCGGTCCCCAGCAATTTCCAGCAGGGCTGCGTTGCCGGCACGTAAAGATCAATGAGGCGCCGCTCGGCGAGACCCAGTTCTTCGTGCTGCCGGTGGTGCTTGATACCGAGATTGGGGCCGGCGAGCGCTGCCGGACTTCCCCAGAACGGAAACGCGCCGCCGGAAATCCGCCGGTTGAAATCAGCCGCCACCGCGAAGCGATTGTTGCGATTGCGGGCGTCATCCTCGATAGAAGTCGCGATCTCGTCCCACACCGCGCGCCAGGCGGGGCCGCGCAGGCCAAGCCGGGCGGCGAAGCCTGCGGGATAGCCAAACGGAAAGTCGAACCCGAGCAACACGCGGCGGCCGGCGGCGTGCGCCGCCGCGAGCCAGTCCGCAAGAATTTCGCGCGCCGCAAGCCGTGTCGGCGGATTGACCAGCCGCTCCGAATTGGTATCGACGCAGCACATCCAGACGCTGTCGGCACCGGTCTTCGGCTGGTTCGCGGCGCTCCAATCGACAATGACAAAGGTGTCGAACAACGTGCGGCTCCGTATGCTGATCCGCTCTTATACCCGATGGCATGCGCATGCTTGTCCCGGCCGCTGGCATCGCCAACATCTCAGCAGCAATGCAAGTCTCGCTGATCTCGCCCGATCCGCATAACCGGCTGCTGCTGTTGCTGTTGGGATTGCTGATCGACGCAGTGTTCGGCGACATGCCGTGGCTGTTCGCGCACGTGCCGCATCCCGTGGTCGTGGCGGGGCGCGCCATCGCGTTTCTCGACCGCAAGCTCAACCGCAGCAACCGCAGCGAGGTCCGGCGCCGGGACCGCGGCGTCCTGACCGTGGTGCTGCTGGTCGGTGCCGCCGCCGCGGTGGGTGCCATGTTGCATTGGCTGTGCGGCTTCGGCTTCGTGGGTGCACTTGGCGAGGGATTTCTGGTCGGCGTGTTGCTGGCGCAGCGCAGCCTTTCTGAGCATGTCGCGATGGTAGGCATCGCTCTCGACCACGGCGGCCTTATCGCCGGCCAGAGGGCGGTGCGCCACATCGTCGGGCGCGATCCTGAACAGCTCGACCGGCACGGCGTCGCGCGCGCCGCGATCGAGAGCCTCGCCGAGAATTTCAGCGACGGCGTGGTGGCGCCGATCTTATGGTACCTGCTGCTCGGCCTTCCCGGGCTCTTCGCCTAC
>Ga0213875_10002712_pt1 | contig 10454 bp, 7 predicted proteins | sample BarmaccomBMRX_R8_FD_160105 | JGI IMG/M metagenome (GOLD analysis project Ga0213875, IMG submission 160105) | Root-associated microbial communities from Barbacenia macrantha in rupestrian grasslands, the National Park of Serra do Cipo, Brazil - RX_R8 | ecosystem: Host-associated > Plants > Roots... | reverse complement strand
ATGCGGGCATGCGCCACCAGCGCGTCAACATGGGCCCGCTGGTAGCCCTTATGGCTGAAATACCGCACGATTTCGGCGCGGACCGAGGCTGGGTTTGAGGTGTCGACCGGTGGCGGTACATAGGCGGGGGCCACAGCGGGCGGCGGAGGTGCGACCGCTGCCACAGGCGGAGGCGGCTCGATCGCCGCGCAAGCCGCGACGGATATCAGAGCGGATAGCACCAGGAATGATCGCGCGAAGTTCCTGCCGATAGGTGCAATCCCAGTCGCGAGAAATGTGTCGGTCCTCACCGCTCGCGAGCCTGCTTTCGCCTAGCCAATCACCTGCTCCCTCCCTGCCAACCCATAGCGAGCGAGCGCCCCAGCCAGCGGCTAGGACGTCTGTTCCCCCTACGCTGATATAGCCGGAAGCGACCGTTACGGCCAGCATCTTTGCCACATTCCGGCAACCAACGCGCGATTGAAGCGGCCGCAATACGCTTACCCGGGCTGGCCATGCCCCCGTCTTGCCGCGGCCGGTACCCTTCTTTCATAATCAATTACAGGTGGAGGCCCGTGGTGCGTAACGGCGGCTGATAGGGGTTTGGGCACGTTAAGCCATATCTGGGCGCGAGGGCGCTTTTGGATCGCGAGGTGCCTCACGCCGCGTAGATGGTGGGGTGTGACGGGTCTGGTTGCGACCGCGGGAATTGCCAGCGGTTATTTCCTGTTGCCGCCGCCGATACTGACTAGGGCAGGCTATCTCTCCAGCGTCGTGCTGGCGCGAGACGGCTCGATCCTCCGCGGGTTCCTGGCAAGTGACGGTAGATGGCGGTTGCAAGCGGTGCGCGAGGCGGTAGACCCGCTGTACATCCGTATGCTTATCGCCGCCGAGGATCGGCACTTCGCGATTCATCCAGGGGTCGATCCGTTAGCGGCAATGCGCGCATTCAGCCAGTTGGCGCGAGGCGGGCATGTCGTATCCGGTGCCTCGACTTTGACCATGCAGGTGGTGCGCCTGCTTGAGCGCCGTCCCCGCACGCTGCCGGCCAAGCTGGCCGAAATGGGCGAGGCGCTAGCTTTGACACGTGATGCCGGTCGCGACCGAGTGCTCGGACTCTATCTAACCCTGGCTCCCTTTGGCGGAAACCTCGAAGGCGTGCGCGCCGCGAGTCTCGCTTATCTTGGCAAGGAACCGCGCCGGCTGACCGCTGCCGAGGCCGCCCTACTCGTCGCCATTCCCCGCTCTCCTGAGCGGCTGCGGCCTGACCGCCATCCAGAAGCGGCGCAGCGGGCGCGAGATAGCGTGCTCACCCGCATGCATGCGGCCGGCATCATTACCGCCCCCGCGCTCGACGAAGCCCGTGCCGAGCCCGTCCCCAGCCGTCGCATTCCTCTTCCATTTCTGGCACCGCATCTCGCCAAGCGGCTGCACGTCGCCGACATGTCAGCCGCTAACCTGCGAACAACAATCGACGCGGCGCTGCAGGTGCGTCTCGAAGGCTTGTTGCGACGCGAGTTGAGCCCGCTCGACGCGCAGGCCAGCCTCGCCGCGCTGGTCATCGACAACGCCTCGCGCGAGGTGCTTGCCTATGTCGGCAATGCCGATTTCACCACGGCGGCACGTCGCGGCACCCTCGACATGGCGCAGGCGGTGCGTTCCCCCGGATCGACGCTGAAGCCGTTTATCTATGCAATGGCGTTCGATCGGCTGCTGATTCACCCGCAGACGGTGCTCGACGATCGACCGCGCCAGTTTGGCGACTACGCGCCGGGTGATTTCGACGGCCAGTTCCAGGGGGAGGTCACCGCAACCGAGGCTCTACGATACTCACTCAACGTGCCCGCAGTGGCGGTGCTGGAACGCCTCGGCCCTGGACGCTTTATTGCCGCGCTGGAGTCTGCGGGCATACACCTGCGACTTCCGGGAAACGATGCCGAACCGGGACTGGCGATCGCGCTGGGGGGCGCCGGGATCACGCTTTACGACCTGGCTACCCTTTATGTCGGCTTATCGCATGGCGGCGAGGTGGCTCCGCTGCATGTCTTAGCCGCCGATGCGAAAACGCCGGGTACGACGATTTTCGGACCGGCGGCGGGCTGGTACGTCAATGACATCCTGGCCGGTGCGCCGCCGCCGCCCGGGATGCTGCCGTCGGAGGTGCGCCACGGCCGCCAGCTGGCCTTCAAGACCGGGACCTCCTACGGCTTCCGCGACGCGTGGGCGGTAGGATATGACCGGCAAGTCACGATCGCGGTCTGGGCCGGGCGCCCCGACGGTACGCCGCTGCCGGGCCGCAGCGGTCGGATTACGGCCGCCCCAGTGCTGTTCAAAGCAGCAGATCTTCTCGGGCCACCCGCGTCGCGGGGAGCGACCGAGCCGCCGCCGGGAGTCATGCGCGTCGCGCACCGTGACCTTCCGCCGGCGCTGCGCCGCCTCGATCCCGGCAAGCGCGAAACAGGCGGTAGCGACGATAGCGGCGGCCCGAAGATTCTCTACCCGCCAGACGGGGCGGTGGTCGCCTGGAACGGCGGCGGCATGTCACTCGAAGCGGCGGGCGGCAGTGCTCCATTGCACTGGCTGGTGGATGGCCGGCCGTTGCCGCAAACCCCACCGCACCGCCCGGTCTATTGGCAGCCGCGGGATGTCGGATTTGTGCGGTTAACGGTCATCGATGCCAAGGGGCGCAGCGCGCGGGCGACGGTGCGGCTGTCGCCGTGACGCATCGCGGGCAAACCCTCTGCCTTTGTCAGGCCGCCTTTTTTAGAATGACCTGTACTTCGATGCACAAAGCCGGGAACGCGTCGCCAAGTCGCCGGTTGAGCTGCCACCACCAGCCATAATTTTCAAGAGGGCGCAGAAGGCCACCGGAAATGATGCGGAAGCCGCGCGCCTTGACCAGGGTTAGTCGGGGATGACCGCGCAACAACCGGCGGAATGAGCTGAGCGAAAACGCCTGCTGGTGGCTGGCGCTTTCGGGATGGCCGATCAGTTTGCCAAAGCGCGGCACCAGATGTTTGCGCGCAAGATGCAGCGGGGGGATGAAAATCGGGACCCCGATAACCAGGATGCCGCCAGGCCGCACGACGCGTTCCAATGTCTTGAGCGCGGTGTCGAGCTTGTCGAGATGCTCGAGGACCTGTTCACATACCGCGACATCATAATGATCCGAGGCGATCTCGGGGTATCCCTGGGTCAGGTCGCCGGCGAAGAACTCGTCATACCTCTCGCGACGATAACGCACGTCATCAAAGATATCGGCTCCGGAAAAGCGGATATTGTCGAAATGCGGCTCGGCATCAAGCTGGCACAGCAACGGTCCCCAGCCGCAGCCGACATCCAGAACCGATAGTGTCTTGCCTTGGGCGGCGGCGTCGCCGGCCCATTGGCTGATGTCCTGAGACAGCACAACGTAGCGCGCCAGGCGCAGCCGGAACCGTTCAGGCCGCTTCGGATCAAGCTTGAACTTCTCCTTGGGTATGTAGTGGCCGCGCAATCGAACGGCTGTATTCCGGGGATTCCCGGCATCGGGCATGACTTGTCCTTATGTGCTTGTAATGGCGTCACTTTGCCGGCAACGCATTTGTTATCTGCTGTCCTTGAAGTCTGGTTCCGTTAGGCTGGCCGGATGACACGCATGATCTATCATATGTGCCCGGCCGAGGCATGGGCTGAAGCGGTATCTGCTGGGCATTATGGCGGCACGGCGGACGATCGGCGCGATGGCTTCATCCATTTCTCGACCGCCGAAACGATCGTCGAAAGCGCGCGGCGGCATCGCGCCGGCCAAGCCGGATTGCTGCTGATCGTGGTGGATGCTGATCGGCTGGCTGACCGACTGCGCTGGGAGGTATCGCGCGGCGGTGCTCTGTTCCCGCATCTCTACGGCCCGTTAGATCCGAGCGAGGCCGACAGCGCGCTGCCGTTACCGCTTGGCACTGATGGCGAGCACGTCTTTCCGGTATTGCGATAGGACACCCGACGTCTGGCCAGCGCCGCTGGGTGATGCGGTTTATTCGCCTCGTCATGATCGTGGCACTTGGTACGGTGTGCAGCGTCTATAGCGTGATCTGCGTGCTGTTCGCGATCCACGTACAGGTGTTTGTCGCTACCGGCGGTGCTCCGGTGACGCCCGAGGCGGCCGGATTGCACGGGTTCACCGCGGTTAGTGTTCCGACCGATGACGGCGAGAGGCTGAGCGGCTGGTGGTCGCCGCCACGGCCTGGACGTGGCGCGGTATTGCTGCTGTTGGGCAATGGCGGCGTCGATCTGTCGGTGATGGCGCCGGTGCTGGCCGATCTCGCGGCGCGCGGGCTGGGTGCCCTGGGGGTCGAATACCGCGGCAATAGAGGCTCGACTGGAGTGCCAAGCGAGGCCGGTGTCTACGCCGACGCACGCGGCGCCTATGATTTTATCGCGCGGGTGGAGCCTGGCGCAGGAATCGCCGTGTTCGGCGGCAGTTTTGGTTCCGGCGTGGCGGTGCAACTGGCGTGCGAACGGCCGGTCGCCGGGCTGGTGCTGGACTCCGCCTACAGCTCAATTCTCAGCCTGCTCGACAAGCCCGGCGCATTTCCGCTGCCCTATCGCCTTTTACTTGGCGATCCGCTCGATTCCATCAGCAAGATCGGCAAGGTGAAGGCGCCGCTGATGATCGTGGCCGGCACCGCTGACGACCGTATTCCCCTGTCAGAGCCACGCCGGCTCTATGCCGCCGCGAATGAGCCGAAGACGCTGATCGAAGTCGACGGGGCAGGCCACGGCGGCGCCTACCAGGCTGGAGCGCGTGAGCGGGTTCTGGCGGCGCTGGATCGATGGACGGCCGGCGCTCCCGCCAACGCCGAGCGCCCGCAAACAAGCCCTTGAACCGGTTTGACTGATCGGGCCAAGTGGCGTGCCCAGCGTTATTCTGACGGAGTTGGACGTGGCTGGTTCCGCGACATTTCAGACGCGCCTCTCCGCCGATGTCGGCGGCACCTTTACCGATGTCGCGGTATTCGACGAGGCGAGCGGCGGCTTGCGGCTGGGTAAGACGCTGACGACGCCGCGCCGCTTGGTCGATGGCATTGCCGGCGGGGTCGACAAGGCGGGTTCGTCATTTGCCGCCGCGCAACTCTTCCTCCACGGCACGACCGTCGCGATCAACACGATCCTGGAGCGCAGCGGGTCGCGCGCCGTGCTGATCACCACGCAGGGGTTTCGCGACATCTACGAGATCGGCCGGGTCAACCGGCCGGAAAGCTACAATTTGTTCTTCCAGAAGCATGTGCCGCTGATTGAGCGCGCCTGCCGCTACGAAATCCGCGAGCGTATGGATGCCGAGGGCAGGGTGCTGATCCCGCTGGACGAGGCGCAATTGCGCGACGTGCTCGCCCAGGCGGTGGATGGCGGCGTCGAGGCGGTTGCGATTCTGTTTCTGCACTCCTACCGCAACCCCGCGCATGAGCGGCGTGCCAAGGAGATCGCCGAGGCGGCATGTCCGGGGCTGTTCGTCACCGCATCGCACGAGCTGTCGCAGGAATATCGCGAGTACGAACGCACCTCGACGGTCGCGGCCAACGCTTATGTAGGGCCGCGTGTGCGGCGTTATCTCAGTGAGATGCGCTCGCATCTCGGCGAGGCGGGGTTTGCCGGGGATTTCTTTATCGTGCAGTCCTCGGGTGGCTTATTCGATGTGGAGGATGCGCAGCGCTCGTGCATTCGCATGCTCGAATCGGGTCCGGCCGCCGGGGTGATCGGGACCAAGGCGCTGTGCGACGCGGCGGGCCTCGCCAATGCTATCGCCTTCGACATGGGCGGCACGACCGCCAAGGCCGGCGTCATCCACCAGGGCAAGGTGCTGATGACCGGCTTGGCGATGATGGGCGGCTACGCCAGTGGGCTGCCGGTGCAGATGCCGATGATCGACATCCAGGAGGTCGGCACTGGCGGCGGCAGCATCGCGCGCGTCGAGGCGGGCGGCGGGTTGCGGGTAGGGCCGGAAAGCGCCGGCGCCGAGCCGGGGCCGGTTTGCTACGGGCTCGGCGGCCATGAGCCGACCATCACCGATGCCAATCTGCTGCTCGGCCGGCTCGGCGCCGACCGGTTTCTCGGCGGCGAGATGCGGCTCGACCTGGGTGCTGCCGAGCGCGCATTGCACGACCGGGTTGCTGCGCCTCTGGGTCTCGGCGTGACGGAGGCGGCCGATGGCATCCTGCGTATCGCGACGACGAAGATGTCGCATGTGGTGCGCTGGGTCACCACCGAGCGCGGTCTCGACGCGGCGGACTTCGCGCTTGTCGCTTATGGCGGCGCGGGCCCCTTGCATGCTGCGATGATCGCCCGCGATTTGCGCATTGCCCGTGTCGTGATCCCGCCGGCCCCGGGGCATTTCTCGGCTTTTGGCATGCTGGTGTCGGATCTGCGCCGTGATTTCGTCAGCACCTGGTTCACGCCTTTGGCAGCGGCCTCGTTCGCGACGATGGGGGAGCTGTACCGCACGATGGAGCAGCAGGGGCGCGAAGCGGTGGCGCGCAGCGGCATCGTGCCGGCGGAGATCAGCGTCAGCCGCGCCGCCGACATGCGCTATGTGGGCCAGGAACACGCCGTCACGGTGGAGTTGCCGCTTGATTTGTTTACCAACGAAGACCGTGCTGGGATCAAGTGCCGCTTTGACGCGATCCATGAGATTCGGTACGGCCATTCCGCCGAAGCCGAGCCTGCCGAAATCGTCAGCCTGCGCAGCGCCGTCACCGGTCAGTTGCACAAGCCACCCTTCGACCGCATCGCCAGCGGCAGCACGGCGCCTTCGGCCGCCGCGGCCCATGGCAGCCGCCCGGTGTACTTCACGGCGCAACAGGGGTTTGTCCAGACGCCGATCTATCGCCGGCCGGAATTGCTCGCGGACAATCGCATTGTCGGGCCCGCACTGGTTGAAGAGCATGCCTCGACCACGGTCATCTACCCCGGCGACGTGCTAACGGTGGACGAACTCGGTAACCTCATCATCGATATTGCCCGCAGCTAGGCACAAAAAGCCTTCACTCCCACTGAGTCTGCGCGTGCATCAGGTGCAGCAGTAAACCCACTGATTGTCATAGCAGTGCCGCAATACTCGCTTTCGGACAAGAAGTGCGGCATCGTTGTTGCGTCTCTCGCTGACCTGCCAAGCGTGTCGCGGTCGCGGCCGGAAGAGGAGAACGATGAACCGGAACTTCATATACGTGATGGTCGGGCTCGTGCTCGGCATCATCCTCGGAACGGCCAGCTATTACTCCTTCCCCGACAAGGCAACAGCTGCCGACGTCGCCAGGTACATGTCGCTGGTCAGCGCGGTTTTCCTCAAGCTGATCAAGATGATTATTGGTCCGCTGGTGTTGTCGACCCTGATTGTCGGCATCGGCCATATGGGCGACGCCGCGACGGTCGGCCGCGTCGGCGCCAAGACGATGGCCTGGTTTGTCAGCGCGTCGATTATCTCACTGCTGCTCGGGCTGACCATGGTTGACCTGCTGCAGCCAGGCGTCGGGATCGTGATCGCCGATCAGGGTGGTAATACCGCCAATCTCGCGACCGGCGCGTTTACGGTCGATAATTTTATCGACCATCTCGTGCCGACATCGATCTTCAAGTCGCTTGCCGAGGGTGAAATCCTTCAGATCGTCGTATTTTCGCTGTTTGCCGGCGTCGCGATCATGGCGCTTGGGGAACGGGGCAAGCCGCTGCTGGAATTCGCGGATAATGCCGCGCACATGATGCTGGTCATCACCGGCTATGTAATGAAGATGGCGCCCATCGCGGTCTGCGCTTCAGTCGCGTCGGTCATTACCAAGTCGGGCCCAGGTATCCTTTTGAATTTCGCCAAGTTCCTCGGCGGCTTCTACCTGACGCTCCTGGTGTTGTGGGGCATCCTGATCGTCGTCGGTTTCCTGGTAATCGGGCCGCGTATGATGGATCTCGTGCGCCGGATGCGTGAGCCGTTCCTGCTCGCCTTCTCGACCGCGAGCTCAGAGGCGTCGTACCCGAAAATCCTCGAGCAGCTTGAGCGTTTCGGTGTCTCGAAGCGCATCGCCAGCTTTGTCCTGCCGCTCGGCTATTCGTTCAACCTCGATGGGACAATGGCCTACACGACCTTTGCGTCGATCTTTATCGCGCAGGCCTACGGCATCGACATGCCTTTATCGAAACAATTGACGATGGCGGCCGTGCTGATGATTACGTCAAAGGGTGTGGCCGGCGTGCCGCGTGCCTCGCTCGTCGTAATCCTGGCGACCTTGAAGCAGTTCGGTATCCCCGAGGCGGGACTTTTCCTGATCCTCGGCATCGACCAGTTTCTCGATATGGGCCGCAGCGCCACCAACGTGATCGGAAATTCGCTTGCCGCCTCGGCGGTCGCGAAGTTCGAGAAGGATCTCGGACCGGCCGTCGATAACGAGGCGTCGGGCGCCACGCCGCAAGCGGCGGCCGCCTGATCGGGCGGGCGACGCTCATGCAAACCGGCGTGCTCACCCGCCGTCTCGCCAGTCTTCTCCTAGGCGCTGCCTTGCTGGTCGGGTGCCTGCGTCCCGTCATGGCTGAGGATACGATTGGGAACGACAACACGGCGCCTCCCGCTGTCGCGAATGTGCCGGATATCTTGACCGGCACGTTGAAGAAAGTGCGCGACAGCGGAGCCGTCACGATCGGCTACCGCGAGGCGTCGTTCCCCTTCTCGTTTGTGCGGCAGGGCGGCGCGCCGATTGGTTACTCGATCGATCTGTGCCTCGGCATCATCGACGAGATGCGCCGCGAACTGAGCGGCGCCCCAATCGCGGTCAAGTATCAGGCTGTCACGGCCGACACCCGCATGGATGCCGTGACAAGCGGCAAGATTGATCTCGAATGCGGCTCTACGACCAGCAACCTCGAGCGCCAGAAAAGCGTCGGATTCTCGCCGATCATCTTCGTTGCTGGCACCAAGCTGCTGGTGAAGCGCAGTTCGGGCATCGCCTCGTATCAGGACCTCCCCGGTAAGACTTTGGTGGTGACGAGCGGTACGACCAACGAAACCGCGATGCGGGCGCTCAACGACAAATACAAGCTCGGCATTACGATCCAGTCAGCCAAAGACCATCAGGAATCGTACGACATGCTGATGTCCGGCAAGGCCGATGCGTTCGCGACGGACGACGTGCTGCTTGCCGGCTTCGTCGCCGCGAACAAGGCGCAGGACAAGCTGGCAGTGGTGGGCGATTTCATCACCTATGAGCCGTATGGCGTAATGTTCCGCAAAAACGACCCGCAAATGGGCGAACTGGTGCAAAACGCGTTCACCGCGATGGCCCAGACCGGCACCTTTATGGCCGATTACCGCAAGTGGTTTCTGGAGCCGACACCGACGGGTGAATTCCTCAACCTGCCGCTGTCGCTGCAGCTCACCGAGACATTGCGGTCGCTGGGAACGGATCGGTTTTAAGTCGTCGTCCATGCCTCCGCATCGACGAAAGCAGGCACGACAGCGAGGAAAGCCGACTGCTCCTTAAGATCACCGAGCCTCGGCGGCAGTCCACTCATGCTCTCGGCGGACGCCGGCGTGAAGCGCTATGCTGTCACTGTGAAGGCGGAGCGGTAAGTTCAGCATGAATGATGTGTCAGACATTCGCGAGGTCGCGGCGGCCGTAAAGGCGGATCCGGTGGTTACCGAGATCGTGCGCAATTGCCTGATTGCGGCGACCGAGGAGATGAAGACCAATCTGATGCGCACCGCCTATAACATGATCATCTACGAGGCGCTCGATTTCACGGTCGGGCTGTTCGATGCGCAGGGCAACATCCTGTCGATCGGGCTCGGGCTGCCGATGTTCATCCGCGGCATCGCCGACACCATCAAGGCTAAGCTGCGGCATTTCGGGCCGGACGGCATCGAGCCGGGCGACATTCTGCTGACCAACGACGCCTACATCACCGGCAGCCACCTCAACCACATGACGTTTTCGGTGCCGATCTTTTACGAGGGTCGGCTTGTCGGGTTTTCCGGCTGCATGGCGCACTGGCCGGATATCGGCGGCACACTCGACGGCATCACCACCGACATCTACTCCGAAGGCCTGCAGATGCCGATCGTCAAGGCGTACCGGAAGGGTGTCGTCAATGACGAGATCATGGCGATCGTGCGCGCCAATGTGCGGCTGCCGGAGCGGGCGATGGGCGATCTGAGGGCGCAGATCGCCTCGGTCAAGACCGGCGAGAAGCGCTTTTTCGAAATGCTCGACAAATATGGCTGCGGGGAGGTGCTGGCTGCCATCGACGACATGATGGCGCAGAGCGAGGCGCGCGCCCGCGCCGCGGTGGGCGCCTTCCCGGACGGCGTCTACGAGGCCGAGTCCTTTATGGACGATGACGGTGTCGCCGCCGGCCAGCGCATCCCGATCAAGGTGCGCGTCGAGATCGCCGGCGAGCGGATGACTGTCGACCTGACCGATGTGTCGAACCAGGTGTCGGGCTTTTACAATTCTGGCGAA
>Ga0213875_10002711_pt1 | contig 10460 bp, 6 predicted proteins | sample BarmaccomBMRX_R8_FD_160105 | JGI IMG/M metagenome (GOLD analysis project Ga0213875, IMG submission 160105) | Root-associated microbial communities from Barbacenia macrantha in rupestrian grasslands, the National Park of Serra do Cipo, Brazil - RX_R8 | ecosystem: Host-associated > Plants > Roots... | reverse complement strand
GCGACTCCACCGTCACCACCGTCGGCGTCTACTCGACGGTCATCGCCAAGGAGCGCCGGGGCGATTATCTGGGCGGGACCGTCCAGATGATCCCCCACATCACCAACGAGATCAAGGAGCGCGTGCTGGGGCTGGGGCAGCGGTCCGGCGCGGACGTGGTGATCGCCGAGATCGGCGGCACGGTCGGCGACATCGAGGGCCTGCCGTTTTTGGAGGCCATCCGGCAACTGAGAAAGGACGTCGGGCACGACAACGTGCTCTACGTCCACGTCACGCTGATCCCCTATGTCGGCCCCTGGGGCGAGGTCAAGACCAAGCCGACCCAGCACTCGGTCATCAAGCTGCGCGAGATCGGCATTCAGCCCGATGTGTTGGTCTGTCGAACTAAGCTGCCGATTGACGAGGACATGAAGGAGAAGATCAGTCTGTTCTGCGACGTGGACAAGGACGCCGTGATCGAGGCGCGGGACACGGAGACGATTTACGAGATTCCCGTGGTCTTCGAGCAGGAGGGTTTCGCCGACCTAGTCGTCCGCCGGCTGGGGCTGCACGACGGCCCGCCGCAGATGGAGGAGTGGCGCGGCCTCGTCCGGCGCATCAAGCAGCCCGCTCACCACGTCAAGATCGCCGTGGTCGGCAAGTACACGGGCAACGGCGACGCCTACATCTCGATTGAGGAGGCCCTCAAGCACGGCGGCATCGCCTGCGACGCCCACGTGGAGGCGGAGTGGATCGAGAGCGACGCGCTGGAGGAGCCGGGGCTGGACCTAGCCGAACGGCTGGCGGGCATTGACGGCCTGATCGTCGCCCCCGGCTTCGGCGGCCGGGGCGTCGAGGGCAAGATCGGGGCCATCCGGCATGCGCGCGAGTCCGGCCTACCCTTCTTCGGCATCTGCTACGGCCTCCAGATGGCCGTGATCGAGTTCGCCCGCCACGCCTGCGGCCTGGCGGACGCCAACACCGAGGAGGTGGACCCCGACACCCCCTATCCCGTTGTCCACATCCTGCCGGAGCAGCGGCACGTCACGGACAAGGGCGCGTCCATGCGCCTCGGCGCGTATCCCTGCCACCTGAGCATCGGCAGTCTGGCGGCCCAGCTTTACGGCACGGACGTCATCTCCGAGCGCCACCGGCACCGCTATGAAGTCAACAACGAGTACCGCAAGCAGCTCATCAACGCCGGCATGACCGTCAGCGGCGTCTCCCCCGACTATCGATTGGTGGAGATCATTGAGCTGCCCCAAGCGACGCACCCCTACTTCATCGCCACCCAATTCCACCCGGAGTTCAAGTCCCGCCCCAACCGCGCCCATCCCCTCTTCGCCGGACTTGTGGAAGCGGCGCTGAAGCGGCGTCAGGAGGCCCTCCCCGCCCCCAATGCCGGGGGAGCCAGAGAGGAGGCGCTGGCCTGATGCCCTCCCCGCGCTCCCTGTTCACGGACGACGAAGCGCCACCGGACCTGAACGCCGCGCCGTGCTACTCCACGGCCTGTCCCGCCGCGCCGGGCACGGCGCGCCTGGACCTGGCGGACGCGCGGGCGCGCTATGCCGACTGGCCCGCGCCGACGGTCATCGTGTCCGATGGCGCTTACGGGGTCGGCGGCTTCCCCGGCGACCCGCCGACGCCCGCCGGTCTGGCCGAGTGGTACGCGCCCCATGCCGCCGCCTGGGCAAAGCGCGCCCTCCCCGAGACCACGCTCTGGTTCTGGGGCACGGAGGTGGGCTGGGCGACGGTGCATCCGGTCCTCGCCCTGCACGGCTGGGAGTATCGGGCGTGTCACATCTGGGATAAGGGCATCGCCCACGTCGCCGGCAACGTCAACGGCAAGACCATCCGCCGCTTCCCCGTCGTCACGGAGGTCTGTGTCCAGTACGTCCGCGACGTGCGGCTTCCGACGCCGGACGGGCGGATGCTGTCCCTGCGGGACTGGCTGCGCGCGGAGTGGGAGCGCACCGGCCTGCCCTTCGGCCAGACCAACGCCGCCTGCGGCGTCAGGAACGCGGCGACGCGCAAATACTTCACCAAAGATCACCTCTGGTACTTCCCACCGCCGGACATGATGGAGCGGCTGGCACGCTACGCCAACGCGCACGGCGCCCCGACGGAATGGCCCTACTTCTCGGTGGACGGACGCGCCGCCGTCACCGCCGCGCAGTGGGCGCGGATGCGGACCAAGTGGCACCACGCGCACGGCCTCACCAACGTCTGGTCCGAGCCGGCGATGCGCGGCGCGGAGCGCCTGAAGGACGAGCGGGCCAAAATCCTGCACGGCAACCAGAAGCCGCTGCGCCTCATTGAGCGCATCATCACCGCCTCCAGCGACCCCGGCGACATCGTCTGGGAGCCGTTCGGCGGCCTCTGCTCCGCCGCCGTCGCCTCCCTCCGCACGGGCCGGCACTGCTACAGCGCCGAGCTCCTCTCCGATTACTACGCGCTCGCCAAAGCCCGCCTTCAGCAAGAGCAGGCCCTGATTATGGAAGGCAAAGCGGACTATGACGTCTGAGCCGCCTGCTGTCCCGACCTTCAGCCCGCCTGATGCCTCCTGGGAACATCGGGCGCTTTACGACAACGTCATCAAGGCGCTGTACGCGCTCCCCTCCTATTTTCAGACGGACCTTCGGATCTCCGGCGTCCTGGCCACCGACCTGTTCACGTTCAACAGTTCTCTCGGGGCCACCATTGAGGCCCAGGTGGTGGAAGCCCTGAACGCCATTCGCGGCAGTTGGGACCCAGAGCAGAAATACGCCGCCTACAGCTTTGTCCGTCAGGCGCAACGTTTCCCGGATGTGATCCTGCGGACAGCGGCTGCCGGCACAGAGCCGGCCATCCTGATGGGCATTGAGCTAAAGGGCTGGTACGTCCTCGCCAAAGAGCGTGAGCCGAGCTTCCGCTACCGCGCCTCGCCGCAGGTCTGTGCGCCAGCCGACCTGCTGGTGGTGTACCCCTGGGCCTTATCCAGCGTCATCAGTGGCTCACCGCAACTTTATCCGCCGTTCGTCACCGGGGCGCGCTACGCCGCCGAATACCGAAACTACTGGTGGCAGCACGTCAAGGAGGGCGGTGCCAGGAACGCCCTGCGCCTGTCCACTGTGGATCACTACTATCCGGCCAAGTCGGAGCCGATCAGTGATGTTGCCGTGCATGACGACGGCGGCAACTTCGGGCGCTTCGCCCGCACCGGGATCATGGACGAGTACCGGGAGCGACTGTTTCGGGAGGAACTCTCAGGCATCCCCCTTTCAGCCTGGCAGAAGTTCCTATCCGCCTTCAGCGAGGACAAGACGGAGGCGCAGATCAACCGCGCGATTGACCAGGCCATCGCCGAGGCCGCCAAAACCGCGAAGCCGGTTTCAGAAGGCGCTGAGGCCGCGAAAAACCTGCTGTCGCGGGTTTTGGCGCTTCTGGAATAGGCCGGCGTGTCCCTCTTCCTCATCACACTGCGGGCGCTCGCGCCGCTGTTTCTGCTGATCCTGCTCGGGTACGGGCTGAAGCGGGCGCGGCTGCTGCACGCCGCCCATGTCCCCGTGCTCAACGGCTTGGTGGTGAACGTGACGCTGCCGGCGCTGATCGTTCGGGGGCTGGCGACGACACCGCGGCTGCCGCACGGGGCGATGCAACTGCCGCTCGCGCTACTGGGGGCGCAGGCGGTGACGATGGCGCTGGCGTGGCTGCTCGGCAGGGCCGGGCGCTTCTCATCGCCGGTGCGGGGGGCGCTGCTGGTGGTGGGGGTGTTCGGGAACACGGCGTTTTTGGGCTACCCGATGACGCTGGCGCTGCACCCGGACCAGTTCCCGGCGGGCATCCTGCTGGACCAGTTCGGGATGACCGTCGTGCTCTATTTGGGCGCGCCGCTGATCGGGGCGCACTTCGGCACGGCGGGCGGCGCGGGGCGTGACGCGCGGGCGACGACGCTGCGGTTTCTGCGCTCGCCCGTGTTTCTCGGACTGGCGGCGGGGGCGGCGGCACGGCTGATTCCCTGGCCCCCGGCATGGCTGGGTGCGCTGTGGGTGCGGGACGTGGGGCAGGTGGTGGGGCAGTGCCTAACCTATCTGGGCCAGGGAACCACGCCCGTGGTGCTGCTGGCGCTGGGGGCGGCGCTGCGACCCGGCGCGGGACGCCGTTTTGTCCGGCCGCTGCTGCTGGCGGCGGCGCTGAAGCTGGTGGTCTGCCCGCTGGCGATGTGGGGCCTCTGCCGGGCGCTCGGGCTGCACGGCGGCCTGCTGGCGGAGGGCCTGCTGATGGCGGCGATGCCGACGGCGGTGATGGCGTCGGTGCTGTCCGCCGAACACGATCTGGAGGGCGACTTCGCCGTCAGCGTCGCCTTCAGCTCCACGGTGCTCTCGGCCCTCAGCGTGCCGCTCGCGCTGTCCGTGTTGCGCTGACCCCCGGCCCCCCAATGCGGTCAGAACAGGCCGTTGGCGTTGTCGGGGGCTTACTGGCTTGCCTTGAGCGCGTCGGCCACGGCGACGGAGAGCGGCGTCGTGGGGCGGCCGATCAGCGCGGAGAGATGGCGACCGTCGTCGAACAGCGCGCCCTGCGATGCGGCGACGTCCCACCTGGCGATCGCCCGCGCCAGACCCTCGGGCAGACCGAAGCCGGTGAGCGCGGCGGCGTAGTCCGCCTCGGGCAGGTCCTTGTAGGGGATCGTCCTGCCGGTCTGGCGCGAGACTTCGGCGGCCAGGTCGCTGAGTGTATAGGCCTCATCACCGGCCAGCTCGTAGGTCTTGCGCTCGTGCCCTTCGCCGGTCAGCGCGGCGACCGCCGCCTCGGCATAGTCGGCACGAGTTGCGGACGAGATCCGGCCGTCGTCGGCGGCACCGAGGAACGCGCCCCCGACCAGTGCGCCGGGAATCGATGCGGTGTAGTTCTCAGTGTACCAGCCGTTGCGCAGGATCGTGAACGGGACGCCTGACGCTTTGAGCCCGGCTTCCGTCGCGCGGTGCTCGTCAGCGAGGCTGAGCGACGAGGTGTCGGCATGGAGCAGGCTCGTGTAGACGATCCGCCTCACCCCAGCCTCCCTCGCGGCCTCGATGACGTTGCGGTGCTGGGCGACCCGCTGGCCCACCTCGCTCGATGAGATTAGCAGCAGCGTGTCCACGCCGGCGAGGGCCCGGTCAAGCGTTTCGGGCCTGCTGTAGTCGGCCTCGCCGGCAGTGACGCCGAGGTCAGCCGCCTTGGCGGGCGTACGCGCGAGCGCAACGATGTCGGCGGCGGGCACCCTGGCTTTGAGATTGTTGACGACGAGGCGGCCGAGCTGCCCCGTGGCCCCCGTGATGGCAATGGTCATTTCCCTGTCCCTTTCTGATGTCATCGGTGTCGTCCCGGTCAACGCTGAGGGCGCGGGCTAGGGCGCACTCCCTCCAGCACGGCGCGGTAGTTGAAGCGGTCGTCGGGGGCGGCGTCGCCGTTGAGCGTGAAGTCCGTCCAGTCGCCTCTGGCGTAGCAGTGATCCGCCCACTTGAAGTCCACCGTGGCCGGCAGATGCCCGATGCTCAGGGCCACGCGCGGAATGGCAATCTCCATCTCATTGCCCCGGACGCCGTATCGGACGCGGGCGACGGGCCGCCATTTGTATTGGCCGCCGACGTTGCGTTCCAGGCTGGTGTTGGCGTTGCCGACGTGCCGGTTGACCACGAAGTCGTAGCCCAGCCACCCCGTCTTATAGTCCGCGTCGGCATTGATGTAGAGCAGCATCCAGTCCGGGTCGGTGCGAGGAGTCAGCTTCTCTTGGGTGCGGACGTAGAAGTAGACGTTCTTCGCGTCGTAGCTGACCTTGGCCGCCACGATGTCGTTGCGGCCCGTGGTGTTGACGTAGGGACCAGCCTGGCCGTAGCCCGGCGCGTCCCGGTGCGCCGGGTCGCCGATGGCGTCGCGGAACTCCGGCCCCACGCCCTTCCAGTCGCCGAAGCGGCCATCTATCGTGATGGGCCGGGGCGTGACCGGCGGCAGCGGGCGCACGCCCTTGTAGCGGCGGACGTTGGCGACCAGTTGGTAATAGTAGTCGTCGCCGTGGCCGCCCTGCATCGGCTCGATGTCGCGGCTGTATTCCTCCGTGAACTCGTCCACGAAGATCGGCGGGGGCGCGTGCCACTGAACCCAGCTGTCATAGAATCCCGCCGTCCACTCGTTCCAGCCGGTGACGAAGATGAACGGCGGGTCCAGCTGGAGGGCGCGCCGCCACTGCTCGGCGAAGTTGTAGCCCCAGTTGACGGCGCCAGGCCGAGTGTCCATCTTCCCGTCGTGGTAGCTGCGCCCGAACGCGCCGGGAATGCTCATCGGCGCGGTGTTGTTCACCGTCGCGTTGTAGTTCTGCGCCACCCCGACGGTCACTTGCTCGACCTGCCCGGCGGCGTCCCGCTGCGGCGCCTGGGGATACACTTGCAGCCAGGCCCAGTGCTCCGGCGGCGGCGATTGGATGTTATAAGGAGCGATGGGGGTGCGGAACGTGAAGAAATCGCGCAGCGTCCGCGCGCGCTCGGCGGCGGCCTCCGGCGTCGTCCGCCGCGCGTCGGGCGAGAGCGCCTGCGGCTGCGCCTCGCCGGCGAAGCGAATCAGTAGCGAACGGTCGCCGGGCGCGGGCACGCCGTCTTCCACGGCATGGCCCCCGCCGTACACGTCGGCGGAATATCCCCACCAGCCGATGTGCCCGACGGGCCGCGACATCTCCAGATAATACCGCCCCGGCGGCAATTCTTTGCCCGCTTTCAGCAGCAGCGCCGCGTTGTCGGTGACATTCTGGAAATCCCGGCGCGCCAGCAGAGGGCCGCCGGGGCCGCCCGCGTACAGCGAGAGCGTCATCCCCGAAGAGGTGGTATTCCACGTCGGGAACTCGCCGCCGATGGCGAGGAATGGCCTGTCCGCCGTGAACGTCTGCCCCAGCGTGCCGCCGCCCGGCAGCTCCACCGGCACATGCGAGGGGTGCAGCAAACCGGCCGCATCGGCGTAGCTCGGATCCGCCATGACCAGCGGCTTGCCCTGCCAGCGGAACCAGAGGTCGCGGTACAGGCCCGGCCCGTAGAGGGTGTCATACAATTCGTTGAGTGTGCTGGTGCCGATGTGGTCGGGGTTCCCGAAGGGGCATAGGAAGGCGATCTGCGGGGTCTTGCCGCCCCGACGCCGAATCTCCTCCCAGGCCCGGCAGAGCGTATTGCGGGCCTTGTCGTAGGTGACGGCGTTGGAGTTGTCAAAGATGACCACATCCACGCCCGCCGCCGCCAGCATCTGCGCGTGCTTGCGGAGCACGTACTCGTCATCGCTGGCATAGTAGCCGAAGAGCGGCTCGCCCCAATGGTGGCTGGAATTCAGCGGCCCCCAGGCGGGGTTGCGGATGTCGCTGATGGCCTCCGGGTGCGCCTTCAAGATTTGGGTGTTGTCATACGGCCCATCCGAGCCGTGCGCGAAGGTCAGGAAGTAGAACACGCCGAGGGTCCTGCCAGGCCTCGGCCCGCCGACATCCGCATGGGTCGGCAGCACACGCCCCAGGCCGTCCACGCCGACCCAGGTGTCACTATAGGTGTCCCACGCCGGAGCGGGGGCGGTCTGCTGCGCCGATGCCGGCAAGACGGCGCTTAAACTACCTACGGCCATAGCCCACCGCCCGGCGCGGCGGAGGAGGGAGGAATAGCATGATGCTCTTTTCACGGATAGCCCTATTATAGTTGCGGCCAGCGGTTCCGTCAAGGCGGGGGAAGTTCTGTCGGCCCTGCCGCCATGCAGGATGATGGCCGGCGGGGAAGGCCCGGCCAATGAAAGAAGCCCGGCCAATGAATTGCCGGGCCTGCATGCAACAAAGTCGGCGTTCGCCGACTGGGGACTCAGCCGAGTCTTCAGTCCCGCAGGCACTTCGCTGTATCCAAGCCCGCCACTTCAGTGGCCGGGCGAGAAAATGGATGACCCTGGCCATGCAGGACGATGCCCGGCGGGCGTCGAAAATCCCTGTGACAAGGAAACAACGCTCGTGAACACCATTCTTCCAGCCGCCTTGATGGCGGCGCTGGCCGCCGTGACAGCCGCCGTCGCCGGCCAGACCGCCCCGGCCAGCCGCCCCGTCACCGCCGAGTTGCCCGCGCCGCAGCGGACGTGGCGGTCGCTGGGGCATACCGCCTATTATGTGGACTCCCAGCGCGGCGATGACGCCAACGACGGGAAAAGCCAAAGACACCCCTGGCGCACCCTGGGGCGCGTCAACACCGGCACGTTCGGCCCCGGCGACCAAATCCGGCTCCGGGCCGGCAGTCGCTGGACGGGCTATCTCTCGCCCGCCGGCAGCGGCGCGGCGGGACAGCCGATTATCCTGACAAGTTACGGCGCGGGGCCGAAGCCGCAGGTGGACGCGCAGGGGCAGTGGCTGGCGACGCTCTTCCTGTCCAATGGGGAGTATTGGGAGATCAGCGGCCTGGACATCGCCAACAAGGGGCGCGTGCCGGAGCCGAAGTTGACGGGCGTGCAGGTCAGCGCCTTTGACTTCGGCACCGCGCACGGCATCAGGCTCCGAGACCTGGACGTGCATGACGTGACAGGGAGCAACGTCAAAAGCGAGGGCGGCGGGGCGGGAATCAACTGCGTGTGCGGTGGCGACAAAATCAGAAGCCGCTTTGACGGGCTGCTGATTGAAAACTGTCACCTGGCCCGCACCGACCGGAACGGCATCACGATGGGCGGCAACTGGGTCCGCAACGACTCCTGGTTCCCCAGCCTGCACGTCGTCATCCGGGGCAATGTGTTGGAGGACATCGGCGGGGACGGCATCGTGCCCCTGGCCTGCGACGGCGCGCTGGTGGAGCGCAACGTCCTGCGCGGCGGGCGGAGGCGCGCGCAGGATTACGCCGCCGGCATCTGGCCCTGGAGCTGCGACAACACGGTGATCCAGTACAACGAGGTCAGCGGCATGAAGGGCACCAACGACGGCGAGGGCTACGACTCCGACTACAACTGCCGCCACACCCTATTCCAGTACAACCTCAGCCATGACAACGACGGCGGCTTCATGCTGATCTGCGACGACGGCTCCCAGAGCCTGCCCTGGAACATCGGCAATCAGGGGACCGTGATTCGCTACAACATCAGCGTCAACGACGGCCTGCACACGTTTAACATCACCGGACCCTGCCAGGACACGCTCATCTGCAACAACACGTTCTACATCGGCAAGGGGCGGAACATCGCCGCCGTCGCCAGCGGCAACTGGGGCGGCTCCTGGCCCGACGACACGCGGTTTGTGAACAACCTCTTCTACGCCGGAGGGCAGGCGAAGTTTGACTTCGGCGGCATGAAGAACACGGCCTTTGATCACAATGCCTTCTGGGGCGACCTTTCGAACCGGCCCGACGACCCCCACGCCGTCCTCACCGACCCAAAGCTGGCCGCGCCGGGGAGCGACAGCCCCCGCGCCTACGTGCCCCACCCCGGCTCGCCCTGCCTGCGGGCCGGCATGCCCGTCGCTGACAACGGCGGGCGTGACTTCTGGGGCCATCCCCTCCCGTCCGCCCTCCCGCCGGACATCGGCGCGTCGCAACACCCATGAGAAAAACCTTATCAGCCCTGGCGCTGGGCGGGCTGGCATTGCTGCCGGCCCCGCTGCGGGCGCAGCAGAACGTGCCGCAGGCCCCCGGCGTCCGCGACCTCCAGAGCGACACCTGGGTGGCGACCGATGCGCTGGGGCGCACGCTTCCCACTGCCGCCGAGACGCGCCGCCCGCGCAAAGACAAATTCGTCGGCATATTTTACTTCCTCTGGCACGGCTATCACGGGACCGATGGGCCTTACGACATCAGCAAGATCATCGCCGATCCCGCCCACAATACCTGGGGGCCGCTGGGGGCCTTTCACTGGTGGGGCGAGCCGGCGGTCGGCTACTTCCGGTCGGACGACCCCTGGGTGCAGCGCAAGAACCTGCAGATGCTGACGGATGCCGGCGTGGACGTGTTGTGTGTGGACGCCACCAACGCATTCACCTACCCAAAAGAAGTGGACACGCTCTGCCGGGTGGCCGAGGAGATGCGCCGGCAGGGCAATCCTACCCCGCAGATCGCCTTTGTCACCCACGCCGGCCCCGGCCAGACCGTCACCCGCCTCTACAACGACTTCTACTCCCAGAGTCTTTACAAAGACCTCTGGTTCTATTGGGACGGCAAGCCGCTGATTTTGGGCGACCGGAACGGCAAGATGGATGATGGCACACCGATGGACCCCAAGATCGTGGACTTCTTCACCTGGCGCTACTCGTGGGCCTGGGACCCCGGCCAGGACAAGTGGCAGTGGATCGACAAGTATCCGCAGCGCGCGGGCTGGCACGACGCCCCCGACCGGCCCGAAGAGGTTCCGGTCTCCATCGCCGGGCATCCCGTGGACAGCCTGGGCCGCAGTTACCACAGCGACGAGCAGTGGGGACACGGCACGGAGCCGCCACTGGACGCGCATTACCTGGCGACCGACATAAACAAGGGGATCCAGTTCGACCA
>Ga0213875_10002710_pt1 | contig 10464 bp, 7 predicted proteins | sample BarmaccomBMRX_R8_FD_160105 | JGI IMG/M metagenome (GOLD analysis project Ga0213875, IMG submission 160105) | Root-associated microbial communities from Barbacenia macrantha in rupestrian grasslands, the National Park of Serra do Cipo, Brazil - RX_R8 | ecosystem: Host-associated > Plants > Roots... | reverse complement strand
CCGTCGGGTAGCCGGACGACCTCGGGCGCGTAGGTTGACCACGGCCGGGCGACCTCGGGGACCGCTCCGACGGTGAACAGGTTGCGCTGCCCGCCGCGGGTGGCGGCCGCGACGATGCCCACGCCCAGCCCGCGGATGACCGGCGCGGTGAGCCGGGTCAGGATGTCGCCCGGACCCAGGTCGAGGATCCACCGGGCGCCGGCCCGGTGCAGCCCGGTGATCTCGTCGACCCAGTCGACCTGGCGCACCAGGATGGCCTCGGTCATCTCCCGCGCGAGCGCGACGTCGAGGCCGACCTTGTCGGCCCACGCGCCAACCATGTCGACCCCAGCGGACAACCGATGGCTGTGGAAACCTACCTCGACCTGCACCGGGTCGAAGACCGGGGCGAACACCGCGCCGCCGCGCACCTTGTTCTTGCGGTCGGCGGCCTCGGCGTCGGCGATCTGCTGGCAGTACAGCTCGAACCTGGCCAGTTGCTCGGGGGTGCCGGTGATGACGACGGAGCGGCGGCCGTTGCGGATCGACAACACCGGCGGCAGCACGGTGCGCACGTCCTGGGCGAACTCGTCGAGCAGCGCGGCGATCCGCTCGGGGTCGGCGTTGGTCACCGACAGCATCGGCGACCGGTCGCCGAGCGCCGCGATGCCGCGCCGGCGCGCCACCAGCGTGGCGGCGGCCCCGATCAGCTGCGCCATGGCCAGCAGCTCCACGTCCCTGGCGCCCGCGGCCCGCAGCGCTTCGACGGCCAGCACGCCCTGAGAATGCCCGGCGACGGCGACCGGCGGGGTGCCAACCAGGTCCATGCCCTGGCGGCCCAGTGCGCGGATGGCGGTGATCTGGGTCAGCAGGACGCCGGGCACCGACGTGGCCGCCGAGGTCAGCTGCTTGGCGCTGGGCACCGACTCTTCGGCTGCCAGCGCACGCATCCAGCGCAGCGGCTCGAAGCCGATCGGCCGGACGACGACCAGGTCGCGGGCCACCGGTGCCAGCAGCAGATCGGCCTCTCCGGCCAGCGTCGCGACCTCGGATTCGATGCCGGCGCCGGCCACCAGTTCTTCCAGGGTTTCCAGCCAGGCGCTGCCCTGGCCACCAAAGGCGACCGCGTACGGCTCGCCGGCAGTCAGACGATCCACCAGGGCGTGCGGCCCGGGCGACGGCACCTGGGAATTCTGGGTCCAATCACCGTCGCGGCCTGCCGGCACCCTGTCGTATTCGTAGATCGTCACGTCCTGTCTCCTCGGTGCTTGGTCTGGTTTCGCGTGTCGTATCTCGGCGTGTCGTATCTCGGCGTGCTGACCTGGGCTGCCCTGCGGAGGTGTTGTTGCGATTCCCCGTCGAATCGGTGTCATTCGACCGCACGGTGTGTCGCCGGCGTCCCTGCGGGGCGGCGACGACTGCAATAAGGCTCCCATAAGGATTTCGCTCGATCGACCGGCAGACATGGTTACTGGCGAGTTCTACGGACGGGTAACCGCCGGCGAGATAACGTCGGCCCGGACAGCCGCTTCGGGGCTGCGGGACAAACGTCCTGCATGTCGACGGTTACGGTCGAGTAGCTACAACAGTGCAGATCACAGCATGATTGTTATCGAATCGTTATGTTAAAATTTTTATCATTCGCCGGACCCTTAGGCCGCTCGGCCAAGCACTTGCTCGGTCCGTGAGTCCACAACCGTTCACTGAACGCTCGGAGAGAAGTTTGCTGGACTACCTTACTTGACGGTAAGTTTTCGCCTCACCTGGGTTCCCTGGGTACTCAGTCCCACTGCCCGAATTGGGGCTTGAGGATGTAATTAACGTCCACCCCCACCCCGCCGACGCTGCGCTTGTCGATCTCGACCTGGTGCAGATGCGCGGCGGGATGGGTGAAGCCCGGGGGCGAGCCCCAGTTGTGCTGCCAGAAATACGAGCCCAGGCCGTCCTGCAGCGCCCAGTCGATCGTCTTCGAGTTGGCGTACACGCCGACACGCTGGTGTCCCAGCACCTGCTCCCAGCCCCGCAGGTATGGCGCCACCTGTTGTTTGTATTGGTCTAAGGTCGGGTCGTCGTCGATGGAGGCGTAGATCGGGGCGCCCACTGACCCGCCGGCCGCGACGTGCAACTGCCAGCCCCGCTTGGCGTGCTGCACGCCGGCGGCCTGGCCGCCGAGCCAGTCCGCGGTCTCCTGCTTTCCGTACTGGTAGCAGGACACGATCTTCATCCCGTTCTGATAGAGGTCGCGTGCCTCGGCCAGCTGGATCGGCTTGCCCTTCATCCACTCGCCGCCGGGGCGGGGATCTGAGACGTAGCGGATGGCCCCGGCGGCGCCGGCCCCCTTCAGCGCGCTGGCACTGATCACTCCGGCCGCATAGTCAAGCAGCACACCCGGCGGCGCGGCGGGCGCCGCCGGTGCCATCAGGGTTTCCAGCGCGCTTCCCATCCCCATCAAACCCGGCACGGCGGCCGCGAACTTCAGCACGTCGCGTCGGGACACGGGCACGAGCCACAGAGTACGACAGGAACCCCATGATTCACGCTAACGCCATGGGCAACAACAGCCTCAATTTTCCCGCTGCCCCCGGAGTTCAGCGCCCGCCCCGCTGATAGTGTCCGCTCATGACATCGGCTGGCCCCCAACGGCTGTAGGACGGCGATGTTTCTGCACATCCTGCTCGACGCCCCCCCTGAGCGCTCGGCCGAGCGTGCCCGCGAACTCGCCGCGACCGGCATCGACGGGCTGTTCACGTTCGAGGGCCAGCACGACGTCTTTCTGCCGCTGGCGGCCGCCGCGGCGGTGACCGACGTCGAGCTGATGACCAACGTGGCGATTGCGCTGCCCCGCAGTCCGCTGCATCTCGCCCACGCCGCATATGACGTGCAATTGCTGTCCGGAGGCAGGTTCCGGCTCGGCCTGGGGTCGCAGATCCGGCCGCACGTCGAGAGCCGCTACGGCAGCGCCTGGAGCCGCCCGGCGGCGCGCATGCGCGAAACTGTGCTGGCCGTGCGCGCGATCTTCGACGCCTGGCAGCACCAGCGGCGCCTCGAGTTCCGCGGCGAGTTCACCAAGCACACGCTGATGCCGCCGGCGTTCAACCCGGGGCCGAACCCGTTCGGCATGCCGCCGATCTACCTGGGCGCGCTCGGGCCGGTGATGACCCGCACGGCGGCCGAGGTGGCCGACGGCCTGCTGGTGATGCCGTTCCACTCGGCCCGGCACTTCCGCGAACGCACGCTGCCGGCGGTCGACGCCGGGCTGCAGCGGTCCGGTCGCGGTCGCGCCGAGTTCGACATCTTCCCGCAGGTGATCGCCGCGATGGGGCGCACCGACGGCGAGCTGGCCGCCGCCACCACCGGCGTGCGCCGGCTGCTGGCGTTCTACGGGTCGACGCCGGCGTACGCGCCGGTGCTCGATGTCGAGGGGCGGGCGGACCTTCAGCCCGAACTCAACGCGCTGTCCAAGCGGATGGCCGTGCAGGCCATGACCGACCTTATCGACGACTCGATGGTTACCGTGCTGGCGGTCCGCGGCACCCCGGAGCAGTGCGCGCGCGAAATCATGAACCGGTTCGGCGACGTCGCGCAGCGGGTCGGCGTGTACTTCCCCGGCTACGACATCGCCACCTCGCACATCGCCGATCTGGCCAACGCGCTGCACGCCGGATGATTCCGGCTCAACGCCAGTGCGGCTGTGTCAAAATCGCGGCGTGACCCAGCAGGCGCAGGACGGCCGCCGGACAAAGGAGTGGCCGTGCGTCGGCAGCTTCAGCTTCCTGGCGCGGGAGAACCGCTGGGAGTGGTCCGATGAAGTGGCCCGCATGCACGGCTACCAACCCGGCACGGTGGAGCCCACCACCGAGCTGGTGCTGTCCCACAAGCATCCGGACGACAAGCCGACCGTCGCAGAGTTGATCGAGCAGGTGCGGCGACACGGTGCGCCGTTCAGCAGCCGGCACCGCATCATCGACACCCACGGCGAGGTGCACGTCGTGGTGGTGGTCGCTGACCGGATGTACGGCCCCGGCGGGGAGGTGACCGGCACCTCCGGCTTTTATGTCGACGTCACCGACGAGTTCGACGCCGACCTGCAGCACTCGGTGGACCAGGTGGTGGCCACCCTTGACGAGAGCCGGGCCGTCATCAACCAGGCCATCGGCATCATGATGCTGACCCACGGCGTGTCCGCCAAGCGCGCGTTCGACGTGCTCACCTGGCGCTCCAAGCAGACCAACGTGAAGGTGCGCACCATCGCCGCCCGATTCGTCGCGGCCGCCGCGGCATCGGACCTGCTGTCCGTGGCCGACCGCAACCACATCGATCACCTGCTGCTCACGGCCCACGAAGAAAGCGCCGCCGGATAATCCTTGAAATGACGCCAAAGTCCCTGGATTCCGCGCTGATCCGCAACGCGGTGGCGCTGGCCTGCCGGGCCCCTCGTTGCACAACAGCCTGCCGTGGCGCTGGGTGGCCGAAGGTCCGACGCTTCAGCTGTACGCCGATCAGGACCGCATCGGCCACGCCTCAGACACCTCCGGCCGGGAGATCATCCTCAGCTGCGGCGCGGTACTGGATCACCTGCGGGTGGCGATGGCAGCCTCCGGCTGGGACACCGTCACCGCGCGGTTCCCGAACCCGGACGACCCCGCTCACCTTGCCACACTTGACTTCAGCCGGATGGAATTCGTCACCGACGCGGACCGCCGGCGCGCCGACGCGATCCTGCGCCGCCGCAGCGACCGGCTGCCGTTCGCGGCCCCGGCGCACTCCGATGCGTTCGAGCAACTGCTCCGCGGCGGCTTGGACGAGGGCGACGTCATGCTCGACGTCGTGCCCGATTCTGCGCGGCCGCAGCTCGCCCAGGCATCCCGGCTGACCGAGGAGCTGCGCCGCTACGACCCGTCATACCAGGAGGAATTGCGTTGGTGGACTTGGCCGTCATGCTTGATCGAGGTGTACCGCCGGCGTCGCTGCCCTCGGACGCCGAGGCCGACCACACCGACGTGGCCCGCGCGTTTCCGACCGCCGGCCACACCAGGCGCCGTTGCGAGTACGGTGTCGACCGGTCGGCGATCGTCGTGTTGTCTACCCGCGACGACAGCCGCGAGCGGGTTCTGCGCTGCGGTGAGGCGCTTTCGATGGTGTTGCTCGAGTGCACGATGGCCCGGTTGGCGACGTGCACGCTGACGCACATGACGGAGGTGGCCGCGAGCCGTGACATCATCCGCGGGCTGATCGGCCGGCGCGAGCTGCCCCAGCTGCTGATCCGGGTCGGCAGAGTCCCGGCGGTCGAGGACGTTCCGCCGCCCACGCCGCGCCGCCCGGTCGCCGACGTCCTGAAGTGGACCAAGGACCCTTAACGAGGGACTAAAGTCCCCTGACCCGGTGACACGCCGCGACTACGGTCAAGAAGTCGAAAAGCGAACCAGCGCCCGTCGGTTGTCCGCTCTGGGCATGATGAGCACGACGTTTGTCCGTTGACCGCAACCCGAACGGCTGCCTCGGAGGGCTGACGATGGTGAAAGTCTTCTTGGTCGATGACCACGAAGTGGTTCGCCGCGGCCTGATTGACCTCCTCTGCGCTGATCCGGACCTGGAGGTTATCGGCGAGGCGGCGTCCGTGGCGGAGGCCATGGCGAAGATCCCGGCCCTGAGCCCCGACGTCGCGGTGCTCGATGTTCGGCTTCCCGACGGCAACGGCATCGAGCTGTGTCGAGACCTGCTGTCCCGGCTGCCCGAGCTGCGGTGCTTGATGCTCACCTCGTTCACTTCCGATGAGGCCATGCTCGACGCGATCCTGGCCGGCGCCAGCGGCTACGTGGTCAAGGACATCAAGGGCATGGAGTTGGCCCGGGCGATCAAGGATGTGGGCGCGGGCAAGTCGCTGCTCGACAATCGGGCCGCGGCGGCGTTGATGGCGAAACTGCGCGGTGCCACCGAGAATTCCGACCCGCTGTCCGGGCTGACGGAGCAGGAACGTGCGCTGCTTGGGCTGCTCGGCGAAGGGCTGACCAACAAGCAGATCGCCGCGCGCATGTTCCTGGCCGAGAAGACGGTGAAGAACTACGTGTCGCGGCTGCTGGCCAAGCTCGGCATGGAGCGGCGTACCCAGGCGGCGGTGTTCGTGTCCAAGTTGGACCGGCCCGAGGACGGCTCAAGCTATTCGTAGCGCAGCAACCACTGGACCGGTTCTCGACCGCGATGCCACCATAGGCAGGTGACACATGCGGGCGCGAAGAGTGCGAAAGCCACACCGAGTCCGCTCCGCGATACCCTGTCTCAGCTGCGTCTGCGCGAACTGTTGACCGAAGTTCAGGACCGCATCGAGCAAATTGTCCAGGGCCGCGACCGGCTGGAGGGCCTTGTCGAGGCGATGCTGGTGGTGACGTCCGGCCTGGATCTCGACGTCACTTTGCGCACCATCGTGCACGCGGCCATCGAGCTCGTCGAGGCGCGGTACGGCGCGCTCGGGGTGCGCGGCAACGACCGCGAGTTGGTCGAATTCGTCTATGAGGGCGTCGACGAGGAGACCCGCCGACGGATCGGGCGGCTGCCGGAGGGCCGTGGCGTGCTCGGGGTGCTCATCGACGATCCGCACCCGATCCGGCTCGACAACATCGTCGAGCACGACGCCTCGGTCGGGTTCCCCCTGCATCACCCGCCGATGCGGTCGTTCCTGGGTGTGCCGGTCCGGATTCGCGACGAGGTGTATGGCAACCTCTACCTGGCCGAGAAGACCACCGGCCAACCGTTCGGCGAAGACGACGAGGTGCTGCTCAGGGCGCTGGCCGCCGCGGCGGGTACCGCGATCGACAACGCCCGGCTCTACGAACAGTCCCGAACCCGCCAGTCGTGGATCGAGGCGACCCGCGACATCGCCACCCGGCTGCTGGCCGGCGCGGAGCCGACGACGGTTTTCCAGCTGGTCGCCGCCGAGACGCTGAAGCTGACCGGTGCGGATGTGGTGCTTGTCGCGGTGCCGTTCGACGACGAGACGCCGGTGTCGGAAGTCTCCGAACTGCTGATCGTCGAAACGGCCGGCGTGACCGAATGGTCCGCCACCACCCAGTCGATCCCCGTCGCGCAGACACCGATCGGCCGGGCGTATCGGGAACGGGTCCCGCTCAAGCTGGACAGCATGGACCAGGATATGGCGGGGCTGCGCAATCCCGGCCCGGCGCTCGTGCTGCCGCTTCGCGCCACCGACACGGTGGCCGGTGTGGTGGTGGCGCTCCGGGAGAAGGGCGAGCACCCGTTCGGCGACGAACAACTCGACATGATGGCCGGTTTCGCCGATCAGGCCGCGCTGGCCTGGCAGCTGGCGACGGCCCAGCGACGGATGCGCGAACTGGATGTGCTGACCGACCGCGACCGCATTGCCCGCGGTTTGCACGATCACGTGATCCAGCGGCTCTTCGGTGTCGGCCTGGGGCTGCAGGGCACGATCCCGCGAGCCCGCTCACCGGAGATTCAGCAGCGGCTCACCGAGGCCGTCGATGACTTGCAGGCGGTCATCGGGGAGATCCGCACGGCGATCTTCGACCTGCACGGTGCGTCCTCGGGGATGACTCGGCTGCGCCAGCGCCTCGACGAGGCCGTCGCGCAGTTCGCCGGTTCCCGGCTGCGCACCACGGTGCAGTTCGTCGGGCCCCTGTCGGTGGTCGACGCCGCGCTGGCCGACCACGCCGAAGCCGTGGTGCGCGAGGCCGTGAGCAACGCGGTCCGTCACGCCGCCGCGACCATGCTCACAGTCAGCGTGAAGGTCGAAGACGAGCTGGGCATCGAGGTGACCGACAACGGCAAGGGCATCCCCGACCACGTCACCGCCGGCGGCCTGGACAACCTGCGCGAGCGCGCCGAGCAAGTCGGCGGCTCGTGCACCGTCGAGGCCGTCCCCGCCGGTGGGACGCGGCTGCGGTGGTCGGCGCCACTGCCTTAGTGAGGAGCATCGACCATGCAACGGCCGGTCACCATCGACCCGCGCTACCACGATGCCGTGGTGTTCGACCTCGACGGCGGGGGAGCCGGTGCCGACGCCGAAACACTGGCCCGGCGGTTGACCCAAGCCGGAATCGCCACCGCCGTCTGCTCGTCGAGCCGTGATGGTGCGCGCGCCGCCCGCGCGGCCTGTCATCGGCTGCCGGCCGATCCCGGACGGTCGGTTGTCGTTGCGGACGGCACCGCCGGGGTCGAGCAGGCCCGCCAAGGCGGCTTCGCGGTGGTCATCGGCGTCGACCGAACCGGCCACGCCGGCGAGCTGCTGGACAGCGGAGCCGACGTCGCGGTCGCCGGCCTCGCCGAGATCGCGGTCCGCACCGGCGACAAACGCATGTCTGAGCTACCCGATGCGCTCCAGTCATCCCAGCAGGCCCGCCGGCCGTTCGTCTGCCTGGACTACGACGGCACGCTGTCCGAGATCGTGCCCGACCCCGACACCGCGACGCTTGTCGACGGCGCCGCGCCGGCACTGCGACACCTGGCGGCGCACTGTCCGGTCGCGATACTGAGCGGCCGTGATCTGGCGGACATCCGCAGCCGCGTGGGCCTGGCGGACATCTGGTACGCCGGCAGCCACGGTTTTGAACTCACCGGGCCCGACGGCAGCCACCACCAGTACGACGCGGCGGAATCCGCGGTGCCCGTCCTCGCGGCGGCGGCGGCCGAGCTGCACCGCGACCTTGAGCCGATCCCGGGTCTGCGGGTGGAGCACAAGCGGTTCGCGGTCGCCGTGCACTACCGCAACGTCGCGCCCGGGTCCGTCGCGGACGTGATCGCTGCCGCGCATCGGCTCGGCCAACGGCATGGCCTGCGGATCACCAACGGACGCAAGGTTGTTGAGCTGCGGCCGGACATCGACTGGGACAAGGGCACCGCGCTGCACTGGATCCGCGATCGCGTCGATGAATCGGCAGAACTGTCGCCGATCTACATCGGCGATGACCTCACCGACGAGGACGCCTTCGACGCGATCGCCTCCGAGGGCGTCGGGATCGTGGTCCGGCACGGCGAGGACGGCGGCCGCCCGACCGCCGCGACCTTCACCCTTGACGGCCCGGCCGAGGTCGTCGCGTTCCTCCGTCGGTTGGCCGACCGGCTCGCGCACCTGCAGTAGGGCCGAAAGTGAGTACACCGCAGTCACCCTCGTTCCTCGTGCGGTAGCAGCCCGGCACTGGCGCCCCACCCCGGGCGTGCCGGCGACTGTAGGATGCGCGCATGTCGTTAGCCGATGGCCAGGTTTTCGCTGGTTACACCATCGTGCGACGCCTGGGCTCCGGGGGGATGGGCGAGGTTTACCTGGTGCAGCATCCGAGGCTGCCGCGCCGCGACGCCCTCAAGGTGCTCCCGGCCGAGGTGACCGACGACACCGAGTATCGCCAACGGTTCAACCGCGAAGCCGACGTCGCGGCTGCGTTGTGGCATCCCCACATCGTCACCGTCCACGACCGTGGCGAGTTCGACGGCCAGCTGTGGATCTCGATGGACTACGTCGAAGGCACCGACGCCGCGGGCCTGCTCCAGGAGCGCTACCCGAACGGGATGCCGCCCGACGAGGTGGTCCGCATCGTCACCGCGGTCGCCGACGCGCTCGACTACGCTCATCAGCGCCTGCTTCTGCACCGCGACGTCAAACCGGCCAACATCCTGCTGGCACACCCGGATTCGGGCGACGAGCGGGTGTTGCTGGCCGATTTCGGTATCGCTCGGTGGGTTGACGACGCCAGCGGGCTCACCGCCACCAACATGACCGTCGGCACGGTCGCCTACGCCGCGCCCGAACAGCTGATGGGCGCGGACATCGACGGCCGGGCCGACCAATATGCACTGGCGGCCACCGCATTTCATCTGCTGACCGGCACGCCGTTGTTCCAGCACTCCAACCCGGCCGTGGTGATCAGCCAGCACCTCAGCGCGGCGCCGCCGGCGATCGGTTCCCGCCGTCCCGAGTTGTCCGATCTGGGCCCGGTGTTCTCCAAAGCGCTGGCCAAGGCGCCCGGGGAACGCTTCGACCGCTGCCTGGACTTCGCCCATGCGCTGGACCACCGAATCGGCAGGGCGGCAAGTGAACTCGGTGCGACCGAGCCGGCGATGGCGGCCCCGGTCGCATCCCGGCCGAGACATCAGAAGCCGTCGTCGCGGGCACGCCCTGCGTTGGTGACGCCGGTCCTGCTCGGACTGATTCTGATCGCGGTGGCGGCCGTAGCCGTGCTGATCTTCCGGCACGACCACACCACATCGCGGGCGGCCGCGCCCAAACCGTCGGCCACACCGCCAGCCCAAGCAGCCCAGACACCGGTCGTGCCCGTGGTGGCGATCGGCGCCCAGTGCGCCACCTTGGGCGCAGCCGGCGTGACCGAGACCGGTGCACAGGCCTACTGCTCACACCTGTCGAGCACCGACAGCACGATCTGGTCGCTGTATCCCGGCGAGGTCGCCAGCCCGACCGTCACCGCCGATCCCACCGACCAGGTGTATCCGTCCGCAACCGAG
>Ga0213875_10002709_pt1 | contig 10466 bp, 9 predicted proteins | sample BarmaccomBMRX_R8_FD_160105 | JGI IMG/M metagenome (GOLD analysis project Ga0213875, IMG submission 160105) | Root-associated microbial communities from Barbacenia macrantha in rupestrian grasslands, the National Park of Serra do Cipo, Brazil - RX_R8 | ecosystem: Host-associated > Plants > Roots... | reverse complement strand
CCGGCGCCACGGTTCTGGTTCGGTCACGGGCTCGGCTACGGCAGCTGGCACTATCTGGCCGCGCGGATCGACAGGCCCGGTCCCGGCCCTCGCGTTACCGTGTCCGTGCGCAACACCTCCAGCCGGGTCTCCCGGGAAGTCGTGCAGGTCTACTTCGCCCCGGCCGATCCGCAGCAGCCGGTCCGGCTCGCCGGCTGGGCGGACGCCGAGGTGGCGGCGGGGCAGACGGCCGACGTCACCGTGGCCTGCGACCGGCGGATGTGGCGCCGCTGGGACGCCGCGGCCGGCCGCTGGGACATGCTGACCGGCCCGGGCGAGCTGCTGATCGCCCGTGGTCTCGGCGACATACGCCTTCGGCTCCCCGTCATCCCTGCGGCGGCGGCCGGTGCATGAGCTCGACGAGGTTTCCCTCCGGGTCGGCGATCCAGGCCATCCGGACTCCGCGTTCGGGTGACGGTCCCGGCGGCAGAACCGGCCGCGCCCCGCGGGACACGGCCTGCTCGTAGGCGGCGTCGAGGTCGGTCACGTCGAACGCGATGTGCCCGTACCCCTCCCGCAGCGCGGCCTCGCCCGGGTCGGCCGGCTTTCCGGCCCCAACTGAGCCAGGCCGGTGCAGGAGCTCCAGCCGGAAACCGTGTTCGAGATGGATGAGCATCTCGATGCTGAGGTCCAGGACATCGACCCGCAGTGTCAGCTCAGGCTCCAGCCCGAACACCGCGCAGTACCACGACCGGGCCGCGGCCAGGTCGGCGACCGCGAGGCCCGCGTGGTCCAGCCGGAAGCCGACGTCAGGCATGAATGTTCAGTCCCTCCGCGTCCGACGTCAGGTACGACGCGAACCGGCCCGACGGGTCGCGCCGGGCCCGGATGTGCGCCAGGCGGCGGTACGCCGCATCGGACAGGAACCGGTCGTTGCGCCATGTGAAGTCGGTGTCGCCCAGGTACACCCCGGCGCCGTGAGCGGCCAGCCCGGCGGTCCGGCGGTGCACCCATTCGGAGTAGCGCGCGTCGTCGGCCGGATCGGTGTAAATGGTGTAGGTCGCGATGTAGACCTGCGCCTCGACCGAGAACGCCATGTCGGGGCGCTCCGGAGGTGGTGCCCAGCCGTACCAGATGGAGAAGGAGTGCTCGGTGTCCAGCTCGCTCCACATCTGGTGCAGCAGCGGAGCCAGCACATCGGCCGGTGCGCTGGTCCAGGTGCAGTCGACGGCGTACCGGTGGCCTTCGGGGTTCTGCGCGGTCTGGGCCAGGTTCTCCTCGGCGATGCTGGTCCTGCCCTGGACGTGCCCGAGTTCCCGGCCGGCCAGCGGGCCGTCCTGCAGCGGCGCGAGTGCGGCCAGCGCGTCGGCGTCGGAGTCGGCCATGACCGTGGTGTGCAGCAGCAGGACCGTCCCGTCCGGACGGGACGTGCCGTCGTGCAGCGGGACGTCCGGCAGCCGGGTCGCGGCCACGACCGGTTCGACCCGCTGGTCCAGCCGGGGCAGCACGTCATGCAGCCAGGTGAGCAGCCCGGCCGCCTCATCCAGGCGGAACGTCCAGGTGTCGTGCCACATCGCGGCAGGCGCCTGGTAGGTCTGCAGGTAGAACCGGGTAACGACGGCGGGAAAGCCGGGGCCGGCGCCGCGGGCCGCCCAGAGCAGGTCGGCGTTGTGCTCCGCGTCGGCGTGGACGAGCGCGCCGTCGGCGGTCACCACGTCGAGGCCGGTTATGCTCTGGCAGGCCCACCCGCGCAGGCGGCCGTTCCAGCCCTGGCCGCCCTGCAGCAGGAACCCGCCGACGCCGACGGAGGCGCAGTGGCCGCCGGGGAACACCCGGCCCCGCTCGGCCAGGAACGGCGCGAGCTCCTCGCCCCCCCGCACGGCCGGCCGCACCGCCGCCACCCCGGTGCCCGGGTCGTAGCTGATGTCGCGCATGCCGCCCAGGTCGATGAGCAGGGCGTCGTCGCGCAGGCTCCAGCCCGCCCACGAATGGCCGCCGGAGCGCACGCTGACCGGCCAGCCGCGCTCGGCCGCCAGCTCGACACCCGCGATCACATCCTCATCGCTCCCGGCCAGCAGCACCGCGGCCGGGAACCGGTCCGGGCGGCGCGCGTTGAAGATCCGGCCCGTGCGGGCCTGCTCGTACAGCGGCTCACCGCGCATGATGAGCCGCCCGGCCAGCCGGTCAGCGGGTGCGGTGGTCATCCCACGACCGCCGAGCCGCCGTCGACCGGGATGTTCGCCCCGCTGACGTGCCTGGCCTCGTCCGAGGCCAGGAAGAGCATCGCGCTGGCGACGTCCTCGGGCTGCCCCCACCGGCCCAGCGGCACCCGCGCGGCGATGCTGGCGGCCGGCCCGTCCGGGTCGGCCAGCAGCGGGGAGGTGTGCGGCGTCTCGGTCATGGCCGGACTGACCGCGTTGACCCGGATGCCGTGCGGGCCGCCCTCGATGACCAGCTGATAGGTCAGCGCCAGCACCCCACCTTTGGCCGCCCCGTGCGCGTTCTGCGGCATGAAGAACGCGCCGCGCGAGGCCGAGATCGACGCCACGTTGACGATCGACCCGCCCCCGGCCGCGATCAGGTGCGGCCAGGCCGCCTGGATGCACAGGAAGACGATGTCGAGCTCGTGCCGGATGGTGAACGACCAGTCGGCAAACGACAGCCCGTCGATCGGCCCGAACCGGATCGCCGACGCGTTGTTGACCAGGATGTCCACCCCGCCGGCCAGCTCCGCTCCCGCGTCGACCCAGCGCCGGGCGCCCTCCTCGGTGGCCAGGTCGACCGGCGCGACGTGGTCCATCAGGCCGCCGCCGTCCCGGGCGAGCCTGACCGTCTCGTCCGATGTGCCCGGATCCAGGTCGCACCCCACCACGTGGGCGCCCTCGCGCGCGAACAGCAGCGCCGTCGCCCGGCCGATCCCGCCGCCGGTCCCGGAAATCAGCGCCCGCTTGCCGTCCAGCCGGCCCATGCGCGCTTCCCCAATCACCTAGACTATTCACTCTGCGGAAGTTACTATCTCACAGTGAAAGTCATCGTGACAAGGGAAGCTGGGTAGCAACGGCATGGTCGATCGCGTCTTCCCGCCTGGGTTCCTGTGGGGGGTGGCCGGGGCCGGCCACCAGACCGAGGGCGGCAACACCGGCAGCGACACCTGGTTCGCCGAGCATGTGACGCCGACCGTCTTTGCCGAGCCTTCGGACCGGGCCTGCGACAGCTGGACGCGCTGGCGCGAGGACGTCGGGCTGGCCGCCGGCCTGGGCCTGACCGCCTACCGGTTCTCGGTGGAGTGGGCCCGGGTGGAGCCGCAGGAGGGCGTCTTCTCCGCCCAGGCGCTCAGCCACTACGAGGCGATCATCGACGAATGCCTGGCTCGCGGGCTAGCTCCGGTGGTGACCTTCAGCCATTTCACCTGCCCGCACTGGTTCGCCAGCCGCGGCGGTTTCCTGGACGCCGGGGCCCCCGGCCTGTTCGCCCGCTACTGCGACCAGGTGATGCGGCGTTTCGGTGACCGTATCGCCGTCGCCCTCACCCTCAACGAGCCCAACCTCCCCTCCGTGCTGGCCTGGTTCGGCTTGCCGGACAGCGTCACCGAGCTGGGCCGGGCCACGCTGCGGGCGGCCAGTGCGGCGGCCGGCGTCCCGGCCTACCGGCTGGCCAATGTGGTGCAGCCCGAGGATCTCGACGCGATGGCAGCCGGCCTGGCCGCGGCGCACATCGCGGCCAGGGCGGCGATCAAGGCCCGGCGGCCCGCGCTCCCCGTCGGTTTCTCCCTCGCGGTCATGGACGACGTGGTCGTGGGTGACGACCCGTCCGTCCGGGACCGTAAGCGGGCCGAATGCTATCAGAGCTGGCTGGAACTGGCCCGCGACGACGACTTCATCGGCGTGCAGAATTACGAGCGGGTGCCCTTCGGCCCCGCCGGGGTGATCCCGCCGCCGGCGGGCGTGCCGGTCAACCAGATGGGCACCGCGATCGAGCCGCTGTCGCTGGCCGGCGCGGTGCGCTACGCCCACGACGTGGCCGGCGTCCCCGTCCTGGTGACCGAGCACGGCCTGGGTACTACCGACGACACCCTGCGGGCCGGTTTCTTCGAGCCCGCGCTGCGCGGCCTGCTCGATGTCATGGACGACGGCGTGCCCGTCCTCGGCTATATCCACTGGACCCTGCTGGACAACTTCGAGTGGGTCTTCGGCTACGCCATCAGGTACGGCCTGCACGAGGTCGACCGGACCACGTTCGAGCGGACGCCGAAACCCAGCGCCGCCGTCTACGCCGCCATCGCCAAGGCCCACGGGATCACCCGGGCATGAAGGAGGAACAGATGCCGACCAGCGGAAAACTGCTCGGGCTGGCGTGCGGATCGGTCCGCGGCAGCGCAGAAATCGCCCTGAAGGCGGCGCTGCGGGCCGCCGAACGCGACGGCGCCGACGTCGAGCTCGTCCGGCTGGACCAGATCCACCTGCCCGCCAGGGGCACCGGCGGGCCCGACGACGGCCCGTGGCTGTGGGAACGGCTGGCCGAGTGCGACGGGCTGATCGTGAGCACCCCGATCATGAACCGGACCATGGCCGCCCAGCTCAGGGTCCTCGGCGACCGGCTGCTCGGCCCGAACGCCGACGCTGCCATCATCCAGGGACTGCTCGAGCTCCGCAGGCAGGGGAGCGAGCCGGCCGTCCCGTTCCGCGTCGACGAGCGGGTGCTGAAGCCCCGGGTAGCCGGCTTCCTGGCCGTGGGCGGCGCGCTGACCTCACAGTGGCGGACGCTGGCGCTGCCGATGCTGCACATGACGACGTGCTCGATGCAGATCGCCGTGGTCGACCAGGTGGAGTTTGGCGGGGCCGGCCTGTCCCGCTCGATCGTCCTGGACGACGCCGCGATGGACCGGGCCGCCTTGCTCGGCCGCAACGTGGCCAGTCAGCTCGGAGTGCCCTTCGACCAGGCACGCTACCTGGGGCCGCCGGGACTGTGCCCGCTGTGCCACCTCGACGTCGTCGTATTGCGCGGCCAGGACGTCGAGTGCGCGACCTGCGGCGCCCGCGGCCGCCTGGGCCCGGACCTGACGGTGGACTGGACGGACCTGTCGGTCTCGATCATCACCATGACCGAGCGGCAGGCGCACGCGGCCGAGATCCAGGACACCGCCGCGCGCCAGGGTCAGCGGCGCGCCGAGATCGAGGAGCGGGCCGGGGTGTTCGACGCCTACGACCCGGTGCTGCGGCCCGACCAGGCCGGCGTCCCCCGCTGACCAACGGACATCGCTTCATGGACGTCACCGTCATCGGCGCCACCGGCCGGATCGGCAAGCGGGTAGCCCGGATGCTGGCCGAGCGCGGCCACGATGTCCGCGGGGTGAACCGCCGCCCGGACCGGGCCGCGGTCGTGCTGGCCGGATCGGGCGTGCGCACCTGCACCGCCGACACCGGCGACGAAGCCTCGCTCGCGCCCGCGCTGGCCGGCGCGGACACGGCGGTGCTGACCACCGCGCCCACCCGCGAAGACCCGTCCGCCTACCTGACCCAGACCGCCAGCGTGCTCCGGGCCGTCCGCCACGCGGGGGTGACCCGGCTGGTGGCGGTCAGCAGCTACGTCGCCCTGCGGGCACCCGACGGCCGGACCGTGCTCGAAGCGGAGCCCGCGCATCCCTACTTCCGCCCGATCGAGGAGGTGTACCCGGCGCAGGCCGCGATGTTCCGGGCCGAGACCGGGCTCGACTGGCTGCTCGTCGCCCCGGCCGCCGAGCTCTACCCCTACGGCGAGGTCACCCGCGGCTACCGGGTGGCGCGCGACGTCCTGGTCGTGACCGACCCGGCCAGCCCGAACTTCAAGGAGACCAGCGTGCTGTCGATGGAAGACCTGGCCGCCTTCATCACCGACGAGGTCGAGCATCCCGCCCGCCACCGCCAGCTCGTCACGCTGGCCTACTGAAGGAAGGCAGACGTGCTCATCGCCGTACTCGGCGCCCGCGGCAACCTCGGCCGCCTGGTGGTGGCCCAGGCGCTCGGGCGGGGGCTGGACGTCCGCGCGATCTCGCCCCATATGGACAGCGGTGATCCGCGGGTCACCGCCATCGCCGCCGCCGACCGCGACCACGACGCCCTGACCGGCGCCTTCACCGGCGCGGACGCCGTGGTGGTCGTCTTCCCGGCGCCTCTGGGCCGCCCGCAGGACTATCCGGGCCAGCTGCAACGCGTCCTTGATGCCGTCCGGGACGCCGGAGCCCCGCGCGTGATCGCCCTGATCGGCAGCGCGGGCGCGCTGACCGCCCATGGCGAGCGGCTGGTCGAGACGGACTATTTCGCCGAGACCACCCGGCACTTCTACCGCAGCGTCGAGGCCGCCTGGGACGTCTACCGCCGGGCCACGGACCTGGACTGGGTGGCGTTCGTGCCCGCCGCCCGGATGCAGCTGCACCTGGCCGAACGCGGCGCCTACCGGACCCGGACCGACGAGCACCTGGTCACCACCGACGACACCACGCGCCGCTATTTCGACGTCAGCCAGATCTCCTACGGCGACTGCGCGCGGGCGATGCTGGACGAGATCGAGCGCCCCCGGCACTCTCAGGTGTTCGTGTCCCTGGGCTGGTGAGGCGCGGCCCCGGTCAGCCGGTGCCGGCCCGGCCCGGCGCTGCGCGGTTCTTCCCCGGGCAGCACTATGGTGGCCGTGGTACCCGGCGGCACGGTCACCTCCAGCTCCATCGATCCGTCCGCAACAGTCCAGGCCGTATCGATCGGGCCGAACGGGCTGATATGACCAGCCCGGCTCCACGTGATCCCGCCTCCCGGCCGGGGGCGCACCTCGAAGGAGCGGTATCCCGGAGCCGTCGGGCGCAGCCCGGCCACATAGCGGTGCAGGAACGTGGCCACCGCGCCCTTGCTGTAGTGGTTCAGCGACATGTGCGGGACGCCGTGGGCGTCCACCCCCTCCCAGTCTTCCCACATCGTCGTCGCGCCCCGGTCGATCATGGTCAGCCAGGACGGCGGCGTGTGCTGGCGCAGCAGCTCGTACGCCACGTCCAGGTGGCCGCTGTCGGCGAGCACCGGCAGCAGGTAACCCGTGGACAGGAAACCCGTCGCCAGATGGCCTCCGGCCTCCCCGACCAGCTCGGCCAGGCGGTCCGCGATCGCCGTGCGCAGTTCGCTGGGCACAAGGCCGAACGCCAGCGCCCGCACGTGCGAGGCCTGGGTCGGCACGGCGAGCGTCCCGTCTGCCCGGATGAACTCTCGCCGCCACGCGTCCAGCGCGCCGTCGGCGATGGCCCGGTACCGGCGCCCTGGCCCGGACGGCATGCCCAGTACCCCGGCAATCTGCGCCACCGTCGCCGCCGACCGGTACAGGTAGGCCGTGGCTACCTCGGACTTGTCCGCCCGGGCGAACGCGCCGAAATCGGGGATGTCCATCCCGGGCTCGAGCCATTCGCCCCAGTGAAAGCCGGTATCCCACAGATACTTCTCGTGCGGCGCGGGCTCCGGCCGGTTCGCGATCCGGCCGGGATGCCGGCCGCCGGCTGCCCCGGCCGCGGCGAAATCGACCCACGCCGTCATCGGCCCCCACATCTCGCGCAGCAGCGAGACGTCCCCGTACGCCTGGTAGAGATCCCACGGCGCGGACACGGTGACGTCGCCCCAGCCGGCTGAGCCGTTGAGCCAGCCGAGCGGGCCGTCGAAGCCCTCGACCGGCGGGCACGGCGACATGTTGGCCACGCACCCGTCGGCCCGCTGGTCGAGCGCGACGTCAGCCAGCCACTTGCGGGTGAAGCCCAGGACGTCGAACAGGTAGGCGGCCGTCGGCGCGAAGATCTGCCAGTCCCCGGTCCAGCCGGCCCGCTCGCGCTGCGGGCAGTCCGTGGGGACCTCGCACACGTTGCCGCGCAGCGACCACACCACCGCCTCGTGCAGGCGGCTGATGCGCTCGTCGCTGCACGAGAACCAGCCGGTCCGCCGCAGGTCCGAATGCACCACGACCCCGGTGATGTCGTCGGGGCCGAGCGGCCCCGGGTGCCCTTCGACCCGGACGTACTGGAAGCCGTGCGTGGTGAACCGCGGCTCGAAGGAGTCCGCGCCGCCGGCCCAGGTCACCTCGTCGACCTGGCCCAGCGCCAGCGGCTCGGGCAGGATCGGGAAGTCGACGTCGAGGTGCGTCGTGGTCAGGTCCCCGTCGCCGTCGAGCCATTCGCCGTGCGACAAGGTCGCCCGGGTGCCGGGAGGCCCGGGGCGGTTCAGCCGGACCCAGCCGCTGAAGTTCTGCCCGAAGTCGGCCACGAACGCCCTGCCGCCGCGCACCGGCTGCACCGTGACCGGCCGGATCTCCTCGACCCGCCGGGCCGGCGGCGCGACCGAGCGGACCACGGCGACGCCGGTCTCGCGCACCGTCGCGGGCGGCCAGGACCCGTCGTCGAACGACACGCTGTGCAGGTCCTGGTCCACCCGCCGGCGATCTTCGTGCTGGCCGCCGATGAGGTCGGCAGCGGTTACGTGAGAGGCCGCGCCCCGCCAGCCCGGGCCGGTGGCCGCCACGACCCGCCACTGCCGCCCGGCCAGCACCTCGAGTTGCGCGCGCAGCGCCACGTCCTGGCCGAACTGGTCGGCCGCCCGCGGCGCGCCGACCTGGCCGCGGTACCAGCCGTCGGCCAGCAGCACGGCCAGGACGTGACGCCCCGGCCCCAGGCCGCCGGTGAGGTCATAGGCCTGGTACTGAACCCGCGCCTGGTACTGCGTGTAGCCCGGCGCCAGCTCGACGTCGCCGACCCGCTGGCCGTCCAGGAACGCCTCGTACAGGCCCAGGGCGGTGAGGTAGAGCCGAGCCTGGCTCGGCTGCTGCGGGCTCAGGTCCGGCACGTCGAAGACCGTTCTGAGCCAGTAGGCCGGCCGGGAGCCTTTCGGCGGCCGCTCGTCTTCGGCGGCGCCGATCCACCCGGCCTGCCAGTCCGCCTCGGCCAGCAGGCCGCTCTCGAGCAGGACCGGCTCGCTCCATTCGCTCTCGCCGGCGTCGGTCCACACCCGGACCCGGGCCGCCGCCGAACGCCGGGAGCGGTCGAAGACCGGCACCCGGACGAACGACTGGGCCGGATCCTCCACCCGGCCGGTGTCGAAGCCGTCGTCGGTACGCACCTGATAGGCGTGCTGGACCGAGGATCCTGCCGGCAGCCACCAGCACAGGGCCGGCTCGTTCCCGTGCCCGAGCGGGTCCCCGCCCACGACCTCGGCCCAGACCCGGCCCGGCCTCACGCGGCCGCGAACATCGACGGCTTGGCTCCGGTGATCCACCCGACCAGTGCGTCGTTGTCGGTCTGGGCCGTGGCGATGTCGGCGTACTTGCGGCCCCGGTTGAGCACGACGATGCGGGTGGACACAGCCATGGCCAGCGGGAGGTTGTGGGTCACCAGCACGCAGGCGATCCCGTTGCCGGCCATCCGGGTGATCAGCGACTCCACCTGCCTGGTCTGCTCGTACCCGAGGGCGGCGGTGGGCTCGTCGAGCAGCAGCACGCCGTTGTGCTCGCCGGTGACCCGGGTGGCGCTGCGCGCCAGCGCCACGACCTGGCGCTGGCCGCCGGAAAGCATCTCGACCGGCCGGGTCATGGCCGCGGTCCGGACGCCGAGCCGGTCGAGCTCTTCCTGGGATCGCTTGCGCTGGGCCTTCTTGTCCACGAACCCAAGCCACCTCAGCGGCGGCTTGCGCAAGATCTCCCGGCCCAGGGTCAGGTTGGTCGCGATGTCCTGCGCCTCGACCAGGGCCAGGTCCTGGTAGACCATCTGGATCCCGGCGTGGGTGGAGTCGGACGGGGAGTGGAACTCGACCGGGCGGCCGTGCACCCTGATCGTGCCGGCGGTGGGCCGGTGCGCTCCGGACATGACCTTCAGCAGCGTGGACTTCCCGGCGCCGTTGTCGCCGAGCAGCGCGACCACCTCGCCGTTGCTCACCCCGAAGTCGATCCGGTCCAGCGCGCGGACGAAACCGTAGTGCATGTCCACCTGGCTCAGTTCGAGCGCGGGTGCTTCGTTGGAGGTCGTCATCACTGCTTCCCACTGTGCACGCTGGCCTGAGCCGCGGACACCAGCCGCCGCGACACCGACACTTCGATGGTTTTCTCCAGCCCCAGCGCGCCCAGCAGGAGCAGGCCGGTGATGATCGTGCCCCAGTAGGGCTGGATGCCCTTGATGGTCAGGGCGTTGGAGATGGTGGCCAGGATCAGCGCGCCGACCAGGACCCGGGGCAGGCTGCCCCGGCCGCCGGTGAGCGCGACGCCGGCCAGCGCCACCGCGGTCAGGGCGGTGAAGATGATGCTGGGATCGGCGGTCGGGTTCGCCTCGCTGACCAGTGCCGTCGTGATGAGGCCGCCGAGCGCGGCGCAGAAGCCGTTGATCATGAAGCCCATGACCCGGTACCGGTTGGAGTGGATGCCGGACCGGCGCACCGCCTCCTTGTTCCCGCCGACCGCCATGAACCGGATGCCCTCCCGGGTCTGGGTGAGGAACACGGTGAGCA
>Ga0213875_10002708_pt1 | contig 10466 bp, 6 predicted proteins | sample BarmaccomBMRX_R8_FD_160105 | JGI IMG/M metagenome (GOLD analysis project Ga0213875, IMG submission 160105) | Root-associated microbial communities from Barbacenia macrantha in rupestrian grasslands, the National Park of Serra do Cipo, Brazil - RX_R8 | ecosystem: Host-associated > Plants > Roots... | reverse complement strand
GCTCGCTTGCGCTGACCGTTCATCTGGCCCTGAACGTCGAAATTATAACTCAAGCACCATCCCTCAAAGGGGCACGAGTTCTAGTTGGACCGCCGGTCGCAGGCAGCTGGGAGATCGTCGCGACTGTACTTGGAGGCATTAGCGCAGCGTCCCTTGCGCCCAAGGATTCGGTCTTAGGGCACTTTACGAGATCGCTTTACGACTATGTTTTGAAGGCGACGCTCGGAATAGACGTAGACTTTGAAAAGACTATTCGGCAGCAGTTTGCTGAACAGTGCGCTCAAAAGGGGATTACAGAAGAAAAGCTCGACAGCCTAATCGAAAAGACCGAGCCAGCGATCGTGGAAATGCATCGGCCGATTGTATGGTCGCAAAGCGCTCGCCGAGCTCGTGTCTTTTTCGGCCGCGACGGGGACAAGCTCGTCGGCCCCTCACTCACACCGGCGACATACGAGCACGCAACTCGAACGAAGAAGCTAACGAAGCCAGAAAAGTTCGATGGCCTGATATCGAGCTACAACGCGAATACTTTCAAAGGTCGCATTTATCTCGTCGATGCAAAACGGCCCGTCCCTTTCGAACTCGCCGAGAAAGCTCGCGACACTCAATCCATCAGAAAAATCACGAGCAGTCTCCGGTCCAACGCATTGGATAGACTAACATCCCGTCGAAATTACAACGCCGACATCACGATGAATGCATTCAGGCACGAGAGTTCGACCGGCCGTTTGAAGTCAATTTTCGTTGTGGAAGTATCTCCGTTTGATCTGACCTGAAGCGGTCATCGATAAAGAAAATGAGCCTGCTGCTCGTCTTCCCAGGCGCGCTCGTCGGGAACGGTGACGACGTCGAGGTCTCCGGGCGCGGCCTGCGGATCGTCGACCCACTCGCGGAGCAGCGGCGAGCCGTTGATGACGTCGATGGCGAGCTTGTCGAAGACATATTCGTACGGGAAGTCCCGCCACAGATCGTAGTCCGGATACAGCGCGCGGATCGCCTTGAAGGCGAGCGCCTGCAGCCGCCACGGCCTGAACGCCTCGTGGCCGTAGAACGGGCCCTCGGCGTGGATGAAGACGCCGAGGTTGAGCTCGCCCGCATGCTTGTGGAAAGTGGGCTGGAACGCGATGTCGCGCAGCTTGCAGCCGGCGAGCCATTGCGGCGCGAGGCGCTCCATCTCGGCCATCACCCGGCGCGGCTCGATGTCCGGCGCTCCGAACAGTTCGAGCGCCCGCGTGGTGCCCCTGCCCTCGCTAAGCGTCGTTCCTTCCAGCATCACTGTGCCGGCGTAAGCGCGGGCCATGTTGAGGTTGGCGGCATTGGGGCTCGGGTTGATCCAGACGCGGTCTTCGGGCCAGCCGAAGCCCGGCCCTCGATCCGGCGTCCAGCCGTCCATCTCGATCACGCGGTAATCGACGTCGAGCCTGAAGTGGTCGATGAACCAGCGACCGAGCTCGCCCAGCGTCATTCCATGGCGCATCGGCATCGGGCCGGCGCCGACGAAGCTTTCCCAGCCAGGCCGCAAGGTCAGGCCTTCAACCGGCCGTCCCGCCGGGTTCGGCCGATCGACCACCCACACGCTCTTGCCGTGCTCGGCGGCCGCTTCCAGCACGTAGAGCAAGGTCGTGACGTAGGTATAGATGCGGCAGCCGAGGTCCTGCAAATCGACGAGGATCGTATCGAAGGTCCCCATCGACTGACCGCTCGGCCGCCGGACCTCGCCATAGAGGCTGAACACCGGGATGCCGTAGATCGGGTCGGTGAAGTCGGGCGACTCCATCATGTTGTCCTGCAGGTCGCCGCGAACGCCATGCTGCGGCCCGAACACCGCAGACATGTTGAGGCCCGAGGCGACCAAGGCGTCGAGGCTGTGCGTCAGGTCCTTCGTCACAGAGGCGGGATGGGCAAGGAGCGCGACACGCTTGCTCTCCAGGGGGCGGCGAAGCTCGGGCTCGGCGAGCAGGCGGTCAATGCCGAACTGGGTCATGAATGCTGCTTAGGCAAGCTTGGCGGTGAAGCAACGGGCATCGTGGAAATCGGGCTTCTCACCGGCGTGTGCGAGCGCCCAGTACGACTTGGTCCCGTCCTGCTCCTCGATCACCGCGGATAGACCGAGCTGCCAGTGAACGGCGTCGACCGAGATCGTCGCGCCGAGCGCCCACCAAGTGAAATTGTCCTCAGCCCGGATATAGGGGACGGCAGCGACGGGTGCGTTGCCGAGCCTCTCGCGATAAGCCGCGAAATCATAGGCGGCCCAGCTACCCGACGGAGCGAAGTTCCATTCCCGATAAGCCTCGTCGCCGGAGCGCTGAAGGAACGCCTCGAAGCAGGTCGTGCGCCAGAGATCGTCAGCGCGGCCCGGCTCGTCGGATCGCGGGATGACGAAACGCTCCAGGGGCGCCGAGACACCGAACCAGATGTTGGTCGTCGCGGCCGATCCGAACGCCGCTGAATGCTCGACACGGGCCCAGACCCTGAACGGCGGATCGGTCGGCGGCGTCGACGGATGGGGCACGAGCGTCAGTTCCATGGCGGTGCAGTAGCAGGCCGCCGTGCTTGACGCTAAGCGGCTGGCATGACGGCTTACAGTTCCTCCCTTCTCAGGCTGCTCGATGAGCGTGGCTACATCCACCAGGTCACCGACCCCGGCGCCTTGGAAGCGCTGGCGAACAAAGAGGTCGTCAGCGGCTATATCGGCTTCGACGCGACCGCTTCGAGCCTTCACGTCGGCAGCCTCGTCCAGATCATGATGCTTCGCCGCATGCAGCAGGCCGGACACCGCCCGATCGTCGTGATGGGTGGGGGAACGACCAAGGTCGGCGATCCCTCCGGCAAGGACGAGAGCCGTAAATTGCTCACTGATGAGCAGATCGACGCCAACATCGCCTCGATCCGCCGAGTTTTCGAACGCTTCTTGAGGTTCGGCGACGGCCCGACAGACGCGATTCTGGTCAACAATGCCGACTGGCTCGACGGCCTCCAGTACATCCCGTTCCTGCGCGAGGTTGGGCGGCATTTCACCATCAACCGGATGCTGACGTTCGACAGCGTCCGCCTCCGTCTCGACAGAGAACAGCCGCTCACGTTCCTCGAATTCAACTACATGATCTTGCAGGGCTACGACTTCCTCGAGCTGTCGCGGCGGGTCGGGTGCCGGCTGCAGCTCGGTGGGTCCGACCAGTGGGGCAATATCGTCAATGGGATCGAGCTCGGCCGGCGGATCGACGGAACCGAGCTGTACGGAGTCACGACGCCGCTGATCACGACCGCGGACGGCGGCAAGATGGGGAAGACGGCGCAAGGCGCGGTGTGGCTCGATGCAGGGCTGCTCAGTCCGTACGATTACTGGCAGTTCTGGCGAAACGTCGACGATGCCGACGTCGGTCGGTTCCTGAAACTATTCACTGACCTGTCACTGGATGAGATTGCGCGCCTCGAGAGCCTTGAAGGTGCTAGGATCAACGAGGCGAAGGTGGTGCTGGCGACGGAGGCGACGGCGTTGCTGCACGGGCGCGATGCCGCGGAAGCCGCCGCACGGACGGCCTCCGAAACGTTTGCTGGAGGCGGCGCCGGCGAGGATTTGCCCACATTGACTGCCGGCTCGGCCATCTCGATCATGGCCGCCTTAACGGGGTTGGGCTTCTGCGGTTCGAACGGGGAGGCGAAGCGGAAGATCGCCGAAGGAGCGGTCAGGCTCGACGACCAAGTCGTCAGTGACGCGGGCCTGACAATCGAGGTGGCCGACAAGCCGATCAAACTCAGCCTCGGCAAGAAAAAACACGGATTGCTCGTTCGCTAGCCGCTCCTGATCAGACCCACCGCCTGGTCGCGCTCGAACAGGTACAGGCAGGTGCGCGCCGCCTGCCCGCGCGGTCCGTCCAGGCCTCCATCTCTTTCCAGAAGCAGTTGCGCGTCGCTGCTCGCGATCGGCGCGAGCTGGGCGACGTCCTCAGCGCTTGCGACGCGAAAGCCGATTTCGCCTGACTGCTTCGTGCCGAGAATTTCGCCCGGACCGCGCAGCCGCAAGTCCTCCTCGGCGATGCGGAAGCCGTCGCTGGTCTCGCGCATCAGGGCGAGACGGGCGCGACCGACCTCGGTTAGGGTCTGCCCGCGAACCAAGAGGCAGGTGCTCTTGCCGCTTCCCCGCCCCACGCGGCCCCGCAGCTGGTGGAGCTGGGCCAGGCCGAAGCGCTCGGCGCCTTCGACGATCATCAATGTCGCGTTGGGCACGTCGACGCCGACCTCGATCACCGTGGTCGCGACAAGGACGGCGAGTTCCTTGGCCGCGAAGCGCGCCATGACCGCGTCCTTGTCGGGCCCCTTCATGCGGCCGTGGACTAGACCGACGCGGTGGGTGCCGAAGCGCAGTTCAAGGATGCGCGCACGTTCTTCGGCAGCAGCGGCGTCGCTTTTCTCGCTCTCTTCCACGAGCGGGCACACCCAATAGGCCTGGCCGCCGCCGGCGATGTGGCGGCCGAGGCCGTCGATCACGTCGGCGAGCTTTTCCTCGCTGATCACTCGCGTCTCGATCGGCGAGCGGCCGGGCGGCATCTCGTCGATGCGGCTGACGTCCATCTCTCCATATTGGGTGAGCGTCAGGGTCCGCGGGATCGGTGTCGCCGTCATCACCAGGAGGTGCGGCGGCCGCTCGGCCTTGGCGGAGAGTAGCAGGCGTTGCGAGACGCCGAAGCGGTGCTGTTCGTCGATCACGGCAAGGCCGAGATTCCTGTACGCGACCTTTTCCTGGAAGATGGCGTGGGTGCCGACGAGGATATCGATCGATCCGTCGGCAAGGCCCATCAGGACGCTGTCGCGCGGCCGGCCCTTCTCGCGGCCGGTGAGGATCGCGACCCGGACGCCAATGCTGTCGAGCTGCTTCAACAGGGTCGCGTGGTGCTGGCGCGCCAGGATTTCCGTCGGAGCGAGAAGTGCCGCCTGCGCCCCGGACTCGACCGCGGCGAGCATCGCCAGCAGGGCGACCAGCGTCTTGCCCGAGCCGACGTCGCCCTGCAGCAGCCTGAGCATCGGCACGCTTTGGGCCATGTCGCCATGGATCTCCCCGACGACGCGCCGCTGCGCATCGGTCAGCTGGTACGGCAGATCAAGCCGGGCAGTAATTCCGCCGGTCCCCGGAAGCGGGACGGTCCTTCGGCGCCGCGACGATTGCCGAAGGAGCGACAGCGCGAGCTGGTTGGCAAAAATCTCGTCGTAAGCGAGCCGTCGGCGAGCCGTGTCGCTACCCGGCTCGCGATGGGCTTCAGCGACCGACGTACGCCATTGACGCCACCCCTCGCGAGACATCAGGCCAGGCTCGATCCATTCGACCAGCTCGGGCGCGCGTTCGACGGCGGCCGCCGTAAGCTCACCGAGGCGACGGTTGGTCAGGCCCTCGGTCAGGGGATAGACCGGCTCCCGGACGGCGGGCTGCGGCCCCTGACCGGGCTCGGCGATGTCCGGGTGGATGACCTGCCACTCTTCGCCATAGGCTTCGAGCTTGCCCGAGACGATCCGCCTCTCGCCGATCGGCAAGCTCCGTTTCGCCCAGCCCGGGTTGTTGAAGAAAATGAGGCTGATCGTATTCTGGTCGCCGTCGGACGCGAACACTCGCGTCGGCCCTCGTCCGGACCGGGTTTCGCGGGTCTCGAACGGCGTGACCTCGAGGATGATCGTGCGGCCGAGGAGCGACGCATTAGCCGCCGGCACCTTGAGGCGTTCGATGACGCCTGTCGGTAGATGGTAGAGCAGGTCGACGACGCGAGTGATGCCGAGCTTCTTCAGCTGCTTCGAAACCTGTGGCCCAACACCCTTCAGCACCTCGACCTCGGCGAACAAGGGATTGAGGATTTCGGGGCGCATGAGCCGTTGTTAGCGGGTCACGCGGCGCTCGCAATGCGCGGCGGCGATGACTACATGCCTCCCATGCCTTCCGACCCGGAATTGAAGCGCCTTCAATGGCGCGCGCACCATCGCGGCACGCGCGAAGCCGACGCGATGATCGGCGGATTCTTCGACGCAGCCCATGACTCATGGGCCGCCGAGGAGCGCGCGACCTTCGCCGCGCTGCTTGAGGAGCAGGACGTCGACATCATGGCCTGGGCACTAGGAACCGCGAGCGCCCCCGAGCGCTTCCAAGGTCCCATGCTCGAAGCGATGAAGAGGCTCGATTACATCCGGATTGCACGATGACCGACGCGCTTCAGCGAGTCCTTCGCGCGACCGATCCCCTGACCCTCGCCTCAGTGCCGACCGGGTTTCTGCCTTGGCTCGCGGCGGATCTCGCACGCGCCGCTCACGGCACCGGCAAGGGCGGCCGCGCGGTCGTCATCGCCGCCGACGAATCCGAGATGCGGGCGCTCGCAGAGACGATCCCGGTGTTCGCGCCCGAGGTCGAGGTTCTGACTCTGCCCTCCTGGGACTGCCTCCCCTACGACCGAGCGTCGCCGGCGCTTCGAGTCATGGCGGAGCGGCTTGCGACTCTCAGCGCGCTTCAGGCGAAGAGCGACAAGCCGCAGCTCCTGATCGCGACCGTCAACGGCGCGACCCAGCGGGTGCTGACCCCATTTCGCGTCCGCCAGCTCACGCGGCGCATCGCCGAGGGCGGGCGGATGGACCGCGAGGCCCTGATCGCTCAGCTGACGGCGCTTGGCTTCCAGCGCTCGGACACGGTCGCCGAGCATGGCGAATATGCGGTTCGCGGGTCGCTGATCGATGTCTTCCCGCCGGGCGAGGAGCAGGCGCTTCGCCTCGACTTCTTCGGCGACGAGATCGACAGCCTTCGGCGATTCGACCCGGCCGACCAGCGATCGACCGAGAAAGCGGAGGCCTTCACGCTGATGCCGGCGTCGGAAGCGCTGCTCGACGAGGACACGATCAAGCGCTTCCGCTCGCGCTATCGCGAGAAGTTCGGGGCGACCGCGACTGGCGACCCTCTCTATCAGGCGCTCTCCGATGGGCGCCGGATGGCCGGCATGGAGCATTGGCTTCCGCTTCTTGAGGAGCGGCTGTCGACTTTGTTCGACCATCTCGGCGAGCACGACATCGTTCTTCGCGACGCCGCGGCCGACAAGGCGTTCCAGGATCGCTCGGACGCGATCGAGGATTATTACCAGAACCGCGTCCGGGCTATGGAAGCGCAGCCCGGCAGCTACCGCCCACTTGGACCAACGGCCCTTTATGTCAGCAAGGACGAGTGGCAGGCGTTGCTAGCCGATTGCCCGATCCACCGCGCCTCCGGATTCCCCGAGCCCGAATCCGCGCGAACTATCGACTTCGGCGTCGAGCCCGCCCGGGATTTCGCTCCGGAACGAGCGCAGCAGGCCAATGTCTACGAGGCCGTCGCAAAGCATATCGCGGACCTTCGTCGAAAGGGCCGCAAGGTCGTCCTTGCAAGCTACAGCCGCGGCGCCCGGGAGCGGCTATCCGGCCTGCTCGAGGACCATGACGTCAAGACGCACAAGGCGGCTGACAGCTGGCAGGACGCCTTAGGGTCGAAGACGCAGCCCGTGCTCATGGTCCTGCCGCTGGATCACGGCTTCAGTACCGCCGAGGTTGCAGTCCTGACCGAGCAGGACATGCTCGGCGACCGGCTCGTTCGCCGTCGGAAGAAGCGCAAGGCGGCTTCGGCCTTCCTCGAGGAGCTGGCGACGCTCTCGCCCGGCGACCTCGTCGTGCACGCCGACCACGGCATCGGCCGCTACGAGGGCCTCACCCAGATTCCCGTCAGCAAGGTGCCGCACGATTGCGTCGCGCTCGAATATGCGGGCGGCAACAAGCTATACGTGCCCGTCGAGAATATTGAGCTCCTGACCCGCTACGGCGCCGAGAACGAGGGCGTCGCCCTCGACCGGCTGGGCGGCGAGGCATGGCAGCGGCGCAAGTCGAAGATGAAGGAGCGCATCCGCGAGATCGCGGGTGAACTCATCAAGACGGCCGCCCTGCGCGCGACCCGCGCTGGCGTTGTCGCCCAGGCCGACGCCAGCTATCCCCAGTTCGTCGACCGGTTCCCCTACGAGGAAACCGACGACCAGGATCGCGCGATCGAGGAGGTGCTCGGCGACCTCGAGGCCGGAAAACCCATGGATCGGCTGGTCTGCGGCGATGTCGGCTTCGGCAAGACCGAGGTCGCTTTGCGGGCAGCCTTTGTCATGGCAATGTCGGGAAAGCAGGTGGCGCTCATCTGTCCGACCACGCTGCTTGCCCGCCAGCATTATGCGAACTTCACCGAGCGTCTTCACGGCTTCCCGATCAACGTCGGCCGCCTGTCGCGGCTGGTGCCCTCGACGGAAGCGAAGAAGACCAAGGAGGGCCTCGCAGACGGCACGGTCGACATCGTCGTCGGGACCCATGCCATTCTCGCGAAGGGATTGAATTTCAAACGCCTGGGCCTCGTCATTGTCGACGAGGAGCAGCATTTCGGAGTCGCCCACAAGGAGCGGCTCAAGGCCCTCAAGACCGACGTTCACGTCCTGACGCTGACCGCTACGCCAATCCCGCGCACCCTGCAGATGGCGATGAGCGGCCTTCGCGAGCTATCGGTCATCCAGACGCCGCCGGTGGATCGCCTTGCCGTCCGAACCTACGTTACCCCCTGGGACCCAGTGGTCGTGCGCGAGGCGCTGCTGCGCGAGCATTTCCGCGGCGGTCAGAGCTTCTTCGTCGTGCCCCGGATCGCCGACCTGCCCGACATGGAGGAATGGCTCCGCTCGGAGGTTCCCGAAGTGAAGTCCGTGACCGCGCACGGGCAGATGGCCCCGACCGAGGTCGAGGAGCGGATGAGCGCCTTCTATGACCGCAAGTATGACGTGCTCTTGTCCACCACGATCGTCGAGAGCGGGCTCGATATCCCGACTGCCAACACCTTGGTCGTCCATCGCGCGGACCGTTTCGGGCTCGCCCAGCTTTACCAGATCCGGGGCCGCGTCGGCCGGTCGAAGACCCGCGCCTACGCCTATCTGACGACGCCGGCCGACCGGCAGGTGACCGAAACGGCGGAAAAGCGGCTGCAGGTGCTCGCCAACCTCGACAGCCTCGGCGCGGGCTTTCAGCTCGCCAGCCACGATCTCGACATCCGCGGCGCCGGCAACCTGCTCGGTGACGAGCAATCGGGCCACATCAAGGAAGTCGGATTCGAGCTTTACCAGTCGATGCTCGAGGAGGCGATCGTCGAGATGAAGTCGGGCGGTGGTCCGAAGACCGAGGAGTTCACGCCGCAGATCAGCGTCGATGCGCCGATCCTTATCCCTGAAGCCTACGTCCCCGACCTCGATTTGCGGATGGGCCTCTATCGTCGGCTGGGCGAGCTTGAAGACCGGCCGGCGATCGACGCGTTCGCGGCTGAGCTGATCGACCGCTTTGGCGCGCTTCCCGAGGAGACCGCGAACCTGATGAAGATCGTCGAGATCAAGCTGAACTGCCGCCAGGCGAATGTCGCGAAGCTCGACATCGGCGCCAAGGGCGCGGTTGTCACCTTCGCCGAAAGCGGCTTCAGCGATCTTGCGGGTCTGCTCGGCTATGTCGATCGGCTGAAGGGCGCGGCCAGGCTGCGACCGGACAGCAAGATGACGGTGTCACGAGATTGGTCGACGCCCGAAGCACGGCTCGCCGGAGCGGTGCAGCTCTCGCGCGGCCTCGCCCGCGTTGCGGTTGCCGGCGATAAGAAGGAAGCCGCCTAGGCGCCCCTCATGCAGCCTCGACGAGGCTTGCGGTCACGAAGCGCCAGAGTTCTTCCTCGGTCAGCGCGCCGGCGGCGAGGAAGCCCTGGTAGCATTCGCAGCCCCAGTCGACGAGCAGCGCAAGTTGGCTCGTGCTCTCCACGCCTTCGACGATGACCTTGAGGTCGAGTTCGCGCGCGAGCTGGATCAGCGCCCGCAGGACGATACGGTCGCGAGCGCCTCCGACGATGTCGCAGACCAGGCGCCGATCGATCTTGATGAGGTCGAGCGGCAGGCTGATCAGATAAGCGAGGCTTGCGTAACCGGTGCCGAAATCGTCCACGGCGATCCTGAAGCCGGCATCCCGTAAGCGCAACAGGCGCTCCGCCGCGGCGGCCTCGTCTGCCAGGAGTGCGCTTTCGGTTATCTCGACGGTGACCCGGCGCGGATCGATTCCGCAGTGGCCAACCTCTTCGAGAAGCCACTGGTCATGTCCGACCCGCGAAATTTCCTGAGGAAGGAGGTTGAGGGATATACCGAGCCCGGCGAGTGGTCCTGACCATGCTGCCGCGGCCCTCAGTGCCTTGCGCTGCACGACCCTCGAAAGCTGCTCATGCAGGCCGGCGCGAGCCGCTCGCTCGAACAGCATGTCGGCGGACTGGGCAATCGGCGAGCGCGCAAGCGCCTCGGCGGCCAGGATCCGGCCGGTAACCGGCTCGATCTGCGGCTGGTAGAGGACGTCGATCTGCTCATTGGCAATCATGCTTTCGAGCAGTGGATCGGAATGGTTCGTCGCCGGTCCGGCCCCAGCGACTGCCC
>Ga0213875_10002707_pt1 | contig 10469 bp, 8 predicted proteins | sample BarmaccomBMRX_R8_FD_160105 | JGI IMG/M metagenome (GOLD analysis project Ga0213875, IMG submission 160105) | Root-associated microbial communities from Barbacenia macrantha in rupestrian grasslands, the National Park of Serra do Cipo, Brazil - RX_R8 | ecosystem: Host-associated > Plants > Roots... | reverse complement strand
GGCCCATGACCTTGTCGCCGACGGCGAGATCGCCGAACCGGCGCACGCCGGACGGCGTGACGACGCGCTGATGCACGGCGGCCGCCTTCCCGACGCCCATGTCGTCGGCTAATATCCCGCCGAAGCGGAACGACGACAAGTACGACAAGAAATCCAAGCCGCGGCGCTGGTAGTCGCGCAGCACGTCGCGCAGCACGTCCGGCGGCTCGACTTCCTCGATGCCCTCGAAGTTGCGCAGACGCTCGCGAATCTGCTCGACTTCCTCCGGCAGCGCGACGTCGCCGAACGCTTCGTGCAACTCGTCACGCATGGCGACGAGCGACGCCAATCCCGTGCGACGGCGATCGGTGAGCTCCGAGAGCAGGTTGCGCCGCGAGCGCAGGTCGCCGACGTCGATGAGCTTGCCGCGCACTTCGGCGTATCGGCCCTTCACGCCGAGCAACGCGCGGAGCTCCTCGCGCGTGAGCGGCTCGCCGCCGCCCACGAACACGGCGACGTCGAGATCGAACCAATCACCGTCGGTCGCCGCCGACGCGCTGACCGACACGTCGATCGCACCGCCGCCCATCAACGATGCGAGCGAGTCGTCGAGCCGCACGTCGGTGTCGTCCCACGACGGCCACGCAGTACGCACGATCTCGGCCGCGCGATCGGCGTCGTGCAGCGCGAACGTATCGGCGCCGCGCGGCACGAAGCCGCTTTCCAAGAAGCGCCGCGCGTACTCGCGCGCGAGCTCGGCGCCCCACCGCACGAACCGGCCCGAACCCGACGTCACCGCGCCTTGCGCGCTGAACGGCGCGGACGCGCCGGTGGCACGGTCGACGAACGCCAGCCGCGCGAGCAGCGCACCGTTGCGCCATGCGGCGCGCACGATCAGCGCCGGTTGCTCGGCGTCCGCGACGCCGAGCGACGCGCGCCCGTCCGCGGTGAGGAACGGGGCCACGCGCGCGATCGCGCGCACGGACGGGACGCCGTCCGCGTCGGCGGTGCCGTTCGCGCTCGGACGTGCGGCCGCGATCACGCGGCGCGGATCGAACGAGCCGTCGAGCAGAAACGCCGTCCGTTCGGCGAGCAGCCACGGCGGCGGCCCCTCGAGCACGCTCGCCGACGCCGGCGAGATGCGCGCGCCGTCGGGGCCTTCGAGCAGCGGGACGAAACGCGCACCGTCACGTTCCGCGCGCAGCCGAACGCCGCGCGTCTCCACCGTGAGCGGCGGCAGCTCGGCCGGGTGGCGGTTCTCGCCCGGCGCCGTGTCGATGCGCAGTCGCGGATGGCGTGCGAGCCGGAACAGCGCGCGCGAGAGCGCTTTCGCCGACGCACGGGTACCGAACGCTTCCTGCACCGCATCGTCGCGCAGCGTCGTGCGGTCGATGTCGTCCCAATCGTCGGGCGGCGTCGAGTCCATCATCGCGAGGATCGCGTCGGCGTCGCGGATCACGCCGCGCAGCCGCGGCGTGTCGAGGTACAGCGCTCCCGTCAACCCGCCGCCGGGCGAGACCGCGATCACGGGCCACACCGAACGCGCGCGCGCGCGGCTCGCATCCTGCTCGGGCTCCGGCAGCCACGAGAGGTCCACATCCTCGGGCGCGTCGGGCACGGCGGCGGCGGCGGCCTCCTCGGCGGTGCGCACGACGTCGAGCGTCGCCACGACGTGCTCGCACACGCCGGTCGCGCCGCACGTGCACACCGAACGCAGCGCTTGCGGCCCCGTACCGGACGACCACTCGACCGCCGTCGACACGGCGACGCGATCTTTCACGGCCGCTTCGATGCGCGCCGGCTCGACCGAGCGAAGCGACACGCGGCCGCCCTCGACGAGCGCGAGCGCCGAGCGCGTCAGGTCACGGGCGAACCACGCGCCGATCGACGACGGAAGACGGGAGCGCCACAGCGCGTACGGGGTCAACCTTCGCGTATTCGGCACACAGCGTGCAAAAGGCCTCGCGCATCACGCGCGAGGCCTCGTGCACTCAGACCGACTGGACTTCCGGCTGGCTCGGCGCGGGCGGCTCGACGTGCGGAATCTTCGAGAACCGCAGCTTGTCCGGATTGTCGGGCGAGACTTCCGCGAGGATGCGATCGCCGTTGCCGAAGTTGCCCTTCAGCATCTCCTCGGCGAGCTCGTCCTCGACCTCGCGCTGGATCGCACGGCGCAGCGGACGCGCGCCGAACTGCGGATCCCAGCCCTTCTTGGCGAGCAATTGCTTCGCGTCTTCGGTCACCTCGAGATACATCTCCTGAGCCTTGACCTCGCGAATGACCTTGTCGAGCTCGAGCGAGACGATCTCGGCGATCTGCTCGCGGTTGAGCTGGTGGAAGACGACCACTTCGTCGACGCGGTTGAGGAACTCGGGCCGGAACGAGTGCTTGACCTCCTCCAGCACCTTGTTCTTCATCTTCTCGTACGCTTGGTCGTCGCTCCCGGCGTCCTTCTGCGTGCGGAATCCGATGTCGGTGGTCGTCTGCATCCCCGTCGCGCCGACGTTCGACGTCATGATGATGACGGTGTTCTTGAAGTCGACGACGCGGCCCTGAGAATCGGTCAGGCGGCCGTCTTCGAGCACCTGCAGCAGCAGGTTGAACACGTCGGGGTGCGCCTTCTCGATCTCGTCGAGCAGCACGACGGAGTACGGCCGGCGGCGCACCGCTTCGGTGAGCTGACCGCCCTCTTCGTAGCCGACGTATCCGGGCGGCGCGCCGACGAGGCGCGACACCGCGTACTTCTCCATGTACTCCGACATGTCGATGCGGATCATCGACTCCGCGTCGTCGAACATGAACTCGGCGAGCGATCGCGCCACTTCCGTCTTGCCGACGCCCGTCGGTCCGAGGAAGATGAACGAGCCGATCGGGCGCTTCGGGTTCTTGAGGCCGGCGCGCGAACGGCGGATCGCACGCGTGAGCGTCGAGATCGCCAGGTTCTGACCGATCACGCGCTTGTGGAGCTGGTCCTCCATGCCGAGCAGCTTGGCCGTCTCGGCCTGCGCGAGCTTCGACACCGGGATCTTCGTCCACGACGCGACGATGTGCGCGACGTCTTCCTCGGTGACTTTGATCGTCTTGTCTTGCTGCGCGCGCTTCTCCGACCACTCTTGCTCGAGGCGCTGCTTCTCGAGGCGCAGCTTCTCCTCACGGTCGCGGATCGCGGCGGCCTTCTCGAACTCTTGCGACTTGACGACCGACTCTTTCTCCTGCTTCACCTGACGGATCTGCGACTCGATGTCGCGGATCTCGGGCGGCGGGAGCGTCGCCTGCAGGCGAACGCGCGACGCGGCCTCGTCGATCAGGTCGACGGCCTTGTCGGGGAGGAAGCGATCGGAGATGTAGCGGTCGCCGAGCTTCGCGGCGGCCACGAGCGCTTCGTCGGTGATCGTCACCTTGTGGTGCGCTTCGTAGCGGTCGCGCAGGCCCTTGAGGATCTCGACGGTCTCTTCGACCGTCGGCTCGCCGACCATCACCGGCTGGAAGCGGCGCTCGAGCGCGCTGTCCTTCTCGATGTGCTTGCGGAACTCGTTGAGCGTCGTCGCGCCGATGCACTGCAGCTCGCCCCGCGCGAGCGCGGGCTTGATGATGTTCGACGCGTCGATCGCACCTTCGGCGGCGCCCGCGCCGACGAGCGTGTGCAGCTCGTCGATGAACAGGATGATCTCGCCGGCGGCGCCGCGGATCTCGTCCATCACGCGCTTCATGCGCTCCTCGAACTCGCCGCGGTACTTCGTGCCGGCAACCAGGCCCGCGAGGTCGAGCGTGATGACGCGCTTGTCGCGCAGCGGCTCCGGCACTTCGCTCTTGATGACGCGCTGCGCAAGGCCTTCGGCGATCGCGGTCTTGCCGACGCCGGGCTCACCGATCAGCGCCGGGTTGTTCTTCGTGCGGCGGCTGAGGATTTGGATGACGCGCTCGATCTCGTTGGCGCGCCCGATGACGGGGTCGAGCTTGTTGTCGCGGGCGAGCGCGGTGAGGTCGCGGCCGTAGGCGTCGAGCGTGGGCGTCTTCGACTTGCCCTTCGGCGCGGGCGGCTGGCCTTCGGCGCCGAGCAGCGACGTGGTCTGCACGCGGACCTTCGCCGGGTCGACGCCGAGGTTGGTGAGCACGCGCGCGGCGACGCCCTCACCCTCGCGGATCAGCCCGAGCAGTAGATGCTCCGTGCCGATGTAGTTGTGGTTGAGCTGCCGCGCCTCTTCGAAAGCCAGCTCGATGACGCGCTTCGCGCGCGGCGTGAAGACCATCTCTTGCTGGACGGTCTGGCCGCCGCGGCCGACGATCGCCTCGACTTCCTGGCGGACCTTGGCCAGGTTGACGCCGAGCGTCTCGAGCACTTTGGCCGCGAGGCTCTCGCCTTCCGAGATGATGCCGAGCAGGATGTGCTCGGTCCCGATGTAGTTGTTCCCGAGCCGCTGCGCCTCTTCCTGAGCGAGCACGATGCTGCGCCGCGCGCGTTCGGTGAACGGTTCCCACATTGACATACGGTACGAAACTCCCTGAGCGGCCTGTCCGCTCCTGCCGCCACGCCCGCGGGCGGAAGACGCCCGCTCCCGGCGTGGTCCTCTTATAACTGTGTTCGGCGATTATCAGTTTCAATCGCTTCCTCCATGCGTAGCATGGAAGCGGACCCCCGTGAGGCGAACGGAGGGTCTTTCCGTCGCACCCGGAGGTCGTCGCGATTCACTTCCTCGCCCTCACGGCTCCCGAGTTGGCCGATCAGCTCGTCAACGGCCTCACGCTGGGGATGCTCTACATCCTCGTCGCGCTCGGGCTCAACATCATCCTGGGCCTGATGGGCGTGATCAACTTCTCGCACGGGTCGTTCTTCATGCTCGGCGCGTACCTGATGTATCAGCTGAACGGCACGATCGGTTTCTGGCCCGCGATCCTGGTCGCGGCGGTCGCCGTCGGCCTGCTCGGCATGGCGTTCGAGTCGACGCTCATCCGCCCGCTGTACAAGCGCATCCCCGAGTACACGCTGCTGCTCACGTTCGGAACCGCGATGATCTTCGCGCAGATCGTGCGCAAGGTGTGGGGCGACGACGCGGTGCGCGTTTCGACGCCTTCGTACATTCCGGACTCGCTCTCGATCGGCACCTATCAGCTTCCCTTTTATAAGGACGTGCTGCTGGTGCTCTTGACCGTGCTGATCCTGGCCGCGGTGTGGGTGCTCCTGAACAAGACGAACATCGGGATGATCATCCGCGCCGGCACCCGCGACGCCCAGATGGTGAAGATCCTCGGCATCAACATGCCGCTGATGTTCACGCTCGTGTTCGGCATCGGCTCGCTCATGGCGGGCCTCGCCGGCGCGCTGGCGGCGCCGATCTACGCGATCCAGCCGAGCTTCGCATCGCAGTGGATCGTGCTGACTTTCGTGATCGTCATCGTCGGCGGGATCGGCTCGTTCTGGGGCGCGATCGTCGGCGGACTGCTGATCGGCGTGCTGACGAGCTTGATGGCGCTCGTCTGGCCGCCGGCGGTGGAGATGACCGGCTACATCATCATGGGCATCATCCTGCTCGTGCGGCCGCGCGGCCTGTTCGGGGTCGAGGGCCTCTTCGAGTGAAGCTTCGCTCGCTTGCGGTCCACCCGCTTCTGTGGACGGCGGTGCTGCTGATCGTGCTCCCGTACGTCGCCGGCGCGAACCCGTTCATCGGCAACTGGAGCGGCTTCGTGGGCATCGCGGCCACGATGGTCATCTTCGCGCTCTTCGCGAGCGGCTGGAACCTGCTGTTCGGGCACGTCGGCGAGCTCTCGTTCGGCCACGCGATGTTCTTCACGATCGGGGCCTACGCGACCGCGCTCTACTCCAAGGGCTTCTCCGTGCAGATGTTCGGTCGCACGGTGACGCACGGCCAGACCGACAACCTCTTCATCGCGCTCGCGCTCTCGATCGCGATCGCGATCGGCTGGGCCTGGATCCTCGCGCGCGTCATCATCCCGCGTTCGAGCGGCATCTACTTCTCGATGATCACGCTCGCGTTCGCGCAGGTGATCTTCTTCATCACCTACCGCTTCAGCGACCTGACCGGCGGTGAAGACGGGATGCAGAACATCGCGCGCCCGAACCCGACGGGCTTCGGCTGGCTTCAGGATTCGATGCACTTCTACTGGTTCACGGCGGCGTGCGTGTTTCTCGCCCTGTGCGTCCTGTACTACGCGCTGCACTCGCCGTTCGGAACGGTGCTCCACGCGATCCGCGAGAACAAGCAGCGCGCGCGCTTCCTCGGCTACGACGTCGACAAGTACCGCGTGAACGCGTTCGTGCTCTCCGCGCTCTTCCCGGCGATCGCGGGCTGGCTGTGGACGTACTACCAGCAGGCGATCAATCCGGACGCCGGCTCCGTCGAATACTCCGGCAACATCGTGATGATGTCGATGCTCGGCGGCGTGCAGACGTTCCTCGGGCCGATTCTCGGTGCCATCGTGTACTGGGAGATCCAGAACAACGTCTCGCAGCTCACAAAGTATTGGGAAGCGTGGATCGGCATCGTCTTCGTGATCGTCGTGCTCATCGGGCCGCGGGGCATCATGGGCCTGTGGGACGACGTGCGGCACTACGGCCTGAGGACCGCGTTCCGCCGCTACTTCTCGCGCCGCGAGCGCGTGAAGACGGAGATGGACGAAGAGCTGCCGCCGATCGACGAGGCCGCCGCACCCGAGGTGTCGCCATGAGCGCGGCGACGGCATCGTCGACCGTCACGGGCTCCGTCTTCCGGACGGAAAACCTGACGCGCCGCTTCTCCGGCTTCACGGCGGTGAACGGCGTGACGCTCGAGATCCCCCAAGGCGGCGTGCGCACGATCATCGGGCCGAACGGCGCCGGGAAGACGACCTTCTTCAACCTGCTCAGCGGCCTGCTGCCGCCGAGCGAAGGACGCATCTGGTTCGGGGACCGCGAGATCACGGCGCTGCCCGCGTACGAGCGCGCACGTCTCGGCATCGCGCGCTCGTTCCAGATCACCAATATCTTCGGCCATCTCACCGTGCACGAGAACGTACGCCTCGCCGTGCAGGCGGTGCACGACGGAAAAGCGAGCTTCTTCTTTCCGGGCCGGCGCTTCGCGGACGTCGCGGCGAAGACGGAACGCGTGCTGCACGACGTCGGCCTGTGGGACGCGCGTGAAGCGAACGCGGAGAACCTTTCGCACGGCGACCAGCGCCGGCTCGAGATCGGCCTCGTGATCGCGAGCGATCCGCCGGTGCTGCTCCTCGACGAGCCGCTTGCGGGCATGTCGCCGACCGAGACCCACGAGACCGTCGACTTGATCCAACGGATCTCGCCGGGACGCACGATCCTGCTCGTCGAGCACGACATCGACGTCGTGATGGCGATCTCGACGACGATCACCGTGTTCCAAACCGGCGGCGTGCTCGCCGTCGGCACCCCGCAAGAGATTCGCGCGAACGAAGCGGTGCAGCGCGCATACCTCGGAGAGCTGGCGGAATAAATGCTTCTCGAGCTCGAGAACGTCAACGCGTACTACGACAAGTCGCACGTGCTGCAGAACGTCTCGCTGCAGGTCGATCAAGGCGAGGTCGTCGCGCTCTTGGGCCGCAACGGCTCCGGACGGTCGACGACGTGCAAGACGATCATGGGACTCGTGCAGGCGAAGACCGGCGTCGTGCGCTTCAAGGGCAAGGAGATCACGAACAAGAGCCCGTTCTCGGTGGCGCAGGCGGGCATCGCGTTCGTGCCCGAGGACCGGCGCATCTTCTCGAACCTCACGGTCGGCGAGAATCTGCGGCTGGCAGCGCTCTCCGGACGCAAGGGCGACTGGACGGAGAAGCGCATCTACGACTACTTCGCGGTGCTCGGCGAGCGTCGCGACAAACCGGCGAAGCTCTCCGGCGGCGAGCAGCAGATGCTCGCGATCGCGCGGGCGCTCATCGCGAACCCCGACGTCATCCTGCTCGACGAGCCGATGGAAGGTCTCGCGCCGCTGATCGCGCGCAACGTCGAGGACGTCGTGCGCAACATCCGCAGCGAGGGCCACACGGTGCTGCTCGTCGAGCAGAACGCGCAGGTTGCGATGAGCCTCTCCGACCGCGGCTACGTGCTCGCGACCGGACGCGTCGTCGGCTCCGGCTCGATCGCCGAGCTGAAGGCCGATGAAGCGATGATGCAGCGGTACCTCGCGGTGTGAGCTTCCGCGAGTCGCTACCGGCAAACCAGCGCCACGCGATCGGCCGTTTCGAATCGTTCGGCGACGTCGTCGTCGGCTTCTCGATGTCGCTGCTCGCGCTCCAGCTCGACATCCCGAAGACGCCCGACGACGTGTTCGGGCACGCGTCCCGCTATTTGGTATTCTTCGCGGCGTTCGGCACCGTGAGCCTGTTTTGGCTGCGTTTTCACCGACTCATGTCGACCGGCTTCGTGCCGCACCATCAGGACATCGTGCTGCTGTTCGCGTTCCTCGCGTTCGTCGCGCTGATGCCGTACGCGCTGCTCACGTATTCGCGGTTGCAGCGCTCGACGCTCTCCTCGCCTGAAGCGCTCATGCTGTACATCGGGGTGTTCCTCGGGGCGATCGGTTTCGGCTGGCTGCTCACGCTGCGCGGTATGCGTCGCGCGTGGACGTACCTCGACGCCGTCGAGCGTCGCCAGAGCTGGCGCGCGTTCGTGGCGGGCGGTACCGCTATCCCGGTGCTCGCGGCCGCTCTGGCCGTGCTCGCGACGAACGGCTCGCGCGGCTTCAGCGTCGTCATCGTGCTCGTGTTTGCGATTCCGCTCGCACGGCGGCTATGGCGGCAGCCTGCGACGTGGGTCCTCGGCGTCGCCCCCGGCGACGGAACCCTCGCGGCCGCCGAAGTATCGTAAGGAGCATGGTGACCACTGAGATCGTGCGCGAGGCGCTCAAAGACGTCGAGGATCCCGAACTGCAGATGGGCATCCTCGACCTCGGGCTCGTCTACGACGTCGTGTGCGAGGGCGCGCAGGGCGAGGACGTGACGGTGACGATGACGCTGACGTCGCCGATGTGTCCGGTCGGGCCGATGTTCAAGCAAGCGGTGCTGAGCAAAGTCGAGAGCGTCGAGGGCGTGAAGAACGCCACGGTCGACATCACGTTCAGCCCGCCGTGGGATCCCCGCACGATGGCGAGCGAGGACGTGAAGCTCGCGCTCGGGATCTGGTAGCGCGGGTATCATCGCCCCGTGAAGACGCTCGCTTCGCGCGCCGCGCTCGCGGTGGTTGCGCTCGCCCTGACGGTCGCCGTGGCGACCGCGCCTGCGGCGGCGCGCCGCGATGAGCCGGATCCGTTCGTGTCGCCCACGCCGTTCCCGCTCTACGATCTCGCGTCGCCGCCCCCCACCGTCAACGCGCCGGCCGCCGCGGATGCATGCGGCGACGACACGTTCCTGTCGTATCGCGCCGTGCCGATGCCGATCCAGCGCGAGGTCACGATCTGCGGGCTCGTGACGAGCGGCGCGCTCGCCGAGGCGCCCGCCGGGCGCGGCGTGTCGTTCTTCGTCGACGTCGACGGGACGCAGCCGATCGCGGTGCAAGGCGCGAGCACGTCCGCGAACATCGGCGACATCGTCGTCGTGCGCGGACGCTATCACCGCGACAATGGCGGCGGTGAAGGCATCGACAGCGTCACGGCGTCGGCCGGCCGCGGCTGGGCGTACGACGGCTACGTCATGGTGAACGGCACGCTCCACCGATAGAGGATTCGCCGTCGGCGAATCCGTCGCGTTCGGGCTTCGCCCGAGCCGCCCCGTGAACGGAGCCCACCTGCGCACGGCGAACCGCGCGGGGATGGCCACGACCGAACCCGAGTCGGCGCACGACCACGCCTATCGGCGCCTCGAGCGGATGCGCGCCGAGTCGCTCGCGCCGGCCGGCGAGGCCGCGAACGAGCGCCAGCGCGCGCGCGGGAAGCGCACGGCGCACGAACGCATCGAAGCGCTCGTCGACGACGGCTCGTTCGTCGAGCTCGACCGGTTCGCGGTGCACCGTACCACCGCGTTCGGCCTCGGCGAACGGCAGTTTCTCGGCGACGGTGTCGTCACCGGCCACGCGACGATCGACGGCCGCCAAGTCTTCCTCTTCTCGCAGGACTTTACGGTGCTCGGCGGCTCGCTCGGCGAAGTGTTCGCCGAAAAGATCTGCAAGGTGATGGACCTCGCGGTGCGCACCGGCTCGCCGATGATCGGCATCAACGACTCCGGCGGCGCGCGCATCCAGGAAGGCGTCGTAAGCCTCGGCGGCTACGCCGAAATCTTCTGGCGCAACGTGCAGGCGTCGGGCGTCGTGCCGCAGATCAGCCTCGTCGCCGGACCGTGCGCGGGCGGCGCGGTGTACTCGCCCGCGATCACCGACTTCACCGTGATGGTCGAAGGCATCTCGCAGATGTTCATCACCGGGCCCGACGTCACGAAGGCGGTGACCGGCGAGGACGTGAGCTTCGAAGAGCTCGGCGGCGCGATCACGCACGCGGCGAAGAGCGGCGTCGCGCACCTGACCGCGGCTGACGAGG
>Ga0213875_10002706_pt1 | contig 10470 bp, 11 predicted proteins | sample BarmaccomBMRX_R8_FD_160105 | JGI IMG/M metagenome (GOLD analysis project Ga0213875, IMG submission 160105) | Root-associated microbial communities from Barbacenia macrantha in rupestrian grasslands, the National Park of Serra do Cipo, Brazil - RX_R8 | ecosystem: Host-associated > Plants > Roots... | reverse complement strand
GAGGTGACTGCTGGTCTTGGAGGCATGGAGATCCCGCTGCGCGTCGCGGTGATGGGTTGCGTCGTCAACGGCCCCGGCGAGGCGCGCGAGGCGGATCTCGGCGTCGCCTCGGGCAACGGCAAGGGGCAGATCTTTGTCAAGGGCGAGGTCATCAAGATTGTCCCGGAGTCGAAGATCGTCGAGACGCTCATCGAGGAGGCAATGAAGATCGCCGAACAGATGGAAGCGGAAGGCCTTGCCTCCGGCCGGCCCGAGGTCACCGTCTCCTGACACCCCAGGGGGTTGGATTCTGAGTCTCCAGCCGGGGGATAGGCGCCCAGCGAGGGCTTTCGCCGTCGGTGGTATCGCGCGCGGAGGCGCAAGTGCGAGGTACAGTGCGGAGGTCCCACGACCGACAGCCCCTGGGGCCCGTACCGGTGAGGCGCGCACGTGTTGACGACGACGACCAGTACCAAGGTCCTGGAACCCAGCGAGCTCGACGCAGCCCTTGCCGTCCTCGACCGCGATCCGATTGCGAATGCCTTTGTCGCCGCCCGCGTCCGCATAGCCGGACTCGACCCGTGGCGGCTCGGCGGCGAGATGTGGGGCTGGTACGCGGGCGGGCGGCTGGAATCGCTGTGCTACGCCGGCGCCAACCTCGTCCCCATCTGCGCGACCTCCGCCGCCGTTCGCGGCTTTGCCGACCGGGCCCGGCGCGGCGGGCGCCGCTGTTCGTCCATTGTCGGTCCCGCCGCGTCCACCGCTGAACTGTGGTCGCTGCTCGAACCCTCTTGGGGCCCGGCCCGTGAGGTCCGCCCGCACCAGCCGCTCATGGTCACCCGATCCCTGCCCGCCGATATCGCGCCCGACCCCCTCGTACGGCGGATCCGCCGCGACGAGATGGACGTGATCATGCCTGCCTGCGTGGCCATGTTCACCGAGGAGGTAGGCGTGTCCCCTCTCGCCGGGGACGGCGGCTTGCTCTACCAGGCGCGCGTCGCAGAACTCGTCACCTCCGGCCGCTCGTTCGCCCGCATCGAGAACGGCCGCGTCGTCTTCAAGGCGGAAATCGGCGCCGCCACCCCGTACGCCTGCCAGATCCAGGGCGTCTGGGTGGCCCCGGATCACCGGGGACAGGGACTGTCGGAGACGGGCATGGCCGCGGTGCTCGGGTATGCGCTGCGTGATGTCGCACCCGTCGTCAGTCTGTACGTCAACGACTTCAACACCGCCGCCCGGGCCTCGTACCGCCGCGTGGGCTTCACCGAAGTCGGCGCCTTCATGAGCGTGCTGTTCTGAGCCGCTTCCGCAACCACTACGCTCCCCCCATGGATGACGTGGTGGTCGAGCCGTTCGATCTCGTGCAACGGGCCGACGAGGCGCTCGCCGTGCAGGCTTTGGCCTTCGGGCTGACCGACGACGAGATCGCGGTCCGCCGCCAGATCGTGCTGCGGCACGCCACGATGCCCGGGGCGCGCGCGCTCGGCGCCACCACCCAGGAAGGCCGACTCGTAGGCTTCGTCTACGGCATGCCCAATGACCGCACGCACTGGTGGTCGACGGTCGTCGAACCGTATCTGCGCCGCACCGGCAACGACTGCTGGCTCGACTTGTCCTTTGTCATCGTCGAACTGCATGTGCACCCCGCCTATCAGAGGCACAGCATCGGGCGCCGCCTGATCACCGAGATCACCGACGCCGCGGCCGAGCCGCGCTCCATCCTCTCCGCGCTCGACCTGGAATCCCCGACCCGCCGCTTCTACCGTTCGCTCGGCTACCGGGATCTTGCTCACCCCGTCCACTTCCCGAGCACACCAACCCCGTATACGGTGATGGGTGCCCCGCTGCCGCTGCCGCGTCCGCATTGTCAGTGACGTTCGGTATCCCCGATGCATTCTCGGCGTGCCCGGCGACCGCGAGGTCGACCTCGACGAGCTCGCCGAACACCTTTGCCGCTCTCACGGGTAGTCAACTGTTGACCGGCCTGTTGGCCGCGGTGGGGAAATGATTGAATCAGACAGAGACGGAATTGGGAACTCCCGTCTCAAGCACGAGACAGCTGTCCAGGGGTAGCAATCCCTCCGGTGATCAGACGAATACCTTCCAAAACGTCATAAACCGGTGCTTTGGCTGAGCCACGGTAACAGCGGTGTCCCTATGGCACACCGGGATTCCCTCTTGCCAGGTCCAATTGTTGAAGTGAAGCTCTCTATCCAGTCGCCCCATAGTCCCAAAGGTAGAACAGCTTGCCGGCAAGCGGGTTCCACAGGTTTCTTGTGCTCATCAAGCAGACCTGCCAGAAACCCATACCAGTCATCCCAGCTCTCATCGCGCCAAGAGGGTCATCATGGACCACCAGATCACCATGAGTCGTAAATCATTTCGGCTACGACGGCTGTCGTTGGCGGGCGACAATAAATACCTTTTCGTCCCACTCGACCACAGTGTGTCGGACGGCCCAGTCGTGCCCGCCGGGCAGTGGGACGATCTGCTGAGAGCGCTCGTGGCCGGCAGGGCCGATGGGGTCATCGTCCACAAGGGACGGGCCCGCACCCTCGCACCGGGCATCCTCAAGAACTGCGCCTTGGTGGTGCACTTGAGCGCCAGTACCGCATGCGCATCCGATGTCAACGCCAAGGTGCTGGTCGGCGATGTCGAGGAGGCAGTGCGGCTCGGCGCGGATGCGGTCAGCGTCCATGTGAACATCGGCTCGGATACCGAGGGGCAGCAGCTCGCCGATCTGGGGGCGGTGGCCCGCTCCTGCGACACATGGGGCATGCCGCTGATCGCGATGATCTACCCTCGGGGCCCCCGGATCAAAAACCCGCACGATCCCGCCCTCCTCGCGCATGTGGTCAATGTCGCAGCGGACCTGGGCGCTGACCTGGTGAAGACCTCCGTCGCCCTACCGATCGAACGGACGGCTGAGGTGGTGGCCAGCAGCCCCATACCCGTCATAGTGGCCGGGGGCCCGGCGGACGGCTCCGATCTCATCGAGTACGGCACCGCCGTCATGGCCTCCGGCTGCAGGGGGCTGGCCGTCGGTCGCCGGATCTTCTCAGACCCCTCACCCGCTTCGCTGGTCTCTCGACTCTCCGCCGTCGTGCACGGCGACGGTGGCGACGACACCAAGCCGGTGACCCATCTCAAGGGAAAGACCGAAGACATGACTCAGTACCCGACGATCGTGGCAGGTGCCGCATGAGATTCGCATGGATCGATCTCCGCGAGATCCCCGGACCACAGCTCCAGGCCGTGGTGGACGCGGCGGTCCACACCCGGATGGCCGGAGTGCTGTCCACCGATGCCGAACTGCTCGGAACGCTGCCACCGACCATCACCCGGGTGCTGGTCTCCGGCGGCCCTGCCCCTGCTGAGGACACGTCCGCAGCCGACGCCAAGTCCCCGGCCGGAGCCGGGATCGATGTCCTGCTGCGGAAGTTCACCACCCAGGAGGAACTGGACGCGCTCGCCGCGGACAACCGTGCCGCCGCCGACGTGCCCGTCACCGGCTTCATCGACGTACGGGACGACCGCACCCTGCGGCTGTCGTGCGCGGCTGCCATGGTGCTGCCGTACACCGTCATCCACTTCGCCGACCCGACCAAGATCCCGCTGGAGATCGTACTTGCCGCGGCAGAGCCGGCCGAAGGCAAGCTGGTGACCGTCGTCGCCGACTTGGAAGAGGCGGCCATCGTCTTCGATGTGCTGGAGCGCGGCTCGGACGGCATCTTGTACGCGCCCCGCAACGCCGACGAGGTGTTCGCGCTGGCGCGGCTGCTTCAGGCCACCACCCCCCAGCTGGAGCTGTCCACACTGACCGTGGAGAGCATCCACCACGTCGGGCTCGGCGACCGGGTCTGCGTGGACACCTGCTCGCACTTCGAGGAGGACGAGGGCATCCTCGTCGGCTCGTACTCCTCCGGGTTCGTGCTCTGCTGCAGCGAGACCCACCCGCTGCCGTACATGCCGACCCGGCCCTTCCGGGTCAATGCCGGCGCCCTGCACTCATACGTACTTGGACCCGGCAACCGCACCAATTACCTCAGCGAGGTGGGCTCCGGCAGCACCCTGCTGGCGGTCGGCGCAGACGGCCGCACCCGGCGGGTTGTGGTCGGCCGCGCCAAGCTGGAGTCCCGGCCACTGCTGGAGATACGCGCCCATGCCGAGGACGGACGGCTGGTCAGCCTGACCGTGCAGGACGACTGGCATGTACGGGTGCTCGGCCCGGGCGCAAAGGTCCTCAACGTCACCGAATTGCGGGCCGGCGATGAGCTGCTCGGCTACCTGGCCGCGGACAAGCGCCATGTGGGCCATCCGATTGGCGAGTTCTGCAAGGAGAACTGATGGACGGCTTGACAGACGGCCCGGCCGACAGCGGGATGGGCCCTTTGGTCCAAAAGCTGTTCGACGGGCGGGACGACCGTCTGCCGTACCTGACGCATCAACAAAATCAAGTAAGACGGGGCGAGTTCAGAGAAAGAGTGGCCAAAAAGGCAGAGATGCTCGCCGGATGCGGCATCGGCCCGGGCAGCACCGTAGGCCTGCTGATACCGCCCAGCTTCACCCAGATCGAGGTGGCGCTCGCGCTATGGCGACTCGATGCCCAGGTGATGCTCTTCGACTTCCGGCTCAAACCGGCCGAAGTATGGGCGCTTTGCACCTCCTGTCGACCGCAGTTCATGATCCGGGCCGATTCCCACGGCCAGACGGTGTTCGGCTTCCGGCCCGAGTACGAGGTCGTCGTGGAGAGCCGTAGCGACGGTCGACCCGCCACCACCGAGCATCGGCTGGTCCAATTCAGCTCAGGCTCCACCGGGCAGCCGAAGGTGATCGGCAGGACCGCCCGGTCGCTCGCCGCCGAGGTGGAACGGTTCGCCAAGGTCCCCGGGATGCCGGGCGAGGGCGACCGGCTGCTGCTGCTCAGTTCGACGGCGCACAGCTTCGGTCTGATCGGAGGGCTGCTGCACTCGCTGGCGGCCGGTGTCTGCGTGGTCTTCGCACGCCGGGTCTCGGCCCGCGACATCCTGCGGACTGCGGTGGACCACAAGATCACCGCCGTGTTCGGGGTGCCGATGCACTACGAACTACTCGCCGCTGCCGCTGATCCCCCCGAACTGCCCGAACTGCGCACTGCCGTATCGGGCGGCGAGGTGATGCCTCCTGACGTCGCGGCCCGGTTCGCCGACCGGTTCGGCGTGCCGGTCGGCGAGTCCTACGGGACCACGGAGACCGGTGTGGTCGCCATGGATGCCAGCGGCATGCTGCGGCCGTCGGTCGGCCGGCCAGTACCGGGTGTGGTGATACGGGTACACGAGGGTGAATTGGATGTCGCGCTGGACGACTCGCCGTATCTCTTCGAGTCGGGCGGCGCACGGTATGCGGACGGCTGGCTGCACACCCGGGACCGGGCCACAGTGGATCCCACCGGGGCGATCCGGGTGCATGGCCGCGCCGACTCGCTCGTGGTGATCGGGGGCCTGAAGGTGGATCTCACCGAGATCGAGAACGTGCTCCGTGAGCACCCGGCGGTCGAGCAGGCGGTACTGGTTCACGAAGGTGTGACCGAGGCGTATGTCTCGGTAGCAGCCGGTGTCTCGGTAGCCGCCGGGGACGAGCGCCCGTCCGCCGAGGAACTGCTGCGCTGGTGCCGGGAGCGGCTGGCCGACTACAAGCTGCCGAGGGTGATCCGGGTGCTGGACTCGCTGCCCCGGACGGCCAACGGGAAGCTGATCCGCCAGGCGGCGACGCTGCAGAAAGCGACGCTGCAGGAGGTCGCGACGGGCGTAACGGGGGCCTAGCCCCTTCTTTTCCTGCAACTTCCCTACAAATCTTTTCACTTGTCACTTGGAGAAAATGGTCATGAGTATGCCGACAACTCTGGAAGCCGAGATCCGTGAGTTCATACTGGCCACGGTCGTCGACGAGATGAATATCCTGGAGGGCCGCGAAGGCATCACGGACGACAGTCCGGTGACCGTCGGCGGGCTGGAGCTGGACTCACTGAGCCTGATCGAACTCACCCTGAGGTTGGAGTCGCGGTTCGGCGTGGAGATCCCCGACACCGACATCGAGCCCCTGGCTTCCATGACTCTCGGCGGACTCCTCGCCGAGGTCGCCAGACGCGGTGCGAAGGCATGAACGCGCCCGCGAGCGACGCACACGAGCAAGCGGAGTGGGCGGCCGAGGCTCCGATCGAGGGGCGCGCCTTCGGCACGCCAGGTCGGCCGCGGAGCGCGGGAGTGGGCGGAGAAGCGAGCGAAAAGAGTGCACTGTCACCCCTCACCACCGACGCCGTCCGGGAGCTGCTGTCGGACCGCAAGATCTTCCCGGAGCTCCCCGCCGACCTTGGCGAAGACGCCGAACTGGCCCTGGATTCACTGGGGTTGGTGTGGCTGCTGCATGTAGTGGAAGAGCGCTACGGCTTGGTCGTCGAGCCCACCAACGAGGACATCGCCGAGCTGACCTCGCTCCGGAGGCTCACTGAGTATCTGCGCGCCGCTCAGATGGATGGGGTGGAAGGGAACGGCAGCGATGAGCGGTGAGGTGACGGTGACCGGATTCGGCGTACGCACCGTGTTCGGCACGGGTGCCGAAGCCATCCGGCGCGGGGTGTTCGCGGGAGTCCCCGCGTTCATGGCCACCACGAGGTTTGACACTGGCCCGTACCGTACGCCGATGGCCGCCGCCGCCCCGGACGGGCCCGGCGCGGTCGAGGACTGGGCGCTGCGCCACGCGCTCGCTCAGTGCGGCGCGGAAGCCCTCGACATGGCCGGCCTGGGCAGGGGCACGGAGGCGGCAGTGCTGCTCGGCACCGTCGGTGACACCATCAGCATCACCGACTACTGGCGCGCGGGCGAGGCGGCCCAGGGAGTCCCTGCGCGGAGCAGGGAGAGGGCCGCCGACGCCGTGCCCGCGTGGCTTGCGGAGCTGTTGGCCACAGGACTCGGATTGACGGGGCCGCGGCTCACCTTCACCAACGCGTGTGTCGCCTCCGCCGCCGCGATCATCCACGCCTGCCGGCTGATCTCCTCCGGCCGACTCGACGTGGCGGTCTGCGCGGGCGGATATCTGGTGGAGGAGGCGACTTTCGGCAAGTTCGATTCCGGCCGGGCGTTGTCCCAGGACGGCATGGTGCGTCCGTTCAGCGCCGACCGCAGTGGTCTGCTGCTGGGTGACGGGGTGGCGGTCGTCGTGCTGGAATCTGCCGAGCATGCCCGGCGCCGCGGTGCCCGGCCGCTGACGACCGTGGTGGGCTGGGGCGCCGCCACGGATGCGTACCACATTGCCCAACCGCACCCAGAAGGCGCCGGGTTGGAGGCTGCGACGCGCCAGGCGCTGCGGCTCGCCGGGGATCCGGACGGGGCGGCCCTCGGCTATGTCAACGCCCATGGCACCGGAACCAAGTACAACGACGCGGCGGAAACGCGCGGGCTGCGAGCTGCCTTCCCGAAGCGGGCTGAGTCGATACCGGTCAGCTCCACCAAGAGCACCACCGGCCATCTCCTGCAGGCGGCGGGTGTGGTGGAGTTCGTGATCACGATGCTGGCCCTGACGGACGGCGTGCTGCCGCCGACTGCCGGATACACCCGGCCGGACCCTCAGTGCGATCTCGACTACGTGCCGAACCAGCCGCGCCCGGTCGACCTGCGCCGGGCTCTCACCATCAACGCCGCCTTCGGGGGCGCCAACACCGCACTCGTCCTGGAGCGGCCATGACGACGCAGACTTCCCGGAGCACTGCGAAGGCAGTGCGCCGCTCGCCCCTCGGCATCCTCGCGACCGCTACCGCCACCCATGGCACTGGCCGGGGGGACGATACGCCGCTGCCGAAGCTGTCCGGTTTCGTGGAGTCGTCCTTCAGCCCGCTGGCGTACGAGGTCAGCAAGGAGTGTTTGACCGAGCGGCCCGGGGACGGCTCACGTACCGCCGTGGTGTTGGCCAGTCTGCAGGGTGACACCATCACTGAGGATCTGGCCGGTCAACGCATGGTCTCCGGGCGGGTCCACAACCCGCTGCTGTTCATGCAGGCCACTGCCAATTCCGTACTGGGTTATCTGAGCCGGGAGTTCCAGATCACCGGACAGATGTTCAGCCTCTCCACCCTCGACGACCCCGTGACCGAGCTGCTGGCCATGGCGGATCTGCTGTTTGAGGACCCGGAGTTGGAGCGGGTTCTGGTGCTGGGCGTGGAGCTGGGCGGCGGTGAGCGGGTGGCCGAGGTGCACCGGGAACTGGCCGCCGGTACCGGTCGGCCGGTACCGCCCGCCTCCCCGGCCGCGACCGCGACCGCCGGTCTGGCGGCGGCGGTGCTGCTCGGCCGTCCCGCCGCCGGGGCACCGGTGTCCGTCCGGCCGGTGTCCGTCCGGCCGGCGGGCGGAGAAGCGAACGAAAGAAACGCCGGACAAGCCGAACGGCACGAGGCTGAAGGCAGCGGAACGGCCGAGCACCCCGGAAGCATCCAGAGTCTGTTCGAGCTGGCCGTTGTCCACCGGCGGCTGCTGCGGGACGGCGGCAGCCACCTGCTGGTCACGGCCCCGGTCGCCGGGCGCGCTCCCGCCACGTTCGCCCTCACCGCGCACGCACCCGTCCCCGGAAGAAACGAGACGGAGAACCATGCTGATCAGTAGGCAAGAGCGATCGCGGATCTGCACCGATACCGAACTCGGCGCCGGCAACGTCCTGCACCGGTTGAAGGCGTACGAGCGCCCGCTGGATGAGCCCGTGCTGTGGACGGACGGCACCTGGCAGGCACCGGACGGCAGCTACCCAGAAATATTGACGTTCCGTCATCTAAGTGAGGTCGTTGAGACATACGCGGGCTGGTACGCCGCCCACGGCGTGGGGCCCCGCGACCCGGTCGCCGTCCACTCCTCCTCCAGCGCCGAGAATGCGGTGAGCTACCTGGCGCTGACATCCCTCGGCGCCATCCCGTCGCTGGTCAACGGCAATCTGTCACCTGAAATCGCCCGCGAGTACGTGCGCAGGCAGGGCGTAGTGGGCGCCTTCACGGACACCGCGCACCATGACGTGTTCTCGGAGTCGGGGCTCGGCTTTTGCGTGACCGCTACCGAGATCCGGCCGGAGCACCGCGAACTGCTGCCGAAGTCGTACCCGTACCGGCATCACCCCACCGATCCGGTGATCATTACGCACTCCTCCGGCACCACCGGTGTACCCAAGGGGGTGCCGCACACCCACCAGACACTGTTGTACACGCCGTTGCACAAGCTCCGCTTCTCCACCAGGGCCGACATGGAGCGCACGCTGGTGGCGCTGCCGGGTCCGCACAACGCTGCCATCGCCACGCTGATGGAATGCCTGCTGCTGCGCGCGGACATCAAGCTGCTCTCCAGCCAGCGCGGTGCCGATGTCCTGGACGCCATCGAGGAGTTCCGGCCGACCGTGGTGCTTGGCTTCGCCGGGACCTTCGCTGAGATGGCCGCCGAAGACCTGGCGGCCCGCGATCTGTCCAGCGTGCAGGTGTGGTTCAACACCGGGGACGCGGCGCACGAGGCACACATCCGCGCCCTGGTGCAGCACGGCAACCATGAGGAGTTCAGCCGGGAACTGCGTCGCCTTACCCGGGTCGAGGGTTCGGTATTCGTGGACGGGCTCGGCTCCTCGGAGCTCGGCCACTCGGTCTTCCACATCCAGCACACCAAGGACACCTCGGCGTACTCACGCTGCATCGGCAAGCCGATGAGCTTCGCCGAGGCCGCTGTGCTCGCCGAGGACGGCACCCCCCTACCGCCCGGGCAGATCGGCCGCCTGGGCCTGAAGTCGCCGACACTCACCCCTGGCTACTGGAACGACTCGCTGACCTTCCACCGGATGCGGCTGGGTGGCTACTGGCTCCCCGGAGACCTCGCCTACCGGGATGAGGAAGGCAACTTCTACCACCTCGACCGGGCAACCGACGCCATCCGGACCCGGAACGGAATTGTGTTCAGCACCCGCACCGAGGAACTGCTGCTGCGGGAGCTGCCCGAGCTCGCGGACTGCACCGTCGTCGGGCTCGCCCAGGAGGGGGTGCGGGCGGACTGGGACGGCGACGGAGAAGCCGATGCATACGCACTGCTCCAGATCGCGCACGAGGTCGCCGGCGACGGCGACAATGACGGCGGCAGCAGTGACCAGACGTGGACCGACCAGGTCAACGCGATCCTGACCGGCGCCGGATTCCCCCCAGTGACCCGGGCCCTGCAGATGAAGCCCGACGACGTAGCCAAGGGCGCTACGGGAAAAGTCCTGAAACGAGTGATGCGCGACCGGCTCAAGGAGCACGCATGAGTACGAGCGAAGGCAACCACCGCGCCCAGACGGTGGAGGTATACCGGCTGTGGTGGCAGCACGACGCCAACTGGTACCAGGGCGTGGCCAAACGTTTCGGGCAGCAGGTCGCCAACGAGATCAACGCCGAGGCGATCCGCAAGGTCGCCGTCCAGATCGGACAACGCGTCGCCCGCCAGTGCGGTCCGCTCCCCGAGA
>Ga0213875_10002705_pt1 | contig 10470 bp, 8 predicted proteins | sample BarmaccomBMRX_R8_FD_160105 | JGI IMG/M metagenome (GOLD analysis project Ga0213875, IMG submission 160105) | Root-associated microbial communities from Barbacenia macrantha in rupestrian grasslands, the National Park of Serra do Cipo, Brazil - RX_R8 | ecosystem: Host-associated > Plants > Roots... | reverse complement strand
GACAGCCTGAACGCCAGCCACTGGAGCGGGTCGCGGGACAGGTCGCGGTCGTAGGTCCGGTGGCCCGGCTCCCAGCCGGTGAAGGCCGGGTGGTAGTGCACCCGGTCGAAGCGGCCGGGCTCACCCTCGACCGACTCCAGCAGGTCGACCCGCCAGATCGGCTGGCCGACCGAGATCGGGGTGGCCGAGTAGATCGAGCCCTTGAGCGGCTCGCGTTCCAGCACCCGCAACTCCAGCCGGACCCCGTGCTCGGCGCCCTCCCCCTGCCCGTCGGCCGGGTCCGGGTCGACGAAGTACAGGTCGCCCAGCAGAACTCCGATCCGGTCAAAGCCAAAGCTGTAGAGCATGACCGTCCTTTCCGCACCAAGCGGTCGCAACGTTTTCAGTTCTTCCCTCACTATCGTTCGCGCGGGTAGCCAGATTCAAACCGGACTCCTGGTGATAGAAACGTCCGAAAGGGACGCGAACGGGGGCATGCCATGCACGAGCGGCCGGACGTCACCCTTCCGCTCGGCCGGCCGTGCCCGTTCGCGGCGCCAGCCGATTACGACCGGGTGCGGGCGGCGGCCGGGCTGGCCACCGCCGAGCTGCCCGGCGGCGCGCTGACCTGGCTGGTCACCCGGCTGCAGGAGGCCCGGACGGCGCTCGCGGCCCCGGAGTTCAGCACCGACCGCTCGGACCCGGCCTTCCCGCTGCCGCAGGCCCGGCCGCGTCCGGCGGGCGCCGGTCCCCGGCCGGTGCTGACCCCGGCCGAGCGGCGGTACCGGGCCCGCGGCGCCTCGCTGATCGGCATGGACCCGCCCGACCACACGATCGCCCGGCGGGCGGTCATCGGTGAGTTCACCAGCCGGCGGGTGCAGGCGCTGCGGCCGCGGATCCAGCAGATCGTCGACGAGCGGATCGACGCCCTGGTGGCGGCCGGGCCGCCCGCCGACCTGGTCGCGCTGCTGTCGCTGCCGGTGCCGTCCCAGGTCATCTGCGAGCTGCTCGGAGTCCCGTACTCCCAGCACGAGTTCTTCCAGTCCCGCAGCACCGCGCTGCTCACCCACCACGTGCCGCCCGACCAGCGGTTCACGGCGCTGGGCGAGCTGTTCCAGTTCCTCGACGAGCTGGTCTCCGCGCAGGAGGCAGAGCCCGGCGACAACCTGCTCGGGCGGCAGGTGGTGGCCCGGTCGGCGGCCGGCGACTACGACCACCGCGACCTCGTCAGCCTGGCCTTCCTGCTGCTGGTGGCCGGGCACGAGACCACCGCCAGCATGATCTCGCTGGGGGCGCTGGCGGTGATCAGCGACGAGGGCCGCCAGGCGGACCTGCGGGCGGCGGTGACCGACCCGGAGCGCGGACCGCGGGCGGTGGAGGAACTGCTCCGCTACTTCTCGATCGCCGACACCGGGACCGGGCGGTTCGCGCTGGCCGGCGGCGCCTGGATCGGCGGGGCCGCCGTGGCCGAGGGCGAGGGCGTGATGATCTCGCTGCTGGCTGCCAACCACGACCCGGCCGCGTTCCCCGACCCCGGGCGGCTCGACCCGGACCGGTTCAAGCCGGGCAGCACGGGGGGCCGGCACGTTGCGTTCGGGTACGGGCCACACCAGTGCCTGGGTCAGAGCCTGGCCCGGGCCGAGCTCGACATCGTCTACCGGACCCTGTTCACCCGGCTGCCTGAGCTGCAGCTGGCGGTGCCGCTGGCCGGCCTGCCGGCCAAGGACGACGGGTTCGTCTACGGCCTGTACGAGCTGCCGGTCACCTGGTGATTCCGGCCACCGCGGCGGCTGACCAGGCCGCCGCCCCGCCCGCGGCCACCGCGACCAGCCACCGATCCCGGGCCGGCAGGCGGCCCCAGGCCGCCACGGTGATGGCCAGGTCGAACCCGTCGGCCAGGCCGGACAGGGCGACCCAGGCGGCGGCCGCCTGATCGGCCTGCGGGCCGCCCCGGCGGCGCAGGGCGGTCAGCGTGCCGAGGCCGAGCGCGAGGTCACGCCCGCCCAGGGCCCGGCCGAGGACCCGCCCGGCCTGGCTGTCCCCCGTCGGCCCGGTCCACGGGCGAGCCACCACCACCGGGCGGGACAGGGCGACCACGCCCAGCCCGATCCGGCTCACGGCCACCGCGGCCGCGCCCCGCCGCAACAACTCCACTGTGTCCATGTCGGCTCCCTGCCCCGGAAGATCCAGGCCACGCACGCTGTTGGCGCAAACGTGAGTGATCTGCGCAGCGTGCCACTGTCCGTGCTCGACCTGGCCCCGATCCCGGCCGGCGGGACCGCCGCCGGCGCCCTGCGGGCCACCATCGAGCTGGCCAAACGGGCCGAGGAGCTGGGTTACCAGCGGTTCTGGGTGGCCGAGCACCACAACATGCCCGGCATCGCCAGCTCGGCCCCGCCGGTGCTGATCGGCCACCTGGCCGACGCCACCACGCGCATCCACGTCGGGTCGGGCGGCGTGATGCTCCCCAACCACGTGTCGCTGGTGGTGGCCGAGCAGTTCGGCATGCTCGAGGCGCTGCACCCGGGGCGGATCGACCTGGGCATCGGCCGCGCCCCCGGCACCGACCCGGCCACCGCGGCCGCGCTGCGCCGCTCCCCCGAGGGGCTGGGCCCGGATGAGTTCCCGGAGCAGCTGACCGATCTGATCGGATTCTTCAACGGCGACTGGCCTGAGGGCCACCCGTACGCCTCGATCACCGCCGTACCCGGGCTGGGCAACATGCCGGCCATGTGGCTGCTGGGCTCCAGCGGGTACAGCGCCCAGGTGGCGGGACTGCTGGGGCTGCCGTTCGCTTTTGCGCACCACTTCAGCGCGGCCAACACGCTGCCGGCGCTGGCGTTGTACCGGCAGCGGTTCCGGCCGTCGGAGACGCTGGCCGAGCCTTACGCGATGATCGCCGCCAACGTGGTCTGCGCCGAGACCGATGAGCGGGCGCAGTATCTGGCCGGGCCGAGCGGCCTGTCCTTTTTGCGGTTGCGGACGGGGCGGCCGGGGCCGTTGCCCTCGCCCGAGGAGGCGGCGGCCTACCCGTACACCGAGCTGGACCAGGAGATCATCGAGTCCCGGCGGTCGTCGGCCATCGTCGGGTCGCCGGAGACGGTGCGGCGCGGTCTGGCCGAGCTGCTCGAGGCCACTGATGCGAACGAGCTGATGGTGACGGCCCAGCTGTACGCCCCGCCCGACCGGATCCGCTCACTGGAGCTGGTGGCGGAGATCGCCGCCGCCGCCAAGGCGGACGCGGCCGTAGCGCCCTGAATGTGGCCGGAGCGGAGTCACACCGGCACGTCGAAGCACTGCCGTCCCAGCAGCCCCGAGCCGGTTTGCCTGTAATGCAACATCGCGGACACTCTTATGCCCGCAATGTGACATTGCGGACAAACGGCCGCGCGCCGTGAGTGGCTGGCGGGACACGTGCGGCGGTGGTGGGCTCTTGAGCCGGGGCGGGACAGAACCGGGGCGAGGTGCGCTGCGCACATTAAGAGGCGGCCTGAGTCCATCCCAGAGCCGGAGTGCCCGGGCCGGAGGGAGGGAGAGCCCGGCCGGAGGCCACTAAGCTTCAGCGGGTACTGACCGACAGCGGTGAGGAGCCCGGCATGGCGCGCTACGCAGTGCGGGAGAAGATGTTCTCGATCGGGGATGACTTCTGGATCACTGACGACCGCGGGAACAAGGTGTTCCTGGTCGACGGGAAGGCGCTGCGGCTGCGGCAGACGTTCGAGCTCAAGGACTCGTCCGGCCAGGTGCTGGCCACCGTGCGCAAGAAGCTGATCGCCATGCGCGACACGATGGAGATCGAGCACGACGGGCGGGTGGTGGCGACCGTGCGCAAGGCGCTGATCTCGCCGCTGCACCATCGGTCGGTGGTCGAGCTGGACGACGGCACCCAGCTCGAGGCGGTCGGCAACATCTTCGACAAGGAGTTCGACATCCAGGCGGGCGGGCAGCCGATCGCGCACATCTCGCGGGCGTGGTTCCGGGTCCGGGACACCTACGGGGTCGACATCGCGCCCGGGCAGAACGACGCGCTGCTGCTGTGCGTGGCCGTCTGCCTGGACCGGATCCACCACGACGAGGAAGACCGCGACCGCTGAGACGGGCCCGGCCGCGGCGGCCGGTCTACTGTTCTTGTCATGGCGCACCTGAAGCCGGCGCCCGAGCCCGAGCCGCGGGCCGCCGCCATCCAGTCGGTCGACCGCGCCATCAGCGTGCTCGAGCTGCTGGCCAAGCACGGCCGCCTCGGGATCACCGAGATCGCCGACGAGCTGGGGGTGCACAAATCGACCGCCTCCCGGCTGGTGTCGGTGCTGGAGAACCGGGGCCTGGTCGAGCAGCTCGGAGAGCGCGGCAAGTACGCGCTCGGCTTCGGTATCGCCCGGCTGGCGGCGGCCGGCACCCGGCGGCTGGACCTGACCAAGCTCAGCCAGCCGGTCTGCGAGGAACTGGCCCGCCGGCTCGGGGAGACGGTCAACGTCGCGGTGCTGCACGACCGGGCCGCGATCAACATCAGCCAGGGCTTCGGGCCGTCCACGGTCGCGGTGCAGAACTGGGTCGGCCAGCGCACCCCGCTGCACGCCACCTCGAGCGGGCGGGTGCTGCTGGCCCACGTAGCCGAAGCACAGCGACCCGCGCTGCTCGACGTGCCGCTGCGGCGGTTCACCCCCAGCACCGTGACCAGCCTGGCCACGCTGGCCGAGGAGCTGGAGCGGGTCCGCCGGGACGGCTACGCGACCAGCTTCGAGCAGCTCGAGGTCGGGCTGCACGCGGTCGCGGTGCCGGTGTTCGACGGGCGCGGCGAGGTGGTGGCGGCGATCAGCGCGTCGGGGCCGTCGTTCCGGCTGACCCGGCGGCGGGCCGAGGAGATCGTGGCCGACCTGGCCGGGGCGGCGGCCGAGCTGACCGCCCAGCTGGGCTGACGCCGGCCGGGCGGGCACCGGCGCGCGCGGGGCCTTGACGGCCCCCGGCCCGGCGTGTTGCGTAGGAAGCAACAGCGTGCGTCATGCGCAACGGGAGGCGGGCCGGTGGGACCCCGGGTGGTGGTGATCGGGGCCGGCATCGTCGGCTGCGCGCTGGCCGACGAGCTGACCGAACGGGGCTGGACGGACGTCACCGTGCTCGACCAGGGCCCCCTCCCCCGGCCGGGCGGGTCGACCGGGCACGCGCCCGGGCTGGTGTTCCAGACCAACAGCAGCCAGACGATGACCGAGTTCGCCCGCTACACGGTGCAGAAGTACGCCGGCCTGGCGGTCCGCGGGCAGCCCTGTTACCGGCCGGTCGGCGGGCTGGAGCTGGCCACCACCCCGGCCCGCTGGGCCGACCTCGCCCGGCGGCACGGCTGGGCCGCGTCCTGGGGGGTGCCCAGTCATTTGTGCTCGCCCGCGGAGTGCGCGCGGCTGCACCCGCTGATCGACGCGGACCGGGTGCTGGGGGGCTTCCACATTCCGTCCGACGGGCTGGCGCGGTCGGTGCTGGCCGGGCAGGCCCAGGCCGAGCGGGCCAGCGAGCGCGGGGCGCGGTTCGTGCCGGGCGCCCGGGTGACCGCGATCCGGCAGGCCGGCGGGCGGGTGACCGGGGTGGTCACCGAGACGGATGAGTTCGCGGCCGACGTGGTGGTGTGCTGCGCGGGCATCTGGGGACCGCTGATCGGTGAACTGGTGGGACTGACGGTGCCGCTGGTACCGATGGCGCATCAGTACGCGCGGACCACGCCGCTGGCGGAACTGACCGGGGTGGCGGGGCTGGGCGCGGATGCGGACGGCGCGGTCAGCCCGATCCTGCGCCACCAGGAGGCGGACCTCTACTTCCGCGAGCACGGGGACCGGCTGGGGGTGGGGGCCTACGGGCACCGTCCGATGCCCATTGATCCGTCTGAGATCGGTGGAGCTGGTGGGGCTGAAGATTTTGATGGGGCTGAAGGTGTTAATGAGGCTGGTGGTGCTAGTGGGCTTGGAGGGTTTGAAGGGGTGAGTGGGGACCCGGCGGTCCTGCCTTTCACGCCGGCCGACTTTGAAGAGTCGTGGCGGGCCGCAGGCGAGTTGCTGCCGGCCTTGGGCGCGGCGAAGGTGGCGGACGGGATCAACGGGCTGTTTTCGTTCACCGCCGACGGGATGCCGTTGCTGGGCGAGCACCCCGGGCTGCGGGGCTTCTGGACCGCCGAAGCCGTGTGGATCACGCACTCGGCCGGGGTGGCCCGGGCGGTGGCGGAATGGCTGGTGGACGGGCAGCCGTCGACGGCGGTGCACGGGTGTGACCTCAACCGGTTCGAGGAGGTGCAGCTGGCGCCGGAGTACGTGCACACGCGCAGCTGCCGGAGCTTCGTCGAGGTGTACGACATCCTGCACCCGCTGCAGCCGTCGGGTGGGCCGCGGCCGGTCCGGGTCAGCCCGTTCTACCCGCGGCAGCAGGAACTCGGGGCCTGCTTCCTGGAGGCGGGGGGCTGGGAGCGGCCGCAGTGGTACGAAGCCAACGCCAGGCTGCCGGAGGTGGCCCAGGTGCCGGCCCGCAACGACTGGGCGTCCCAATACTGGTCGCCGATCGCGGGCGCCGAGGCGCTGGTGACCCGGGAGCGGGTGGCCATGTTCGACATGACCCCGCTCAAGCGGCTGGCGGTCAATGGCCCGGGAGCCCTCGCCTTCCTGCAGCACCTGACCACCGGGCAGCTGGACAAGGCGCCCGGCTCGGTGACCTACACGCTGCTGCTGGGCGAGGACGGCGGGGTTCGCAGCGACGTGACCGTGGCCCGGCTGGGGACCGAGGAGTTCCAGGTCGGGGTCAACGGGCCGCTCGACCTGGGCTGGCTGCGCCGGCACCGGCCGGCCGACGGGTCGGTGCACGTCGCCGACATCACCGGGGGGACGTGCTGCGTCGGGCTGTGGGGACCGGCCGCGCGGGCGCTGCTGCAGCCGCTGACCGACATCGACCTGTCGACCGAGCGGTTCGGGTACTTCCGGGCCCGGCGCGGGTACGTGGGCGCGGTCCCGGTCACCGCGCTGCGGCTGTCCTACGTGGGCGAGCTGGGCTGGGAGCTGTACACCAGCGCCGAGGCCGGGGGCCGGCTGTGGGACACCCTGTGGGCGGCGGGCCAGGAACACGGGGTGATCGCGGCCGGCCGGGGCGCGTTCAACAGCCTGCGGCTGGAAAAGGGCTACCGCGCCTGGGGGGTCGACCTGACCGCCGAGCACGACCCCTACGCGGCCGGCCTCGGGTTCGCGGTGCGGATGGACCAGGGCGACTTCGTGGGCCGGGAGGCGCTGCCCGCCCGGGTGGCCGAACCGGCCCGGCAGCGGCTGGCCTGCCTGGTCATCGACGACCCGGCCCAGGTGGTGATGGGCAGCGAGCCGGTCTACGCCGACGGCCAGCCGGCCGGCTACGTGACCAGTGCCGCCTACGGGTACACGACCGGCGTGAACATCGCCTACGCCTGGCTCCAGGCCGGCGTCGCGGCCATCGGGACCCGAGTGGAGATTGATTACTTTGGGGCCAGAGTGCCGGCTGTGGTGAATGAGGAACCGCTGTTCGACCCGGGGATGAAACGGCTCCGCAGTTGACCCGGGGATGAAACGGCTCCGCGGCTGAGGGGACAGCGGTCCGCCGGAACCCTTTAATCATGGAGGAAAAACTTGTCCGACACCTACGACGCGATCGTTATCGGGCTGGGCGGCATGGGCAGTGCGGCCGCCTACCGGCTGGCCGAGCGCGGGCTGCGGGTGCTGGGGCTGGACCGGCACCGGGCCGTGCACGACCAGGGCTCCAGCCACGGCAGCTCGCGGATCACCCGGCAGGCCTACTTCGAGGACCCGGCCTACGTGCCGCTGCTGCTGCGGGCGGCCGAAATGTGGCCGCAGATCGAGGCGGACTCGGGCCGGACGATCGTGCTGTGGACCGGCGGGCTGATGGTCGGCCGCCCCGAGAGCCGGACGGTGGCGGGCAGCATCCGCAGCGCCGAGGAGTGGAAGCTGCCGCACGAGGTGCTGGACGCAGCCGAGATCCGGCGCCGGTTCCCGACCATGACCCCGGAGCCGGACGAGATCGCGCTGTTCGAGCGGGGCGCGGGCCTGGTCATCCCCGAGGAGTCGGTCGCCGCCCACCTGGCGCTGGCCGCCCGGGCCGGGGCCGAGCTGCACCACGAGGAGCCGGTCACCGGCTGGCGGGCCATCCCCGGCGGCGGGGTCGAGGTGACCACCCCGGCCGGCCGGTACACCGCGGCCCAGCTGGCCGTCTGCCCCGGCCCGTGGGCGCCGGAGCTGCTGGCCGACCTGAACATCCCGTTCGGCATCGAGCGGCAGGTCCAGTACTGGTGGTCGCCGGCCGGCGATCCGGCCCGGTTCCGGGCTGAGCGGCACCCGATCTACATCTGGGAGGCGGCCGACGGGCGGCAGTTCTACGGGTTCCCGTCGTTCGACGACCCGGTCGGGAGGACCACGGACGGGGTCAAGGCCGGGGCCGACTGGATCAAGGTGGCGATGTTCCGCGGCGGCCAGGCCACCACCCCGGCGACCATCGACCGGACCGTGCACACCGAGGAGATCGCGGCCATGCGCGAGTTCGTGCGGCCGCGTATGCCGGACCTGCCGGAGACCCTGCGCAACGCCAAGACCTGCATGTACACCAGCACCCCGGACGAGCACTTCGTGATCGCCCGGCACCCGGGGCACGAGCAGGTGGTGGTGGCCTGCGGCTTTTCCGGCCACGGGTTCAAGTTCGTGCCGGTGGTGGGCGAGATCGTGGCCGACCTGGTCACCGAGGGCAAGACCCGGCACCCGATCGGCCTTTTCCAGCCAGCCCGGTTCGACCCCGGGCGATTCCGATGACGACCCCCAGCCTGCGGCCCACGCTGCCGGGCCGCTGGTACACCGACCCGGAGGTGTTCGCGGCCGAGCAGGCCGCGATCTTCGAGTCGCAGTGGTACTGCGCGCTGCGGGCGGCCGACCTGGCCGCCCCCGGGCAGTTCCGGACGGTTCCGGTCGGCCGGGAGAGCGTGATCGTGGCCCGGGACGCGGGCGGGGCGCTGCACGCGATGCTGAACGTCTGCCGCCACCGGGGGGCGCGGATCTGCACCGAGGACGACGGGACCGTGCGGCGGAACTTCCGCTGCCCGTACCACGGCTGGACCTACGGGCTGGACGGCCGGCTGGTCGCCGCGCCGAACCTGGCCGACCTGCCCGACGTGGACCGGGGCCAGCTCGGGTTGCGGCCGGTGGCGCTGCGCGAATGGCTGGGCTACGTGTGGCTGTGCCTGGCCGATGAGCCGCCGCCCTTCGAGACCGTGACCGGCCAGGTGGCAGGCCGGCTGGGCTCGCTCGAGGCGATCGACCGGTACGGCCTGGACCGGCTGGTGCTCGGCCGCCGGATCCGCTACGACGTGGCCGCCAACTGGAAGCTGCTGGTGGAGAACTTCATGGAGTGCTACCACTGCGCGGCCATCCACCCCGAGCTGGTGGCGGTGCTGCCCGAGTTCGCGCGCGGCTACGCGGCCCAGTACTTCGTCGGCCACGGGGCCGAATTCGCCGACGGAGTGCAGGGCTTCACGGTCGACGGCCGTCCCGGTTTCGGGCGGCTGGCCACGCTGGCGGCCGAGCAGGACCGGCGCTACTTCGCGATCACCGTCCGCCCGCAGGTGTTCCTCAACCTGGTCCCCGACCACGTGATCGCGCACCGGATGTTCCCGCTGGCGGCCGGCCGGACCGTGGTCGAGTGCGACTGGCTGTTCGACCCTTCGGTGGTCGCGGCCGGCCGGGACCTGTCCGCTTCGGTCGAGCTGTTCCACCGGGTCAACGAGCAGGATTTCGAGGCCTGCGAGCGCTGCCAGCCGTCGATGACCTCCCGCGGTTACGCGGCCGGCGGGGTGCTGGTGCCGTCCGAGCACCACCTGGCCGGCTTCCACGACTGGGTGCGGGACATGGTCGCCGGAGTCGCTCCGGCTATCTCGGATCGATAAAGGCCAGGGCGCCTTAGCTCACTATGAGTAGTCAAATTGACTACTATCCGCATTAATTCTCGGGCTGAAAATTACCATTCCGGCTGCGCTCGCGGACGAGATCACGGAACTATTACAGAAGTTCTTCGATTTGCCTGCGAGCCCGGTTCGCCCCCTGCCATGCTCCTGATCGGCACAGAACCGCGCGAAAGTGCGGCAAGTGACGCGAATGATCACAGATCTGGTGATCATGCTCGGCTGGGCCGGAAATCGCTCCCGCAGCGATGAGTAGGCGAGCACGGACTCGACGATTGGAAACTAGGTGGGATCTGCGCACAGGCACGGTCGCAAGATGAAGGTCCTGCGGTCGGGACGGCACACCCAGCCGTCCCAGGTGGAGAAGGTGGCGGAGAAGGCCGGCAAGGCGGCCCCCGTCATGGCGATCTCGGCGGGCGCCCTGGTGGCCGTCCCCCACGGTCACACCGCCGCCCCGGTCAAGCACGCCACCGTGGCCGAGTCGGTCACCCAGGCGGAGGGCGCGGGCCAGGCCCTCGCCAACGCGAAGACCGCGAGCG
>Ga0213875_10002704_pt1 | contig 10471 bp, 10 predicted proteins | sample BarmaccomBMRX_R8_FD_160105 | JGI IMG/M metagenome (GOLD analysis project Ga0213875, IMG submission 160105) | Root-associated microbial communities from Barbacenia macrantha in rupestrian grasslands, the National Park of Serra do Cipo, Brazil - RX_R8 | ecosystem: Host-associated > Plants > Roots... | reverse complement strand
CGCCCAGCTCCCGAACGAGCCGATCACCCCGGTGATCCGGTCCGACGGCTCGGGAGCGACCTTCTTCCTCACCCGCTATATGGCGCACGTGTACCCGGATCTCTGGAACGCGTTCTGCCAGCGGGTGCACCCGGGGATCAAGCTGCCCTGCCCGCAGACCGAGTTCTACCCGCCGTTCGGCGCGGCGAAGGCGGAGAACGGCTCCAACAACGTGTCGACCTACATCACGTCGAGCTACGGCGAGGGATCGATCGGGTATGACGAATACGCGTACGCGCTGAATGCGCACTGGCCGGTCGTCGCGATGGCCAACCCGGCCGGCTACGACGTCCTCCCAACGGCGTCGAACGTCGCCGTCGCGCTGACCCAGGCGGTCATCGACGAGAACCCGTCCGACCCGAACTACCTGCAGCAGAACCTCGACAAGGTCTACACGTTCACGGATCCGCGAAGCTACCCGCTGTCCAGCTACAGCTACCTGATCGTGCCGAAAGAGGGCACCAGGATCCCGCCGGTCTTCAACAACGGTGTGGGTGCGTCGCTGAGCACGTTCATCGACTTCTACCTGTGTGCCGGGCAGCAGCAGTCGGCTCAGCTCGGTTACTCGCCGCTGCCGCTCAACCTGGTCCAGGGCGGCCTGCACCAGTCTGACCTGATCCCGGGGCACGTGCCGGGACCGAATCCCACTACCCTCGCGGGCTGTAACAACCCCACCTTCACAAACGGCGTGCTCACGCTGCTCAAGAACGCGCCGTACCCGACCGCGTGCCAAAAGGTGACCGCCCCGCTCAGCTGCTCCGGCGGGGGCGGCGGCACGAATACTGGTGGCGGCGGCACCAAGGGCGGCGGCAACGGGCATAACACCACTGGCCGGGGCGGGAACACCTCCGGCGGCACGAACAACCCGGTAGGCGGGCTGGGCGGTACAGGGAACGGCACCGGCAGCGGCAACGGGTACGGCACCGGCGCGCAGAGCGCGAACGTCACCGGGTCGATCGTGAACGTGCCCGGTAACGGAGCCGACCGGGTGATGCTGGCGGTGCTGACCGCGCTCGCCGTGGCCACGGCGGTCGCCGCGCCGCCGACGGTTGCGATATGGCTGCGCCGCAGGCGGGGCGGCGCCCGGTGACGTCAGCGGACACGACCGCTGCTGGCGCTGGGGAGACCAGCGCAGGGGGGAACGGCGCCGGGACCGCCGCCGCTGGCGCGATGACGACGGAAGCTCCCGGGAAACCCCCAGACGGTCAGCGGCCACTCGCGGCGACGGCTCCCGGAAGCCAGGACGGCGCGGCGAAACCCGCCCCCGGCACACGCCGTCCCCTGGACAGGGACACGATCGTCCGCTCGGTCGGCGTATCACTGACCCTGCTGGCGGTGGTGGTCCTCGGGTTCATCGGCTATCTGTACTTCCTGTCCGGCGTGCAGGAGGCGCGCGCGCAGACGACGCTGTACGCGCAACTGGAGGGCCAGCTCAGCCAGGCGATCGCGCCGACCGGCCCGAGCACGGCAGGCCCGATCGCGCCCGGCTCGCCGGTGGCCATCCTCAACATCCCCGCCACCGGCCTGCACAACGAGGTGGTCGTGGAGGGCACCAGCCCGGAGAACCTCACGCTGGGCCCAGGTCACCTGCGAGACACACCACTGCCGGGACAGGCGGGCATCTCCGTACTCTTCGGGCGGCGCGCGACGTTCGGCGGGCCGTTCGCCCAACTGCCGCAGGTGACGCCCGGCGCCGTGGTCATCGTCACCACCAGCCAGGGAACGGCACGCTATGTGGTTACAACGACCGCCGACAGCGCTCGCCCGGTGCCGTTCAGCTCGGCACCGAATCAGCTGCTGCTGGTCACCGCCGACTCCAGTTTCGCTCCCGCTCATTACATCGAGGTGGCGGCCAGGCTAACCACGGCGCCGCAGCCAGAGCCGGGCGGGCTGCCCTCGGTGGGAACCGACGAGGCCGCCCTCGGCCGCGACTTCTTCGCGCTCATCCCGGCGATGGCGTGGGCCCTCGCCCTAGCGGCCACCGCCATAGCAGGCAGCATCGCGGCGGGGCGCTGGGCACGCTGGCCGGCGTGGATCGCGACCATCCCCGTCGTCATCGCCGTCACCTGGAACCTGTACCAGAGCCTCACCGCCCTGCTCCCCAACCTGTACTGAGGACCGATGACAGAGATCATTGCACCGCGGACCGAGGAGCTGGCGTCCCCGCTCGCCGGGCTCGAGGCACGCCAGGTCTCGGCCTGGTTCGGCAGCCACAAGGTGCTGGAGCGGGTGTCGCTGCTGATGGCGCCGGGCACGGTCACCGCGCTGATCGGCCCGTCCGGCTGCGGCAAGTCGACGTTCCTGCGGATACTCAACCGGATGCACGAGATGGTGCGCGGCGCCTCGCTGGCCGGCGAGGTGCTGCTGGCCGGCCAGGATATCTATCACCCCAACCAGCGCCCGCAGCAGGTGCGGCGGCGGATCGGCATGGTGTTCCAGAAGCCGAACCCGTTCCCCGCGATGTCCATCTACGACAACGTGATCAGCGGGCTGAAGCTGGCCGGCATCAAGGTGCACGACAAGAACACGCTCGTCGAGTCCTGCCTGCGCCGGGCCGGCCTGTGGGACGAGGTGCGGCGCCGGCTGGCCACCCCCGGCGGGGCGCTGTCCGGCGGCCAGCAGCAACGGCTGTGCATCGCCAGATCGCTGGCGGTCTCGCCGGACGTGCTGCTGATGGACGAGCCGTGCTCCGCGCTGGACCCCACGTCCACCCGCCGGATCGAGGACACGATCGCGGAGATCTCCAGCCAGGTCACGATCGTGATCGTCACCCACAACATGCAGCAGGCGCAGCGCGTCTCCCAGAACTGCGCGTTCTTCCTCGCCTCCGAGAACACGCCGGGCCACATCGTGGAATCCGGCCCGACACAGCGGCTCTTCGAGGAGCCCACGGACCCCAGGACCGCCGACTATGTGCACGGCCGCTTCGGCTGATGCCGCGGTGGTTACCAAACGGGCGGTGGCCTCTCCCACAGGTGCCCGGGTAACGCCCCTCGCGGCGCATCGGGACCTACGTAGTACACGACGACGATCGTCTCGCCGTCACGGTTCTCCGGCGCCCACAGGACGAGGTAGTCCTCCGTGCGGCCGCGCACTGTGACTCCCCACAGCGGCGGATCGCTCCACCGGTGCCTGCGCAGCCAGTCCTGCCCGGGATCCTTCTCCAGGCCGTCCAGCACGGCGTCGATGGTGTCGAGAACACCGGCGTCCGCGATCCGCTCATACGCCTCCGCCGCCGTCGCCTCGAACTCGAGCCCGCTCACGTGCGGGCCGGCTCGCGGGGCGCGCCGGCCTCGCCCCGGGCACGATGCGGGCGTTCCCGGCGGCGCCGCGGGTCCGGGTCTGCCTGCCGCCGCCTGATCTCGGCATACTCGTCCGGGTGCGCCCTCATGAACCGCAGCTCCTGCTCGGGAAGGACGACGGCGGGCCGCCAGATGAGGGTGCCGTCGGGCTCCTCTTCGACCAGGTAGCGGGTGTGCTCCCTGCGGCCGATCTTGCCCAGCGCGGTCCGCCGCCTGTCGTCGAGTTCCACCAGGACCGGTTCGTGCGCCGATCCCCATATGATGTCTCTTGCCACAATGCCACTATACCATGATTCGGCATTCTGGCAATCACCGCCGGGACCGAATCAGGTGAGCTTGCGGGCGTTGGCCCAGCGGGACAGCTCGCGGGAGCTGGTCAGCTGCAGCTTGCGCAGCACCGAGGAGACATGGCTCTCCACCGTCTTGACCGAGATCACCAGCTCCCTGGCGATCTCCTTGTACGCGTAGCCACGGGCGATCAGCCTGAGCACTTCCCGCTCCCGCTGGGTGAGGGAGTCGAGCTCGGGATCCGGCGCGGCGCCGGTGAAGGCGTCGAGCACGAACCCGGCGAGCCGAGGCGAGAACACCGCGTCCCCGGCCGCGACGCGGCCGATGGCGTCGGCCAGTTCCGGCCCGGAGATCGTCTTGGTGACATAGCCGCGCGCGCCCGCCCGCACCACGCCGATCACATCCTCCGCGGCATCCGACACCGACAGCGCGAGGAACCGCGTGTTCGGCACGCTGACCCGGCGGATGACGTCGGTTCCGCTGCCCGACGGAAGGTGCACGTCGAGCAGCACCACGTCGGGCCTGGCCGCGTCGATCACGGAGATCGCCTCGGCGATGTCCCCGGCCTCGCCGACGACGTCGACGGCCCCGCCCAGCTCGGCGCGGACGCCGGTGCGGAACATCTGGTGATCGTCGACGATGACGACGCGGATCCGGTCAGCCATTCCGCACCAGCTGGATCTCCACCTCCGTGCCCTCGCCGGGTGACGAGCGGACGAGCCCGTACCCGCCCACCCGCTCCATCCTGCCGATGATGGACTGGCGTACGCCGAGCCGGTGCGGCGGTATCGCGTCAAGGCAGAACCCACGGCCCCGGTCGCGTACGAAGATCGACAGCCGGTCCGCCTCCGCCTCGGCGTACACGGAGATCTGCGGCGCGCCGGAATACTTCGCCGCGTTCAGCATGGCCTCCCGCGCGGCGTGCAATGCCGCCGACGTGCGCTCCCCGAGCTGCAGGTCGCCGACCCGCACGACGTCGATCGGCACGCCGTAGGTGTCCTCGACCTCACCGGCGATCTTGTCCAGCTGGGTGGAGAGCATCTCCGGCCCAGGGTCCCCGCCGGGCTGGTACAGCCACGCCCGCAGCTCGCGCTCCTGCGAGCGTGCCAGCCGGTTGACCAGGCGGGGGTCGTCGGCCCCGCGCTGGATCATCGTGAGCGTGTGCAGCACGGAATCATGGACCCTGGCCGCGAGCTCCTCCCGCTCGGTGGCGCGCGCCCGCGCCTGCCGTTCGGTATCCAGCTCGCGCGCCATCCGCAGCAGCCAGGGAGCCACGATCACCCCGAGCCCCGCGATGACAGCCCCGGCCGCGGCGAGGCCGGGGCGGGCCGCGCTCAGCTGGCCACGTGAGGCCTCGAAGCCGAACAGCCCGCTGACCACGAGCAGGCCGCCGAAGATGGCCCTGATCCAGCCCGGCTGGGACAGCGTCTGCCCCAGCTTCGTGCGCGCCAGCCGTCGCCACAGTTCCGGGTCCGCCTGCCGCCAGATGATGACCGCGCCGATCACCGCGACCACCAGTGGCCACATCAGCGCGCCCGGCGTCGGGCCGGCGAGCCACGCGAGCACCGCCAGCGCGACCACGAGGCCGCCGTAGATGCCGACCGGCGCCCACCGAAGGCCGGTGCCCCACCCGGCCCGGCCGGGCGGGTCCCGGCGGGCGGGACCGGGCGGGCCGGGCGGGCCGGGCGGGCCGGGCAGCAGAGCCGGGGGCCGGGCGGTGTGCCGCCCCGGCCCGTCGTGCGGCAACCGCCCCGCCTCCTGGCTCATGGCACGATCGTCACATACACGGCGGGCCGCCGCATCAGGGAACGGCCCGGACGGTTCCCTCAGACCGGCCCCGGATCCAGCCGGGCGCGCGCCTGCACGACGGCCTGCCGGGGGGCTGGTGCGCGGCGCACTCGCGTCTTAGGTTGGCACCAGGCGCATCTGCCCCGGCGAGGAGGCCGTGTATGAACCACGTAAGCATGCGAATCGACGGCGTGCGCTACGACGATGACGTCGAGCCGCGCCTGCTGCTCGTCCACTATCTGAGGGAGGTTGCCGGGCGGACCGGCACCCCGGTGGGCTGCGACACATCGAACTGCGGCGCCTGCACCGTCCTGATGAACGGGGTATCCGTGAAAAGCTGCTCCGTCCTGGCGGTCCAGGCCGACGGAGCCGAGATCACCACCATCCAGGGACTCGCCAACGGCGAATGGCATCCGCTGCAGAGGGCCTTCCATGAAGAGCACGCGCTGCAGTGCGGGTACTGCACGCCCGGCATGATCATGGCCGCGGCGGACCTGCTGCGTGACAACCCGCGCCCGTCGGAGCAGGAGGTCCGTGACGGCCTCGAGGGCAACCTCTGCCGGTGCACGGGGTACCAGAACATCGTGCGCGCCGTGCTCCGCGTGGCGGGTGAGATGGCAGGCGAGCAGGCAGGAGCCGCGTCATGACCGCCGAAACGGTGCAGGAGAAGGAGGTCGGCAGGGCGCGGGCCCGCAAGGAGGACGCCCGCCTGGTAACCGGCCAGACCAACTGGACCGACAACATCCAGCTGCCCGGGCTGGTGCACATCGCGTTCCTGCGCAGCCCGCTGGCGCACGCGCGCATCACGCGCGCGGACACCTCCCGCGCCCGCGAGGCGACGGGCGTGATCGCGGTGTTCACCGGCGCGGATCTGGCCGCCGAGCAGGGCAGCCTGCCGTGCGCGTGGCCGGTCACCCCGGACATCGTGATTCCGCAGCACCCGCCGATGGCCGTCGACACCGTCCGGTACGCCGGCGAAATCGTCGCGGCGGTGGTCGCCCGCGACCGCTACGCCGCCGCCGACGCGCTCGAGGCCATCGACGTGGACTACGAGGAGCTCCCCCCGGTGCTCGACATGGAGGAGGCACTGGCCGAGGGCTCGCCGAAGGTGCACGAGCAGGGAAACAAGTCGTTCGTGTGGCCGTTCTCCAACGGCGACATCGAAGCCGCCTTCCGCGACGCGCCGGTCGTCCTGGAGCGCACCTACCGGCAGCAGCGGCTCATCCCCTCCGCGATGGAGCCGCGCGCGGTGGTCTGCGCGCCGGTGGGGGACGAGTTCACGCTCTGGTCCGCCACTCAGATCCCGCACGTGCTGCGGGTCATGCTCGCCCTCGTCACGGGTATCCCCGAGCACAAGCTGCGGGTGATCGCGCCGGACGTGGGCGGCGGCTTCGGCTCGAAACTGCAGGTCACCGCCGAGGAGGTGCTCGCGCTGCTGATCGCGCGGCGGCTCGGGCGCCCGGTCAAGTGGACCGAGTCCCGTAGCGAGGGCAACCTGGCCGTGCACCACGGCCGGGACCAGATCCAGCGGATCAGGGTCGCCGCCGGCGCGGACGGCCGCCTTCGCGGCCTGGACGTGGACCTGCTCGCGGACATGGGCGCCTACCTGATGCTGGTGACGCCCGGCGTCCCGCTTCTCGGCGCGTTCATGTACAACGCCATCTACAAGATGGACGCCTACTCCTTCCGCTGCACCGGGGTGTTCACCACCAAGACACCGACGGACGCATACCGCGGCGCCGGCCGCCCGGAGGCGACGTTCGCCATCGAGCGGGTGATGGACGACCTCGCCGCGGAGCTCGGCATGGACCCGCTGGCCCTGCGGGAGCGGAACTGGATCAAGCACACCGAGTTCCCGTACACGACGATCGCCGGCCTCACCTACGACTCGGGAAACTACGAGGCGGCCACGGCCGCCGCCCGGGAGCTGTTCCACTACGACGAGCTCCGCAAGGAGGCGGCCGAGCGGGCGGCGGCGGGCGACCCGGTCCGCCTGGGCATCGGGATCTCCACCTTCACCGAGATGTGCGGGCTCGCGCCGTCGCGGATTCTCGGCCAGCTCGCGTACGGAGCGGGCGGCTGGGAGCACGCCTCGATCCGGATGCTGCCCACGGGGAAGGTCGAGGCCGTCACGGGTTCCAGCGCCCATGGCCAGGGCCATGAGACCGCGTGGAGCCAGATAGTCGCGGACGAGCTGGGCGTGCCCTTCGAAGATGTGCGGGTGCTGCACGGCGACACGTTCGTCGCACCCAAGGGCATGGACACCTACGGGTCGCGCTCGCTGACCGTGGGCGGCATCGCGGTCGTCGCCGCCTGCGGCAAGGTGCGGGAGAAGGCACGGGTGATCGCGGCGGGCCTGCTGGAGGTATCGCCGGACGACCTGGAGTGGTCGTCAGGGCGGTGGCAGGTGCGCGGTGACCCCGACCAGGGCAAGACGATCGGCGAGATCGCGCTCGCCACGTTCGCCGCGCACAACCTGCCCGAAGGCGTGGAGCCTTCGCTGGACTCGGACGCCACCTACGACCCGGACAACTTCTCGTTCCCGCACGGCACGCACCTGTGCGCCGCCGAGGTGGACACCGAGACAGGCGCCGTGCGGCTGCGGTCGTACGTCGCGGTGGACGACGTCGGGCAGGTGGTGAACCCGCTGATCGTCGAGGGCCAGGTGCACGGCGGCATCGCCCAGGGCATAGCCCAGGCGCTGTTCGAGGAGGCCGCCTACGACTCCTCCGGCACCCTGGTCACCGCGACGCTGGCGGATTACCTGGTGCCCTCGGCGGCCGATCTGCCGGCGTTCGTGACCTCCCGGACGGCCACCCCGTCGACCACCAACCCGCTCGGCGTCAAGGGCGTCGGCGAGGCGGGCACGATCGCGTCCACGCCGGCCGTCGTCAACGCCATCGTCGACGCGCTGCGCCCGCTCGGCGTGCCGGACGTCCCGATGCCGTGCACACCCGAGCGCGTGTGGCGGGCGATCCGGGAAGGAGCTGCGCGATGATCCCGGCGCGGTTCGACTACGTGCGGCCCGGTTCCGTCGAGGACGCGGTACGCGCGCTGGCCGGCGGCGGCGACGACGCCAGGGTGATCGCGGGCGGCCAGTCCCTGCTGCCGCTGCTGCGGCTCCGGCTCGCCTTCCCCGACCTGCTCGTCGACGTGGGTGGCCTGAGCGAGCTGCGCGGCGTCCGTGAGACAGCCGGCTCGCTGGAGATCGGCGCGCTCACCACGATCTACGAGCTGACGCGTGACCCGCTGCTCACCGCCCACTGCGGGCTGCTCGCCGAGACGGCCACCCTGATAGCCGACCCGGCGGTGCGGCACCGGGCGACGATCGGCGGCGCGCTCGCGCACGCCGACCCGGCCGGCGACCTGCCCGCCGTGGTCCTGGCGCTCGGCGGGTCGCTGCTGATCCGGGGCCCGGAGGGTGAGCGAGAGGTGAGAGCGGGCGACTTCTTCACCGACTACATGACGACATCGCTGTCGCCTGGCGAGCTACTGGTCGCCGTGCGGGTGCCCAGGCTCGGCGGAGACTGGGGCTTCCGGTACGAGAAGTTCCGCCTCACGGCGCAGTCGTGGGCGATCGTGGGCGTGGCGGCCGTCGCGAGACGGTCCAACGGGCACGTGGCGGAGGCACGGATCGGGCTTACCAACATGGGCTCGGTGCCGGTCAGGGCGACGGCCGCGGAGTCCGCCGCCGCGGGCGCGGAGGCCTCGGCCGCGGCGCTGCGCGAGGCGGGGTCACGCGCGGACGAGGGCACCAGCCCGCCGAGCGACCTGCGCGGCTCCGCCGACTACCGGCGGCATCTGGCCCGCGTGCTCACCGGGCGCGCGCTCGCCGCCGCTGCCGGCGCAAGCTGACCGGGAGGACAGGCCGGGCACTCCGTCTCCGGCGATGCGACATCCCGGGGCGGAGTGCCGCGGTCCTTGGCGCGGGCCGGCTCCGGCCGCGCGGCGCCGGCCGCGCGGCGCCGGTGAGGCGTCCGCATACAATGCTCGATTAGACGAAACCCGGCCAGAAAGTAGTGACCGCCGATGAGCATCGAGCTTGACAACTCTTTCACCGTTCCCGTTCCACCCGAGCAGGCCTGGAACGTACTGCTTGATGTCCAGCGGATCGCGCCGTGCATGCCGGGCGCCAGCGTCGACGAGGTCAACGGCGACGAGATCGCCGGCCGCGTGAAGGTGAAGGTCGGTCCCGTTTCGCTGACCTACAAGGGGACCGCCAAGTTCACCGGGAAGGACGCGGACAACCACATGGTGGCGGTGGAGGCCGCCGGGAAGGAGACCCGCGGGGCGGGCACCGCGTCCGCGGTGGTCCAGGCCGGGCTCAAGCCGGACGACACCGGGAACCAGACGCTGGTGACCATGCACACGACGCTGAACGTGACCGGCCGCCCGGCGCAGTTCGGCAGGGGCGTGATGGCCGAGGTCAGCGGCAAGCTCGTGGAGCAGTTCGCCGCGAACCTCGCGCAGCTGCTCGCCCAGGGCAACGGCACCGGGGAGAGCGCAGGCACGGGAACGGCCGGCGTGGCCACGGCCGGCGTGGCCACGGCCAGCGGCGCGGACGCGGCCAGCACCGGCACCGGCACCGGCACCGGCACAGCGGAGCATTCCGGCGGGAGCGCGGCCAGCTCTGGCGTCACCGGCGAGCCCGCAGCGGTCCCTGTGGCGCAGACCACGCCACCGGCCCAGGCCGACTCGCTGAACCTGCTCCGCCTGGTCGGCGGGCCGGTCCTGAAGCGGGTCATCCCGGTCGCGGCCATCGCCGCCGGCTCAGCGCTGCTCTACCGGCTGCTGCGCGGCGTCGTCCGCCGCTCGAAGGCGTAACTCGCGTCCCGCGAGCCGTGGCCCCGGGACCGCCGTGGCCTCCGGCATCGCTGTGCCCCCCGGTACCGCTGTGCCCCCCGGTCCCGCCGGTCCCGCCTGCTCCGCGCCCGGGTCTAACGGCAAGGCCGGTCAGTTAACGGGGCTGGCCTGCTGTCAAATCGCTTCGATAGGTACTGATGCTGCTGCGAAGGCAGCGGGGCTCCTGTAAGTGAGGTCTGTCCGCCATAGAC
>Ga0213875_10002703_pt1 | contig 10473 bp, 7 predicted proteins | sample BarmaccomBMRX_R8_FD_160105 | JGI IMG/M metagenome (GOLD analysis project Ga0213875, IMG submission 160105) | Root-associated microbial communities from Barbacenia macrantha in rupestrian grasslands, the National Park of Serra do Cipo, Brazil - RX_R8 | ecosystem: Host-associated > Plants > Roots... | reverse complement strand
AAAGAGATATTCACATCGTCTTCGGCAACAACGATGCGGACTTGTATCGCATCACTCTGAAGGCCGCGAAAAGACCAAAGTGCAAGCTGCACGGTGAGTTATTCCAAGCAACTTTCGATCAGCGGCGCTTAGCCGTGAATCACTTCGACTATCTGGCGCGCCCTTTGGCTAAATCAGGAGATTATGACGTGGTTTGTTTCGGCCACAATCACGAGTTCGAAATTTCGCGGGAAGGATCTTGCCTGCTCATTAATCCCGGCGCAATCATGGGGGCCAAGTTCTCGAGCGGCAAATGGGAGAACACTCCCGCAACTTTTGTGATCTACGACACCGCGACGAATACTGTCGAAGCTTTCGAATTAGACCGGGAGAACAAAGCCATTCCGCTGCGCCGGAGTTTTGATTAGTCCCTGTAATTTTGGATATATGCGTCCCGAGGTAGTCCCATGCTCAGCACCCTCCTGCGGAGTCTTACGGCTTGCTCATAATTCATCTTGCCGCCAGCAACAACTAAGTAGACGGATTTCTGGCCTTCGGGACTAAATACCTCTGCATTGAGTTGCCGATGCTTCTGGTTGAGGGATTGCGTCATGTTTCGGGCGTCCTCGGCGCGACCGTACGTGTAGAGGACGACTCGCCAGATCGGTCCTTTCACTGTGGTGCCGGTCTGCTTCGGCCGTGCAGGCTTGGTGGCCAGCGCATAAGAATTCGGCGCGCCCGCCAACTTCCTCACCGGGGCAGCGGGTTGGCTCGCTGGCGCTGGCGTCGGTGGAACCGGGGCCGGTGTAGGGGCAGCGGATGCTGAGGCTGGAGGTGGAATGGTAGCGGTATACGGCGCCTTATGTTTCGGCCGCAGTGCCCAAATCAGCGCCACAAGCAAGACGAGCGCAAGCGCTGCGTATATCCATAACTTCCGGTTCTGACGAGACGGGACTTCAGCGGGCCGTCTGATGTGTTGTGGAGCTATCGGAGTATCACCGGCTGGAACTTGAACTGGCGCTCGCGGTGAAGTTTCCGGTCGCTTATAGATCGCGGCCACATGGGAAGTCTTGCATCTGGTGACCGGGTCTGGATCGAGACATCGGGGCAGGATGCTTCCAAATACGCCTGGCAATTCGGCGGCTTCTCGACGAGATGAGTCCCGGCACTCCCGTTGCGTTAACGCTTCGAATATGGTCGCGCCCAAACACCAAACATCCGCTTCGGGATTCACGTTCTCGCCCGAGCTCTCTGGAGCCACGTATTTGGCTTCGACGAGTGACACGGGCGGGTCCGACCCAATTTTTCGGATGCTTTCGGTGGATAATTTGACGGATTCACCAACGGCCAGAATCTGACGCGGTGAAACACCTCCATGGACGAATCCGCGCGCGTGGAGGTAATCCAACGCCTGCGATGCACTGAGCAGAACCTCATCAGCTTCCTTCTCGGCAAGCGGACGTTCGCTCAATACGCTATCCAGCGCTTCATCTGCCCTCGGCAAAATTACGTAAATTGCAGCCACTCCATCAATTTCGGTTTGCCCGGCTGTCAACGGAGTGATGAGGTTCGGATGCTGAAGACTCTTCGCGCCGTTCCAAAGTGCAATTTGCTCCTCAGCGACAGCACCCTCCGCGATTAAAACCCTCATTACGGCATGCGCTGATGAATCCCCGAGAACACGGATTTTGAAGCTTCGGCCGGCCTGATCCGCCGCAAGCAGCTCCTGCACTTCATAGCCGCCCTCGAGCGCCCTGCCGTGAAGTTTTGTCCAATCCAGGCCCGCAGTCATGACTGTGTGATCGTTCACTTTCGCCACTATACACTGATTGCGATTCAGCGAATTGGAAAATTCGCGATACCGTCACACGCCATACTGAAAGTAATAATGGCGAGGGACGAAACCGCATACTCTACGGGCTATTCTCTTCCCGAAGTTCACGAGACGGTCGCCACTTCCCACACCCAGTTTTGGCGGCGGCTCTTTGCATTCGCCGGGCCCGCGTATCTCGTCAGCGTGGGTTACATGGATCCCGGGAACTGGGCGACGGATCTCGAAGGCGGCGCAAAATTCGGCTATCGCTTGCTTTGGGTCCTGGTGCTCTCAAACCTCATGGCGCTTCTGCTCCAGACCTTGAGCTCGCGTCTGGGCATTGTCACACGCCGCGATCTCGCGCAGGCTTGCCGCGATGAATATCCGAGACCCATTTCCTACACTCTTTGGATCCTCTGCGAGTTGGCCATCATCGCTTGCGACTTGGCGGAAGTCTTGGGCGCGGCCATCGGGCTGAACCTGCTGTTCCATTTACCGCTTTTGATCGGCGTGCTCGTCACCGCCGCCGACACTCTTCTCGTTCTCTGGTTCACTCGTCTTGGCATACGAGTGATTGAAGCATTCGTACTGGTCTTGATCGCGACCATCGCCGGTTGCTTCGCCTTCGAGATCTTTCTGGCGCGCCCGGGTGCTCCCGAAGTTCTCAGCGGATTGCTGCCGCGATTGAATTTTCAAACTCTCTACATTGGGGTAGCCATTCTCGGCGCAACCGTGATGCCCCACAATCTGTATCTTCATTCCGCGCTCGTTCAGACCCGTCAAATCGGCGAGACACAAGCAGAGAAACGGCAAGCCTGCCGCTTCAATTTTCTAGATCTGACCTTCGCCTTAAACGGGGCGTTATTCGTAAACGCGGCCATCCTCATCATGGCTGCCGCTGTATTCTTCAAACGTCACATCATCGTTACGGAAATTCAACAGGCGCACCAGCTTCTTTCGCCTTTGCTAGGGACGACAGCGGCAAGCTTTTTGTTTGCGCTTGCTCTGCTTTCCTCCGGGCAATCCTCGACGCTGACCGGCACCATGGCCGGCCAAATCGTCATGGAAGGCTTTCTGCGTTTTCGAATGCAGCCCTGGTTGCGCAGGGCGGTTACGCGCTTCCTGGCCATCACGCCCGCAGCATTGGTCATTTACCTTGCCGGAGATGCCGCCAGTTATAAATTGCTGATCCTGAGCCAGGTCGTTTTGAGTCTTCAACTACCCTTCGCTGTTATCCCATTGGTGCATTTCACTAGTGACCGCAAACGGATGGGCGACTTCGCCAATGGGCGATGGCTGCAAATCGGATCGTGGCTATGCGCAGCGTTCGTTCTCGCGCTGAACATCTGGCTTCTCTGGAGCCAGGTAGGCGACTGGACATCTTCGAGCGGCAAGTATCGCCCCATTGCCATAAGCGCGATGCTTGTCGTTTCGCTAGGCTTTGTTGCTTTGTTAGCGATCATCACGTTCTGGCCTTGGCTTCGGCATGCTCCGGTCATGGCGGGTCCCGTCGCCGTTACGGTGCCTGAAGAAACAGCGCCAGTGTTTCCCTCGCGCACTTACAGTCGCATTCTTGTTCCACTCGATCACAGCGATTCTGACCACGAAGCGCTTGGTAACGCGCTCGCGCTGGCCCGAATGGATGGCGCCTGTATCATCCTGTTGCACGTCGAGGAAGGCGTCACCAGTCAAATGTTCGGCTCCTTGTCATCGACGGCGGAGATTGCAGAAGGCCAGGATTATCTCGCCCATATCGTCAGCTCACTTCGCGAGCAGAAGGTAGATGTAGAGGTAGTGGTGCGTCACGGAAACAATCCTGCAAATGAGATCGTTGATGCAGTGCGGGAGCACCGGCCCGATCTTGTGGTGATGGCTTCCCACGGACACCGCGGCATCAAGGATCTGATCTTTGGCACCACGATTAATGCTGTGCGCCATCGAGTGAAGATCCCTTTGCTCATCGTTAGCGGATCATAAGACTAGCGACATGACGGATCTGTCTAAAGGAAGGATTCTTGTGACTGGAGGCGCGGGTTTTATCGGCAGCGCCGTGGTTTGGGAATTGAACCGGCGCGGTCTCAAGAATATTCTCATCGCCGATTTTCTCGGCGATGACTTGAAATGGAAGAATCTCGTTCCGCTTCAGTTCGCCGATTACATCGAAGCCGATGATTTGCTGCAGAAGCTTGAGCAGTCGCCGCATGCTTTCAGCAACATCAACACGGTGTTTCATTTGGGCGCGTGTTCATCGACTACAGAAACGGATGCGGCCTACCTGATTCGCAACAATTTCGAATACACGAAGACCATGGCGCTGTTCGCGCTTGAAGCCGGTCGGCGCTTCGTGTATGCGTCTTCTGCCGCGACTTACGGCGGCCTTGAGGCCAGTCTGCCCGAGTCTGTCGCTCTCGAGAGCCTACGCCCGCTCAACATGTACGGCTATTCGAAACATCTGTTCGACTGCTACGCCGAAAGGACCGGGCTATTGCCGCGACTCACGGGGATCAAGTACTTCAACGTATTCGGTCCCAACGAGTATCACAAAGGAGAAATGCGCAGTCTGGTTCACAAAGCGTTTTATCAGATCCAGGAGAAAGGTTCGGTGTCGTTGTTCAAGAGTTGCCGGCCCGAATTTCCCGATGGCGGCCAGAAGCGCGATTTCCTTTATGTAAAGGATGCTGTTGCGGCAACGCTCTTTCTTGCCGAGAAGGTCGATGGCGGCGGTCTTTTCAATATCGGATCGGGCGAGCCGAACACCTGGATCTCACTGACGAATGCAATCTTCTCGGCGCTTAACCGAGAGCCGAAAATCGAGTTCATCGATATGCCCGAACACCTGCGCGACAAGTATCAATATTTCACTTGCGCCAATATCGGCAAACTTCGTTCCGCCGGTTTCGATCAGCCGATCACCGCTCTGCCGCAGGCTGTCCGAGATTATGTGGTGAACTATCTCGCGCCGGGACTGCATCTAGGAGACGAAAGGACCTAAACTGGAATTTATGTTCTTCCGGCGCGAACAACCCAAAATTCCGACCTTTTCCGAACGAGTGGAATTGTTGAAAAGAGCGGGCTTCAACACGGAAACGCAGCCGGACGGCCGGGTCAAAATCACCAAGCATGGAGTGGCCGCGATTGTGGGCGATGAGGGGAAGAACCAGCCGGGAATTGAGAAAGCAGGCGTGCTCGTCGGCTCTGAAATCGCTACACTGCTCTTTGCCGGTTACCAAATGTTTCTGGAGACGCCGAGCGGGAGACGCATCCCGGCCACAGCTCCGCAGCTAAAAGCTCTTCACGAATTCGAAGACGATGTGAAGGATGCGCTCGGTTTGGTAAATCTATACAATACGTCTCTCGGTACAACTACCCCGAAGCATCTGTACGATCGGGTTTACAAGCGCGATGCGGGTCAACAACCAAAGCCTTGGGCCAAGAAGGAACATCGCATCGTTCCTCCGGATACCAAGGGATCACTTCATCTCTAGCTTCAGCAGCCGGCGCATTTCGCGGAACGCAATCGCGGCATAGAGATCGCGAAACTCGGGAACAAATGGCTGGACAAGTATGTTTCGCGCTTCGCTTCCTCTGCCCGCATGATTGAGCGAAGACGCCAGCATCGCTCTTGCACGCAGATCGGCTCCGCCCGATTCATCTAATAACTTCCGCCAGACGTCAGCGGCTTGCGAATAGTGGGCGTACAGGAAAAAACCATATCCCAGAAGCGCCTGTTTCGATGGATCGTTCAGGGCAGACACATTGACCTTTTCGCGCCATTGCTCAGGCGGCTGATCACCTTCGCTGAGTAAGGCTGCAACCGTCACAAGCGAATTATTTCCCTTGGCAGGTTGCATGGCCGCAAGAGAGGCGTTCTTCTTCGCATTCGCGAAATCTCCCTGCATCAATTGCCATATCGCAATTTGAACCAAAGCCGCCGCTGGATCGGAGAATCCCCGCATTGTCTCGATTGCTTGATCGAGGCGCCCAGTGAGCGCCAGCCATGCCGCACGGTATTCCTGTTTGACCTCATCGGGTACTGAGTCAACAAATTGATTCGCGATCGCATCGGCTCGGCGTTGGTCACCTTCGAGCAAGACGCATGTGGCCAGCTCAGGCAAGACTGGCGCATTGTTGTTGAGGCTGGCGAAAAGCTTTTCGGCGTCTCCAAATTGGCGAGTGTCGAGCAATTCTCGGGCGAGTTGGTTGCGGATGTTCGCGTTGCCTGGACTCAGATCCAATGCCTTGGCGAATAGCTTGCGGCCATCGCCGCTGTTGCCTTCCAAGAACTGATCGGTGCCGAGTGCAATCAGAGCGTCGGCATTATTCGGCGCAAGCTGGAGGACGGACGTTTGGGCTTTTTGTTGTTCTTCGAGAGAAGCATTGGAGAGCTGGGTTCGGAGTGCGTTGAAGCGCGCGCGATCCAGGGGCGTGAATTGCGGGGCGTGGGTCGCTCCGGTTCGAAGCAACGCGGAAAGGTCCTGTTCGCGAGTTCGTCCAACGATCTCCGCAAGGGTGATGTAACCGAGTCCGAAATTCGGGTCGACGTTAATAGCCTCGTCCAGCATCTCAATTCGCGTTTGGCTGTTGGTCGATTCGGCTGCGGCTGTGTATGCCTGGAGCGCACGAGCGTTCCGGGTTGAAAACTCAGTGGCGCGGTCATCGATTTGCTTCGCGAGCGCGTTCGCGGCCGGCAAGAGACCTACCGAAGAATCTTCCTCCACGCGGATGACTTGGCGACTTCGCTGGTTGGACGTGTCCGTAACAATCGCCTGGATGCTGATTCGTCCTCGCCGGATCTCGAGGGTGGTTCGCAGCACCTCGGTCGATCCAAACTGATATGCGGCTGAGTCGCCATTGACCACCGATGGCAGTAGAGTTTGCGAGGTTGCCAGATCTTCTTGCAAGATCACTGGAAGCGCGAGCCGCATCCATTCGGATGCGGGATCCGAAATCAGCACATTCGCAGGGACAATGGCTAAGCGCTGAAGAGAAGATTTAGAAGTATTGGGGCAACTCAGGAAGAAGATCAGCAGGGCACATGCTGTGATCCGGAATCGCAGATGCAGGACGCCCTCTTAGAGAGGCTTCGGGTTTTCTAACATCAGCTGCTTAAACGCGGGATCTGTTTTCAAGGAAGCGAACTCGGGCATATCGGGGATTTTGTTCCGGTCTTTGCAGCCTTCTTCAAGGGCTTTGCGCAGATAGATGATTGCGCGGTCATTCGCACCTGACTTCGCATACATCTTTGCAAGGTAGAGATGGAAGGTAGCACGTTCCTCGACAGTGCGCTCCTGCATCAATGTGCCGAACGAGCTGTGATGCTCGAATACGTCAGGGTCAAGTTTTAGCGCGGCCTCATACCAGTCCGTTGCGCGCTTATAGTCTTTGCGGCCAAAATAAGCGGCGCCTAGATTGGCGTAAATGGAGGCGGTTGGACTGGAATATTTGAGCGCTCTGTCGTAGTAGCTGATCGCTCGCTTATAGCTCTTTTGCGCGTAGTAGATGGTTCCGAGGTTATTGATTGCTTCGGGGTACTTCGGATCGAGCTTGATGGCGCGTTGATAATTTTTCTTGGCCAGGTCAAATTCCATCAGCTGATGGAAGGCAATACCGATCTTATTGGCGATAACGGCCGAATCTTCTGGGCCTTGCCGATAGGTATCGATGGCCTCGCGGTACATCTTGCGCGCCATGTAGATGTCGCCGCGCAACTCGGGCGTGAGTGGCGGCCTTGTGGGCACACTTGCCGAGGGCACAGAGGCAGAAGCCCGGAGATCTGTGGAAGGAGCTTGTTGCTGCGCGAACGCTCCGAGCGGAGCGAGAGAGAGGACAAAACAGCAGGCGAACCGCGTGCGAGTCAAAGAGATCATAAAGATCCCCCTTGGTGTCTCTACTATAACGCTTTTATTTGGCCCGTAAACAACCGTTTTAGTGGAAAATGCTTTTTAGCTTGTCGATCAAGCCCGGCTTCTTGTCGGCAGGCTTGTCTTTGGGCCGATCTTGCGCAGTCGTGTCAAGCTGATTTGGGTCTGCCAGGCCGGGAGATGGCGCGGGCGGCGCCGCTGCCGAACCGGGTTGCACCGCGGGTGAGGCATCCCATCCTGCAATCTCAGTCGATCCGCCCTGATGCAAAGGACAGAACTGAACCGGCTGAGTACCGACCAGATAATAGTCCGTGACAACCTGTGGGCAAGCACTGGTTGCAAGATCGCCGCTTAATGGATCGACTTGCGCGCTCACGACTCCTTCGGGCACTTCGAATTGGGTTACGTCACGATAGGCGCGGTGCTTATGCGCGCGCTTCATGAACTCTGTCCAGATGGGGAGCGCGGCGTGAGCGCCGTCCATCTTGATGTCTTGGTAATCGTCAAGACCGACCCAAACGACGCAAAGTAATTTGGTGGTGAAGCCAGCGAACCAAGCGTCGTGCGAAGTACCGGTTTTGCCAGCCGCAGGGAGCGTGAAGCCGCGGGATCGGACTTGAGCGCCCGTGCCACTTCGCAGGACCTCCTGCATCAGGCTCACCATCAGGTAGTTGACCCGCGGATCGAGGATTCGCTTGGTGTCGGGTTCGGAGGACCAGAGATCCGTGGCTGTTTTATCCGTAATCCGCGAAATCAAGCGAGGCTCGACCATGATGCCTTTATTCGCAAAGAGGGTGAACGCTCCGGCGATCTCGAGAGGCGTGACGTCGTATGCTCCGAGGGCCATGGCGGGAGTAGCTCGAATGTCTTCCAGCCCAGCTTTATGGGCTAAATCGGCTACGGTTCCATACCCGGCCGCCTCGGCCACTTCCACGGCGGGCACGTTCAGAGATTTGGCAAAGGCCGTTCGAACGGTGACGTCGCCAAACCAATCGGCATGATGATAGTCGGTGGGCTCGTAGGGCTTTCCACCGTAGAAGAAAGTGCGGGGCTCGTCTTGGAAGATGGTGGAAGGGGTGATTGGGTTAGTACGTTCCCAGAGACCGGTGTTGAGCGCGGCTGCATATACAAACGGTTTGAAAACACTGCCGGATGGCCTTTTCGCCATGACATGGTTAAGCTGGCTGACGCCATAATTCCTGCCGCCGATTAAGGCTTTGACCTCACCGGTGTGTGGATCCAAGCAGAGCAAGGCCACCTGCGGGTCTTCGACGGGCGCGCCTTCTTTGTGACGCTTGGCGAGGATTGCGTCGACCTCGCGCATTCCGATGGTGACGGCTTCAGCGGCGTCGCGCTGCAGATCGGGGTCGAGCGTGGTGTATATCTTGGAGCCCGATTCTTGAAAATCGCGATCCTGGAACTCGTCGGCCAACTCCTCATTTACGAGATCCACAAAATAGGGCGCGTCGGCTGATTCGATGCCTTGCTTTGCGATGACGAGGGGAGCTTCCTTGGCGGTCTCATATTGCGATTCGGAGATGTATTGGTTCTCGAGCATCTGCTTGAGGACTACGTTGCGGCGGGCCTTTGCGCGCTCAGGCCAGCGCACTGGATTTCGAAAGCTGGGCTGCTGGATCAATCCGGCAAGCGTAGCCGCCTCGGGGAGGGTCAACTGGCGTATGTCTTTTCCGAAATACGCCTGGGAAGCCTCACCAAATCCGCGGATCGCAAAAGATCCGCGGCGGCCGAGGTCGACCTGGTTTGCGTAGTACTCGAAGATCTTTTGTTTGGTGAGCTTTTGTTCCAGGTGGATGGTGATGAGCAACTCGTCGAACTTGCGCGTCCAGGTCTTCCGGTTATCCAGCCACAAATTACGAGCGAGTTGTTGGGTCAGCGTGGATGCGCCTTGCGCGTTGCGGCGTTGCCTCACATCGACGAAGAACGCTTTCATGATGCGTATGGGGTCGAATCCGGAGTGCTGGAAGAAGCGCTTGTCTTCGATGGAGAGGACAGCATGCACCAGGACGGGCGGAATATCCTCATATCGCACCAGGCGGCGCTTCTCGCGGTTCTTGTCGTAGAGGCTGCTCAACAACTGAGGCTCGAGCGTGTACTGCATGCGAGCAGTGTTGTCGCTGAGCGCAATGATGGAGGAAATCTTTCCATCCTGGAAACGCAGCACGCCGGGCTCGGCGTTCGAGTACGAGCGGCCGCCGGGAAAAATTTCAATAGCTTCGGGTCGGAGATGGTACCAGCCGGTCGCATTGGTGCGGACATCTTCGCCGTAGCCGCTCTCGCGAAGTTTGGCGGCAAACTGAAGGGGCGTGCCGGGATCGCCTACTCCTACCATTTGCGGAGCGGCATAGAGTAGTGAGGAATTGGGGAACGGACCCTGCGCAAGTTTCTCATCTGTAAGCCGTGCATATTTTGCGTAGTAAAAGCAGACCACGACGGTCGCAAGCACGACAGCAGCTATGGCGCCGTAGAAGAGAGGCTTACTGAAACGGCCAGGCCTTCCAGCGGGGACACTCCGAGCAGTCTTCGACTTTGAAGGAACTTTAATGCGAACAGGCAAATGTGTGGCCTATAGAAATCGGGAGGTCACTTCCAAGTAACAGGGTTCACCACCCTCTTGGACGCCCAGTGCTTGTGTCGGTTACTTGCCGGCTGGATAATACGATTCTAACTCTTTCCAGATGTTGTCGTCGTGCGGCTGCCAATCAGGCATTTGCATTCCGGTGATCTGGAGTTCTTCGATGCTCAGGGTGCCATGGCCAAAAGGGCAGATCAGCTCTGTTTTCGGACGCCCGAAGGTGACCA
>Ga0213875_10002702_pt1 | contig 10476 bp, 10 predicted proteins | sample BarmaccomBMRX_R8_FD_160105 | JGI IMG/M metagenome (GOLD analysis project Ga0213875, IMG submission 160105) | Root-associated microbial communities from Barbacenia macrantha in rupestrian grasslands, the National Park of Serra do Cipo, Brazil - RX_R8 | ecosystem: Host-associated > Plants > Roots... | reverse complement strand
CAGCCGCTGGCCGGATGCTTCGTGGAACAGATGCGCGAGCGCCGGGTCGGGAAGGATGCCGATGGTCTCCCCGGGCCGCGCCGTCACGCGCTCGCGGAACGCGCAGACGATCTGCGCCCCGCCGACGCGAGCGATGACGTGCGTCTCCGACCCCGTCGGCTCGACGACCTGCACGGTCGCCGGCAGCCCGTCGGCGGCGAGCAGCAGGTGTTCCGGCCGGATGCCGTACACCGCCGGCGTGCCCTCCCCGCCGTTCGCCTGGTGCGGCAGCGGCCAGGCGGTCTCGCCGGCACGGAAGGCGCCGCCCTCGACGCGCCCATGCAAAAAATTCATCGCCGGCGAGCCGATGAAGCCGGCGACGAACAGATTGGCCGGCCGGTCGTAAAGCTCGAGCGGCGCCCCTACCTGCTCGACGTTGCCGGCGTGCATCACGACGATCTTGTCGGCCATCGTCATCGCCTCGATCTGGTCGTGCGTGACATAGACGATCGTGGTCTCCAGCCGCTGGTGCAGCTCTTTTATCTCGGCGCGCATCTGCACGCGCAGCTTTGCATCCAGGTTCGATAGCGGCTCGTCGAACAGGAATACCTGGGGGTCGCGCACGATGGCGCGCCCCATCGCGACCCGCTGGCGCTGTCCGCCGGACAGCTGGCGCGGATAGCGGTCGAGCAGCGGCGCCAGGTCCAGGATGCGCGCCGCGCGCTGCACGTGCTCATCCATCACTCGCTTCGGCACTTTCGCGAGTTTCAACGAGAACGCCATGTTGTCGCGCACGGTCATGTGCGGATACAGGGCATAATTCTGGAACACCATCGCGATGTCGCGCTGCTTCGGCGGCACATTGTTCACCACCCGGCCGCCGATCGCGATATCTCCGGCCGAAATGTTCTCCAGCCCGGCGATCATGCGCAGCAGCGTCGATTTACCGCAGCCGGACGGGCCGACCAGGATCACGAACTCGCCGTCATCGATCTCCACGGAGACACCGTGCAGCACCTCGGTCGAGCCGAAGGCTTTTTTCACATTGCGGATCGAGACGGTCGCCATGGGCGCCTCAGAAGCGGGAAATCTGCGTTTCCTTGGCCGTGATGAATTCCAGCAGCGCCGGCTTGCCGTTCTTCGTTTGCTCGATGCCTCGCCGGATCGCGGGCACGATCTGGCCGGCCTCGGTCACCCGCTCGCCATAGCCGCCGAAGGCACGCGCCATGGCCGCGTAGTCGCCGGAGATGTCGGTCGAGCGGTACTTCGCCGTGGAAACCGGCATCACCTTCAGCTCGATCGCCATCGAAAAATTGTTGAGCAGGATCGACAGGATCGGAATGCGCTCGCGCACCGCGGTCTCGAAATCCATTCCCGTGAAACCGATCGCCGCATCGCCCCACACATTGATGCAGAGTCTTTCGGGCGCGGCGAGTTTTGCGCCCATCGCCAGGCCGAGCCCATACCCGAGTTGCGTCGTCTTGCCCCAGCCGAGATAGCCCAACGGCTCGGTCGACACCCAGAATGGCGAGAGCTGGTCACGCGGGCTGCCGGCGTCATGCGTGATGATGGTGTTCGCGACATCGACGGTGTGCAGCAGGTCCCAGATCACCCGGTACGGCGACAGCGGCGTCGCATCCGAGGTCAGCTTGGGCATCCACTCGTTCAGCCAGCCGTCGCGCAGTCCGGCGATCTCCTGCGCAACCGCGGCTTGCTCGCGCGACGTCCTCGGCCGATCGCCAAGCTCGGCGAGCAGCGCGTCCAATGTCAGCCCGGCATCGCCGATCAGGCCGATCTCGACCGGGATGTCCTTGTTCAGATGCTCGGCGTCGAGCGTCGAATGGATGACACGCTTGCCCTTCGGCATCTTCACGCCGAAATTCGTCTCCGTGAAACTGCAGCCGATGCCAAAAATCAGGTCGGCATCCTGCAGGAACTGATGCACCGTGCGCGGCATCGCCACCCCGCCGGACCCGAGCGAGAGTGGGTGGCTCTCAGCGAAACTGCTCTTGCCGCCGAGGCTCGTGCACACCGGTATCGCCAGCAATTCGGCGAGGCGGCGAAGCTGCGGCCAGGCGCGCGCATAATGCACACCCTGTCCGGCATAGATCACCGGCCGCTTCGCCCCGATCAGCGCCGCGGCGGCGCGCACGACATCTGCCGGGTCGGGGCCGCACCGCGCCGTCACCACCGGCGCGTAGTCGAGCGGGTCCGGCACCGGCTCCTGCCAGATGTCGCTCGGTATTTCCACCAGCACCGGCCCGCCGCGGCCGTTGCGCAGCCGGGTGAAGGCGCGCCGAAAAATGTTCGGCACCTCGGCCGGGATCGTGATCGGCTCGGCCGACTTCGTCACGCTGCGCATGCTGGCGACGGCGTTGTAGTTCGGGCCGATATGGGCGATGCGGCGCGGATAGCCCATCGGCAGCACCAGCAGCGGCACGGATTCCCCAAAAGCCTGGGCGACGCCGCCATAGGCGTTCTCGGTCCCCGGCCCGTGCTGCATGCAGAACGCGCCGATCGTCCGGCCGGAGGTGACGCGGGAGATGGCGTCGGCCATGTGCAGGCCGATGCGCTCCTGGCGCACGATCACCGGGCGGATGTCGGCGGCGGCGGCGAACTCGAGCAGGTGGTTCACCGGATAGCCCGCCAGGATGCCGATCCCCTCGCGCTTGAGGATTTCGGCGATCGCCTCGCCCACCTTCATCTTGGACTCCCGCCTGCGGCTCTCCCGGACGGCAGCCTAGGCGCGTTCGCCTCGCGGCAACAAGCCTCCCGCGTGAGGCGGCTCAGCGGTCCTTGTGCAGCTCGAAATGCGCGGTGCAGGGTCCGTAGGACCAGGTCCCGGTCATCACCCCGTTGGCGATCTTGCCGGTCACCACACGCGAACTGTCGTTCATCGTGAAGCTGCCGTCCGCGGCCAGCTGCGTTGCGACGGGGCCGCTGAGCGTCGGAATGGAGACCGCGCCGTTACCGACGGTTATCGACGCCTTCATGCCGGTCTGGCAATGTGCACGCGCGTTGTTGCCGGTGACAACGAACGGCAGATCCCCGGCATAGTGCCCGTCATACGGCGAGAGGGCGCGCGCCGGCATGGTCCCCAGCGCCAGCAGCATCGCGCCTGTCAGCAATCCAACCGCTCGCATCGCGCACTCCCCCACTCGATGCGCCATCAGAACCGCGGCCGGTGCGCCATGTCAAGGCGACGCACGCGCCGGCGCGCCGGCCCGCCGCACCCGTTCGGCGAGCGCCGCCACCGCCACATGGGCCGAGAGCACCGCACCCTCCTGCCAGCCGGTGACGTAGGACACGTGTTCGCCCGCGAACAGGAACGGGCCTTCGCCGGCCAGCAGCACCGGATAGTACTGCTTTCGCGTGGCCCGGCTCCATTCCGCCCAGGCACTGCCGGTAAAGGGAATGTTCGGCCAGGCGACGCTCACCGCGTTCCCGAGCGCCTGCGCGCAGCCGGGATGGATGTGCGCGGCGTCGGCGAGCGCGTCAGCGGCACGCCGCGCCGGCGGTTTCGCGGCAAACGCCTCGCCCTCCCGGTCGCTCCACACATAGCCGGCGACCAGGATGCCTTTCGGCGCGTGCAGTCCGGCGGTCGGGTACCAGATCTGCGTAATGTCACGGCTGGTCCAGGAAATGCCGCCGTAGATGTTGTGATCCTGCTCCCAGAAACGCCGCTCCGCCTGAAACGCGATCTTTCCGGCCGGCACATAGGCGGGAGCCGCCAGCGCGGCGCGCAGGGCGGGGGAGAAATCGGCGTCGATGCCGCGCAGCACCGGGCAGGGCAACGTACAGATGACGTAGTCGGCCTCGGCGGCACCGCGTTCGCCGCTGCGCGCATCGCGCCAGAGCACGCGCGCGCCACGCGCCTCGCCGGTGCGGCGGATGTCGGTGATTTCGCGCCGATAGACGATGCGCTCGCCGAGCATCCGGCCGAACGCCTCGCCGATGCGGCCCATGCCGCCCACCGGCTGCAGCATCGTCGCCTGCATCGTGTGCAGCTCGCCAAACTGCATCGGCCCCTGCCAGAACTCCGAGGCGACGATCGCCCGCAAATCGAGCGGCGCGGCAATGCGGCCGGACTGCGTGCCGGCACCAGGCAGCTCGGCAAGGCCGGCGCGCGCCGAGCCGCGATAGACGAGGTCCGCCTCGAGTGCGCCGAACGCGCGCAGGAAAGCGCGCAGCCGCTCCTTGTCGATGTCGGAGACCGGCTGGTCCAGCAGCCCGGCATCCACCGCCTTGGCGGCAAGCTCGGCGATGTAGCCGCGCGTGTCGTTCACCACCGCGCCATTGCGCTGCGGCGCGCCGGCAAACGCCGCGTCGTCGTGCATGAAGGCGGCGCGGTTGTCGTTGCACAGCACCTCGAGCGCGACGCCGAGCTCACGGCAGTAGCCGAGGATGCCCTGGTGATCGTAGGGCAGCCGCGCCGGGCCGGGATTGAAATAGAGATGCTCGCCGGCGTCCCAGGCGACCGGCTGCCGGCCGCCGGTCTCCTCCACGACGTCGCTGGCGCGCAGGCTCCAGTTGCGGCCGCCGGCGCGGCCGCGCGCCTCCAGCACCGTGCAATCGTAGCCGGCGCGGCCCAGCTCGAGGGCGGCGACCATGCCGGCGATGCCGGCGCCGAGGATCAGCACTTTGCTACCCGCACCGGAGCCGGCTGGCAGCGCCGGCGGCCCGGCATAGGCCGCGGGAGCCGCCAACAGGCCCATCGCCGCCATCGTGCGATAGGCGGCGGAGATGCCGCCGGCGCGACCGACCAGATGGATCAGCCGGCGGCGCGTGACGCTCATCCGCGCCCCGAAACGGCCGGCGACCGCCGGCGTTCACCGGCCATGCGCGAACGCAAATTGCTACCTTCCATCCTGCTGGCCTCGCTCGCTCTCGCGCCGGCTTTGGGTCCGGCTTACGCACAGGAGAGCCCGCTGCACAAGCTGGGCGACGACCGCATCCGTCAGGCGATGATCCGCGACAGCCTCGCGCGCCATCGCGGCGCCTGCGCCTGTCCGTGGCAGACCGACCGCCGCGGCCGCCGCTGCGACGGCCGCGCCGCCTACGCCCCGGCGCATCCCGGCCGGCCGCCGTTCTGCTATGCCACCGACATCACCGACGCGATGGTGCAGGACTGGCGCGAGCGCCATCACGTCCGCCCGCCGGTTCCCTGATCCGCCGCCGCGGCGATCAAGCCAGATCGATGGCGTGCCGCTTCAGGTCGGCGAGGCGGCAATGGTGCAGCGCGGCCTCCTCCGTCGCGCGAAGCACGACGCGCGGCGCCGCCCCCGCGTCCAGCGCCTCCTGCCAGCGCGGTGCGCACAGGCACCAGCGGTCGCCGGGCCGCAGCCCCGCAAAGCCGAACTCCGGCCGCGGCGTCGAGAGGTCGTTGCCCGCTGCCTTCGAGAAGGCCAGGAACGCCGCATCCATCACCGCGCAGACCGTGTGGCTGCCCACATCGTCCCGCCCGGTCTCGCAGCAGCCGGAGCGGAAGAACCCGGTCATCGGCCGGATCGAGCAGGTCTCCAGCGCCCCGCCGAGCACGCTGCGCGAGGGCTTGCGGCCCGGCTCCCCGTTCGGCTCCCCGCCGGTCTCGTCGAATGGCATGCGCTACCCCGCTGTACCGAATTCGGCCACCAGTTCGCCGATGCGCTCGGGATCGGACTGCTCCATCACCCGTCGGGCGAAGCGCGCGCAGCTGTCGGTCGCCAGCCCGCGCACCGCCTGCTTCACCCGCGGCACCGCCGAGGCGTTCATGCTGAAGCTGCGCAGCCCGAGCCCGAGCAGCAGGGGCGTCAGCTTCGGATTGCTTGCCATCTCGCCGCAGACCGAGACCGGCTTGCGCAGGCGCAGCGCCGCTTCGGTCGCGAACTGCACGAGGCGCAGTACCGCCGGGTGCAGCGGATCGTAGAGATGCGCGACGCTGCTCTCGCTCCGATCGACCGCGAGCGTGTACATCGCGAGGTCATTGGTGCCGATCGCGAAGAAATCCGCTTCCAGCGCCAGCGCGTCCGCGGAGAGCGCGGCGCCCGGCGTCTCCACCATGATGCCGATCGCCGGCAGCGGGTCGGGCAGCCGCTCGTTGCGGCGGCGCAGGCGGCGGACCACGCGCTCGAAGGTCTCGCGCGCCGCGCGGACCTCGGCGACGCACGTCACCATCGGCAGCAGCACGCGCACCGGGCCGGCGACTCCCGCGCGCAGGATAGCCGCGAGCTGCGCCTCGAACAGCTCGGGCCGACGCAGCAGCAGGCGGATGCCGCGCAGGCTGAGGGCGGGGTTGGTGTCGGACAGTTCGGGCACCAGGCCGGCCGAGACCAGCGCGTCGATCTCCTTCTCGCCGCCCCAGTCGAGCACGCGGATCGTGACGGGATCACCCTCCATCGCCTCGATCACCGCGCGGTAGGTCTCGGCCTGCGCGGTCTCGTCGGGGATCGTCTCGCGGTTCATGAACAGGAACTCGCTGCGCAGCAGGCCGATGCCGACCGCACCCGCCTGTGCGATCAGCGGCAGCTCGGCCGGGATTTCCAGATTGGCCTGCAGCTCGATCACCTGGCCGTCCTCGGTCGCCGCCGGCAGCCGGCGCAGCCGCGCCAGCTTCTGGCGCGCGCGCGCAAAGGCCGCCACCTGCCGGCGGGCGCCGGCGAGCGTCTCCTCGGTCGGGTTCAGCACCACCCGCCCGGCCGCGCCGTCCACCACCGCGACGTCGCCGGAGCGCGCCGCCTGGCTGAGCCCGATCGCGCCAAGCACCGCCGGGACGCCGAGCGCGCGCAGCATGATGGCGGTGTGCCCGTCGGGCCCGCCCTCGTCGGCCGCGACGCCGGCCAGCCGCGACGGATCGATCAGCGCCGCGTCCGCCGGGCGCAGCGCCTCGCTCACCAGTACGGCGCCGGGCGGCAGGTGCGCGAAGCTGCGGAACGGCTGGCGGGTCAGGTTGCGCACCAGCCGCCGGCCGATCTCGCGCACCTCCTCGGCCCGCCGGTCGCGGCTGGCCCGATCCTCCTCGCCCATCTGGTCGGGCGAGGCGGCGATGATCTGCCCGGCGATCGCCTCGCACTCGCCGACCACCGCCGTCTCGGCCGATTGCAGCCCTTCGGCGATGCGCCGGCGGATGCCGCGGGTCAGGCGGGACGGGCCGATCATGCGCACATAGGCGTCGATCAGCGGCGCGATCTCGCTCTGCGCCTCCTCCGGCAGAACGACCAGCCGGGCCCGCAGCTTGCCAAGCTGGCGACGCGACTGCAGGACGGCGGCCTCGAGCCGGCCGATCTCGGCCTCGACCTCCACGGCGGCGATGCGGCGCGGCGCGATCTCGGCATTAGGCTCGCTCGCACCAAACACCGGGCCGATCGCGACACCCTCGGACACCGGGATGCCGGGGATCACCCGCTCGCCCGAGGTCGCCTCGGGCTCCGGCCGGTACGGGCCCTTGGCCAGTACCGGCCGCGGATGCAGGGCAGCGCGCGGTTCAGTCCTGCTCATCGAAGCCGGCCTCGATCAGCCTGGCGAGCGCGTCCAGCGCCTCGTGCGCATCCCAGCCCTCGGCGCGCAGCTCGATCTCCGAGCCCTTGCCGGCGCCAAGCATCATCAGCCCCATGATGGAGCGGGCGGACACCACCTGCCCGTCGCGCGCCACATCCACCGAGGCGCCGAACCGCTCGGCCATCGTGACGAACTTGGCGGCTGCCCGGGCGTGCAGGCCGCGGCGGTTGCAGACGGCGACGACACGGGTCAGGACCGGGGCGCCGGGCGATCCGGCGGCCGCCGCCGCCTGCCCGCCGCCCTCTTCGGTCATCCGCGCCCGCTCACTGGTCGAGTCCGTTGCCCTTGCAGCCGTGCAGCACGTGCGAGGCGGCGCCGATGTATTTGCGCCCGGCCGCCTCGGCACAATCCACCGCCGTCGCCAGCGGCTCGTTGCCGCGCACCTTGGCGAGCTTGACCAGCATCGGCAGGTTCACGCCGGCGATCACCTCCACGCCCTTGCCGCGCATCTCGGCGATCGCGAGGTTGCACGGCGTGCCGCCGAACATATCGGTCAGCAGGACGACCCCGTCCCCGGTGTCGACGGCGGCGATGCAGGAGCGAATCTCCGCCCGACGTCCCTCGAGGTCGTCGTCGGGCTCGACGCAGACGGTTGCGACGTTGCGCTGCCGTCCGACCACGTGCTCCATGACGGCACGCAACTCCTCGGCCAGACGGCCGTGGGTTACCAACACCAGACCTATCATCGTGTTGTCTCAGGCCTCCTGTGCCTGAACGGCCCTCTGGACGTGCCCCACGGTGCCCGCCGAGGGTGCCGCCCGGCCGGTGCCGGCCTGCATCTGCGCCCCACCATCAGGCGAGCCGGCCACCCCCGTCAATTCCCGGTGGGTCCGGGTGACCCGCCAGCCGGCCCCGGCCAGCGCCGCCGCCAGCTTCTCGACGATGTGGACCGAGCGATGTCGCCCGCCCGTGCAGCCGACCGCGATGGTCGCATACTTCTTGCCTTCCTGCTGGAAGCGCGGCAGCAGCAGCCCCAGCAGGTCCAGCAGCTTGCCCCAGAAAGTTGAAAAATCGGCATCGGCCTCGACGTAGGCGCCCACCTCGGCATCCAGGCCGGTGCGCGGCCGCAGCACGGGGTCGTAGTGCGGGTTGCGCAGGAAGCGGACGTCGAACACCAGATCGGCCTCCCGCGGCAGCCCGGCGGGATACGCGAAGGAGACCAGCAGCACAATCAGTCCGAGCTGGGCCTCATCCGGGCCGAAGCGCTGCTCGATCAGCCGCCGCAGCCCGGCCGGCGGCAGCTCGGAGGTGTCGACCACCAGGTCGGCCGCCGCGCGCAGCGACGCAGTGAGCGCCTGCTCGGCGGCAATGCCGTCGGCGACCCGGCCCTGCGGCGCCATCGGGTGGCGCCGGCGCGTCTCGGCGTAGCGGCGCAGCAGCGCCGTCTCGTCGGCCGAGGCATAGACCAGCTCCACCCGCAGCCCCGGCATGCCGCGCAGGCAGGCCAGCGTCGCCAGCGCCGCGTCCGGGCAGAAGCCCCGGGTACGGCTGTCCACGCCGATCGCCAGCCAGCGCTCGCCACGCCCGACGATCTCCTCGACCATCGCCAGCGGCAGGTTGTCCACCGCCTCGTAGCCGAGGTCCTCGAGGGTGCGCAGGATCGACGATTTCCCGGCCCCGGAGAGGCCGCTGACCAGCACCACACGGCGCGGCGCGGTCTCGGCCAAGCTCATGGCGCGAACGCTCCTGCGAGCTGGGCCACCCGGCCGAGCGCGCAGTCGAGCGCCAGCGCGACCCGCGCCGGCGCCGAGGCGGCGGCCGGATCGACGCTCACCTGCGGCAGGCCGAGGTCGGCATGGCGCGCCGGCTCCGGCAGCCGTGCGCCGGCAGGCCCGAGCAGCACGGCCAGCGCGAGCCGCGCCTCGACATGCGCCAGGCGGACGATGCCGAGGCCGCGCACCTCCAGCAGCCCGGCGAGGGCCGGCGGCGGGCGGGCGATGCCGTCGCGGATGTCGACCCTGTCGTCGGCCACCAGTGCGAAACCGTGATCGAGCAGTCGCAGCAGCAAGTCGGATTTTCCGCAGGAGGGCGGTCCCAGCAGCAGCACGCCCTCGCCGCCCCGGGCGGCGCAGCTCGCGTGGATCTGCCCCTGGAAGCGCATCGGCGCGCAATCTGGAACTTTCCGCAGAGATAGGAAAGTTTCCGCGCATTTCAGCCCGCCCCCCAACCGCGATCGTCTGGCGATCGGCCGCGCGATTGTCCGGCCGTGCCGGCCGTGCCAGCCTGCGGGCATGCCCGGACACGCCGAAATCGAGGCCGCGGCCGCGCGCATCGCGCGTTTCGTCCGGCACACGCCGGTGCTGCGCCTCGCTCCGGCTGAACTCGGCCTGGGCGTGCCGGTCGCGCTGAAGCTCGAATTGCTGCAGCACGCCGGCAGCTTCAAGCCTCGCGGCGCCTTCAACCGCATGCTCTCGGCGGCGCTGCCGGACGCCGGCGTGATCGCCGCCTCAGGGGGCAATCACGGCGCGGCGGTGGCCTATGCTGCGCAGGCGTTGGGGGTGCGGGCAGAGATTTTCGTGCCGGAGATCACCGGGGCCACCAAGCTCGCCCGCATCGGCAGCTTCGGTGCAACGCTGACCCGCATCGGCGCCAGCTACGTGGAAGCGCACGCCGCCTGCCTCGCCCGGCAGGCGGAGACCGGCGCGCTGGAAGTGCACGCCTATGACGACGTGGCGGTGATCACCGGCCAGGGCACCGTCGGGCGCGAGTTCATGGCGGACGTGCCGGACATGACGCACCTGCTCGTGGCGGTGGGCGGCGGCGGGCTGGTCGGCGGCATCGCCGCCTGGTGCGCCGGGCGGGTGGAGGTGGTCGGCGTCGAGCCGGAGCGCTGCCCCGGGCTGCACGCCGCGCTACAGGCGGGACGGCCGGTGCCGGCGCCGGTGGGCGGCATCGCCGCCGACAGCCTGGGTGCCAGGCAGGTGGGCGCGCTGATGTTTCCGATCGCCAGCGCGCATGTCGCAC
>Ga0213875_10002701_pt1 | contig 10476 bp, 10 predicted proteins | sample BarmaccomBMRX_R8_FD_160105 | JGI IMG/M metagenome (GOLD analysis project Ga0213875, IMG submission 160105) | Root-associated microbial communities from Barbacenia macrantha in rupestrian grasslands, the National Park of Serra do Cipo, Brazil - RX_R8 | ecosystem: Host-associated > Plants > Roots... | reverse complement strand
TGCCGAACTTGATGACGTCGGTATCGCCGCAGTGGGGGCAGGAAAGGGCTATCATGCTCCCATCTTCGGAACAACGCGACTAAATCCATAGCCAATCACGGTTACATCCACGTCCGGGTGGATCTCCCGCAGCCAGGCGGCCCGGCGCTCGGCCGGAATGGTCTGTGTGTCCCTGTCGCAGACGATCACCGTGAGATGGTCCACCTGCGCACGCGCCGTCTCGATCAGGAACTTGTGGCCCCGGTGCGGCGGATAAAACTTGCCGATCACCAGCCCGCGACTAGCCATGCACGCTCTCCGCCATGCCTTCCCAAGACGGATGGCTGGCCTGAGACTCGCGCCACTGCCGCAGCCCCATCACGCACAGCGCCAGGAACAGCAGATACAGCCCCCCCGTCAGGTAAAGATGCTTGTAGGCATAAAGCGCGACGTAGATCACATCGGCGCTCATCCAGACGTGCCAATTTTCGATCAGTTTCTTCGTCAGCAGGTACTGCGCCGCCAGGCTCAAGGCCGTCGTCAGGGCGTCCCAGAACGGGGCCGAGTCACGAACATGGCGCAGGTACAGCGTCATCCCAAACGTGGAGAGGGTCCCAAGCGCGGCTAATGTGAGGGCTGTCGCCGCGCTCGCCCGGGAGACGTGCAGCACGGTCCGGCCCCGCCCGCCATGCAGCCACCAGTACCAGCCCAGTATGCCGAGGACGACGTAGACGACCTGCAGGCCCATGTCGGCGAAGAGCCGGGCGCGCAGGAACAGCACGATGAAAAAGATGTCGTTGGCGATGCCGATCGGCCAGTTCCAGACGTTCTCTTCCACGGTCAGCCAGACGCACCACGCGCCGGTGACAAACCCGAACACCTCCGTCAAGTCCATCGGCAGCCAGTGCCGCCAGGACGCCGCGATCAGGGCGGCGGACGCCGCCGCTCCCAGTCCGAGAATGGTCCGTCTCATGCGGGCGTATTTCACCTGCCGGCCTTTTACTCCCTCCGGGTGCAACGCCCTGGAGCTTGCTCCGCTAACTTATTTTTGCCTTGCAGGGGCCTGCAGATTTAGCGACACCTCGCAGCTCCGCTGCGACGTAGTCCATGAGAACACCAATAATAGTCGCCGCTTGACTTACGGCACTTACGACTCCACGTGGAAGGCCTACGACCATATCGGGACCCTTTAGGTTCGGCCGGCGGAAAAAACCGCACAAAATTCTCGAAGGATTTTTCCAACCCGGCCGCGCGACGTCCGCCGCCGGTTGAGGTTCGCCACACCCTGCCAGCCGACCTGTTCGACACGCCCGCGCGCTTCCCCTGCGCTCCTTTTCGCGGGGCCATACAGTTTTTCCTGACTGGAACCGCAACTTAGGTTAATAGCCCCGATTAGCCCATGATGCCCTGGAAATTCTCACGAAGCGAGAATTTCCATAAACTCCACCGCGTGGACGCCGCACGGCCCCCGCTCCTCCGCGCGGCGGGGGTATACTTCCCCTCGCACCCACAGCCGCCGGCCCGCGACCGGCACGCCCGCGGAGGTCTATTCCCGTGACAACCGAGACCGTCGCCGACCCCGTCCAGAAGCGCTACGCCGACGCACTCGCGTCCCTGACCGACAAGGTCCGGCAGGACCCCTACGTGCTCGCCCTGATCCTGCTCGGCAGCCTGTCCCACGACGTCGTCTGGGACAAAAGCGACATCGACCTGCTCCTGGTCACCCAGGAGACCCGGCAGCAGATGCCCGGCCTCACGCTGGTGGAAGACGGCATCGTCATCCACGCCCAGCGCGTCCCGCGCTCCGAGTTCAAGCGCATGGCCGAGGGGGCGGTGCGCGGCTCGTTCGTCCACTCGCTGCTGCGCAAGGGCCGCATCATCTTCACCCGCGACGAGACGCTGGAGGCGTTGTGGGAGGGGCGCGCCCGCGTCGGCGCGCGCGACCGCGAGGTGCGCCTGCTGGAGGCCGCCGTGTGGCCCCTGATGGCCTTGCCCAAAGCCCAGAAGTGGCTGTCCGTCAAGGGAGACCGGCACTACGCCTTTCTCTGGATCACCAAATGCCTGGACGGACTGGCGGCCATTGAGGTCACGCTGGCCGGCGAGGTGCCGGGCCGCGAGGCGCTCGCCCAGGCCCTGCCCCTCAACCCCGCCTTCTTCCGGGCCGTCTACACCGATCTCATTGACGGCCCCAAGACCGAGGAGACGCTGGGGCGGGCCCTCCGTGAGATCGAGGACTACCTGCGCGCGCGCATCCCGGCCCTGTTCGAGCCGATCCTGACGTTCCTTGCCGAGTCGGGCGGCGTGCGGGCCGCCCACGACATCGAGCACCACTTCCGCACCCACTTCAACGTCTCCTCCGCCGACCTGGCCTGCGAGTGGCTGGCCGAGCAGGGCGTCATCACCCAGGTCGCCGCCCCCGTCCGCCTGACCGACCGGAGCCGGGTGGACGTGGAGGAGGCTGCCTACTATTACGACGGCGCGCCGTCCTGACCCCGGCGGCCGGGGGCCATCCTCCTCTGACCGAAAGGACCTTCCCATGCGTACCACCATCGCCGTCCAGGGCGCCCGCGAGCACAACCTCAAGGACATCCGCCTGGAGATCCCGCGTGACCGCTTGATCGTCTTCACCGGCGTCAGCGGCTCCGGCAAAAGCTCGCTCGCCTTTGACACCATCTACGCCGAGGGGCAGCGCCGCTACTTGGAGTCGCTGTCCACATTCGTGCGCGGCTTCGTGGACCAGGTGCGGCGGCCCCAGGTGGACTTCGTCCACGGCCTCTCGCCGGTGGTCTCCATCGGCCAGAAGACCGTCACGCGCAGCCCCCGCTCCACCGTCGGCACCATGACCGACATCGCCGGCTACCTGAACCTGCTGTTCGCCACCGTCGGCGTCGGCCGCTGCCCCGAATGCGACACGGAACTGCCCCTGCGCACGCCCGGCCAGATCGTGGACCACATCCTGGCGCTGCCGGCGGGCACGCCGGTGGAGCTGCGCGCCCCGCTGTTCCCGGTCTACGGCGAGGACTGGGAGTTCGTGTTCGCCGAGGTCCGCAAGAAGGGGTATCGCCAGCTCTGGGTGGACGGCCAGCGGGTGGACCTGGGCGAAGACGTGGAGATGGACGAGACGCGCGCCCATCAGGTGCAGGTGGTGGTGGACACGCTGCGCGTGCGGCCGGACTTGGAGAAGTCGTTCAAGGCCAGCGTCGCCGCCGCGCTGTCGGTCGGGGAGCGGTTCCTCTCGGCGCACCTGCCCGACGGGTCGCCCGTGCCCAGCCTGGGCTGCCCGGCGCACGGCTGGGCGCTGGCCGGGGTCGCCAGCGAGGATTTCCTGTTCAACCTGCCCGGCGCGGCCTGCCGCACCTGCCTGGGCCTGGGGACGTACTACCAGGTCCACCCGGACCTGCTGGTGCCGGACAGGACCCGCAGCATCGCCGGGGGCGCGTTCGTCCCCGCCGCCTTCCGCTACAACAAGGACACCTGGGACGGCCGGATCATGTACAGCCTGGCCCATGACTATGGGTTCAGTCTGGACACGCCCTTTGAGCAACTGCCGCCCGACATCGTGGACGTGCTGTTCTACGGGACCAAAGGGCGCAAGTTCCCGCTGCTCCAGCCGCCGGGGGCCAAAGAAGAAAAGCACGTCGGGCGGGAGTTCAAGTTCGACGGACTCATCCACCGCGTGGAGCGCCATTATAAATGGTATCGGCAGAAGCAGGTGGCGCATTCGGGCATGGAGGACTACCTCAATAAAGTCATGGTGGAGCACCGCTGCCCGGACTGCCACGGCGCGCGCCTGAAGGGGCAGCGGCTGCTCATTACCGTCGGCGGCCAGACCATTTTTGACGTCGGCGAGGCCCACTTCGCCGAACTGCGCGGCTGGCTGGACGGCCTGCGCTTCACGGGCAAGCACCGGCAGGCGGGGGAGCAGATCGTGCGTGAGATCACGGCCCGGCTGGACCTGCTACTGGGCATCGGGCTGGACTATTTGAATTTCAACCGCCGGTCCTCCACGCTGTCCGGCGGCGAGGCGCAGCGGATTCGCCTGTCCACGCAGATCGGGTCGGGCCTGATGGGGATGCTGTACGTGCTGGACGAGCCGAGCATCGGCCTGCACCCCAAGGACACGCGCAAACTGCTGGACACCCTGCGCCATCTGCGCGACCTGGGCAACACCGTGCTGGTGGTGGAGCACGACGAGGACACGGTGCGGGCCGCCGACTGGGTGGTGGAGCTGGGGCCGGGCGCGGGGGTCCACGGCGGCGAGGTGGTCGCCGAGGGCGCGCTGCCGGACATCCTGGCGCACCCGCGCTCCCTGACCGGCCAGTTCCTGAGCGGCCGCCGCCACATCGCCGTCCCGGCCGAGCGGCGCCCCGGCAACGGCCGGTGGCTGACGGTGCGCGGGGCGCGCGAGAACAACCTGCGCAATCTCGATGTGGCATTCCCGCTGGGGAGGCTGGTGGCGGTCACGGGCGCGTCGGGGTCCGGCAAAAGCTCGCTGGTCAACGAGATCCTGTACAAGCGGCTCCATGCCCGCTTCATTGACAGCCGCACCCTGCCGGGGGAGCACGACGCCATCGAGGGCCTGGAGCACGTCTCCGACGTGGTGCGGATCGACCAGTCCCCCATCGGGCGCACGCCGCGCTCCAACCCGGCCACGTATGTGGGCTTCTACGACGACATCCGCCGCTTGTTCGCCGCCACGCCGGAGGCGCGGGCGCGCGGCTATGATGCGGGCCGGTTCTCGTTCAACGTTAAGGGGGGCCGCTGCGAGGAGTGCGCGGGCCTGGGGCTGGTGACCACGCACCTGGCGTTCCTGCCGGACATCGAGGTGCCGTGCGAGGCCTGCCACGGGGCGCGCTACAACGCCGAGACGCAGGAAGTCCTATACCGGGGCAAGACCATCGCCGAGGTGCTGGACCTGTCGGTCGAGGACGGCGTCTGCTTCTTCGGCGACCGTCCGGGAATCGCGCGCAAGCTGGCGATGCTGGACGGGCTGGGCCTGGGCTACCTGACCCTGGGCCAGTCCGCGACCACCCTCTCCGGCGGTGAGGCGCAGCGCATCCGGCTGGCGGACGAGCTGGGCAAGCTGAAACGGGGGGATCTTTTGTACATCCTGGACGAGCCGACCACGGGCCTGCACCTGGCGGACATCCAGCGCCTGTTGGAGTGCCTGGGTCGCCTGGTGGACGCCGGGCACACGGTCGTGGTGATCGAGCACCACATGGACGTCATCAAGACCGCCGACTGGGTCATCGACTTGGGCCCGGAGGGTGGCCGTGGCGGCGGCGACCTGCTGTGTGCCGGCACCCCCGAGCAGGTCGCCGCCCACCCCGCCTCCCATACCGGCCGCTTCCTGCGCCGCCACCTGGCCGGGGCCCCGGCGCCGGGGTGAAACGCCCCATAAGGAGGCGGGACAGACAAAATTTGTGCCATAATTAAGTCATGCAGCTCCTCTCCCTCCATGTCGGTCGGCCGCAGCAACGGACCTCCGCCGTCCGCGACGGCCAGCCGACCCGCTGGACCAGCGCCATCTATAAGCAGCCGGTCGTCGGCCCCCGCGCCCTCGGCCCGACGAACCTGGACGGCGACGCTCAGGGTGACACCAAGAATCACGGCGGCCCCGATAAGGCCGTCTGCTGCTATCCCGCCGAGCACTACCCCTCCTGGCGCGAGCTGCTGGGGCTGGACGCCGCCTCCTTCCCCTACGGCGCGTTCGGCGAAAACTTCACGCTCGTTGGCCTGACCGAAGACCAGATCTGCATCGGCGACACGTTCCAGGTCGGCACGGCCCGCGTCCAGGTCAGTCAGCCACGGATGCCCTGCTGGAAACTGGGCCGCAAGTGGGAGCGCCCCGAACTGCCCGGCGAGGCCGTCGCTACGGGCCGGACCGGCTACTACCTGCGCGTCCTCCAGCCCGGCCTGGTGTCCCCCGGCGACCCGCTCACCCTGTTGAATCGGCCCCTGCCCGACTGGCCCGTCGCGCGCGTCAACGCCATCATGTATGTCCACAAGGACGATGCCGCCCTGGCCGCCGAGGCCGCCCGCCTACCCTTCCTCGCCGAAGCCTGGAAAAGCCCCTTCCGCCGCCGCGTCGGGCTGATCGCGTCCCGAGCAAAATAATTACACCCGGATAATATTGACAAATGCATTTTACCCGGATATAATTACTCTATGGAAACCAGAAATGCAGAGACGGCTCAATGGGCGCAAGCGCCTTGTACCGCATTCCTCGACTCCCATCGGGTCGCTTCGGGCGCACTCCGGCAGGTCGTATCGGCAGTGAAGCAGGTCGTTGACGCCGATCAGAAGGCTTCAGTCTTGATCTTCGACGATGCCACCGGCGCAACGGTCGAAGTGGACCTGCGCGGGTCGGACGATGACGTTCTGAAGCGGCTCACTCCGGACACCACAGGTCAGGAGGCGCCGCCTGGTCCTGGCCGTCCCCGGCTGGGCGTGGTTGCTCGTGAGGTCACGCTGCTGCCACGCCACTGGGACTGGCTGAACCGGCAGCCCGGCGGGGCGTCCGTGGCGCTTCGCAAACTTGTGGAAGAAGCACGACGGACTCACAAAGATCGGGACTTGATCCGCCAATCGCAGGAGGCTGCTTATCGGTTCCTCTCCGTCATGGCCGGCGACCGGCCAGGCTTCGAGGAGGCGGCACGAGCTTTATTCACGGGCGATGAAAAGCAGTTTAATACCATGATCCTCACCTGGCCTGCCGACATTCAGGAGTACGCGCGGAGACTGGCGGACGTCGCGCTTCACGGCCCGCCGGGCGGGGGCGCCGCATGACTCGCATTGACCATATCAACATCGTCGTCGCCGACATGGCACGCAGCCGGGCGTTCTATGCCGACCTGCTGGGGATGGCGGTGACGTTTGAGGCGGAACTGACGGGGGAGTGGATCGAGACGGTGACTGGACTGCGGGGCATCTCGGCGCATTGCGTCTGGTGCCAGCCGCCGGACGGACAGATGCGGCTGGAGCTGCTGCAGTATCGGACCCCGCCGGGCGTCTGCCTTCCTCAAGACTCACTCGCCAACACCCAGGGCCTGCGGCACTTCGCGCTGGACGTGGACGACATCCAGGGCTGGCACGCGCGGCTGTCGGCGGCGGGCGTCCCGTTCGTCTCCGCGCCCCTGCCCGTGCCGTTCCCCGTGGCCGGCGGCGAGAAGTGGATTTGCTATGGGCATGACCCCGATGGTGTGCTGATTGAATTGGCCGAGTACCGCCGGGGGGTGTGAGCGCGGGGCCAGTGGCTCTTTAGTGACAACTCCCCCTCGTAAACGAGGGGGCTTCTTAGCCAACGCTCGGTGCATCCACCCACGTTAGCGGCTAAAGGCAGTGTCCCTGCCCTGGTTTTGTCGCACGAGGCGACAGACCTGCACTCGAAGACGTGAGACGTTTTACGCAGTCAACGAGAAAGAGAGCGCATCGAGTTTCTGACTGCAACCCCCAGGGACGCTCGTACACAAGGCTCTCAGGCTTATTGTACCCCGCGAAGTAGACTTCCGCAAGCGGAAGCGCGGGATTACCCCGAAAGGGTGTCCGGTTAAACGGAAACGGATTAAACGAAAACGGAAGGAGTACGCAGGGTCCAGGGCAGCCTTCGGCAGACAGGAACTTGAGACAGGAACTTGTTCCTGCTTCGCAGGGAGGCATTCCCCAGACGGCTAAAGCCGCCAGTCCCCTGCCTTGATTTCTATGGACCTGTTGTGCCAGCGATTGAAATCGCCGCTGAGTAGCCTCCGGCTGAGTCTCCGCCTTCGCGGAGACAAGACCGGCTCCTCTTTGTCCGCGAAGGCGAAGGCTTTATTGGGGTGACACTCGGCCGCAGGTCGTGAGCGGCGAATTCATTCGCCGGCGGCCTCCTAGGGAGGGGCCAGGCTCAGGAGCCGGGCGAACTCGCGGCGCAGCCAGGCCTCGTCCGCCGGGGTGCCGCGCACGGCCTGATCCACCGCCTGCTCGTAGGCGACATAATCCAGATCGGCGGCGCCGCTCTCGTAGTCGGCGCGCAGGGCCTGGGCGGCGGCCGGCAGGATCACCTCGAGCTGCACGAGGCCCGTCGCCGGATCGTGCCAGGCGCGGCCTATGGAGGCCCCCAGGCGGCTCGTGTCCGGGATGGATTCGAGGAACGGGTAGCGCCAGCCGGGCGGGGCGTTGAGGGGCGTGGCGTAGAAGTCCAGGCCGGGACGGCCCGTCGCCGGGTCGGGGGCGGCGCGGACATACGCGCCGTCGTCCAGCGCGTCGCGCCGGGCGCGGGCGCAGACGGCGGCCCACTGAGCGTCAGTGAGGTTCCAGGCGGCGGATTCGTCGGCCATGCGCCTCCATTGTACCCCCTTCGGCGGCGTGGAGGATTTTGCTTGTCAAGAAAACGGCAATATGCTATAATGGGGCGTGAACAGTGCGGAGCGGCTGCGCGCCAAAATCCGGCGGATCGAGGAAACACTGGACGGGTTTTACGGCACGCGGGTCTGGGACGCCGCCCATTACACGGATGACGTGCTGGGCGCGCTGGTGGCGACCATCCTCTCGCAGAACACCAGCGACATCAATTCCGGCCGGGCCTACGCATCCCTGCGCGCCGCCTTCCCCGATGGCTGGGACTCGGTGCGGGCCGCCCCGGTCTCGCAGGTGGCCGAGGCCATCCGGCCCGGCGGACTGGCGCAGGTGAAAGCGCCGCGCATCCAGGCGATCTTGCAGGACGTGTACGAGCGGCATGGCCGGACGGACCTGGACCACATCCGGGCCTGGGGGGACGAGGAAATCCGAGGGTTCCTGCGCTCCTTCCCCGGCGTCGGGCCGAAGACGGCGGCCTGTGTGCTGATGTTCAATCTGGGCCGGCCCGTGCTGCCGGTGGACACGCACGTTCATCGCGTCGCCGGGCGGCTCGGCCTGATCGGGCCGAAGACGACGGCGGAGGGGGCGCATGACCAATTGCAGGCGTTGCTCGACAGCGAGCAGGTCTACTCGTTCCACGTCCACCTGATCGAGCACGGACGCCGCCTCTGCCACGCCCGCCGGCCCGAATGCCCGCGCTGTCCCTTGCGGCGTGAGTGCGACTATTTTCAGAGTCGCCCCCTCGCCCCCAATGCCGGGGGAGTCGGAGAAGGCCGCAGCGCGGGACGGCTCCCCCAGGATTGGGCACAGGGGGGGCCTCGGAATTGACAGATCTGCTGCTTGACGACGGCATGTGTTTCGGCTGCGGGCCGGACAATCCCATCGGCCTGCGCCTCTCCTTCGCCTGGAACGGCGACTGCTACGAGACCCGCTGGACGCCGCAACGGACGCATCAGGGTTGGGCGGGCCGCGTGCATGGCGGCATGATCGGCCTCGTGCTCGACGAGATTCTGTCGCGCGCCGCGCTGACCCGACACGGCCCACATTGGGTGACGGCGGAGCTGACGACTCGCCTGGTGCGCCCGGCGCAGGTCGGCGTGCCGCTGGTCGGGCAGGCTTGGATCGAGAGCGCCCGCCCCCGGCTCATCCTCTGCGCGGGCGCGGTGCGGGAGCAGGAGGGCGGCGCGCTGGTGGCGACCGGGCAGGCAAAGATGATGCCCGTCAAGCGTTAGGGGATACGAACTATGATGCCGGAAGAGCAGGAACTGGAGACGCCGCTGGAGCGGGCCGGGCGGACTGAGGCGCTGGCGGAGACGGGGCGCGCCCAGGACGCGCGCGACGAGCAGGAGGCGGACGTGCTGGTCGCCGACATTGACACCTACGTCGCCGAGACCGACCCCGCCTCGCTGCCGCAGGCCGAGGCAGAGCTGGACGCCTGGGAGATTCCCACCGATCCGCGCGGGGCGGGCGCGGGAGCGGACAATGACACGCCGCTAGTGCCCGTCTTCGCCGCACAGACCGAGGCCGAGGCGGCCATCGTGCGCGGCCTGCTGGAGGCGCAGGGCATCCCGACCACGCTGGACGGTCTGCCGACTCGGGCGCTGGGCAACGTCTTCCAGGCCGGCGAGGACCGCTGGGGCGACATCCTGGTTCCCGCAGGTCAGGCCGACGAGGCCCGCGCGCTCCTCAGCGCCGCGCCGGCGGGCGAGTCAATGAATCCCGAGAGGACATAAAGGTAAAAGGGCATGAGAATCCGAGTTATGGCGGCGGCCTCGGCGGGGGCCGCGCTGCTGTCTTCCCTGGCGGGCGCGGCGGCCCGCGCGCAGGGCCTGCACGTGATCCGGCCCGCGCACAACGCCATCGTGCGCGAGACGGTGGCATTCCGGGTCCCCCCCAGTGAGGCGCCGCCCGGCGGCTATGTCGCCATCAGCATTGACGACAAATTCGTCACCGCCAAGGCTCTGCCGGCAAGTCCCGGCGGCCCCATCTTCCTCTGGGACACCAAGGCCGGCAACGTGAAGGACGGCGACCATCGGGTCACCCTCGCCGTCTACACCGGCGGCAGCAACAGTCAATTGGTCGGCTCAGACACCATCCCGGTCCGGGTCGCCAACCAGATCGCCGTCTCCGGCCGGGAGGCGTTCAAGCTCACCTACCACT
>Ga0213875_10002700_pt1 | contig 10476 bp, 8 predicted proteins | sample BarmaccomBMRX_R8_FD_160105 | JGI IMG/M metagenome (GOLD analysis project Ga0213875, IMG submission 160105) | Root-associated microbial communities from Barbacenia macrantha in rupestrian grasslands, the National Park of Serra do Cipo, Brazil - RX_R8 | ecosystem: Host-associated > Plants > Roots... | reverse complement strand
GGAAGGTCGGCCGCCTCCCGAGCCGGTCTACCAGCGCGGCGAACACCAGAAAGCCGAGCAGCGAGCCGATCTGCTGCGACATCGTGAAGCCGAGGCTGCGGATGAAGGCCAGGTGCTTGACGGACACCAGAAAGGTCGGGGTCCAGGTGAACACGCCCCAATAGATGTACTGGGCGAAGAAGATGAAACCAAAGGCGAGCAGCAGGCCATGCCGGTTTTCCGGGCGGAACAGGTCGGAAATCTGTCCGCGCGGGGCGGGCTCCTGCGCCCGGCGCCGCCAGATCGGCGATTCCGGCGTGAAGCGCGCGAGCACCAGCAGGATCAGCCCCGGGATCAGGCAAAGCGCATAAAGGATGCGCCAGCCATTGCCTTCGAGCCCGCCGGCCAGCTCGGTGACCAGCGCGGCAATTCCGATCGCCAGCATCGAGCCGACCGGCAGCCCCATCTGCATCAGCGCGCCGCCTTTGCCGCGATGCCGCGGGTCCCAGGTTTCGGCGACCAGCGCGGCGCCGCTGGTCCACCCGCCGCCCATGCCGAGCCCGGCGCAAAAGCGCAACACCGCGACCCAGCTTCCCGAAGGCGCCAGCGCCGTCGCGCTCGAAAACACGGAATAGACCAGCACCGAGATCACCAGCGCGCGGACGCGCCCGATGCGGTCGGCCACATAGCCCATGACGATGCCGCCGACGATCAGCCCGGCGGCGAGGATGCTGCCGATCGCGCCGGCCTCGCTGTTGCTGAGCTTGAAGGTCGCAATCAATGCCGGGATCGTCAGCGACAGCAGGAACGAGTCGAAGACGTCGAAGGTCCAGGCAACGCCGGCGAAGCGCAGGACCTTCCACGCCGCCGGCGAAACCTCGCGGTACCACGGCGTCGACGGCGCGAGCGCCGCCGATGACTCAGCCATTCGGTTGGCCTCCTGCTGTCCTGTCCACCTCGGCGAGCCCTATTCCTGCGGATAGCGCCATGGTTTTTCGGGCTGCGGGGAAGCCTCGTCCAGCGTCCATTGCGGCAGCGCGAGATCCGGGCCGAGATCGGTGAACACCATGCGCACCCGGCTGCCTATCCCGACCCGCTTTACGATATCCGGCGGCGCCAGCCGGCCATCCGGCGTGCACAGATTGCCGGCGACGCGCAATGCCTCTTCCGGGGTGGGCTCGCCCTTCTGGGTATCGAGATCGACCAGCAGGATCAGATAGGGGGTGTGGCCGCGGAAGGCGGGCTGAATGGCGTGGTGCACCTCGGTATAGGAATGCACCGTGCCTTTGCCCTCGACCTGCGTCCAGCGCACCCCCGGCGCCGCGCACCACGGGCAGGCGGTGGTCGGCGGGTAACGCAGCCGGCCGCATTCGGTGCATTGCTGCAGGTGAAACTGATGCGCCGCGCAATGCCGGAAGTATTCGAGATTCTCGACATCGAGATCGTCGACGGTCAGCGTCATCCCCAGGTGTTCGGCGCGTGTCGCCATGATCTTTCCCCGCATTTGTAGATTGCGTCATGGCCGGGCTTGACCCGGCCATCTCGGGAGCTCCCGAGACCCGCGGGTCAAGCCCGCGGGTGACGATTGAACTTTTGAACAGATGACTCCGTCCAATCCAGCTGATCAGCCGCGGCGCATGACCATTGACGAAGCAGTCGCCGGGTTGGCCCAGCCGAGATTGGCGCTGACTTCGACATCACGCACCTGGCGGCAGCCGCCTTCGCTGTAGTCGAAGGTGTGCTGGCGTTTACCGTCCGGTCCGACCGGGCAGGAATCGTCGGCGTCATGGCGCAATTGCCTGGTGTTCTCGATGACCATGTTCATGCCGTGCGTATAGCCCTCGCATAGATGGCCGCCCGAAGTGTTGTTGGGCCTGCGGCCGCCGAGGCCGATGATGCCGCTCGATACGTACTCGCCGCCTTCGCCCTTCTTGCAGAAGCCGTAATCCTCGAGCTGCAGCATCGTCGTGAAGGTGAAGGCGTCGTAGGAGCCGGTGACATCGACGTCCTCCGGACCGACGCCCGCATTCGGCCACAAGATCTCCTTCGCGTAATGGCCGGCGACGGTCGAGATCGGCCCGTGCTGGTAATGCATGTCGAGCCGCGGCTTCGAGCAGCGGCCGACGACGCCGCGAATCAGCACCAGCGGCTGCTTGCAATCCCGGGCGCGCTCGGCGGTGGTCACGATGACCGAGGTGCCGTTGTCGGTCTCCACGCAGCAATCCAAGAGGTGCAATGGCTTGCAGATGAAGCGGCTGTTGATCACGTCCTCGACGGTGAAGCGCCGTTTGTAATAGGCCTTCGGGTTGTTCGAGGCGTGGTTGCTGTGAAACATCTTCACATGCGCGACCTGCTCGGGCGTCGTGCCGTAATCGTACATGTGGCGCATGAAGGTCGGGGCGAAGTTCTGCCCGGCGCTCTGCCAGCCATAGGCGCGGTTGTGCAGCATGTCGCCGCCGACCGGCGCGGCCGAGCGCGCCCCGGTGCCGCCGATGCGCACTTGCGAGAAGCCGTTCATCGCGCGGAAGATCGCGACGGTCTTGCACAGCCCGGCTTCGATGACCCCGATCGCGATCCCGATCAAGGCCTCGGTCGAGGAGCCGCCGCCGATCACGTCCATGTAGAAATTCAGCCGGCAGCCGAGATCGCCGGCGATAAAGGTCGCCGAGGTCGAATCATTGCCGGAATAGGACAGCATGCCGTCGATATCGGACGGCTTCAGCCCGGCATCCTCTATCGCATTGCGCACCGCCCGGCTGCCGAGCGCCCGCGTCGTGACCCCGGAACCGCGGGTATAGGTGGTCTCGCCGATCCCGACGACCGCGTATTTGTCGCGCAGGTATTTCGGCGTCGTCGCATCGACCTCTTGTCGCGGTAAGGGCATCGTTACTTCCTCCCAACCAAATCAGCAGCATCAAGTATCGTCTTTGCCGAGCAGCGCTCGCAGTTTCGGAAGCAGTTCCGGGAGCTCTTCGGTCGCGCTCTGCCATACGATGTCGGAATTCACGTCAAAGTACACGTGAGTCAGCCGGTTCCGCATGCCCAATGATGTCAGTCCAAGGGACGTGCGGCGCACTCTCGCGTGTACTTGCCGACAGCCGACTCGCCGCCTCCCCCATTATTTCGAGAGCCTTAATGGTGGCCAGAAGTAGCATATTGTCATCATCAAGGTCCTTGCGCGCCCGCCCGACAATAAATCCGATCGCTGCTTCCGCGGCTTCGATCATGTGTCGAATCCGCGTCCGATCCTCAGGCAGCAAATTGTACCTCCGCTTCGCGCAGGACCTGATCCCTGAAGTATCGGCTGAGGTCTTGCGGTGTACGAAAATCAACGCGGCGTCCCGCAAGGAGCAACGACAATTCCCCCTCTATACGCGCCAGCTTGAGAAATCCCGGCACCGCTCCAGGCTCGAATTCCACCAGCAGATCCACATCGCTATCCGGGCCGGCGGTGCCGTTGAGCACCGAGCCGAACAAGGCCAACCGACGAATGCGATAATGCCGACAGAGTCTGTCCAAGGCATCCTTCTCGTATGACAGCTTGCTCACTCGTCCCAGCCTATCCCGTTCTCACCGCTGCGGGGTCGCATATTACCCTTTAGGGCAGTATTGCCGGGGGCGGGTCCGAGGACCGCGTATCAGTCTCGGAGGTGTTTCGGTGTCGTCGCCTCGACCTCTTGTCGCGGTATGACTCGCCTCCTCGATAGTCATGGCCGGACTTGATCCGGCCATCCACGGCTGGTTCGCGACAGTACCCGCGAATGCCCGGGTCAAGCCCGGGCATGACGGTTCGAAAACAACTTGAGTCACCACAGGCGGTAAAACTTCAGCGCGGTGTCGTGGAACATTTTGTTCTTCTCGTCATTAGAATAATTATCGGAAATGCGCTTGAACGCGTTCCACAGATTGGCGTAGCTGCACATCCCCTTGTCGACCGGGAAGTTGCTTTCGAACATCCCCCGGTCGGGGCCGAAAGCCTCGATGCAGGTCTCGATATAGGGCTTCCAGGCTTTCGCCAATTGCTCGGAGGAAGGCGCCGAGGGCTGCTGGCCCATCTCGAACCCCATCAGCGACGGCATGCCGAGCCCGCCGAGCTTGATGTAGACGTTCGGAAATTGCCCGAGCTTCGTGATCTGGGTGCGCCACTCCTCGAAGACCTCCTGGCGCTTGTCGGCATAGGGTCCGACCGCGAGCGCGCCGCCGATATGGTTCAGCACGATTCTCGTTTCGGGGAAGGCGGCAGCGAGGCTGACCAGGTCGCCGAGCTGCGAATGGAACATCCAGGCTTCGAACGACAGGTTCAGCGGAGCCAGCGCTGCGAAGCCCTCGCGCCAGGCGCGGTTCACGTAGAGACCCTCGCCGGAGCCGGAGGTGAAGACCCGCAGGCCCGGGTCAGTGTGCCAAGTCGCGCCGTTGCGGATGCCCCGAAAGCGACCGCCGGAGGCGATGATGTGCTGTTCGAGGATGCCTTTGGCGCGGCTGCCGACCCGGAAATCGACATTGCCGATGATGCCGGCGCAGGCGCGGGCCGGGCCGTATTTGCCGCTCTCGCTCATCGCCGCGACCCCGGTCACGAAGGTCGTCTCCCCGAGCGAGCGCAATTCCGGCGGGCCCTCGGCGCGGTACATCTCGCGGCATTCGAGAAACACGGTGGCGCGGATGTTGTGGCCGCTGGAGAGATCCTCGACCAGGTCGTGCAGCAGATAGCGATTGCCCGGCCGGTCCCACAGATGGTGGTGCGGGTCGATGATCGGGCGATCGGGTTCGAGCGCCGGCTCCTGGGTGGCGGCAAGCCACTCCTTGCGGATCGGCAGATGGCGCTGTGGCGCGTTGGCGGATTGCATCTGGTTTTCCTCCCGCGGCACGATTACCGCCACTCTGCCCCGGCGACGGCGCGCGTGCCAACGAGTTTGTCGGCGGCATCCGTTCGTGGAGGGCAGATGGGTGGTCGGGTCTGCGCAAATTTCGATCGGCGGGCGGTGGAACTGGTCACGGCGGCCGGCGGGGAACCCACCTCCTCGGTGATTAAACCCTCGACAACACCCGTTCGCGGAAATCGCGCATCTCGGCCAGGACGGGGGCCTTGTCGGGGCGCTCGAAATCGAAATCAACCGCGGTGACGCCGAGATCGCGCAAGGTGCGGATATCCCCGATCAGCTCGGCGTCGCTGCCCGAGAACAGGCGGCGCTCGCCATCGGAGGCATTGGGCGGCACCGCATCCCCGTACCGCTTGACGCGGTAGACGAGCTGCACGGCATCGGGGCTGCGGCCGGCATCGGCGGTCAGCTTGCGCAAGCGCGCAATCCCGGCCTGGTAGCGCGGCAGCGTGTCGAGCAGGTGCGCGTTGTTGCTGCCGATCGGGTACCAGGCATCGCCCAGGCGGGCGGCGCGGCGCAATGCCGGCGGGCTTTCGCCGCCGACCCAGACCGGCGGATGCGGCTGCTGCACCGGCTTCGGCTCCAGCACCAGGCCGTCAAGCTTGACGTAGCGCCCGGCGATGCGCGGCCGCGGCTCGGTCCACAGCGTGCGGAAAGCGTCGAGGAACTCGTCGGTTACGGCGCCGCGTTCGGCAAAGGGCGGCGTCGCGAGGGCGTCGAATTCGGCCTTGAGCCAGCCGGCGCCGATGCCGACGACCAGCCGGCCGCCGGACAGCACGTCGATCGTCGCCAGCATCTTGGCCGCGAGCACGGCGGGGCGGTGCGGCACCACCAGCACCGCTAGGACCAGGCGCAGCCGCGTGGTTTTTGCCGCGATATAGGCGGCGCTGGTCAGCTGCTCGTGGCGATATCCGGTGTCGGCCGAGTAGAAGGCGCCGCTTTCGGAATACGGATAGCCCGGCTCGGCCGCATCGGGCAGCACGACGTGATCGGTCAGGGTCAGATAGTCGTAGCCGAGCGCTTCGCCGGCTTGGGCGATTTCGACCATCGTCTCCGGCGCGGCCAGCGCGCCGCTGATCGGCAGGTTGAAGCCGAATTGCATGGTGCCCTCCCGATGATCCTGCGTCCCGTGCGCGCATCCTTGCCGCCGCCGTGGGGCCCGATCGCCGCAGCAGCGAAACCGCGTTGGCGCCGAGCCTCGGCGGGTTATAGCATCCGGGCAGAGCAAGGCTGCAACCGGTGGGCGACAGGGTCATGGCATTCGCTATCCCGTGATCGACCCGCTGCCGCAAATGGGGGAACCGCAGTGACCGACGTACCCGCTTCCCGGATCGGAGAGGTCCCCGCCGGGACGGCCCACCGCGCCGCGCCGCCGCTGGCGGCGGCCACCATCGCCGCCCGCATCGATCGGCTGCCGAGTACCCGCTATGTCTGGTATCTCGTGCTGCTGCTGTCGCTCGGCGGCTTCTTCGACGTGTTCGACAACGGCCTGATCGCCTATATCGCGCCCGGGTTGTTCGCGGCGAAGATCTTTACGGCCACCACCGCCGGGTTTTTCGACTTCAACGGTTTCGCGAGCCTGATCGCGGCGACGTTCATCGGCATGTTCGCTGGGACATTGCTGTTCAGTTCGCTGTCGGACCGTTTCGGCCGGCGCACGATCTTCACCTTTGCGCTGGTGTGGTACTCGCTCGCCACCTTCGTGATGGCGTTCCAGACGACGCCGCTCGCGATCGATTTTTGGCGGTTCCTGGCGGGGTGCGGCATCGGCATCGAGCTGATCACGGTCGACACCTACCTATCCGAACTGATGCCGAAGGAGCGCCGCGGGCAGGCCTTCGCCTTCAACCAGTCGTTCCAGTTCCTCGCCTACCCTTCGGTCTCGCTGCTGGCTTACGGGCTGGTGCCGGCCATGCCCTTCGGCATTGAGGGCTGGCGCTGGGTCACGATCATTGCCGCTGCCGGGGCCATCGTCGTGTGGTGGATCCGGCTCGGCCTGCCGGAATCGCCGCGCTGGCTGGCCAGCCACGGCCGCCTCGCCGATGCCGAGCGCATCACCGCGACGATGGAAGCCAAGGTCGAGGCCGAGAGCGGCCGGCCGTTGCCGGCTCCCGAGATCCTGCCCGACGAGGTCGAAGAGGCGCACGGCGCCTGGCGCGAGATGTGGCAGGGCGTCTACTGCAACCGGTCGATCATGCTAATCGTCTTTAACCTGCTGCAATCGATCGGCTATTACGGCTTTGCCAACTGGGTGCCGACGCTGCTGCTGGCGCAGGGCATCACGGTCACCAAATCGCTGCTCTACACCTTTGTCATTGCACTGGCGAACCCGGTCGGACCGCTGCTCGCCTCCTTCATCGCCGACCGCGTGCATCGCAAATGGCAGCTGGTCGGCGCCTGCGCGTCGCTCGCCGTGTTCGGCCTGATCTTCGCGTTCATGAAGAACGCCCCGGCCATCATTGTCATGGGCGTGTTGATCACCTTTTCGACGACCAACCTGTCCTATGCGTTCCACGCCTATCAGGCAGAATTGTACCCGACCCGGATTCGCGCCCGCGCGATCGGCTTCACCTATTCCTGGAGTCGCTTCAGCACGATCTTCGTCGGCTTCCTGATCGCGTTCTTCCTGCGCGACTACGGCACGATCGGCGTGTTCGGCTTTATCGCGACCGCGATGGTGCTGTGCTGCCTGGTGATCGCGATCATGGGGCCGCCGACCGCCCGGTTGCGGCTCGAACAGATCTCGCGCTGAGGTGCGGCGAAGGAACAATCCCTAAATCGCCAGCGGCAAGAGAGCAGTGCCGGGGCGGTCCTCGCCGGCGGGCGAGGACAACCGGAATGTGAATCGGTCGCCGTTCTAGCCGTTGGGGAACCAGATCAGGACCTTTCTTCCCTCTCTGTCGGTGAATTCTCCGACCGCGATCAGGATGAAATCGACCAATGCCCAGATCCCGAACCCGCCGAGGGTGAAAAGCTGCAGGAGGCCGGTTCCGATCTTCCCGACATAGAACCGGTGGACGCCGAAAACCCCCAGGAAGAAATTTAGCAGCAGCGCCGCGAGCCGGCTCTTGCCGCTGACCATCGCGGCGGCGGAGCCGCATATCGGACAGATCGGTGCAGCATTGGCAATGACCTGTCCGCAGCCGGGACAGTAGTGCTCGTTCGCGGCGGGAACCCGCGGCGGGGCGGCGCCCGCCCGGTTGACCACATCAGCCATGTTCGTCTCCACTCACGACCCGGGTTTCTCGGCAGGCGCACGCAGCGTCGGCGCGACGTGGTGCTTTTTGCATAACCCTATCGCAGGAGGCTCGCAAATCCGAGCCAGGAGAAAGGCGCGCGCCCGCCGAGCGTTTTTCCCTTGCCGGTTTAAGACCAGCCGATAAGGTCGAATGCGATGCCTGCGATTCAGACCGTTCTCGACCCGCGCTCCGAATCATTTGGGGCCAACGCTGCCGCGATGCGCGAACTGGTCGGGGATCTGCGTGAGAAGCTGGCGCAGGTCCAGGAAGGGGGAGGGGCGGCGGCGCGCCAACGGCATCTCGGACGGGGCAAGTTGCTGGCGCGAGAGCGCATCCGCCTGCTGCTCGATCCCGGCTCGCCCTTTCTGGAATTGTCGCCGCTGGCGGCCTGGGGGATGTATGACGGCGAGGTGCCGAGCGCCGGGATCGTCACCGGCATCGGGCGTATCGCCGGGGGCGAATGCGTGGTGATCGCCAACGACGCGACGGTAAAGGGCGGCACCTATTTTCCGCTGACCGTCAAGAAGCACCTGCGCGCGCAGGAGGTGGCGCGCGACAATCGCCTGCCATGCCTCTATCTGGTCGATTCCGGCGGCGCCTTTCTGCCGGCGCAGGACGAGGTGTTCCCGGACCGCGACCATTTCGGCCGCATCTTCTACAACCAGGCGCAGCTTTCTGCCGCGGGCATCCCGCAAATCGCGGCGGTGATGGGCTCGTGCACCGCCGGCGGCGCCTATGTTCCGGCGATGTCCGACGAAAGTATTATCGTCAAGGGCGAGGGCACGATCTTTCTCGGCGGCCCGCCTCTGGTGAAGGCCGCCACCGGCGAGGTCGTCAGCGCCGAGGAATTGGGCGGCGCCGATGTTCATGCCCGTATCTCCGGCGTTGCCGACCATTATGCGCTCGACGACCGTCACGCCCTCGGCATCGCCCGGCGCATCGTGGCCAACCTCAATCGCGTCAAGCCGATCGCGCTGGATCTGCAAGCCCCGCGCGAGCCGCTCTACCCGGCGGAGGAGATCTACGGCGTCGTGCCGGGAGACACCCGCCGGCCCTATGAGGTGCGCGAGGTCATCGCGCGGTTGGTCGACGGCAGCGAGCTCGACGAATTCAAGCAGCTCTACGGGCAAACATTGGTCTGCGGCTTCGCGCGGATCTGGGGGTATCCGGTCGGCATCCTCGCCAACAACGGCATCCTGTTCTCGGAAAGCGCGCTGAAGGGCGCGCATTTCATCGAATTATGCGGGCAGCGCGGCATCCCGCTGGTGTTTTTGCAGAACATCGCCGGCTTCATGGTCGGCCGCAAATACGAGGCCGGCGGCATCGCCAAGGACGGCGCCAAGATGGTGACCGCGGTCGCGACCGCGGCGGTGCCGAAATTCACGCTGGTAATCGGCGGCAGCTTCGGCGCCGGCAATTACGGCATGTGCGGCCGCGCCTACGGTCCGCGCTTTCTGTGGATGTGGCCGAACGCGCGCATCTCGGTGATGGGCGGCGAGCAGGCCGCCTCGGTGCTGGCGCAGGTCCGGCGCGACGGCATGGCGGCACGCGCCCAGGAGTGGAGCGCCGCCGCGGAGGAGGAATTCAAGGCCCCGATCCGGGCGCAATACGAGAGCCAGGGCCACCCCTACTACGCCAGCGCGCGGCTATGGGATGACGGGGTCATCGACCCGGCCGACACCCGCCGCGTGCTGGCTCTGGGCATTTCCGCCAGTCTCAACGCGCCGATCGATTCGTGGCAAAAGCGTGGCCCGCGCTTCGGCGTGTTCCGGATGTGAGCGCCGGGACCGCCGCCGTATCGGGCAGGACATCGGCGCCTTCATCAACCGGGACGGTATTCGGGCGCAATGAGGCCAACCGGTCGAAGGTCGGAACCGCAGGGACAGAAATCGCCAGAGATAGTGCCGCAAACGCGAAAGCTGGGTAACAACTGCAGGCGGGAAATCCCCGATGATGTCACGTTCGCGCCGCCGCATCTTCTTGTTGGTCATCGGGGCTCCGTTGGCCTTGATTGCCATCGGTGCGGGGACAGCTCTTGCGGTGCCGAGTACGCGCGACATGATCTCGGGCTTGTTGCATTTGCCCGAGCGGATGCCCTCTCTTCCGGCGAACAGCCAAATACATTATCAGCCGGGCGCTGAAGACTTTGCCCGAGATGTCGCGGCGCTGCTCCCGGAGGCTATTGCGCGGGTCGAGGCCGTCCACGGCCGACCCTTCGCGCATCCTGTGACAGTGGGAGTCTATGCGACGCTGGAAGCATTTTCGGCGGCGGACGGCTTAGGGTCTGCGATCCCCGTGGGCGTCATGTTTGTCGGCCGAGTGTACTTGTCGCCTAAGCTGTTCCGGCCGCAACACCAGCGTCTCCGCGCGATCCTGACGCA
>Ga0213875_10002699_pt1 | contig 10477 bp, 6 predicted proteins | sample BarmaccomBMRX_R8_FD_160105 | JGI IMG/M metagenome (GOLD analysis project Ga0213875, IMG submission 160105) | Root-associated microbial communities from Barbacenia macrantha in rupestrian grasslands, the National Park of Serra do Cipo, Brazil - RX_R8 | ecosystem: Host-associated > Plants > Roots... | reverse complement strand
CTCACGTGACTTCCAGGTGACGAAGTGCGCGTACATTTCATATCTTCGCGATTTGATCTCTCCTAAAATCGTCGTCGATATTTACTGGTTGACAGTCGCGCAGACCGCATCTTACATTTGCCCGCTATTAAACGTCGTATTCCTCACCCGTGCTTTGGGTCCGAGTGCCTGGGGCACTCTCGCCACCTTCCAGGCTTTGTCGAGTTGGTTCAATCTCGTCCTCGAATACGGCTTCGGTTTATCAGGCGTGCGTGAGGTCGCGCAAAATCGTCATCGCCCCCGTACGCTCGAAAAAATCTTGGCGTCGGTCCTCTGGGCTAAGCTCGCGCTCACCTCGACTTTAACTGTTCTCATCGCCTGCTGCTTTGGTTCTGTTCCGCTTCTTCGTCAGCATCCCTCATTGACGCTCTGCGCTGTCGCAGTCGCCGTGGGCCCGTCTCTTACTCCCACTTGGTTCTACCAGGGACTGGAGCGCATCCGTGCAGCCGCTATCATCGACGTCGCCGGCCGGATCATCGGAACCATCCTCACCGTCATTATCGTCCGCAACTCCTCGCAGATCTGGATAGCGCTGCTGATTCCCGGGGTCGCCAGTTTTGCAGCGGCAGTCGCCAATCACGCCAGATTGTATCGTCATTACGCGTTCGTTCTGCCGTCGCCCCGCCTCGTCTGGCATGCTCTCAAGTTTGGTTGGTCCATGTTTATTTATCGAAGCTCGGTCAGTCTCTACACCATAGGGAACGCCTTCATCCTCGCTCTGTTTGTTGCACCTGAATACGTCGGCTATTACGCCGCCGCCGAGCGGATCGCAAGGTACTCCACAGCCCTCCTTGCGCCGTTATCCCAAGCACTATTTCCTCGCCTTAGCTTTCTCGTTGCGACAAATCTGGCCGCGGCCGCGCACCTCGCTGGGAAATCCTTTCGCTGCATGGTGGCCCTGGGTCTCATCCTGGGTTCTCTTACCTTTCTCACCGCGCCCGCTATAACCCACGTATTTCTCGGTCACAAATTCGCCGCAGCAGTTCCCGCACTTCGCATCCTGTCCTTACTGCCGCTCGTAATTGCAGTCAGTAACTTCCTTGGCTTCCATTGGCTCTTGCCTCTGCGCAAAGATTCAGTCGTCAATGCAACCATCCTGTTCGCCGGTATCATCAACCTCGCCCTCGCCGTAATCCTTGCGCCCCATTTCCGCCACTGCGGCATGGCCTGGGCTGTCGTCACCGCCGAGATCATCGTCACTGTAATTCTTCTCGTTTACTTGAAACGCAATCGTCTCTTTCCAACTTCCATCCGTGAGGTCGCCTTGACTGCATGAAAGTAGATTGGATGGTTGTCGGAGCCGGCTTTACCGGCGCGGTCTTGGCTGAGCGTCTCGCCTCGCAGCTAGACCAAAAAGTGCTGATCGTCGATTCGCGCCCCCACATCGGTGGAAACGCCTATGACTGCCGGGATGAGCATGGAATGCTCATTCACAAGTATGGTCCGCACATCTTCCACACCAATTCGCTAGCCGTTTGGAATTATCTGTCCCAATTCACCGAGTGGCGATTTTACTATCATCGAACCCTCGCTGCCGTGGAAGGAAAGAAGGTGCCGCTCCCATTTAATCTAAATTCCCTGCACGCTCTCTTCCCAGTCAGTTATGCAGAACGTCTCGAGCATTTGTTAGTTCAGCATTTCGGCCTCGGCCGCCGCATCCCGCTCGTGAAGTTGCGCCAATCGCCATCCGAGGATATCCAGGCGCTCTCCGGCTATATCTACGAGCACATATTCCTTCACTACACTCGCAAACAGTGGGATCTCGAGCCGGAAGATCTCGAACCCTCCGTCTTAGCTCGCGTTCCCATTAGCGTCAGCCGCGACGATCGGTATTTCCCGGATATCTATCAGGCGATGCCATCCCAGGGATATACCCAACTCCTCAGAAGAATGTTAGCTCATCGCAACATTCATATCCTTCTAAACACAGAGCTTCGCGACATGGCTGAGGGCGGAGTCCAGTATGGCCGAATGATTTACACCGGACCAATCGATTCTTTCTTCAGTTACTGCTACGGCCCGCTGCCCTACCGCTCGGCCCGTTTCGATTTCCAGCACTTACAGCAGACTTACTACCAAGGCGCCGCAATCGTAAACTACCCTAACGGGGTTCCGTTTACCCGAATCAGCGAGTTCAAATACTTGACGGGCCAGAAAGCGCCCGGAACCACCGTCGCATTTGAATATCCCGAGCCGTACCATCCCGGTGAGAACCTCCCACTGTATCCTATTCCACACCCTGCCAATCACGAGCTGTACAGCCGGTATCTCGAACTTGCGAAAGCGCTGGACGGCCGCTTCCTCTTCGCCGGCCGCTTGGCCGATTACAAGTACTACAACATGGATCAAGCCGTCGCTCGGGCGCTCAAAGTCTTCCACGGTATCGCCCAAAGCCAACGCCCTTCGAAAACGAGAATTAAGTAACGCCTGTCTTTATGGTTCGTCAGAAGAATTCGTGGGTCGATTCCGGCTCGGGCAACTTGCCAAGTGAGTGATACAGCGCAAGTTCGAGGCAGCGGAAGGTGCGGAAACCGTAGGATTTTCTCATGGTGACTTTAGCCTTGTTGTTCAGACCCTCTACAACTCCGCTGGAAAGCAGCTTCTGAGCGCGGAAGTAGTTGAGGATCAGTTCGCGGTGCTGGCGGAGTGACCGGGCGATGTTCTTCATGGGCTCGATGCGCGAGCGCATCACTTGCCGACACCAGTCATCGAGGAACTTTCCGGCCCATGCGGGCGAGCTGTAATCCCAGAGCTGCTGAAAGGCTTCCTTAAGAAGGTAAGCACGTACGGTCCTCAGGTTGTAACGGAGCAGATCGCGCAACCGGAAGCGCTGTTCCGTCTTCAGATTCTCTTCGCGTTTGAGAAGCAGCCAGCGCGACTCCTTCAGCACGGGCACGCCGCCCTCGCTCGCTATGCGGCGCGATTCTCCGGCTCGGATTTCGTCCAGCGCCTTGTTCATTTTCGCCACGATGTGAAAACGATCGAGGATGTGAAGCGCCTCGGAGCATCTCTCGCGAATGACTTTTCGGTAGGGTTCCCACATATCGGAGCAGCGAACACAATCTTCGAAGCCAGTTCGTCGCTGATGACGGTGAAAAATCCCCGAAAGGATTCGATGGTTCTTTCGCGGCCCACCCAAAGCAGGCGCGTGACGTCGAGATCGATCTGATAAACCAGAGTCAAGTACTTGTGGCCTTTGGCATATTGGATCTCATCGACGCCGATCGCATCGATTTGGCCTAGCACCCGGTGCTCCAGCCCGAAGGTGACGACGTGTTCCACCGCGTCGAAGACCTTGTCCCAGGAGGTGCGAAAGGCCTCCGCCGTCTCTTTCCATGACAGTCGCCGCGCCCAACGGGCTAAGAAGAGCATGTAGGCTTTGGTCAGTGTGCGTTTGCCGTCGCTCCAGGGAACTTCTTCGACAGCCACAATGCCGCAACGGCGACAGTTGACGCGCCGCATGGTGTACAGAAGGAAGACGAGAAACCCCCACAGGGGAATGAACTCAAAGCGCCGTTCGGCGAGTTGGTCGTAACCGGGCGCCGGCAAATGGCAGCGCGAGCATACTGCGGTCGAACCCTTGCGCGGTCGTACGGCCACTTCGATGCTCTTCTTGTCGGCACTGAAGGAGGCATGCTGGTAGACAAAACCCCGGAAACGATGGCAGCGGTTTAAAATCGTGATCAGTTCCATGGCGCGGAAACGGGTGGCGGCGAAACCTCTACCATAAACCGCCGCCAGACCCGTGAGCCGCGGGATCGATAAACGCTGCGCGACTACTCGCGGGTAATGGCCAGGTTCGGTCGTCAAGGACCTCTATCCTGAGCGTCCTTCAAGAGACATTTCCGGAACCTGTCCGCTGTGCGAGAATTGGGGCAACGTCTACATCAAATAAGCTACTCCTCTCGGAGCGCTTTCCTCGCTCTTCGCAATACCACCCGGAATGGATCGCGTCCAGCATCAGCGGCGCAGCCAATTCGCTCTGGATGACCGAGTGGCTCACCACAGCGCTGGACTTGCGGCCCGGCATGCGGGTGCTGGACCTTGGCTGCGGACGGGCAGCATCGTCGATCTTCCTGCGCCGCGAATTCGGCGTGTACGTTTGGGCAACCGACCTGTGGTTCAGCGTCTCGGAGAACATCGAGCGAATCCGGGATGCCGGCGTCGAGGATGGTGTGTTCCCGATCCACGCCGATGCCAGGTCGCTGCCCTTCGCCGCGGAGTTTTTCGATGCCATCGTATGTATCGATTCCTTCTACTACTACGGGACCGACGACCTGTACCTGAACTACCTCGCTCGGTTTGTGAAGCCTGGAGGGGCTGTTGGAATTGCGGGAGCTGGGCTGGTGCGGGAGATCGAAGGTCCACTTCCCGAGCATCTTCGCGAATGGTGGACCCAGGACCTCTGGTGTCTGCATTCCGCGGCCTGGTGGCGCCAACACTGGGAACGAACAGACATCCTAGACATTGAACTCTGCGACACCATGGCCGAGGGCTGGCGACTGTGGTTGGACTGGCACAAGGTGATTGCACCGGACAATGCATCGGAAATCAAGGCGCTGGAAGCCGATCGGGGCAGCTACCTCGGATACGTTCGCCTCGTGGGTCGCCGCAATGGCCGAACAAAGCTGGCCGATCACGTTGTGTCGCTGCCCGCGAAGTACACGAAAAGACCTTTGCTACGACGCGAGGAGTAGGGATTGCCTCAGGGATATGGCGTTCAACTAGCCGCACCTTCCAGGAAAGATCCTGACCGACGTAGCGTTTACCGGAGAGGGCAACTAGTCCGAAACGCAACTGGCTACGAACAGGAAAGCTGAAGCCGCGCTATCCCACATCGGGTTCGCGGGCCGCGCGAGCCGAGCGTCCGGTGCCCATCGGAGCGTATCGATGCCCCACAGATTTCTCCGACGAGGCGTCTTTATAAGGGATTCCGCGTTCGGGGCATTCACAGACACCTTCGCTTTTCTCTCCTCAACCGTTTCAGCACCTTAGGCCGGAATTTTGCCGCAGGCCCACCTACGTGGTCTTTTCCCTGTGCTATTTTCCAACCGGGGCAAGGACGGTCATGCGCCATTTCCTGCCCATTTTCTTTTTGGAGGCAAGTCATGACGTCCCGTCAGGCTCGAAGAGAACGCCGCGAGGCCGATCGCAAAGCAAAGAAAGCGGCCCGCAAAGCCGCCCTAAATCATCCCGCTCTGCCCGTTTCTGTGGAGGACGAGTTTTCGCCCGAGCTTCTTGCGCACGCCCGCGCGGCTCGGGAACGCATCGCCCGTGGCGCCGGCTTCAGCCCACACCCTTGCCCCCAACCCCGGGCGCAGAACGCAGCTCCGCCCGCCGAAGCACTTCGCACCCGCTCGGAAATCAACCGAGCCAACGCCGCTCACTCTACTGGCCCGCGCAGCCCGGAGGGCAAAGTAACTTCGTCCCGTAATTCGCTGAAACACGGTTTGGCCTCAGGCGAAATCATCATCTCCGGCGAAGATCCCGCCGCTTTCGACGCTCTCCTTCACGACCTATTAGAAGAGCATCACCCCGCCAACACAACCGAAGAAATGCTGATTCACGAGATGGCCCAGTCCTACTGGCTCACTCAACGCGCCCTTCGCCTCCAAAACGAGTGCTTTACGGCCGACGGCATTCACGAAAAACGCCTGGCTCTCTTTCTGCGGTATCAAACCACCCACCAACGCGCCTTCCACAAAGCGCTCAACACGCTCATCGGCCTTCAGAAAAGCCGATTGCGTCAAAGCCGTGGCTTCGTTTCGCAGCATCGAACCGCACTAGACCCGCAACGTGGCTTCGTTTCGCAAACTGCCGCTCAACCCAACAAATCATCGGCCTGTTCCGGCCCCGAATGTCCCGAAACGGACCAACTAGCCACGCGAGCCGCCTGAAAATCCCTCTCCTCGACGCGCTTTTGATCATCTTCCATGGGTTTTTTGGGATCTCCAGGTCCTCGGTGTCTGCGCCAGGCCATCTATTACGACGCTTTTACAATCGCCCAACATCTCCTCCCCATTTCAGACCTTATGATCATGTTGTCCGCCGCAATTGAGCGCTGAAATGACAAACGAGTACATACAAGAACAATCAACACCAGCTCCTCTTGACCGCCGGGCGTTCTTAGAACGCACTATCTACACCCTGATGTCTCTCATAGCCGGCGCCGTAAGTATCACCTCGGCTCTGTATCTCCTCCGGCCTCCCAAAAATCAATCACGAAGCGATTGGGCCGATGCCGGCGATCTGCGCGATTTCAAGCCTGGCGTACCCAAACAGATTACTTTTGAGCGAAATCACACCGACGGCTGGCGCGCTTTCGCAGGCAAAGACAGCGTTTGGGTGGTCAAGAACCCGGATGATAGTGTCACGGCCTTCGTCCCGTCCTGCACTCATCTCGGTTGTGCCTATGCATGGCAAGCCCGGCGCGGCGCTTTTGTTTGTCCGTGCCATGGCTCCGTATTTTCCCAAACTGGGCAGGTCATTACTGGTCCAGCCCCGCGGCCGCTCGACCGCTATCAAATAGAACAAACCGGCTCCAGATTGCGAATCGGACCAATACTAAAGAGTTCGTAGTTAGTAAATGTGAATACGTTAGTGCAACAAACCATCGGCTGGGTCGATAACCGTACTGGCTTGCGGACGGCGATCCGAAAGTTTTTCCTGGAAGATGTTCCTGCTTCCACAGGCTGGCCACAAGTCTTCGGAAGCGTCGCACTGTTCCTATTACTAAATCAGGCACTCACCGGCATTCTTCTCGCGTTCAACTACAGCCCCGGCCCGGGGGATGCCTACAGCAGCCTCACATATATCATTCACCAGGTGGCCGCCGGTCACCTGATGCGCGGTCTGCATCATTGGGGCTCGACTTTGATGATCATCGTAGTCGCCTGCCATATGCTTCAGGTCTTTGTCTATGGCGCCTACAAAAAACCGCGCGAAGTCACCTGGGCTCTCGGCGTTGTGTTGCTTTTGATCACTTTAGGTTTCGGACTTACAGGCTATTTGCTGCCATGGGACAACAAAGCGTATTGGGGCACTGTTGTAACGACTCAGATAACGCAACAAGTTCCATTTGCAGGTGCTTACATAAGCACTCTCATTGGCGCGGCGAACGGTGTAGGAGCGCTCACCTTTGCGCGCTTTTATGCCTTGCACACCTTAGTCCTGCCGGCACTCATGATCTTCACCGTCGCTGCGCATCTTACTCTTGTTCGGCGCCACGGAGTTGCTCCAGCCGCCCCTGACGACCAACACAAGCGGCCATTCTATCCGCATCAACTCTTTCATGATGTCGTCGCCATATTTATCGCCTTCTTAGCTCTCTTCCTCGCTGCGGCCCTTATCGACGTACCGCTGGAACGCATGGCTGACCCAACCGACACAACCTATGTCCCTCGGCCCGAATGGTATTTTCTGTTTCTCTTCCAATCACTCAAATTCTTCCACGGGCCATTTGAGGTCGTCGGCAGTGTCGGCCTTCCGACCGTCGCAATACTCGCCATGCTTGCCATTCCGTTCATAGATCGAGGCCGCATGCGTAAGCTCACGGAGCGCACCGCCGCAATCGCTGTTGCCATTCTCACCATTGCCGGCTGGAGCAGTTTGACCCTCGCTGCCGTCGCGAGCACACCCGCCTCACTAACTTCGCCACCCCCGACTGCTCTCGATAGTAAGCTGGTCGCCAAAGGCGCCGTCCTGTACGTCAAAGCTGGATGCGACAGCTGTCACCAGGTCAATGGAGTCGGCGGCCATATAGGCCCGGCACTCAACCGCGTCGCGAAACGCCGTTCCAAGGAATGGATTGAAAGGCACTTTGTAGCTCCGGGTGCCCTCTCGCCGGGTTCCATCATGCCACCTTACAGATTCCCCAAGGAGGATCAGGATGCGCTTGTCACCTATCTGTTTTCACTGCCGGATTGATCGCCCGTGCTTCAGCCTGCGCCTGCTGCTTCCACTTGCATTACTCGGAATCGTATCTTGCTCATTCGCGCAAACCTCCGTTGACGGCGCACAGAATCAATCCCTTTTCAACCAGTTCGCGCCCAATCGCGCCCAACAGGCTCAGATCGACGGCGCATCGCCCGGCGACCCGTCACAGCTCTGTCTCGACGAATTTGGGTATCCTGCAGCTTGCTCTTCCGTCACCACTCGATATGGCAGCGGTTTGGATGGATATTTAAATCCGTCCATGTCAACGGCGCCCGGTAGTGTTTCCGGTTACTCTCCTTCGACAAACGCTCCCTCCAACGAGCCACTTCGCAACACCATTCCTTATCCCAACGCTGCCCAATACCGCGTCAAAGAACCTCTCAACGAATTCCAGCGCTATGTCGCCGCTTCCATCGGACAATTTCTTCCTATCTTCGGAGCTTCTCTCTTCGAACAAGTCCCGGCCACCTTTGCACCCGTCGACCGCATGCCGGTTAGCCCCGATTACGTGATCGGGCCGGGCGACGAGCTGCAGATTACAACCTGGGGACAAGTCAACTTCTCGCGCCATGTGGTTGTCGACCGGACCGGTCAGGTGTATTTGCCCGATGTAGGGCAATTCGCAGTCGCCGGTTTGAAATACGTCGATGCGATACCTGCCTTCAGGACAAACATCGCTCGCCTTTATAAGAACTTCGATTTGAGCGTGACCATGGGCCGGCTTCGCTCGATCCAAATCTTCGTGGTCGGTGAGGCCCGCCGTCCCGGCAGTTACACCGTCAGCTCGTTGAGCACTCTGGTGAACGCTGTGTTCGCCTCTGGTGGCCCTTCGTCGCGCGGTTCCATGCGAATCATCGAGCTCAAACGCGGCGACCAGACCGTTCGCCGCTTCGATCTTTACGATCTACTGTTGCACGGAGACAAATCCAACGATGCCTGGCTTACTCCCGGCGACGTGATCCTGATTCCCTCTGCAGGCCCTCGCGCCGCCATCGCCGGCAGCGTCGAGCATCCAGGCATCTACGAATTGAAAACCGGCACCACGCTCGGGGATGCGATTCAGCTCGCAGGCGGTGTGTCTCCTCTCGCCGCAGGTCAGGAGGCAATTCTCGAGCGTGTGGCCGATGGCGCTGCGCTCGAAGTAAATCGAATTGCCCTTACTCCGGGAGGCCTGACGACGCAGCTTCATAACGGCGACATCGTCCGCCTTCTTCCGGTTGTTCCTCGCTTTGAAAATGCGGTTACTCTGCGGGGAAACGTCGCTGATCCAGGACGATTTCCCTGGCATTCCGGAATGCGAGTTAGTGATCTCATCCCCAGCCAGGCGATGTTACTGACTCGGGATTACTGGGCAGAGCGGAATCGCCTCTCTATGACCGAGCCTTCGAAGGCCGATGCATCGAAAAACAGTGGAGCCTTACAGGCTGAGGATACAAACGTTGCAGATGCGGATGGCCAATCTACCTCGCCTTTAAGGTCCGGAGTCAATCCACTTAGCCAGCCTGCAGACCGGGCGCTCACGGGAGCTCGCGTGCTGTATCGCGAACAGGCACGTAACACACAAGGCGATTCGTCTTTAGGCGCCGCGACCGGCGATGACGGTCCACCGCTGCGAAGCTTCCTGCCTCAGAACATCGTCCAGCCGTCCGGGCCGGAAGTGAACTGGGACTATGCCGTCGTTGAGCGCCTCGATAAGCTAACTCTCGCCACACGCCTGATTCCCTTCAATCTGGGTGACGTGGTTCTTAAGCACGACGCCTCCGCGGATCTGGCGCTCGAGCCTGGAGACGTGGTCACCGTCTTCTCCAAAGCCGACTTCTCCATTCCGCACACGCAACAACCCAAACAAGTCCGCCTCGAAGGCGAAATCCGCATGTCCGGCGTCTATACCGCACAATCAGGCGAGACACTGCGGAGCCTGGTCGCCAGGGCAGGCGGCCTCACGCCCAATGCTTATCTCTACGGCGCTCAATTCACGCGCGAATCGACTCGCCGTGAGCAACAGAAAAGATACGAAGATTTCCTGAATCAATTGGAAAAGGACGTTAATCAGGGTGCCGCCAACCTCTCCGGACGCGTGATCTCGCCCGAACAAGCTGCAACCGCGCAAGCATCCGTCGCCAGTCAGCGCGAGCTTATCGACCGCCTGCGCCAGGTTCCTATCAATGGCCGCATCGTTCTCGATTTGGACCCCACCAGCAAAGGCGTGAACGCATTGCCTGATGTGCCTCTCGAAAATGGCGATCGGCTCTATGTCCCCAGCCGGCCCTTGACCGTCAGCGTCGTCGGGTCGGTTTATGAACAAGCCGCCTTCCTCTACGACGAAGACCTCAAGGTCGGCGACTATCTGAAAAAAGCCGGCGGCCCGTCTCGCTCCGCCGATCGTAGTCACATGTTCGTGATCCGCGCCGATGGCGCCGTCGTTGCTCGAAGCGCCGGCGTCAAGCCCTTCGGCCGCAGCTTTGAATCACTGCCGGTCCATCCCGGAGACACCCTGGTCGTC
>Ga0213875_10002698_pt1 | contig 10477 bp, 10 predicted proteins | sample BarmaccomBMRX_R8_FD_160105 | JGI IMG/M metagenome (GOLD analysis project Ga0213875, IMG submission 160105) | Root-associated microbial communities from Barbacenia macrantha in rupestrian grasslands, the National Park of Serra do Cipo, Brazil - RX_R8 | ecosystem: Host-associated > Plants > Roots... | reverse complement strand
TCTCGCCCTTGCCGCCGCGGCGGCGCGCTCCCGGCGTCATGCCGAGCCCGTCCGGTGCCGCCTCATAGGCGCGCGAACTGGCGCCAAACCCGGCGGCATAAACCGCCGCTGCCACCTTCTCGCCGGAAGCGAGGTGGTCGGCGAAGCGGCATAGACGATGAGTCTTGCCCCACTCGCCCGGCGTTGCGCCGGTGATCTGCTTGAACACGCGGTGGAAATGATAGGGGCTGATCCCCGCCGCTCTGGCCAGTTCGGCCAGGGTTGGCAAGGTGTCGCTGCTTCTGATCAGGTCGCAGGCGCGGCCGATCGCGGCCAGGTGGCGCTCCGCCGGCGAGGCATCGTTCGGGCGGCAGCGCTTGCACGGACGGAACCCCGCGGCCTCGGCGGCCGCAATCGTCTCATAGAAGGCAACGTTTTCCCGCCGTGGCTGGCGCGAGGCGCAGCCGGGCCGGCAGTACACGCCAGTGGTGCGCACCGAGTAGACGAAAGTGCCGGCCAGACTCGCGTCGTGATCCACGACCGCCGTCCAGCATTGTTCCGTGTCCAACATGATGATCTCTCCGCTTCCAGACATGGTGACAATCTGGCGCGGCGGCGAGCAAGGCTCTACCCGAGCCTTGCTGTTTAATTCCGCACCGGAGATCGGGCCGCAGCGGAGACCGGGCCGCAGCGGAGACCGGAATGCGGCGGCCTAGCGGGCGGGTGTGTGCTGGCGCAGGAACTCCCGGGCCTTGGCCTTTGCGGCGGTCAAGGCGTCGCCGCTTTTCCAATCCAGCACGTATTCGCAATTCGGCAACAGCCTGGCCAACTCATCGGAGATCGGCCGCGGATGCGCATCGTCATTGCCCGCGAGCAGCAGGCATGGCGTCTTTACGGTTTTGACGAAGTCGCGGTCGTTGCAATACGTGAAACCGGGCCCGTAGAGGTTCTGGTTGAACTGCGCCAACACCTCCGGCGTCGCCTCCGGATGGTCTTTCAGCGAGGCGGCCCAGTCCCTGAAGCGGGCGCTCGGTTCCGCCGGCATCGGACCGACCCGGCCGATCGGTTGCGCCAGTATTGCGCTGGCGACCCGCTCCGGCTGCTTCTGCACCAGGTTAAGGATAAATGAGCCGCCGATGCACTGGCCATACAGGTGGCAGCGGTCGATCCGCAGATGGTCGAGCACCGCGATATGGTCCGAGGTGTACTCGTCCCAGCCGTCCTTGCCGCTGATCGGGGCGCGCGAGCGGCCGCCGGCATTGCGCTGATCCATGACGATGACGCGGTATTCGCCGGACCATTCCTCAACCGGGTCGATCGGCGCCGAAGCGCTGCGCCAGACATCGATGACCGAGGCGAGACCGGCCGGCGCGAAGGTCAGGATCGGGAAACCCTTGCCGTGCTCTTCGTAATAAATGGTGGCCCCGTGATGTTCGATACTCGGCATCGCGCGTCTCCTTGCCAATGAATAGCGATAGTCTAACCGATCGAGCGGGCATGATGACAGGCGCGGTATTCGGGTCCCGTTGCCTGCCTGGAAGCGATTCCTATAGTCGCCGCATCATTACCGTCAGGACACCGCCGGCATGGGCCTTCATGTGCTCGAAATCCATCATCATGCCATCCGCATCGATCCGGAGCCGCAACAGCTCAACGCGGTACAGAGTTTCTCCAAGGACGTGCTCGGGCTCGACACCGATCCCGGTCGCCGACAATCCTCGGTGTGCCCGGCTTCTGGATCAATGTCGGCCAATGTCGCATTGCCACCGAACCTAGCCTTGAGCGCGGGTGACCAATAGAGGAATAATTAACCATTAACCGCGAAGTTTACGGTGTAGCAGTCAGCAGGAGGTGGTCATGGCAAATGATGTCCTGACAAACCCTCCAGTGAAGCCGATGGTCGAGGCCGGCGCCCACCGTTTATGGCTCGATCTCCCGCGTCAGCCGTGCGACTTGAACGGTCCCGTCGAGCGTGCCTACCGACCGTTCGACCGCCGCCAGATCGAACGGCCGATTTTCGAGCTGTTCGGTGACACGGTGGCCCGGCAGCCGGATCACGTCGCGATCGATGATGGCGGCGGCCAGCTGACCTACCGCCAGGTTTACGACGGCGCGAGCCGCCTCGCGCGGATTCTTGTGCGGCTGGGCGGCGAGCGCCGGCCGGTTGGCGTATTGCTCCCAAACGACGCCAGCTACCCGGTGGCGGTGCTGGCCTGTCTGGCGGCGGGCCTCCCTTGTGTCGTGCTCGACAGCTACTACCCGGCCAGCCGCAACGCCGCGATCATCGCTGATGCCGGCCTCAGCGCGCTGATCGTGACATCAGAGGAAATCTTGCCGGTTCCGACGGGGGTTGCGCGCGTCTCGGTAAGCGAGGCCGACGACATCACCCGCGCGGCGGCTCCTCCCGATGGCGTGGCTTGGGGGCCCACCGACCCCGCCTTTATCGTTTACACCTCGGGAAGCACTGGCCAGCCCAAGGGTATCGCTCTGGCCCAGCGCACCTTCGTGCACCGCAGCGCGCAGCTTATCGATGCGTTGCATCTCAATTCGCAGGACCGGATGATGCCGCTGGGGTCGCCCTGTACGGTGGCCGGGCTGTTGCAGATGTTCGAGGCGCTGCTCGCCGGCGCCACGCTGATCAAGACCGATCTGCAGCGTGTCAGCCTCGGTCAGGTGCTCGATAGCATCGCCCGCAAGCGCGCCACCACTCTCCTGGCGACTCCTGCCCTGTTGCGGGGTCTGTGCCGGCTCGACGGCGCGATGCGCAAGCTGGCGAGCCTGCGTTGCGTGCACGCCGCAGGCGACGTTCTGCTCAACGTCGATATCGAAGGCTTCCGGCCTTTCGTCTCGGATGAATGCCGCTTTCTCGTGACCTATGGCGCAACCGAGGCGCCGGCGATGTGCCACTGGTTTGTCACCGCCGACGCGGCCGATGAGGGCGCGCGCGTTCCGGTCGGGTATCCACTGCCGGATTATCGCTACGCGTTGCTCGATGATAGCGGCGCGCCCGCCGCCGCCGGCGAACCCGGCGAACTGGTGATCAGCAGCCGCTATACGGCCGTCGGAGAATGGCATAGCGGGCGGCTGGTGCCCGGCCGGTTCACGATAGACCCGAACGACCCCGAATGGCGCATTCTGCATACGGGCGATCTGGTGCGCTGCCGGGCCGACGGGCTGATGACCGTGCTCGGCCGCAAGGATCGGCTGGTCAAAATCCGCGGCATGCGAGTCGAGCCCTACGAGGTGGAATGCGCCCTGCGGCGCCCGCCGGAGATTGCCGACGCGACGATCGTCACCCGCAACGACGGCGAGAACACCGCGCTGGTTGGCTTTGTCGTGCCGCGGCCGGGGGCGCCCGCGGGGATCGTCGAGCGGCTGCGCGCCGAGCTGCGGCATGCGCTGCCGCCCTACATGCAGCCGGCGCGCCTGCATGCGATCGAGACCTTGCCGCTCCTGCCGGGCCACAAGATCGATATCGAGCAGCTTTACGCGATCGACGATACGCGTTTTGCTCCGGCGCCACCGGGCGAGGCCGCGCCGGCCGGGCTTCTTGCCGATGTGGCGGCGGCCTGGGAAACCGTGCTCGATCGCGGCTCGTGCGTTGCCGATCTGCCGTTCGATGCGGCCGGCGGCGACTCCCTGAGCCTGTTGATCATGATCAGCGAGCTGGAAAAGCGGCTCGACGCAAAGCTGCCGCTGGTCAGCTTCTCGCTGGCGATGCGGCCGAGCGAAATTGCCGCCCTGATCGCACGCGAGCAGCAACCCGCGCAAGAGACCGCGGCACCGCGCCTCTCGGCCATGCTGCTGAAGCCCGGCGCAAAATCACCCGCGGTATTCCTGGTGCATGGGCTGGGCGGGCATGTCGGCGAGCTCTCCGAGCTGGCCCGGCATCTCGCATGCGATCATCCGATCTACGCGCTGCAATTACCCGGCCTGTCCGGCGAGGAGCCGACCTTGACGCGGATCGAGGAAATGGCGCGCCTGTTCGCGCCGGCGGTCCTCGCGGCGGCGCCGGACGGACCCTGCCTGCTGGTCGGCTACAGCCTGGGCGGCCTGATCGCCTTCGAGCTGGCACGCCAGTTGCGCAGCGCCGGGCGCGACACCCGGCTGCTGCTGCTCGACAGTCATCTGCATCCGCGTTATTGGCCGCTTGACGCCTGGCTCAGCCACATGATGTCGCGCCTCGGAGCGCAATGCCGCCAGTTCGTGCGGCATTCCGCCGCCGAGTTGCCGGCCTACACCCGCCACCTGCTCGACAGCCTGAGCGATCACGTGCGGGTCCGCCGCGGATTGCGCCCGGCGCGGGTGCCATCATGGCTCACCGAGGTGCCGGCTTTGCAGCGCATTCGTACTGGGATGATCGCCGCCAAGGCACGATACGCGCCTTCGCCCTACCCGGGAACCATCGCCTTCGTGCAGCCGGAAATACGCCAGATCGGCGCGCCGACCGATCCGATCGCGGCGTGGCGCGGCCGGGTCAGCGGGATGCGGGTGACGCAGGTGCCGGGCGACCATCTGTCGATGATCATGGACCATGCCGCAATCACCGCGGCACATCTCGACGGCTGGGTAGCGAGCAACCAGGCCGGCAGTCAGGCGGGAATCGCGGCGGCGAAGTAATCCTCGATGGCACGCAACAAGGCATGGGCCATGCGCTGCTGATAGGCGCGTTGCTGCAGGAGGCGCTCTTCATCGGGATTGGACAGGCAGCCGAGTTCGACCAGTGCCGATGGCACATCGGGCGCGGTCAGCACCGCAAATCCCGCCTCGCGCTGCGGCCGCTCGAGCAGAGGCACCTCGCGCCCCAGCTCATCGACGACGGCGCGCGCCAGCATCAGCGACTGGTTGTTGGTCTGGCGGCGCGCCAGATCGAGCAGGATCGCACCGATCTCGCGGGGCTGGCGGAACAGGTGAACTCCGGCGATGAAATCATCGCGGTTCTCGCGGGTCGCGAGCGCCGCCGTCTGGCGATCCGACGCCTGGTCTGAGAGCGTATAGACCGACAGACCCCGCAATGACGCGTTCGGCAGCGCATCGGCATGAATCGACAGAAACAGATCGGCATGCGCCCGCCGGGCGCGCTCAACCCGGCGCGGCAGCGGCACGTAATGATCGTTGTTGCGGGTCAGCACCGCACGAAACCGCCCCGTCGCCTCAAGCAATCGGGCGAGTTCGCGGGTTGTTGCCAGAGTGATCGTCTTTTCGTAAATACCGTGCGGGCTGATGGCGCCAGGGTCGATCCCGCCGTGACCGGCATCGATGACGACGGTGCGCAGCAGCGGCGCGCGTTCGGGTTTCGGGATGCCATGGCGGCGTAGCGGCGCACGCGCGAACGCGCCGGGCCCAGGCACCATGCCGCACACACTGCCAGCAGCGAGAGCTAATAGCTCCCGCCGACTGGCGACCCCGCCCCGCATCTCCCCCGCCCCCCAGCGACTGGGACACCTTCGGATCACGACAGAAGAGTATGGCGGAATTCGGTTTTCAGAACGTTAATTCGAATCGTTGCCTCGGCTCGGATCGACCGTCAGAGACGGATCGACTCCTCCCCTGTCCGGCGCAGCACGACGCATGACGCGGGCTGTGGCTTGCGCGCCTCGGAACGCAGGCCAGCCACCAGCCGGGCCGCCCGTGAGCGCAGCCACGCCACCCACCGGCGCGGCAGCTTTTCCGCGGCGAGGTCGCCGCGCAGGCTGGCCATGCCTTGACGCCGGAATTGCCGGACCCAGCGTTTGACACGTCGCTCGTCGATCCCGAGAAACTGGGCGGCGTGGCTTGGGCTCCAGCCATCGACCAGCACGCGTTGAATGATCTGACCGCGCGTCGCCGCGCTGATCTCACGCTGTCTAACCGAAATCTTATGCATGCTCATACCCTCAACCGCCATTTCGATAACAGCGGCTGGGGCCAACAATCCCCAGCGGGTTGGCGCTAACGCGCCATATCGATCACGACGCGACCGCGGATGTCGCCCTTGAGGATCTGCGGCGCCAGACCCGGCACCTCCGCCAGCCCGACGGTTTGGGTGATGCGGTCGAGCTGGTCGAGCGGCAGGTCGCGTGCCAGCCGGGCCCAGGCCTCCACCCGCAGCTGGCGCGGGCACATCACCGAATCGATGCCGAGCAGGTTGACACCACGCAGCAGAAACGGGATCACGGTGGCCGGAAGGTCGCTGCCGCCCGCCAGCCCGCAAGCCGCGACGCTGGCGCCGTATTTGAGCTGCGTCAGCAGCGTCGCCAGCGTGTCGCCACCGACGGCATCCACCGCTCCGGCCCAGCGCTCGCGGTCGAGCGGCCGCGTCGGCTTCGTGGCAAGTACCGCCCGATCGACCAGTTCAGCGGCACCGAGCGACGTCAGATAGTCCGACAATTCCGGGCGCCCGGTGCCGGCCGCGACGCGATATCCCAGCGCCGCCAACACCGCCACCGCGACACTGCCGACACCGCCCGCCGCACCGGTCACCAGGACGTCGCCGGCTTCCGGTCGCAAACCGTGCTTCTCCAGCGCGATAACCGCCAGCATCGCTGTAAAACCCGCGGTCCCTATCGCCATCGTCTGCAAGGCGCTTAGCCCGGCTGGTCGCTTGACGAGAAAGCTGGCCGGCACTCGGGCCATTTCGGCAAAGCCGCCCCATTGCACCTCGCCGACCCGCCAGCCGGTCAGCACCACGGGGTCGCCGGGCTGAAACTCCGGCGCGTCGGATCGCTCAACGGTGCCGGCGAAATCAATGCCTGGAACGTGCGGGTACTGCCGCACCAGGCGCCCCAGCCCCTGCAGGATCATCCCGTCTTTGTAGTTGAGGGTCGAATACTCGACCCGCACCGCAACCTCGCCCGGTGGCAGGCGGGCGGCATCAAGATCCTCGATGCCGGAGGCAACCTTGCCGCCTGCCTCGTGCAGGACCAGCGCCCGGAATGTCGCCATGCGGCTCAGCCGCGCAGCGGTTCGAGGATGCTGACGAAATTGGCGACAGCGGCGCCGCCCATGTTCATGACCCCGGCGAGCTTGGCGTTGGGGATCTGCATGCCGCCCGCCTGGCCGGTCACCTGCATCGACGCCAGCACGTGCATCGACACGCCGGTCGCGCCGACCGGATGACCCTTCGACTTCAACCCACCGGATGGGTTGATCGGCAATTTGCCGTCCTTTTCGGTCCAGCCCTCGAGAATGGCGCGGGATCCCTGCCCCGGTGCGGTCAATCCCATCGCCTCGTACTCGATCAACTCGGCGATCGTGAAGCAATCATGCGTCTCGACCAGATCGAGATCGTCGAGGCCAAGCCGGGCGCCGGCCAAAGCTTTTTTCCACGCCACGGCGGGGCCGTCAAAGGCAAGGATGTCGCGTTTCGACATCGGCAGAAAATCATTGACCTGCTCGGCGGCGCGGAAGGCCACCGCCTTGCGCAGCGACAATGCGGTCTGCAGATCGGCCAACACCACCGCCGCGGCGCCGTCCGACACCAGCGAGCAATCGGTCCGCTTGAGTGGGCCGGCGACGAGCGGGTTCTTGTCGGAGACGGTGCGACAGAACTCATAGCCGAGATCGCGCTGCATCTGCGCCAGCGGGTTGGCAACGCCGTTCTTATGGTTCTTGGCGGCGATGCGGGCCAAGGCATCCGACTGGTCGCCATAGCACTGAAAGTATTTCTGGGCGATCTGACCGAAAATGCCGGCAAAGCCACCCTCGATATCGTCCTCTTCCTTGCGGTAGGAGGCTCGCAGCAGCAGGTCATTGACGACGGCGCCGGATACCTCGGTCATCTTCTCCACGCCGACCACCAGCACAAGGCGGGCCTTGCCGGCGGCGATCGAGTTCAGCCCCATATGGATGGCCGCCGATCCGGTGGCACAGGCATTCTCGACCCGGGTCGCCGGCTTGAAGCGAAACCCGGGATCAGCCTGCAAGACCAGAGAGGCGGGAAATTCCTGCTTCACAAAGCCGCCGTTCATCGTGCCGAGAAAAATCGAGTCAATATCGGCGGCGGCAACACCGGCATCGGACAACGCGCCCTGCGCGACCTCGACGATCAGCGACTCGACGTCGCGACCCTCGTGCTTGCCGAACTTGCTGTGCGCCCATCCGACGATGCATCCGGTCATCCGATCCTCCTCGATCGCGCCCACTGCGAAGCTTCAACGTAACAAGCCGCCCGCGTGGGTGCTATCCCACAATCATCCGCCCTATCAGCGCTGATGTGTGTACTTACACGTATTCTGCAACGGGCGATGTGAAACGGCCAGCCGCTTGATCGAGATCAATGAGTGGTGGACACCCCGGCGCATCATCAGCCGCGGCGAATACCGGCCAGGGAGGATGCCATGTATGCCATCGACGTCATGACGCGGGATGTCATCACCATCGAACCGACCGCGTCAGTGCAGACGCTGGCGACCTTGCTGTCGGAGCGCGGGATCAGCGGCGTCCCGGTGGTCGACGCGGAGCAGCGCCTGGTGGGTATTGTCAGCGAAGGCGACTTGCTGCATCGCGCTGAGACGCAGACCGAGCGCCGGCTGGAACGTCGTCGGCCGCGCTGGTTCGAGAGCACCACAAGCGAGCTGGCGCGCGATTATGTCAAATCGCACGGCCGCACGGTCGCTGACGTGATGACCCGGGATGTCATCACCGTCGCTGAGATGACCGATCTCGCCGATGTCGCGATGCTGATGGAAACAAAGAGGGTCAAGCGCATACCGGTGGTCAGGCGCGGTCAGTGCGTCGGGATCATCAGCCGGGCCAATCTGGTCCGGGCCCTGGTAGCGGCAAAGCCCGCGCCGTCGGCGACCAGCAGCACTGACGACCGCAACATCAAGGCAAAGCTGATCTCCGAGCTGCGGGGCCGCGAATGGGTACATGCCTGGGCCGCGGATATCCTGGTCAGGGACGCGGTCGTGCACCTCTGGGTGACCGACGACCAGTCGCCAGAGGAACGTCATGCTCTGCGCGTCGCCGCCGAAAATGTTACGGGCGTCAAGGGCGTGGAGGAGCATGTCGTCTCCGGCGGCCTGATTCCGGTCTTCTGACGGCTATGCGTCGCGCTCGCGCTTGCGCTCCTCGGCCTCGGTTTTCTTGAGGATACGGCGGGCATCGGCGAATGCCGCGTCCGCCGCCTCGGTCTCGCCCGCTTCCCGCAGGACGCGGCTGAGGTCGGTCTCGACATAGGCGACGCGCGGCGTGTCGCGGGCGGCACCTCCCTCAAGGCTGTCGAATGCCGCGATCATCGCACGCTTCGCCAGTTCGGGCTTTTTCAGCGCCTCGTAAATAAGGCCGAGATCGAGCAGATCATCGCCGATGAACGGATGACCGCGAGCGAACAGATGCTGGTCGATGGCGGTCGCTTCCTCGATAAGCGGCAGCGCCTCGGCCGGTCGGTCGGCATGCAGGTATAGCCGCGCCAGTTCGGCCAGGTCGCGCGCCGTTTCAAGGGATTGCGGTCCAAACTCGGCGCGGGCGCGCGCCACCGCTTGTTGCAGCACCTTGTCGCCGCGCGCGTATTGATGATCGGCCGCCAATGCCGACCCCAGCACACGCAGCGGCTCGCTCGAAACATCGTCCGCGTCGCGCTGGACCAGGGCGGCGGCTTCCGTCGCACACGCCACGGCCGGCTTCACATCACCCCGAGCGAGGTCGACGCGGGCCAGGCTCGCCTGAATGACCGCCATTGCGGCGCTGTTGCCATCCTCGTGTTCCGCCAGCAGCTGGCGCGCCGCCAACAGCAGCGGCTCGGCATCGAGGTACCGGTCCTCGTCGATATAGAGCCTGGCGAGCGAGGCCATCGCTTGAGCCGCGGCTGCTGGATCGCCGGCGACATTACTCAGGCTCGCGCGCAATGCCTCCCGCCGCAGCGCGACCGCGTTGTCGAGTGCACCGGACACGAAGGCGGCCTGCGCCGGCTCATCGGCCTCCACGTTGCGGTTGCCGTGCGACACCGCATCGGCCGCCTTCACAGGGGTGGGCAGCACCACCGCCACGGCCAGCAACAGCAGCGGCAAGGTCTGCCGATGCCAAGGCAGCAGAGGCGCGCTCATCGCGAACCTCACTCGCGCCGGCAGGCTCTTCGCCGTCGCGCTTATGCCGGCCCTCAAGGTGGTGTTGCCGGTCGCGAGCGCGGTTTCGTGATCTTCATCATCGCGGTTTGCCTGCATCGGCCGAAACCTGTCCGTTTACGTTGCGCCGTTTACGCTGCCCGGCCCCGCCGTATAATCAACATCGCCGTACAAATGGGGCCGCGATATGATCGCGACGCACGTTCGGGGTGCCGATGACACTCACGGAAATATTCTTCATCGCCTCTGTGGTGCTGCTATGCGGGCTGGCATTGCCCTTATCGCACGGGGCGAGAATGTTCATTTTCCTGGCGCTGGCGACGCTCGGCGTCCTGATCTTTATCGGGGCGGGCGTGCACGGCTATCTCGGAATGTTCCGGTAATGGGATCACGCACATGAAGATTTCGCGCCTCGATCATCTTGTTCTGACCGTCGCCAGCATCGAAGCCAGCTG
>Ga0213875_10002697_pt1 | contig 10480 bp, 8 predicted proteins | sample BarmaccomBMRX_R8_FD_160105 | JGI IMG/M metagenome (GOLD analysis project Ga0213875, IMG submission 160105) | Root-associated microbial communities from Barbacenia macrantha in rupestrian grasslands, the National Park of Serra do Cipo, Brazil - RX_R8 | ecosystem: Host-associated > Plants > Roots... | reverse complement strand
ACTGTGGTCGACAGCGCCGAGGGGGTCCTCAGGGCCATCGTCGAGATCTCGCTGAAACCCGCCGTCGAGCTCCGGCAGCTCGCAAAGCAAGCCTTGTCCAAGCACCTCGACCCCGATCCGCTGCTGGCGTTCAGCTCGATCTGCCGTGCCGATTTGGACAACGTGCACCGCACGGTCGCGTAACCGTTGCCGTCCACGAAGAGAGGAGAGAGATGCCGATTCAGCAGGTCCCGGAAATCGCAGCGCCACGCGAGGCAGCGACGAAGCACTATAGAACGCGCAGAGCGTGTTGCTTTCGTTGGCCTATGTCGCGACCATCGAACTGCCGGCGCTGCCGATGACGCAGATTGCGGTCTCAGGCCGGAAATGGCGACGGCAAACCTCGCCGTGCAGGAAGCCGGCAATGTCACCAAATTGAGCAGTGAGGAGGGGGCTACGTCATCGAAATTGACGTGAAGTCGATGAACCAGCTCTGCACCGGGATGAAGCCCTGAACCTTCGTCGACATCGCGCGCGGGTTCAGATCGTGCACGATGAACAGCCAGGCGGCGTTGTCGACGATGATGCCGTGCGCTTCGGATAGCGCCTTTGCCTGCTCGTTCTGATCGAAGGTTGCCTGCGCGCGGCCGAGCGCCGCATCGGCGTCCTTGTTGCTCCAGTGACCCCAATTGTAGTTGGTCGGCGACCAGCTCTCGGTGTCGTAGTAGCGGAACATCGTCGACGGATCGACCGAGCTGAGGCTGATATTGATGCCGTCGACGCCATGCGATTGCGTCGCCTTCGGGTCGCTGCGGATCGCGACGAGCATCGTTCCCCATTCGACGACATCGAAATCGATGTCCATGGCGGCGGCCTTGAAATTCTGCTGCATGAATTCGTTCATCGGGATCGGCAGCATCTGCCCCGAACCCGAGGTCGAGATCATGATCTTCGCCTTTAACGGCTTGTCCGGTCCGTAGCCGGCCTCCTTTAGCAGCGCCTTCGCCTTCTCCGGGTCGTAGGCGTAATGCTGGGTCGGGCTCCCGAAGAACGGATGGCCCGGCGGGTATAGGCCGACGGCCGGCTTGGCGGTGCCGTTGATCAGCTTGCATAGCCCCTCGCGGTCGACCGCGTAATTGATCGCCTGGCGCACCCGCACATCGTGAAAAGGTGAGTTTTCGGTCGTATTCAGCACATAGGGATAGGTGTGCGGGTACGGCCACAGCACGGTTTTGAAGCCGGCGTCCTTCAGCGAGGGCAGCGAATCGGGCGCCGGCACCTCGATCCAGTCGACCTGCCCCGAACGTAGCGCCGCCACGCGCGTCGTCGCCTCCGGCATCGGATGCACGACCAGCCGATCGAGCTTCGGCACCCGCGCGTTGTCCCAGTAATCGTCGTTGCGCGCCATCTCGACATACTGGCCGGGCACCACGCGGGTAATCTTGAACGGGCCGGTGCCGGCCGGCTTCTTCTGGAACTCCGCCCAGTTCTTGCCGACCGCCTCCCATTGCGTGGGACTGACCATCAGCACACGCGTCAGCAGGTAGGGCAGAAAGCTGAACGGATATTTTGTCGTCAGCACGATGGTCTTGTCGTCGGCCTTTTCGAAGCCGCTGACCATCGACACCGCTGCCTTGACGATCGGCGCGGCCGGCGCGTCGTATTGCGGCGACTTGTCGTCATAGATACGGCGCAGGTTCCAGATCACCGCATCGGCGGTGAAATCGGAGCCGTCGTGAAACTTGACCCCTTGCCGGACTGTGAAGGCCCAGCGCTGCGGATTGGCCTCGTCTGGATGAAATTCGGTGAACAGGCCCGGAGTGATTGTCGCAGGCTTGTCCGGATTGTTGCGCAGATCCCAGTTCACCAGCCCGTCATAGGGCGGGTAGCCGAGGAAGCGGTAACCCTCGAACCCATTGTTCGGAATCCCGTGCGTCGATGGCAGGTCGGCAGCGGTCATGCCGATCCGAAGCACTTGCGGGCCGGCGGCGGCCGCCGGCAGCGCCGGCGCAGCAGCTACGCCGGCCGCGGCGAACAGCAGGTCGCGTCGTGAAAGCATTCTACCCTCCGGCGTGTATCTGGAAGCGTTTGAGGTCGCCGGGCCCGATCGCCGCAAGCCCGGTTCAGGTCATCGTGATCTGCGTGAAGTTCTGGTACCAGCTCTGCGCCGGAACGAAACCCGTAACGCTTTTCGACATAGCGCGCGGGTTCAAGTCATGCACGATGAACAACCATGGCGCCTCGTCGACGACGATGGCATGCGCCTGCTGCAGCAGCGCCGTCTGTTCAGTCGGTGAAAAAGACGCCTGCGCCTTGCGCAGTAGATCGGTCGCCTGTTCGTTGTCCCAGTGGCCCCAGTTGTAGTTGGTCGGGGAAAAGCTGTCGCGGGCATAATAGCGGAACATGGAGGACGGGTCGGTGTAGCTGAGGCTGATGTTGATGCCGTCCACGCCGTGCGACTGCGGCGCCTTCGGATCGCTGCGGATTGCAACCAGCATCGTACCCCATTCGACGACGTCGAAATCGATATCGAAGCCGACGGCCTTGAAGTTCTGCTGCATGAATTCATTCATCGGGATCGGCACCATCTGTCCCGACCCCGAGGTCGAGATCATGATCTTCGCCTTGGCCGGCCGATCCGGTCCGTATCCGGCTTCCTTCAGCAGCGCCTTGGCGCGTTCCGGATCGTAGGAATACCGGTTCTTCGGCGTGCCGAAGATCGGGTTGTCGGGCGGATAGAGACCGATCGCCGGCTTCGCCGTGCCGTTCAGCAGATTGCACAGCCCGTCGCGATCGATCGCGTAATTCGCCGCCTGCCGCACCCGGACATCGCGGAACGGCGAATTGTCGAGGCAGTTCAGCGCGTAGGGGTAGGTGTGCGGATATGGCCACAGGCTGATCTGCAGCCCGGCCTCCTTCAGGGACGGGATCGCATCAGGCGGCGGCACCTCGATCCAATCCACCTGCCCGGAGCGCAGCGCCGCGACGCGCGTCGTCGCCTCAGGCATTGGACTGACGACCAATTTGTCGAGCTTCGGAATGCGCGCTTTGTCCCAATACGCCTCATTGCGGGTCATTTCGGCATATTGCCCGGGCACGACCTTGGTGATCTTGAACGGCCCGGTGCCGGAGGGCTGTTTCGCGAACGCGGCCCAGTTCCGCCCGACCTTCTCCCACTGCGCCGGGCTGGCGATCAGGATGCGCGTCAGCAGATATGGCAGGAAGCTGAACGGGTATTTGGTGGCGATGACGACGGTGTTGTCGTCCGCCTTTTCGAAGGTGTCGATCATCGACACCGTCGCCTTGACGATCGGCGCAGCCGGTGCATCGTATTGCGGCGACTTGTCGTCATAGATGCGGCGCAGGTTCCAGATCACGGCTTCAGCATCGAAAGCCGAGCCGTCGTGAAAGCTTACGTTCTGACGGACCTCGCAGACCCAGCGCAGCGGGTTGGCTTCGTCGGGATGCCAAGCCGTGAACAGGCCGGGCATGATGTCCGCCAGCCGGTCATGCGCGAAATCCCAGTTAACGACCGAGTCGTAGGCGGGATAGCCGAGGAAGCGGAAGCCCTCGCCGCCGTTGTTCGGGATGCCATGCGTGGTCGGCAGGTCGGCCGCGGTCATGCCGATGCGCAAGACCTGCGGGGGGCCGGCGCGCGCCGGCAGCCCAGCCAGCCCCGCGGACCCGACCGCGGCTCCGCCGGCAAGCAGCAAGCCGCGCCGGGTAAGGCCAAGCCTGTTCAGCATCGAGCCCTCTCATGGACGAAACGGAAGCGCGGGACGGGGCTCGCGCCCCGCGCAGAATGTGCAAGGGCTATGCCACGGCGGCGGGGCGCGGTGCGGCGGCGATCGTCTCCAGCATGGCGTCGGTGTCGATCACGTCGCAGAAGATATGGGCCATCGCCGCCAGCGTGGCGTTGTGCTCGGCATCGGTGAAGGTTGCGTTTCCATCACTGATGAAAAATACCTTGTAGTTGAGCATCATCGCATCGCGCGCCGTCGACTCGCAGCAGACCTGCGTTGCCGTGCCGGTCACGATCAAGGTGTCGATGCCGCGCTGCTGGAGGATGGCGTGGAGATCGGAGGCGCCCGGCGCGAAGGCGCCGAACCGGCGCTTCGGCACCTTCAGGTCCTGTGCCTGGACATCCAGCTCCGGCCACAGGGCGTGCCCGGAACTCCCCGGCGCGAACGCTTCGATCATCCGCCGGCGGCGCTCCGGCGTACAGAAATGGTCGAAATAGGTCGACCAGCTCCGTACCGCAACATCATCGAAGGTGTTCTGGATGAACACGATGAGCCCGCCCGCCTCGCGCAGCGCCGCGCTGATGCGGTTGACGTTGCCGACGATCTCGCGCGCGCCGGCGATCTCGGCGATCGCGCCCGGGCTCATGAAGCCGTTTTGCAGATCGACCACGATATGGGCAGTGCGCCCAGGATTGAGGCTGTCGAACACGCGCAAGCGGCTGCGGCGCTCGATGGCCCGTCGAATAACCTCTGCGTCGATGACGGCGTGGTGCATGGGAAGCCTCGATTTCGACAGGGCCGCCCCTCTACTGCGGCGCAACAGTGTAGACATTCCGGCGACTGCAAGCAAACGCCCAGAGTTTGTGCAGTATTTTCGATGGACAATCGGCTGCGTCCGGGCTGAATATTCGGCTGATACCGCATTGCAGCATAAGGGTTCCGGAATCGCCCATGCTGGTCTTTGTCGCACGCCGAACACTGCTCGCGATCCCGATCCTGCTCGGCGTATCGCTGGTCGTGTTTGGGCTGGTGCATATCGTGCCCGGCAACCCGATCGACATGCTGATGCCGCCGGAGGCCTCGCCCGAGGTCATCGAGCAAATGAAAGCGGCGTTCGGTTTCGACAAGCCGCTCTATGTGCAGTATCTGCTGTGGCTACTGCGCGCGCTGCAGGGCGATTTCGGCCTGTCGGTGTTCAATGCATCGCCGGTCTGGGCACAGCTTGTCACCGCATTGGGCAACACGCTGATCTTGGCGGTGCTCGCCGCGCTACTCGGGTTTTCGCTTGGCATCATGTGCGGCATGGTCGCCGCGCTCTATCACGGCCGTTGGCCGGACAAGCTGTTTTCGGCATTTGCGACGACTGGCGTGTCGCTGCCGCATTATTGGTGCGCGATCGTGCTGGTGATGGTGTTCGCCGTACTGCACGACTGGCTGCCGGCGCAGGGCATGGGCGACGACTCGCTGCCAATATGGCAGCGGCTCGATCACCTCGTGCTGCCGGTCGTGACTTTGTCGTTGATCCCGATGGGCGTCGTCGGGCGGCTGGTGCGCGCGACGGTTCTCGAAATCGTCGGCATGGAATTCATCGGCGCACTGACCGCGAAAGGCCTGACGCGGTGGCCGGTCATCCGCCACATCTGCAAGAACGCGGCGCCTCCGGTGCTGGCGTTGATGGGCCTGCAATTCGGGTATCTGCTCGGCGGCTCAATCCTGGTCGAGACCGTGTTCAACTGGCCCGGCTCGGGCAACCTCTTGAATTTGGCGATCTTCCGGCGCGACATCCCGGTGCTGCAGGCGACAATCCTCGTACTCGCGGGCTTTTTTGTCATGCTGAACCTGCTCGTTGACATCGCGCAAGCGGCGATAGATCCGCGCATTCGCCGGTGACCGGGATGACGCAGGTCTCCGCGACGACAACCGACCTGGCCGGGCCCGACCTGCGGCTCTCCGCAGAGGCCGAGGCGCCACCGCCGGGCGCGGCGGGCGGCTACTGGCACGCGGTGGGTCGGCGGCTGGCGCGCGATCCGGTGACGATTACAGTCACAGTTGTTCTGCTCGGGATCATTTTCATCTCCCTCGCCGCTCCGCTGGTGGCCGGCGCCGATCCCTACACCGGCAGCGTGTTATCGCGGCTGAAGCCGGTCGGCACGCCGGGCCACTGGCTCGGCACGGACGAAACCGGGCGGGATCTGTGGGCAAGGTTGTGCTATGGCGGGCGGCTCTCGCTGCTCGCGGGCGTTCTTCCCGTAGCGATCTCGCTCTGCACCGGCGGGCTGCTCGGCATCGTCGCCGGATATCTCGGCGGTATCGTCGGCACAGCGATCATGCGGACGATCGACGTGTTCTACGCCTTCCCTTCGATTCTACTGGCGATCGCGATCTGCGGCCTGCTTGGCAACGGTCTGTCGAATTCGATACTGGCGCTGGCGGTCGTGTTCATCCCGCCAATGGTGCGAATCAGCGAAACCGTCACCGCACAGGCTCGCCAGCTCGACTTCGTCGAGGCGGCACGCGCCTCCGGAACCTCGACGATGCAGGTGATCGGCCACCATGTCGTGCCGAACGTACTCGGCCCGATCCTGGTCTATGCGACGAGCCTGATCAGCGTGTCGATTATCCTGTCCGCCGGCTTGTCCTTTCTCGGGCTCGGGGTCACACCGCCGCGCCCGGAATGGGGCCTCATGCTGAATTCGTTGCGCCAGGCGATCTACGTGCAGCCCTACGTCGCGGCGCTGCCGGGGGTCATGATCTTCATCACCTCGATGTGCTTCAACCTGATGAGCGATGGGTTCCGTAGCGCGATGGATGTGAAACTGAATAAATGAGCGACACCGCCCGCCTGGCCGCTTCTCCGTTCACCGCTTTCACGAAAAGCGACCCGCGCGACCGCGGCGGGCCGGCGCAGCCGCTGCTCATCGTCGAGAACCTGTCGCGGCATTTCCCGGTGCGCGGCGGACTGCTGAACCGGCGGGTGGCGACGGTCAGGGCGGTCGATGACGTCTCGTTCGCCGTGCGCAAGGGCGAAACCTTGGGGGTGGTCGGCGAGTCGGGCTGCGGCAAATCGACGACCGCACGGCTGTTAATGCGGCTGATCGACCCGGATGGCGGCTCGATGGTGTTCGACGGCGACCCGGTCGGCGGTCGCGGGGGTATCAGCATCAACGCGATGCGCCGCCAGATGCAGATGGTGTTCCAGGACAGCTATTCGTCGCTGAACCCGCGTATGACGATGGCTGAGAGCATCTCCTATGCACCGCGCATGCACGGCGTTCCGCGCAAACAGGCGGCGGAGCGGGCCGCGGCGCTGCTCGGGCAGGTCGGGCTCAATCCGCGTGTGTTCGCGCGCCGCTACCCACACGAATTGTCGGGGGGCCAGCGGCAGCGCGTCAACATCGCCCGAGCGCTGGCGCTGGAGCCGCGCCTCGTCATTCTCGACGAGGCCGTTTCGGCGCTCGACAAATCGGTCGAGGCGCAGGTGCTAAACCTGCTTGGGGAGCTGAAGGCGCGCTTCAACCTGACTTATCTGTTCATCAGCCACGACCTGAACGTCGTCGAGTATGTCAGCGACCGCGTCATGGTCATGTATCTCGGCCGCATCGTCGAGACCGGCCCGGTCGACGACATCTACCGCCGCCCGCGCCATCCCTATACGCGCGCTCTGTTCGCCTCGAAGCCGACGCTCGACCCCGACCGACGCACGACCGAGATGCCGCTGACCGGCGACCCGCCGAACCCGATCGACCCGCCTTCGGGCTGCCGCTTCCGGACGCGCTGTGCCTTCGCGCGGCCGAGCTGCGCCGATCACGTCCCGCCGCTGGCGTCGCCTTTCGGCGCGGTTGCGGCGGAACCGGCGGCACATCTCGTGGCCTGTGACGTGCCCGAGGCGCAGCTCGCGGGGGAGGCCGGCCATGCCTGACGGCGCGGGGTCGGTGCTCCGCGTCGAGAATCTGACCGTGCGGTTCCGGCGCCGGGGCAGCGAGGTCGCCGCCGCGAACGGGGTCTGTTTCGCCCTTGCACGCGGCGAAACCCTGACGATCCTCGGCGAGTCCGGCTCCGGCAAGAGCGTCAGCTTGAAGGCGCTGATGGGCCTGCTGCCACCCTATGCGGTCATCGAGGGGCGTGTGTGGCTGGGTGGGCGCGAGGTGCTGACCCTGCCGCGGGCAGAGTTGGCGCGGCTGCGCGGCGGCGCGATCTCCATGATTTTCCAGGAGCCAATGGCCGCGCTCGACCCGGTCTATACGATCGGCGAGCAGATTTCGGAGACGATCGTCGCGCATGAGCGCGTCGATCGCCGAACAGCCCGCCGGCGCGCGCTCGAACTGCTGGAACGGGTTCGCATCCCGTCGGCAGCGCGGCGGCTCGACAATTATCCGCATGAGATGTCGGGCGGCATGCGGCAGCGCTCGATGATCGCCCTGGCGCTGGCCTGCTCGCCCGCGGTGCTGCTCGCGGACGAGCCAACGACGGCGCTCGACGTGACCGTGCAGATCCAGATCCTGCTCCTGCTGCGCCAGCTGCAGCAGGAGCTCGGGATGGCGATCGTGTTCGTCACGCATGATGTCGGGGCGGCGGCCGAGATCTCGGACCGCATAGCCGTCATGTATGCCGGCCGCTTCGTCGAGACCGGCTCTGCGCGCGAGGTGTTGCATGCGCCGCAGCACCCCTATACGCAGGGACTGCTCGCCTCGACCGTGCATGGCGCGCTGCGCGGCCGCCCGCTCGGCACGATCCCCGGTGCGCCGCCGAACTTGGCGATGCTGCCGCCCGGCTGTCCGTTCGCGCCGCGCTGCGCCGGTGCCGTTCCGGCCTGTCTCGGCGGCGAGATCCGCGCGACGCCGAGACCGGGTGGCGGTATCGTGCGCTGTATCCGTGCCGGCGCGTCGGCCTCGGCCGCCCCTACCGCGACCGCGCGATCGGAGGTGACCACATGAGACCAAATCAGCGGTCACTGCCGTGCCGCTGCACCAGCCTCGCCTGCCTCTCAGCAAGCAGCAGCGGCGGATGGGCAAGGTCGCCGAGGGTGATGTTCTCGATGTGGTGCGCGGCGATGTAGGCCTGCGCGCGCGCCACTTGCCGGGGTGTCAGCCCGCCGCGTGCGAGAGCCGCCCGGCTTGCCCCGCCATACCGGCTGGTGAGATGCGAACAGGCCCCTAGATGACGTGATCGAGGAGTAGCTGCGGCACCTCGGCGGGCTGCTCAAATGCTGGAAGCAAGGCGAGTGCCAAGCCCTGCATCGTCGCATCCGGGACCCCGGCCTCGCAGACGAGCGATCGCACCGGTCGAAGGCCGCTATCCTCGGTGAAGTCGTCAATCGCTGCCTGCGGCATGTAGAACACGACCGTTTCGTGCGGGCTGCCGATCCGGGCAGAGAACTCGCGCGTCAGGTTGACGATCCGCATCGAGCCTCGGGCGTAGCCCTGTCGCAAGAAGCGGCGGCCCCGGCTCAAGAGTTCGTGGTCCTCAACCGGGGTCACATAGATCGCGACGATGTGGGTGTCTTCCGGCGGAATGCGGGGAGACAAGCCGAACTGTTCGGGCCCGAGCCTCAGGCGGTGGCGTCGCTGCGTAGCAGCGGCATCGTCGTCACGGTCACGAGCCGGGACGGGTGCGTCAGGCCGAAACTGTGCGGGAGGGCGTCGCCATACAGCCTGTTGTCGTTTGTACTCGTCTTGTCTCGATCGAGCAGCGGGGCCGATCGTGCCAGTTCCGTGCCGAGAGTTCCACCGCCGCCCTCACGGCGGCTCGCTCGGTTGGCTGCCATACAGCGTCGCGAGGAACACGCGGGCGATGGCGTCATCCCCATCCGCCGGGGCTTCGGCGCTGAGTCACATGCTCGCAGACAACGTCCGCCCCCGCCTCGCGTGTCCGACTGGCAATCATCGGTTCCTAGCCAGATTGATTTTGTGAGCCGAATCGCCAAACCGCGTGCGTTCTGTCCAAAGATCGACCCGGCAACGCGGCCTATCATCCGCACAGCCGACATCGAGCGCACGCCTGTGCTTCGAAAGGAGAACGATCTCACCATGGTCCCTACCCGCCTCACAATCCTTGCCGGCGGTCTCGCGGCCGTGGCTCATGCAGCGCGACCGGCAGCAGCCCAGACCTACTCACCTCCGCCGCCAGCAAAGGAATCCAGAGCCATGACCTCGATCACGACGCAGGATGGGACCGAGATCTTCTACAAGGATTGGGGCCCGAGCGAGGCGCAGCCGATCGTCTTCCACCACGGCTGGCCGCTCAGCGCGGACGACTGGGACGCGCAGATGATGTTTTTCTACCAGAACGGGTTCCGCGTGGTCGCCCATGATCGGCGCGGCCACGGCCGCTCGACCCAGACCGCGACCGGCAATGAGATGGACACCTATGCCGCCGACGTGGCCGAACTCGCGACCGCGCTCGACCTTCGGAACGCGATCCATGTCGGTCATTCCACCGGCGGCGGCGAGGTCGCGCGCTACGTTGCCCGCCACGGCGCCGGCCGCGTCGCCAAGGCCGTCCTGATCAGCGCCGTGCCGCCGATCATGGTCAAGACCGGCAACAACCCGGGCGGCCTGCCGCTCAGCGTCTTCGACGACATCCGCAAGGGGACGGCGTTCAACCGCGCCCAGTTCTACATGGACATCACGCTGCCGTTCTACGGCTACAACCGGCCCGGCACCCAGGTCTCGGAGGGGGTGCGCCAGAACTGGTGGCGACAGGGCATGATGGGCGGCGTGCTCGCCCAATACGAGTGCATCAAGGCCTTCTCGGAGACG
>Ga0213875_10002696_pt1 | contig 10484 bp, 7 predicted proteins | sample BarmaccomBMRX_R8_FD_160105 | JGI IMG/M metagenome (GOLD analysis project Ga0213875, IMG submission 160105) | Root-associated microbial communities from Barbacenia macrantha in rupestrian grasslands, the National Park of Serra do Cipo, Brazil - RX_R8 | ecosystem: Host-associated > Plants > Roots... | reverse complement strand
ATGAGCAACTCGTATGACGTCATTGTGGTCGGGGTGGGCGCGATGGGGGCGGCCGCGTGCCGACATCTGGCGCGGCGCGGCGTGCGCGTGCTGGGGCTGGAGCAGTTCGGAATCCCTCACGCGCTGGGCAGCTCGCACGGCTCCTCGCGCCTGTTCCGCATGGCTTATTTTGAACACCCCGATTACGTGCCGCTGCTGCAGCGGGCGTATGCGCTGTGGCGGGAATTGGAAGCGGAATCCGGTCAGACGCTGCTGCCCCTGACCGGCGGCCTGTATATCGGGCCGCCCGGCTCGGAGCTGGTTTCCGGCTCGCTGGCATCGGCCCGGCGGCACGCCCTGCCGCACGAGGCGCTGGACCGGGCGCAACTGGCCGCGCGGTTCCCGCAGTTCCACCTGCCGGACGGTTACGAGGCCATCTATGAACGGCAGGCGGGGTTCGTCCGGCCCGAACTCGCCGTGGCCGTGATGGCGGAGCGGGCGCTGCGCGACGGGGCGGAGCTGCACGGGCACGAGCCGGTCATCGCCTGGCAGGAAGATGGGAATGGCGTGACGGCGGAGACAGCACAGGCCGTGTACAAGGCCGAGCGCCTGGTCTTCTGCGGCGGGGCGTGGAGCGGGCGACTCGTGCGGGACCTGGGCGTGGCGCTGACCGTGACGCGGCAGGTGATGGCCTGGGTCTGGCCGCGCCGCCCCGACCTGTTCGCGCCGGACCGGTTCCCGACCTGGGCTATCGCCAACGAAGACGGGACGCTGCACTACGGCGTCCCCCTGCTGCCGGACGTGCCCGGCGTCAAGATCGCCCATCATGGGCGCGGCGTCCCCACCGACCCGGACGCGGTGGCACATCAGGCGCTCCCCGGCGACGAGGAGGACTTCCGGCCCGCCCTCCGGCGCTTCCTGCCGGACGCCGACGGGCCGACGCTCTCCCTGCGCGTCTGCCTGTACACCAACAGCCCGGATGGGCACTTCATCATTGACCATCACCCCCGGCATCCGCGCGTGACTCTCGCCTGCGGCTTCAGCGGCCACGGCTTCAAGTTCGCCCCGGTCATCGGCGAGGCACTGGCGGACCTGGCGCAGCAAGGAACGACCACTCTGCCCATCGGTTTCCTGAGGCTGGGCAGGTTCGCAACACCTATGGGCCGGTGACGTGCCGGCCATCGGAGAGGGTGCGTAGCGCGGACGGCGGCCCGTCTTCAAAATCGGAAACAAAATGGTATCCCGGATGTCAGAAGATGTGTCTCATTTCACAGACAGCGGGAACACTATGGGGCTAGAATCGGTCAAGCCAAGAAGTATGGGCAAACTGAAATCAGGCAGATGACCTTATGGAGAGCCAAAAAACAACGTTATTGAGCGGGAAATCCCGGCAACGGCAAACGCCCGACGCCGAGCTTCACCTGCGCGCTACCGACGTTCTGGAAGCCATGACCGACGCCTTCATCGCGTTGGATCGGGAGTGGCGCGTCATCTACGTCAACGCGGAGGCCGCCCGCATGGGGGGGAAGGCGCCCGAGGAGATTCTGGGCCGGACCGTCTGGGAGGCGTGGCCCACGACACGCAGCGTGCGGATCGAGCGCGAGTATCGCCGGGCCATCGCGGAGCGGACGTCGGTACAGTTTGAGTTTCAGTACCCTGGGCCGCAGCCGATCTGGGTGGAGATTCATGCGTACCCGTCCGATGACGGGCTGAACATCTTCTTCCGGGACATCACGGAGCGGAAGCAGCGGGAGCAGGAGCGGCGGGCCTTCCTGCGGGACGTGCTGGCGAGCGTCACCGAGGGCAAGCTGCGGCTGTGTGACGAGACGACCCCTCTTCCCAGGCGGCTGACCTGGCTCGGCGAGCCGCTCCCGCTCACGGCCTCGACGCTCACCGACCTGCGTACTCTCGTGCAGGCCGCCGCGCACGACGCGGGCTTCTCCGAGGAGCGCGCGTTCGGCCTGATCACCGCGGCCGGCGAGTGCGCCATGAACGCCGTGGTCCACGCGGGCGGGGGGATGGGGAGCGTCTCCGTGGCCGACGGCGATACGGTGCAGGTGCGGGTCGAGGATCACGGGCGCGGCATCGCCGTCGAGTCCCTCCCCCGGGCGACGCTGGAAAAGGGCTTCACCACGGCGGGGACACTGGGCTATGGGTTCAAGATGGTGCTGGAGGCCGTGGACCGCGTATGGCTCCAGACGGGCCCTACAGGCACCACCGTCGTCATCGAGCAGGATCGCCTGTCGCCCAAACCCGCCGCGCTCTGAGTTGCTGGGACAGCACCGACTCGAACGACTCACGCCCGCCTGAAGGCGGGCGTGAGTCGTTCTCTATCAGGAGCGCCAACAAGTAGCGGCGACGTGATTCGAACACGTGACACCGCGGGTATGAACCGCGTGCTCTAACCAACTGAGCTACGCCGCCGTGAGTGATTGTCTCATGTCCCGTCGCAGGGGACCTGCTCTTGGACGATGCTGAACCCATTGTACCCCCTCAAATCAGGGATTTTCAAGGGCAGGGTCGGTTTTTTCACGGGTATACCCTCGGCGCAGGATGAGATTAGACAAAGGGCCGCGTCATCGGCGATGGTGATGACGGCGGGCGAGATGCCCCGACTCCGCCCGCCTGCGGCGCGAGGCCAGGCAGTTGACGTGCCCCACGACCGTTGGGCGGACGGAGACCCGGCCGATTCCCCGATAGTGACGGCCCATGATCGCCCGCGCGCCCCGGACGTTGAGGTCAATGTCCGAGCCGTGTCCGATGCGGTCGCACACGACCGCACGCACGAAGCCGCCGCTGCGGGAGGGGAGTTGGAGCACCGTCCCCAGCCGGTAACGGTTGGAGGCACAGGTCACGCCGTAGAGCCGCGTGTTCTCCGAGTAGGTGTGGCCGTTGGCCGCGATCCCGTCGTTGTCGTAAAAGGTGGTGGCAAGCCCTCCGCCGCCGTGGTGACGGGCGTGGTGATGGCGCGCGGCCAGAGCAGGCTTCACGGACGCCATCAGCAGCAGGCCCAGACAGGCCGCCGCATGGCGAAAATATCGTTGCGGGCGAACGTTCATTGAATCTCAGGGGCCGCCGCGTTGGATTTGCGGTACGACGCTTCGGTGGCGCAGACCGCACGGCGGGCGACGCATCTGTCTCTGTCCCGGTGTGCGTCAACGGCGGGATCAGGCCGTCAGCGTACAAGAAAACGGCCCCCTATTATACCTCAACCGCCAAAAAAGACAAGCTTCTCCGCAAACATTTTTTTGCGGAGGGACTTTGCATGACGTCAGGTGCGCTGGGGGCCAATAGGCAAGACTGTGATCAGGGCTGTGCTTCCGGGGCTTCGCGGAGCAGACCTTCCAGGTCCAGCCGCCGCGTGTACATCGCCAGTTCCCCGTCGGGCGTGCGCGGCCACGCCTCCGGCGGGCGGTCCCAGTATAGCTCCACGCCGTTGCCGTCGGGGTCGCGCAGGTAGAGGGCCTCGCTGACCCCATGATCGCTCGCGCCCTCCAGCGGGACGCCCGCCGTCCGCAGGCGGCGCAGCGCGTCGGCGAGCGCGGCGCGCGTGGGGTAGAGCACGGCGAGGTGGTAGAGGCCCGTCGTCCCCATCGGCGGAGGCCCGCCGCCCTGGCTCTCCCAGGTGTTCAGCCCGATGTGGTGGTGGTAGCCGCCCGCCGACAGGAACGCCGCCTGCCCGCCGAAGCGCTGGGTGAGCTCGAAGCCGAGCACACCGGAGTAGAAGTCCAACGCCCGCTGTAGATCGGCGACCTTGAGGTGGACGTGGCCGATGCGGACGCGCGGGTCAATCCGGGAGCGGGTGCTCCCCGCCTCTTCACTTTCCATGATGCCTCCTCACCGCCTGCGCTTGGCCGCCATTTCGTTCACTTGATTCGGGAACGGCTAACACGGTCTTATACGTAAGCAGACTTAAGAACGATGCCACGACGGGATTACAACTGGGTCAGGGTGTTCTTGGCGGCGCTCCTGATGACACGATGCGTGTCGTCCGCGGCGTCCCTCATTCCATTTTCCTCCACGGCCTCGTATTGCTCCCCTGCACGGGCGGCCTCCCATGGCACCGCTGTGCCGCAGACACGGCATCATTTGGGACGGGCGGCCAGACGCGCGTCAGGTGATCCCGACACCGACCGGGCCGACCTCCTCGGCGTCAGCGGCGTCGCGGCACACGCCCCCGGCGCTTCCGCGCGCCGCCCGATCTTCGGCGTCTTGCTCCTCGGCGCGGGGCGGGCCGCCGCGTCGGCCGTCCCTCCCCCGCCGCCGGCCCAATGTCGGCTCGCTGTTGCGGCCCCCCGCACTGCTTGCCTCCCCACCCGCTCATGCGGCCCCCGCGGCCCGCCTCCCGTCGTTCCTTCCGCCTGAAGCTCCGCCTGCTCAGGCGTCACCACGCTGACCAAACCATGCCCCGCTGACCCGATCCTCCAGACGCGGCTCCCGGAGGCGCGCCTGCACGGGTCAGCCCCTTGACGAAGCGAAAGGAACGACGAAATGAATGCGACAAACTGCGGAGTCGGCGTCCGCTGCCCCGGCTGCCTCTGCGATCTGCGTCCGACGCGGGAGTACGGCGCGGACGTGCAGTGCTGCTCGCGGTGCGGCGGCCTGTGGATCGGGCGTCATGGCCTGTCCCGGCTGACGGCGCACCTGCCCCAGAAGCGCCTCGACCTGAGCCTGGCCTGGCATGAGCTGGGCGCGCTGCTCGGCGGCGATCAACGGCCCGCCCAGCCGGAGCGGCCGTGCCGGCGGGAAGGGAGAGAGCCATGAGCGGGCACACCCTGGCCTCGCCGCTGCAACGCCGTCGCCAGTGCCCCGCCTGCCAATGGGAGATGCTCCCGGACGGCCGGCTGGGCGTGGAGGTTGATTACTGTCCGCTGTGTCGCGGCGTCTGGCTGGACGGGGGAGAGCTGGAGGCCATCGTCGCCCGCACAGTCGTGGCCGCCGAGCAGTCTCAGGGGGACAGGAGATGACCCCTGATCCGCGCCCGATGAACGGCGCGGCCCCCTACGTCCGTTGTTGACGCCGCCGGTGGGCTGGCAGCCCTGCCCCTTACGCAGACGCTGCGGTCCCCGGCGGCGCTCCCAGCGCCAGTTGCTGCCCGGCGGCGAGCGTCTGCGGCGGGTCGAGCGTCTGCGTCCGCCCGTCCAGCGTCACCGTGCGGAGGGTCAGCGGCGGGCCGGAGCGCCAGTCCAGGGTCGCGGGGCCGTCCGCCGGGCGGGTGAGGACGCCCCAGCCGCTGCCGGTGGAGAAGAAGGCCTCAAACTTGCCGGGGCGGTACGGGGCGAACGTCAGAGACTGCGCGACGGCGTCATATTGGAAGCCGGTGAGCGCGAGCACGGCGGCCCAGCTCGCCATCGCGCGGGCGTAGTGGTGGCCGCACTCGGCCTCGTCAAACGGGCTGCGCCGCCGGCCGTCGTAGCGGGCGCGGATCGCCGCGATGATTTTCAAGCCCTCCTCGGTCTGGCCCTCCTGCAGCATCCCGACGGCCGCCGTGTATTCAAAGCCGGTCATCACCTCGTTGTAGTACGGGAAGGGGCGGCGCGGACGGCGGCCCTTCGGGTAGGTCGCCATCAGCAGTGCCGACTCGTGCCCCAGCGCGAACGTCCGCAGGTGGTTGAAGTGGGCGTACAGATCGGGCTGAAAGTTGTAGCGCAGGATGCTCTGTAATGTCGTCTGCACATGGCCGGGATCAAGCAAGTGGCCCAGCCCGCAGACGTGCGCCATGTACTGGCCGACGAGTTGATCCACCAGACAGCCCCCGCCGAGTTGGAGTTCCGGGTCGGCCAGGTTCGTCGCCCCCGCCCCCAGCCGCAGACCGGGGGCGATAGCGTCCGCGTCGTTCGGCGGCACGATTTGATGCTCATAGTAGTCGCCGTTGAACAGGTGGGCGTCAATCCATTGGCGGCCACGCCCAAATAGGTCGTGGCAAGTCGCAGCAAAATCATCTTCGCCCAGGGACTTTGCCATCTCCTCGGCGGCCCGCAGCGCACCCAGATACCAGACGCCCATCTGCGGATTCGGGCCGTAATACTCCACGTCCATCGTGTTGTGCTGGCAGCCTTCCATCACGCCATCTTTGTCCGCGTCCCAGCCGCCTGCGATCCAGCAGAACTCCAACGCCCGTTTTGCGTGCGGCCACAGCACCCTCAGCATCGCCTCATCGCCCGACAGCCGCCAATCACGGTACAACTTCATCAGGCAGCCCATCTGCCCATCGGCGGCGGCCACCCCGTCGCCAGCCCGGCCCAGCGGCAGACCGACGCGGAAGGACATCTTGCCCTGGGCGTCCGTCGCGTGGGCGAACTCCACCTCGCGCATGGCGCGGGACAGGTCCCCGAACAGGAAGGCGGTGGCCTGTTCGTAGTTCCAGACGTGTGTGCAGGAACCGTGACAGCAGCCGCTCTTGTCGCCGCACCCCTCCCAGCCGTAGAAGCGGCCATCGGCGGTGCGGAAGCAAGTCTGGGAGCGCAGGGTGCTGAGGTTATAGAGCGCGGCCTCTTTGACAACCGGGGGCAAGTCACTGTCGCAGAACGCACGGACGAACGCCAGGGTGTCCGCTTCCAACTGCGGCAGATCGGCGGCGACGCGCCGCGCGGCGTCCCATGCATCCCGATGCTGCGTCGTGTAATAGTTGCCGATCCAGTTGGGGTTGGCCCCCCCGGCCCCCAATTCTGGGGGAGCCGGACAGCAGGACTCTGTTCCCTCCCCCCCGCTATTGGGGGCCGGGGGGCAGGGCGTCCAAGTCATGCGGTTGGGGAAATGCCAGGCCAGCAGGAAGGTGATGGACTCGGTGCCGTGCGGCGGCAGCGTCAGGCCCGCCGTCAGGGAGGCCACCGGCGCGTCCACGCCGCCTCCTTCCCGCTCTTCCAGCCGACCGTCCTCCGAGAAGTCGTCCCAGAAGTCCAGCAGCGTGTCGCCCCAACTGAGGTTGGCCCAGGCGGTGCGATACGTCACGCCTTCCGTCGCCGTCGTGCAGAGGGCGATGTTCCCCCATTGCTCGGCCTGCGGGTCCACGCCGTCCGAGCGCAGGAAGACGCCGGCCAGGCCGCCGTTCCGCCGGAACAGGTTGACGTTCTTGCTCGCCGCACCATTCGTGCCGTCCGCGCCGATGAAATTCTGCACGGAGCCGCAGACCGAGACGGCGAGCGGCGTGTCGGTCGTGTTGGTCAGCACGTAGCGCAGCACGGCGACCGGGAGGCCGCTCCGTTCGGCGTCGCCGGGGATGAGGGGATTGAACGCTTGCAATCGCACCTCCACCGGCACGTCGGGGTCGGACAGCAGCACCTGCCCCAGCGGATAGGCGGCCTCAAACGCCGCCCGGCGGAAGCGCGGCAGGCCGTGATTGCGGGCCGGACTGCCGAACCCGCCCTCGTACTCGGACAGGTCCAGGGGTCCTTCCAGCGCGCGGGCGACGGCCTCGCCGCCTTCGGTCCGGGCGTAGAGGGCGAAGAAGGTCTTCTCCAGCGTGAAGCCCTTGGCGGGCCGGTTGACGATCTCCCAGTCCCGCAGGTCCCCCCGCCCGCCCAGCGAGACCGTGCCCGTGCCGATGCCGCCCAGCGGCAGGGCGATCCGGGCGAGGTGGTCCTGGTCGTAGCGCGTCAGAACGGGCCACGGTGTCATGGCGTCTCCTTTCATTTGGACCGAAGCCGGAGGCCGGGGGCGGCGAGGTTGGCGCGGCGCATGGCGGCGATCAGGTCCCACTTGGGATGGTCGGCGACGTCCACCGTGCCGAAGGCGTAGTCCTCGCCATAAACGAGGTCCGGCCCGTGCCCGCCGCCTCGGCCGGTCAGCGGCTCGTCGCGGTACTCGAACCAGGCGAGGCCCACACAGTAGGGGTTGCGGGCGGCATCGGCGACGTAGCGTGCGTACAGGCGGCCCGCGTCGGCGTCCTCGGTGGACCAGGTGGCGTCGTAGACGCGGAAGCCGCGCTGCCCGGCGTACTGGGGCGGGAACGAGAACTCGCCGCAGAAAGTTGGCTTGTCCGTCCGGCGCATCAGCCGCGTCAGCCGGTCGTCGGCGAAGGTGAAGGCGTAGTTGTCGTAGCCGATCACGTCGCAGTGCCGGGCGATCAGGTCCCAGTCCTGCTCGTTCTCCCACCAGCCCGGCACGATCCAGAACCCGGCGTACAGGTGCTTCGGGTCCAGCGACTTGACGGTCTGCTCGATCAGCGCGTAGTAATGGTCGGCGTAGAACTGGCGTAGCGCCTCCACGTCGGCATCGGGCGGCTTGGGCGCGGCGGCATAGAGGCCGGCCCGGTCGGTCGCGGTGACGCCCCACGCCGCGGCGAGGCGGCCCACGTCGCCGCCGTAGCGCGCCGCCAGCGCCTCGTCCACCAGCGCCCGTTTGGCGGGCACGTCCCCGCCCCGCCCCAGGATGTCCCGAATCTCACCCGCCGTGATGATCTCGTCATGCTCGTTGCCGAGGGACCAGGCGACGACCGTTGGATCGTCCCGGTGGGGCGTGATCTGCGGGGCCAGCACGTCATGGAGTTTGGCCGCGGTCGCCGGGTCGAACGGGTCCGGGTGGCCTGCCAGCGTCGGCACCCCGCCCCGGTTCAGGACGGGCAGCGAGGGCAGGTCCGCCTCGATGTCGCACCACTTGCCGAAGCCCGAAAAGCCCCACGCCTTCAGCCGCTGGACCGTGCGCGTGTGGAACACATTCCGCCAGTCGCCGCCGTACTTGCGGATTAGGTTGGCCGTGGGGAACGAGACCGCCTGGACGTTCGGGCTCCAGGCGAACGGGTCGCTGCCCCACGCGGCGGCATACGGCCCGTCGCGCGGCGGCAAGCCCGCGAACAGATATTCGCGGCCCGTCACCGGCGTCCGGTCGCCGTCGGCCAGGGGCGCGGTGCAGACGCTGGTGTAGAAGCACGGGTTCCCCTCCGGCGACAGCAGCCACCAGACGCCGTTGTGCCGGACGGTCTGGAAGACACCCGTTGCGTTGTCATGCCAGCCGGCCTTGCGCCAGCCGCCGAAGCGGTCATAAGCCGCGCGGGCGCCGGACCAGGCTTGCAGCCGACGGTCTTCCTCGGCACGGTCGCGCCGGAGGTCGGCGTCGGCGTGGGTCTTCCCCGGCCAGTCGCCGTCACGGAACTGCCCGTAACGGTCCACCAAGGGGGTTAGGGAGTGGGGGTCGGCCGGCGGGCGGGACAGGCGGAACGTCGCCTCCACGGTCAGCGCCGTGCCTGCCTTGAGATGCCAGCCCTCCACCCGGCGCGGCGCCTGCGGCTCAAACAGCATCAGAGGCGCGGACAGCGCCGGGAAGCTGAACGCCAGGGGCCGGCCCTGCCCCGGCGTCAGACGGACGGAGGCCGGGACAATCCAGTAGTCGGCGGCCCCGTGCGCCCAGTTGGGAATCTGTCCCGCCGTCAACGCGCCCGTGTCCGGCTTCCAGCCGGACGGCTCATCCGTAATTTTCTGCCCGTCCAGCCAGAGCTGCGCCCGCCCGGTGCCGAAGACGGCCCGCACCCGGTAGTCATGATCGTACCGCCAGGCGGGGACCGATGCGAAAAAGTGCCAGTTCGTGCCGTCGGCCACGCCCAGGATGAGCTTGAGCGTCCGCAGCGTGCAGGGCGCGTCGCCCGCCGACGAGTTCTCAAAATCCAGCCAGAAGCCACGCTTGGCCCCGAAATCCGACTGGTTGGCCAGCCAGAAGCGGTTCTCCGAGGCGCGGACCACGTCCCCCGCACCCATCACCAGGATGGCGAGACACGCCCACAGGAAAAGTTTTTGCATGACCCTTTGCGTTCCTCAGAATGCTGTTACGGTGGCCCGAACGGCGGGGGCGGCCCGAAGGGAGGCGGCGGGCCGAACGGCGGGGGTGGGCCGCCGGGACCGCTGCCTGCGCCGGGGTGGTCAAAGTTGCTCGTCTCCACGACGCCATGATACCCGCCGAGGATGTACGGATAGCCCGCCGTCACATGGTAGTGGTAGCCGCGAACTTTGTCCCAGTGGCCGTTGCACGAGTCCAAGTCCTTCGGCGGGCGGCCGTCCTCGCCGTTCGGGCCATAGATGGGAAAGCCGTCAAAGGCATAGCCGATCAGCGGCGAATGCTGGCCCTTCGGGTCCTTGAACGGCGAATGGATGCAGACCGGGTACTTGTGATAGTGGTAGCGCCCCTGGGGGTCGGGATGGCCGCAGCACGAGTCGAACGTCTCTGCCTTCACCGCGTCCTGCCCATTGGCGTTGTACTGGTTGTAGAAGGGAATCCCGTTGACGGCCACCCCGATGGGGCCGAAGGGCGTCCGGGTGATCTGGGCGACGTAACGCGGATGGCGCGGGATGACGAATCGATAGTGCTGCTTCAGAATGAGGTTCGGGTTGCTGGCGTTGGGAAAGTCCCCATGGGGATGATCGGGGATGCCGTCACTTTGCACGATCATGTCGTCTTTGGTCCACGTGACCTTGACATTGGGATGGAACGGGTTCTGACCGGCGGCAGCCGGGTTTTGAACGGCCCCGACCCGAGCGGGTGTGACATCCGACAGGAAGAGGACTGCCAGGCAGAGC
>Ga0213875_10002695_pt1 | contig 10484 bp, 13 predicted proteins | sample BarmaccomBMRX_R8_FD_160105 | JGI IMG/M metagenome (GOLD analysis project Ga0213875, IMG submission 160105) | Root-associated microbial communities from Barbacenia macrantha in rupestrian grasslands, the National Park of Serra do Cipo, Brazil - RX_R8 | ecosystem: Host-associated > Plants > Roots... | reverse complement strand
TGGCCGGGACAAGCCCGGCCACGGGGCCAAGAGAAGAGATTCGATTTCAGTGGATACTGCTCTAGCGATGGGCGCATCGGGTCTCAGCCCGCTCGCAGCCGATTGACGAACTCCGCGAGCCCTAAGCGGCGCGTTCGTCTCAGGCGCTCGGCTGTCAGGATTGCGGCGGCCTCTGCGACGCTCGTTTCGATGTCGCTGTTGACGATGACGTAGTCGTATTCCGACCAATGGCTCATCTCTTCCGCCGATTTAGCCATCCGAGCGGCGACCGTCGCGTCGCTGTCCTGGGCGCGGGTGCGCAGACGTTGTTCGAGGGCCGCCGTGCTCGGCGGCAAGATGAAGATCGACACCAGATCGTGCGGTACGCTCTCGGTCAGCTGCTGCGTCCCTTGCCAATCGATATCGGTGACGATGTCGCGACCCGAGCCGAGCACCGCCTCGACCGGACCGCGGGGCGTGCCGTAGCAATGACCGAATACTGCGGCATGCTCTAACAACGCGCCGGCCGCGACCATCGCGTCGAAGCGTGCGCGATCGATAAAGAAGTAGTCCCGACCCTCCACCTCGCCGGCCCGTGGCGGCCTGGTCGTGACGGAGACCGACAACCCTAGATCGGGGTCCCGCTCGACGAGCCTGCGCGTTATCGTCGTCTTGCCCGCCCCCGAAGGCGAAGACAGAACAAGGATGAACCCGCGCCGGTTGATGTGCGGCGAACTCATTCGATGTTTTGAACCTGTTCGCGGAATTGCTCGATCGCGAGCTTGAGCGCGAGCCCAATTCGAGTGAGTTCGATATCCGCCGATTTCGAGCAGAGCGTGTTGGCCTCGCGATTGAGTTCCTGGCACAGGAAGTCGAGTTGGCGCCCGATCGCGTCGTCCTTGCCCAATAGCTCCCGGGCTTGCGCGAGATGGGCGCGCAGTCGGTCGAGTTCCTCGCGGATGTCGGCGCGGCTGACCAACAGCGCGAGTTCCTGCGCGACCCGCTCCTCCGACATTCCCGAGGTGAGATCGACCAGGGTCGCAAGCAGCGAGCGCAACCGCTCCCGAATCGCTTCGGGCTGCGCGGCGGCCAAGGCGCCGGCCTGGTCCACCAAGGCAGCGAGCCGGGTAAGCTGTTCCTTGAGCACGCGCTCAAGACGGCCCCCCTCCTGTGCCCGCGCAGCGGCCAAACGGTCGAGTGCCGTTGCCCAGCTTCCGAGCACGGCCCGCCGCTGACCCTCGACGGCTTCGCCTGAATCGGCGTCACCGGTCTCGATCACGCCACGCAGCGCGAGCAGGCCATCGAGGCGCGGGGGGGCAGCCTCGATTTCGCCGGCCAACTCGGTCGTCAGCGCGGCCAGCTGGGCCAGCAGATCGCGATTGATACGAAGCCCAGTCGGGGCGGCCCGATTGATGCCGAGCGTGGCTGACACATTGCCGCGACGAAAGCGGCGGGACATTTCGGCACGGAGCTGAGGCTCCAACGCCTCGAAACCGGGGGCCAAACGGACGCGCAGGTCGAGCGACTTGCCGTTTACGCTTTTCACCTCCCACACCCACTTGATACCGGCCGCCTCGCCTTCCGCACGGCCGAACCCCGTCATGCTCGATAGGCTCAACTCGCCCCGCTCCCGATACCTGCCGGCCGCTTATAGCGACCGAAAAGAACGGCAACAACGGCCGCCATCGCTCTCTCGACTAGCAGCCGCGCGATCACCGTGGGCAGGGTCGAGGGTAACCGCGGCCGCAGCGCCTTTCGCGAGAGGCCTGCTGAGCCGGCCGCGCCGGCTTGGGCGGCGGCGCCGCGACGGGAGTGGGGCGGGGCGCCTCGCGTACAGATTCAGACGGCTGGGGCGGCGTAGGCGAGAGTGGGATCTCCGGTTCCGCCTCGAGCGTCGCGCCGTGCCGGTACTGCGCGACGTTTCGGTTGTGCTCCGCCAGAGTCTTGGAAAATACGTGCCCGCCAGTGCCGTCCGCGACGAAATAGAGATCGTCGCTGTGCTCCGGTCGGACGGCCGCGCGCAGCGCCGACTTTCCCGGATTGGCAATCGGCCCGGGAGGCAAGCCGGCCACAACATAGGTATTGTACGGAGAGGCGACAGCGAGATCGGCATGGGTCAGCGGCCGATCGAGCTTCGTGGCGCCATTATTCGACAGCACGAAGCGGACGGTCGGGTCGGCCTGCAACCGCATGCCAAGGCGGAGGCGATTGAGGAACACTGCGGCGATATGCGCGCGCTCCTCGTCGCGACCCGTCTCCTTCTCGACCAACGAGGCAAGGACGAGCGCTTCGTGCGGGTTGGCGAGCGGCAGGTCCGCGCGCCGTTCCGCCCATGCTTCTGCCAGCGCGCGGGTCATCGCGCGGCGCATGCGCTCCAGCACGTCCTTGCGCTGGTCCCCATAGCTGTATACGTAGGTCTCGGGAAGCAATTCGCCCTCGCCGGGGACCGGTCCGGTATCCCCGTCGAGCACGGGCACCTCGCGAACCAGGCCGACGATCTCTTCGCTGGTCAGGCCCTCGGGGATTGTCAGGCGGTGCTTGACCGTCTTTCCGGAAGCCAAAATATCCATTGCCTCGAGGGCGCTGATATCGGCCGGGAACTCGTATTCCCCGGCTTTGAGATCGGCCCCGCGTCCTGAAATTTCGGCCCCGAGTTCGAATGACCAAGGATGCCGGATTACCCCTTCTGCGGCGAGCAATGAGGCGATCCCGGAGACCCCGGTGTGCGGCGGCACCACTACCACTTGCGAGCGCGCCAGCGGCCCCGGTCCGGTCACATCGCGATAGATCCAGAACCCGGCCCCCCCGAGACCGACGGCGATCACTACCGCAGCGACCACGCTCCAGGCGAGCAGACCGAGAAATGCCCTCATGAACCCTGCCCCAGCGCCTCAGCGCCGCGCCGTCGCATAATCAGCCGTTGCAGCCCGGCTCGGCAAAGATCAGGGAAGCGTTGGTGCCGCCGAAGCCGAAGGAATTGGACAACACGCGCGAGACCTTGCGCTCCTTGGCCTGCTTGGGCACGAGGTCGATATCGCAGGATGGCGACGGGTTGTCGAGGTTCAAGGTCGGCGGGACGACGCCGTCGCGCAAGGCGAGAATCGAAAAGATCGCCTCTACGCTGCCCGCCGCCCCGAGCAGGTGACCGATCGCCGATTTGGTGGAAGACATCGACAGCACATAGGCGTGGTCGCCGAATAGACGCTTCACGGCGCCAAGCTCGATCTCATCGCCCAGCGGCGTCGAGGTCCCATGGGCGTTGATGTAGTCGATCTTGTCGGGGCTCAACCTTGCGCTCTTCAATGCGTTCCGCATCGACCGGAACGCGCCGTTGCCGTCCTCGGCGGGAGCAGTCAGGTGAAAGGCGTCGCCCGACATGCCGTAGCCGATGATCTCGGCATAAATCTTCGCGCCGCGCTTTCGGGCGTGCTCGTATTCCTCGATAACCAGGATGCCCGCACCCTCGCCCATGACGAAACCGTCGCGTCCCTGGTCCCACGGCCGAGAGGCGCGCGGAGGGTCGTCATTGTAGCCGGTCGACAACGCGCGGGCGGAAGCGAAGCCGGCCAGTCCCAGCCGACAGATCGCCGCTTCGGTACCGCCGCACACCATGACATCGGCATCGTCCCACATGATCAGCCGCGCCGCGTCTCCTATCGCGTGCGCGCCGGTCGAGCAGGCCGTAACGACCGAGTGGTTCGGCCCCTTGAAGCCGTGGCGTATCGAAACGTTCCCGGAGGCGAGATTGATCAGATTAGACGGGATAAAGAAGGGCGAGATGCGGCGCGGCCCCCGCTCCTCAAGGGTCAGCGCGCCTTCGGTGATGCCGGGAAGCCCGCCGATCCCGGAACCGATCATGACCCCGGTGCGCTCGCACTCTTCGTCGCCGTCGGGCGTCCATCCCGCATCATCGATGGCCTGATCCGCAGCCGCCATCGCAAATACGATGAACTGGTCCATGCGGCGCTGGTCCTTGGGCGGCACCCAATCATCCGCATTGAACAGGCCGGAGGCGCGATCGCCGCGCGGCACCTGGGCCGCGATGCGGGCCGGTAAATCGGAGACGTCGAAAGACTGAATGGCGCGAACCCCGGACTCGCCCTCGATCAGGCGGCGCCAGTTGTGCTCGAGCCCAATCCCCAGCGGCGTCACGAGGCCCATCCCGGTGACGACGACGCGTCTCATCCTGACGACATTACCGCGGCAGAGGGCGACGGCTTTCGCCCGTGACGAACAAAGCTGGCCACCATGGGGGTCGCGGCAACCTCAGCTATGCGATTCGATGAAGCTGACGGCGTCCTTCACGGTCACGATCTTCTCGGCCGCATCGTCCGGGATTTCACACCCGAACTCTTCTTCGAAGGCCATCACGAGTTCGACGGTATCGAGGCTATCGGCACCCAGATCGTCGATGAAGCTGGCGTTTTCCGTGACCTTCGACTCTTCGACCCCGAGATGTTCGACGACGATCTTTTTGACCCGCTCGGCGACGTCAGTCATTCGTTGCTATCCTCAGTGGCTTGCTTGGAAGAACCAGCGATCCCCCGCGTTGCCATCGGGGCGCCGCCAACACGGAGCGTTCGGCCGCGTTGAAGCGCGGGTCACATATCACGATTCTCCAGACCGTGCCAGTTCGCCCGAGTGGTTCGCAAACCGCCTCGAAAACGCCGCTCGCGGTCCAGTTTGCCGAACCGGATACGGCGTCATACCATCAGCATTCCGCCGTTCACATGGAGCGTCTGCCCGGTCATGTAGCCGGCTTCGCGGCTGGCGAGGAAAAAGACCGCGGCAGCCACCTCCTCGGGAGTGCCGGGGCGGCCGGCCGGAATGTGAGCGGTGATGCGGGCCCGCTGTTCCTCCGTCAATTTCTCGGTCATCGCGGTTGGGATGAAGCCGGGGGCGATGCAGTTGACCGTAACGCCGCGGCCGGCGACCTCGGCGGCGATCGATTTCGCCATGCCGATCATTCCAGCCTTGGCGGCGGCGTAGTTCGCCTGCCCGGCGTTCCCGGTTACCGCGACGACCGAGGTGATACAGACGACACGGCCGTGCCTTCGCCGCAGCATGCCTCGCAGGGCGGCCCGCGTCAGCCGGAAGGCAGCCGTGAGATCGACGTCGAGGACCGCCTGCCACTCTTCGTCGCGCATCCGCAGGGCCAGCGCGTCCCGAGCGAGCCCGGCATTGTTGACGAGGATGTCGAGCCGAGACATGACCTGCTCGGCATCCTTGACCAGAGCATCCGCTTCGCCGGCAGCGGCGAGATCGGCGACCGCGACATGAGCCCGATCGCCGAGCGCCTCGGCCAGCTCGCGCAACGCGGCTTCGCGGGTGCCGGCCAACATGATTTCCGCACCGCCCGCATGCAGAACTCGGGCGATGGCGCCGCCGATGCCGCCCGAGGCCCCGGTCACCAGCGCCGTCTGACCGCTCAAGTCGAACATCGTGGGCTGAGTTAAAGCCGGTTCACGAATTGGTCGATCTCGGCCGGTGTCCCAACCGAGAAGACTGCGAGTTCACGGTCGATGCGGCGGACGAGCCCAGCCAGCACCTTGCCGGCCCCGATCTCGACGACCTGGTCGATCTCGCGAGTTCGAAACAGCTCCACGCTCTCGCGCCATCGCACCATCGCGGTGACCTGTTCCACGAGAAGGCGCTTGATCTCCTTGGGATCGGCAACTGGCGCCGCGGTTACGTTGGCGACCAGCGGTACCCGGGCCGACTCGATCGCGACCTCGCCCAAAGCCTCGGCCATGATCGTGGCAGCGGGCGCCATCAGCGAGCAATGAAAGGGCGCGCTGACGGGCAGCAGGATCGAGCGTCGCGCACCCCGCTCGGCCGCGAACGCGACGGCGCGCTCCACGGCGCCGCGGTGACCGCTGATCACGATCTGACCCGGCCCGTTGTCGTTCGCGACGGCGCAGACTGCTCCGTTGCCCTCGGTACGGGCGGCCTCGGCGGCGGTGTCGCGGGCCGCGTCGAGGTCGATCCCAAGCAGCGCCGCCATAGCGCCTTCCCCCACCGGCACGGCTTCCTGCATGGCCCGGCCGCGGCGCCTGAGAAGCCGCGCCGCATCTGACACGGTCAGCGCACCGGCGGCGGTCAGTGCCGAGTATTCCCCCATCGAATGACCGGCCACATAGGTCAGCTGGCGAGCCGTATCGAAACCGGCCTCCTCCTCGATCACCCGGATCACCGCCATGCTGACGGCGAGCAGCGCGGGTTGCGCGTTTTCGGTCAGCGTAAGCTCGCTTTCCGAGCCTTCGAACATCAGCCGCGACAAACGCTGCCCGAGCGCGTCATCGACCTCCTCGAAGACGTGCCGCGCCGTCCCGAACGCTTCGGCCAACGCCTTGCCCATCCCGGGGGCCTGCGAGCCCTGGCCGGGAAACACGAAAGCGCGCTTCATTCGCGATCACCCCCCTCGCGCGGACACGGCCGGTCATAGTCCCGTGGCGGCGGGTGTCAAGCCGCCTCGCTGGGCGGGTGCTCATTTGCAGAAGCGCAGGTCGTCGCGCTCGTTCTCGTAATCCTCCATGACCTGATGAAGGACACTGTCGGGGGGCAGGGCCGTCAGCGCTTCCTGGATCTTCTTGAGGGTCGCTTCGTCATAATGCACCGGTTTGGGGCATTTGGCCGTTTCGCGTCCGCCGCTGCATCCGGTGAGCGCGAAAACCGCGACCAACACCGCCATCGCCCGCAACGGCATGGCTCCCCCTTCCGCTTGCCCCCACTATGCAACGGGGGTGGCCGCGCAGGTCAAGGCGACGATCTGACCCGCCAGCCCGACGAGCCAGGCGGCCGCCGCGAGCGAAGCCATCGGCCGCCCGAGCGAGCGACTCAAGCTGCGGATGCCGTCCTCAACTTCTTGCGCCGCGACGTTGGAATTGTCCGGGACCAGCAGCTTGACCAAGCCGGCCACCAGAAACGCCGCGCTGGTGTCGCCGGTCGCCAAGTAAATCCCGGTTCCGGAGAGAACCCCCGCGCCGATCACGGTGGTGGGCTGCGGCGGCCACTGCAACAGGGTCTTAAACATCGTGCGATCTCCTTCTGGGGTTGAGAAAAGACGCGGGCGGCTGGGTTTCCCGAGCTGGCTGTCCGCCGCTCAGGCGACGCCCAGCGTGGTCGCCTCCTCGTCGCGGCTTCGGAAGTAGCGGTCGATCTCGAGGCGGAGCGCCGGCTTGTTGCCGGCCAATTCGAGGACGCCGCAGAGGTTGCGCTTCAAATCGGTGGCAGGATCGAAGCCGTGGCGGACCAGGATTCCCCATCTGTCGACATACCGGCGACCCTGTTTGGGCCCATGCCAGGCATGCTCGATCGTGCCCGGCACATAGCCGATATTGCGCGTGAGGTGCCGCTCGGCACGCTCCTGCCATTGCAGCAGCGGGGCAAGGTAGCCGGCCGAAACGTGCGCCGGGACCGAATCGCGCACGCGGCCGATCAAGGCGAGCGCCATATGGTGGTCGCCGGCCCCGAGAGCGGCCGTCTCGATCAGCCCGCCAAGGTGTTCGAGAGCGTCCCGTCGCGCCGCCCAGGCATAGCCGGGATGGGCGAACGCATAACCGGGCCGGCCGGCGGGTACGATCGGCGCTCCCTTGTGCCACAGCCGGCAAAACGAGTGGTGCGCTTCGAGATGATCGTCGTTAGGCCCGAGGTCGTAGCAATCCGACCAGGGCTGCACGATGTCGTACTGCTGCAGCGCATGCACGGTCTCGCTGGCCCAGCCTGGCTTGCGGAAGCAGATGTCCGCATCAATCCAGGCCGCGTATTTCCAGTTCGGCGGCAGTCGGGCGAGAGCCAAGTTGACCAAATTCTCCTTGAGCCACAGCACGGTTTGCGCGCGAACGCGGTTCCGCGAGACATGCGGCCGCTCCGCGAGGTCGAACGGGCGCTCGCCGTAGGCGCATTCGATCGTCGTGAGCCGCACGCCGCTGTCGAGCATGTGCTGCTCGAAGGCGCCAAACAGCCGCAAACGGCTTTTCCAGCGGATCGGGTTGGCATAGACGGCGATTACGTCGAGCAGGTCGGGACGCATCGGGACTCCTGGGGCAGAAGAAAACCGGCTCGGCCGATTGGGTGGCGACCGAGGGCGCGAGCGGGTCGGGGATTCAGCCGCGATGCGGCGCGGAACTCAGTCGAAGGCGGCCCAATGCCGGCGAGCTGCCATCCATACGGCGACATAGGCCGGGTCGGAGCGCCCGCGCTCGACGGCGCCGTACCCTTCATTGTAGCCGGCGCACCATTCCTCCCAGGTTGGAGGCCTGCCGAAGGCTCGGTCGAGCAGATCCCATCCCTGGCGCAGCACCATCATCCCGTAGCGGGCGCCGGTAGCTGGGTCGAACAGCCGATCCGGTTCGCCGGACAGGCCCAACCCTGCCGCGGTGGAGGCAAGAACTTGCATCAGTCCATACGACCCCTCGCCAAGCGCCGGCTCGTACCGATACGCCTGCGCCCGAAACGCGCTTTCGACCTGGATCGTGGCGAGGACCGAGGAGCGCCGAAACCAGTTGGAAAACTCGGTCGCGTTGAGCCGGTCCACAATCGCGAGGCACGCCGATTGCGCCGGGGTCAGCGCCGGGGGGCTCGCCGCAGGCGAGGCTGCCGCGTTCGGCGCGCCCGATACGGCCGGAGCGGTCGCTGCGGCGGTCAGCGGGGCAACGGCCGGTGGGGCAGAGTCCGGATACCACTTTCCGGCAAACAATTTCTGCTGATCGGCAACCGCGATGCGCTGAACGTGATCCCAGTCGCGGAAAGAGTGCGGTTGATCCGGGGTACCCCAATCCCCGCCCCAGATCAGGCCATGCTTCTTCGCGAGCACGCCGAGGAACGTCCAGTCACCGGCCCAGGACAGGCCGCCTCCGACCCGCTTAGCGAAATCCGCCGCGAGGCCGTAATGGTGCACCCCGACGGTCCTCAGCTGGGTCGCTCCTTGGGCGAAGAGTTCTGCCTGACGCTCGGTCGAGCGGTAGGTCTCGGTGACTTCGAGCACGATCCCCTGCTCCGCCGCATCCGCGACGATCGCCGCGACGGCAGCGCGCGTCACCGGTTCCAGCAGCGCGGTATCCGCGACGCGCTCGCGGGTATGGAAGCGCGGGTCGTGTTGCACCACGTCGGTGTAGAAGTTCCCCATAATCGTCCCCTCCGCTGCGGCGCGCCTTCACGGACCGTCGAAGACGCGACCGATCGTGAAAGGCTGGTATTCCTCCGGTGTCCCGCCTTCCTCGATGAAGCGCTTCCATCCCTGGAATTGCGGCGCCGCAATCCGGTTGTCCTCCAGGATGTCGCGCAGGATCGCGACGTATTGCGCGATGTGCCCGGCCAAATGGCGCCAGCGCTTCTCGCCTTGCAGCAGCGTGTCGATCCGCGCGCCGAGCTTTGCGATTTCCGCCTCGCACTCGCGCCGATCTTCCAGTGCGCGCCGGCGGGTCCCGTCAAGCTCTTCCCGCAAATCCTGGATGAAGCCCTGAGTATCCGCGGAGAGCTGCGCGCGCTCCTTCAACGGGCTGCCGAACCAACGATTGACGATTCCGCTGCGATCGATCGCCCACAACGCGACAAAGAGCAGTGCCAGCCACTGGCCGACCAGATCGCGCGCAAGATCGACGATCATCGGTTCCACAAAGAGGCTCCGCGCAATACCGGCCGCTCGATCACTTCACCACCCACAGATTGGCGCCGATATAGACGAGTTCCAAAGATTGATAGGCGGTGTTCATTGTCACCGATGGCTGGCCGTCTATCGTCTGACCGGCTCCGGCCGCCACCGTCATCGTGTACAAGGTGCCGCTCGTCAGCAGGTATTTGAATGCATGCGTCTCGCCGATGCGGGGGCTAGCTGGCAGGGTGAACGTCACCGCACTAGGTGTGGTCGGCGACCATGCGATCACGTCGTCGGTACTGCCGACAATTTGCGAGCCGGTGCCGGTGACGATACGAGGGTTGAGCCTCGGCCGAATTACCCAGCCGCCGGTGGTGCTGCCGTCCTGCGCCTGCAAGCTCCAATCGTCCGTATTGAGGACAACTTCGCCGACCGGTCCGGCATAAGCAGCCACCTCGGACGTGCTTCCGCGACCCCACTGGACCTGGGTGTGAGACAAGGCGTTCTCCCGATGGCAGCGGGGTTAGGGTAAGGCCCCGAGATCGATAGACAGGCCGGTAGCGACAGCAATGCGCGTCAGATCGGCCGCTGCGGTTACACCGGTGCCGACTGTTCCCCAATCCTGGGAGGTTCCGGCGGCCAATGCCCCGAGCAAGGGGGTTGCGAGCGGATCGGTACCGGCGCCGGTCGTCGTGTAGGTGAAGGCGGCGACTGTTGCCACATCCTGCAATGCCTGACCGAAAAGGTTGAAGGCCGGCAGCTTGACGAAGAAGGTCTGTGGGACGAGATTGGACGGGAACGGGTAACGGAAGACCGAACCGTTGACGCGCGCAAAGGGAGCACCCGACGGATGGGAGCGGATCGGCGTGCCGTAGGCGCCCCGCATCAACGTCGTGCCCAGTTGGTACTG
>Ga0213875_10002694_pt1 | contig 10486 bp, 7 predicted proteins | sample BarmaccomBMRX_R8_FD_160105 | JGI IMG/M metagenome (GOLD analysis project Ga0213875, IMG submission 160105) | Root-associated microbial communities from Barbacenia macrantha in rupestrian grasslands, the National Park of Serra do Cipo, Brazil - RX_R8 | ecosystem: Host-associated > Plants > Roots... | reverse complement strand
CATCGAGACGCCGGCCTGGACCGGCGCGCTGTCCACCCAGCCGACGGTGCCCACGATGCTGTCGGCCTTCAACGCCGCCGTCACGGCCAGCTCCCCGGGCATCGCGACCACCGTGGTCTCGGCCACGTCGTTCACCACGCCGATCAACAACGCGCTGTCCTCGGGCATCCCGGTGGTGACCTACAACGCGAACGGCTCCCCGGCCAACCCGACGAACGGCCTGGCCTACGTCGGCCAGGAACTGCTGATATCTGGCCAGGAGGTCGGCAAGCGGCTCGCGTCGCTGATGAAGTCGGGCGACACCGCGGTGGGCTTCATCGCACAGCCCGGTGCGCTGAACATCCAGCCCCGTCTGGACGGCGCGACGCAGGCGCTGGAGGCGGCCGGCATAAAGGTCATGTTCGGCAACAAGGGAGTCGACACGGGCGCCTCGGCGACGCAGGAGGCGCAGGTGCTGCCCCAGTTCCTCCAGTCGCACGGATCCTCGATACAGGGCTGCTTCGCGGTCGACGGCGGCGACACCGCCCTGCTCGGCACGTCGCTGGCGAAGTACAACCTGGTGGGCAAGGTCCATGCCGGCGGCTTCGACCTCGAGCCGCAGACGCTGACCGCGGTCAACGCGGGCCAGCTCGACTTCACCGTCGACCAGTCCCCTTACCAGCAGGGCTTCCTGCCGACGCTGTACCTCTACCTGTTCCAGCTGTCCGGCGGCCTGGTGTCGCCTCCGACGACGGACACCGGCCTGAAGTTCGTCACCAAGGGCAACGTCTCGCCGTACCTCTCGACGCCGAGCCGGTTCGAGGGATCCACGTCGGCGCAGAAGTACATCAAGCACTCGGGGGCGATCTCCGTCTGACGGAGTGCCTGCGCGACACTGGTAGGTACAGGGGTCGCGGCGGTTCACCTGGACCGGACGGTCCTCGGTGAACCGCCGCGGCACTGGGTATGACCGCCGTTAGGCATGGCCGAAGAGGTCGGCATCCCTGGCGGGAACGGAAGGATGGGGATGAGCGACATGAGCGAGACCGCGGAACGAGCAGATGTCGTAGCCGCACCGGGCGGCCCGCAGCGCGGCAATGGCGCGAGTGAACTGCTCAGACGGGCCGGCACGCTGTTCCTGCAGCAGCGTGAGGCGAGCGTGCTGCTGATCGCGGTGGCGATCTTCCTGTACTTCACCGCCTCCACGCCGTCCTTCTTCGGTCACGGCAGCTTCGTCAACATCGCGCAGTACATGGCGCCGTACACGATCATCGCGATCGGCGAGGTGCTGCTGATGGTCTGCGGCGAGATCGACCTGTCGGTCGGCTACGTGTGGATGCTCTCGCCGTTCGTCATGCGGGGCTTCATCGACTCCGGCGTGCCGGAACTCCTGGCGATCATCATCACGGTGCTGCTGCTGTCCCTGATCGGGCTGGTCAACGGCATCATCACCACGTGGTTCGGGGTCCCTTCGCTGATAACCACGCTCGGTATGGGCTACCTGATCTTCGGCGTCGCGCTGACGGTCTCCTCGGCGCAGCAGGTCAACCTGCCCGACGGCAACGGCGGGGTGGGCCGCTGGTTCGGCGCCGCCGCCTGGTCGGAGTTCATCTGGGCGACCGTGCTCGTGCTGATCTTCCACGTCATCCTGACCCGCACGCGATGGGGGCTGTACACGGTCTCGGTCGGCGGCAACCTGCTGGGGGCGCGTGAGTCCGGTATCAAGGTCAACACGATCAAGATCGGCAACTTCATGATCACCTCCTCGCTCGGCGCGCTCGCCGGGATCCTGGAGGCGTTCAAGAACGACATCATCGACCCCAGCGCCGGGCAGCTGGCCGTCGTGCTGGTCGCGCTGGCCGGCGCGGTGATCGGCGGCACGGCGATGCTGGGCGGGTCGGGCACGATGATCGGGGCCTGGCTCGGCGTGCTGGTGCTGGGCATCTTGCAGGACGGCTTCAACCTGCGCGGCATCAGCGCGAACAAGTTCCAGATCATCCTCGGAGCCGCGATCCTGCTCGCGATGATCGCCAACACCTACCTCACCCGGCTGCGTGGCGCGGGCCGGATCGCGGCAAGAGCAAGGACTCATTGATGACCTCGGACAATGACCTGGGAGGCGGCACGGTGAGCAGCGAGGTGGGGGCCTTCTCGACGCCGACCGACGATATCCTGCGGGTGGAGCACATCTCCAAGCGGTACGGCGCGGTGACCGCGCTGGTGGACGTGAACCTGCGGCTGGCCCGCGGCGAGGTGCTCGGCCTGATCGGCGACAACGGCGCAGGCAAGTCCACGCTGCTGAAGATCATCTGCGGTTTCCAGCCGCCCACCTCGGGCCGGATCCTGCTGGAGGGCCGGGAGGTCCACTTCTCCTCGGTGCAGCAGGCCCGCGCGGCGGGCATCGACGTGGTGTACCAGGACCTGGCGCTGGTCCCGCAGCTCACCGTGTACCACAATATGTTCCTCAACCGGGAGCCGGTGCGCTGGCCGCTGCTGCGCAACCGGGTGATGCGCAAGCTGTCCAGGGAACATCTCGATGACATGGGCGTCCACCTTCCGTCGGTGAACGTCGAGGTGGCGAGCCTGTCCGGTGGCCAGCGGCAGGCGATCGCGGTGGCCCGGTCGGTGTACTCGGAGAACAACAAGGTGCTGCTGCTGGATGAGCCGCTGGCCGCGATGGGCGTGAAGGAAGGCGCCATGATCCTGGACCTGGTGCGCGGCCTGAAGGAGCGGGGCAACGTCTCCATCATCATCATCGCGCACAACTACGGCCAGGTGCTCGAGGTGTGCGACCGGGTGAACCTGCTGCAGGGTGGCCGGATCACCTACGACAAGTACTCCTCGGAGACCTCGGTCGAGGAACTCACGGAGAGGGTGGTCGCCGAATACCGCAAGGCCCTCGAAGAACGCCAGCGCGAACAGCGGAGCGCGTAACCAGCCGGTCCAGGTCAGTGGTCCGGAAGCGCTCCCAGACCACCTGCCCACCCGCCTCCTCAACTACTTTCCGTAGGACTTTGGATACGCCGCGCGACTCGCCGCTGGCGCCACTGTGCCGCATGCAGTGGGCCACTTCGGGCAAGATGGGGGCATGTTGATGCCCCGCAGGCTCGCCGCCGCCGCCGTCGTGGTTCTCAGCCTGACCGCGACGGCCTGCACGGCGTCGGGCTCGGCGTCCACCGGCTCGTCGGCCGCGCCCCGGGGGCGCGGCAGCGCGGCACCGGCCGGTTCCGCGTCGCTCGTCCCCTCGGCAGGCACCCTGCGCTGGCGCAGATGCGGCGCCGCGCTGCCCGGGCTGGAATGCGCCTCGCTGCAGGTCCCGCTCAACTACGCCGAGCCGCACGGGCGCAAGCTCGCCCTCGCGCTTTCGATGGTCCCCGCGACGGCGCCGAAGAGCCAGCAGCAGGGCGTGCTGCTCGTCAACCCCGGCGGCCCGGGCGCCAGCGGCCTGGCGCTGGCCAGCGAGGTCGCGCAGGGCCTGAACCCGGCCGTGGCGGCGCGGTACGACATCGTCGGCTTCGATCCGCGCGGTGTCGGCTCGTCCGTGCCCGCGCTGTCCTGTGACCCCGGATTTTTCTCCGGCGACCGCCCGAACTACATCCCGGCGAACGCGGCGCAGGAGCAGGTGCTCATCGGCCGGGCGAGGACGTACGCCGCGGACTGCGGGAAGCGGTTCGGCTGGCTGCTGCCGTACATGACGACGGCGAACGCCGCCAGGGACATGGACTCCATCCGCGCCGCGTTCGGCGTCCGGCAGGTCAACTATTACGCGTTCTCCTACGGCACCTACCTGGGCCAGGTCTACGCCACCCTGTTCCCGCAGGGCATCCGGCGCATGGTGCTGGACAGCACGGTGGACCCGGCCGGCGTGTGGTGGGCCGACAACATCGAGCAGGACTACGCCTTCCAGGGCCGTATGGAGGCGTTCTTCGCCTGGGCGGCGAAGTACAACGCCAACTACCAGCTGGGCAGGACCCGCGCGCAGGTTCAGGCGGCGTGGTACCGGGCGCGCAGCGAGCTGGAGGCGCACCCGATCGCCGGGCCCTCCCGCCCGGAGATCGGGCCCGACGAGTTCGATGACACGTTCCTGCTCGGCGGCTACGACAACACGCTGTGGCCCGGGCTGGCCCAGGCGCTGTCGGAGTACCTCAACAACGGCTCCGACGGCGTGCTGATCAACCAGTACCGGGAGAACGGCGTGCAGAACGAGAACGAGTTCGCGGTCTACAACGCGGTCCAGTGCTCGGATGTGAGCTGGCCCCGCGGCTGGGCGTACTGGAACGCCGCCACCGAGAAGGTGTACCGGACCGCCCCGTTCCAGGCGTGGGACAACGCCTGGTACAACGCGGCGTGCGCGTTCTGGCCGGTCAAGGCGCCGTCCCAGCCGCTGCGGATCAACGGCGCGGGGCTGCCGCCGATCCTGATGCTGCAGGGGACGCTGGACGCGGCGACCCCGTACGCCGGCGCGCAGGACGCGCACAAGCTGCTGCCCAGCGCCCGGATGGTGGTCGTCGAGGGCGGCGGGAACCACGGTCAGTCGATGGAGTACCCGCCGGATTCGTGCGTGCAGAGCTACGTGAACAACTACCTTGCCAACGGCACCGTCCCGGGAGGGCCCGGCCTGGTGAACGCCGCCTGCGCGCCGGTCCCCGACCCGACGCCGAACGGCTGACCGGACCGGCCGCGGTCGGCAGGTCCCTATAGGCTGGAAGCATGTTGCGCGTTAAGCCGCGATCCGGGCAGTTGCGCCTGCTTGATGACCGCGATCGCGCCGCGGCTCTTGCCATCTGCGACAGCGACCCGGTGACGAACGTGTTCGTCGGTTCCCGGATCCGGGCACTCGGCCTCGAGCCCGGCAGGCTTGGCGCGCAGATCTGGGGACACGAGCCGGCCGGCCAGCTGACATCGCTGTGCTACGCCGGCGCGAACCTGGTACCGGTCGCCGCGACACAAGCGGCAATCGCCGGGTTCGCCGAGCGGGCGCTTCGCCAGGGCCGGCGGTGCTCCTCGCTGGTCGGGCCCGCCGCCGACGTGAACGCGCTGTGGGCGTACCTGCGGCCGCACTGGGGGCCGCCGCGCGAGGTGCGGGCCGTGCAGCCGCTGATGACGATATCGGGGGCGCCGCTGATCGCGGCGGATCCTGGGGTACGCCGGGTCCGCCCCGGGGAACTGGAAATTCTGCTGCCCGCCTGCGTCGCCATGTTCACCGAGGAGGTCGGAGTCTCCCCGCTGGCCGGCGACGGAGGGTCGTCCTACCGTGCCCGGGTGGCCGAGCTGATCAGGACCGGCCGCGCGTTCGCGCGGATCGAGGACGGACAGGTGGTCTTCAAGGCGGAGGTCGGTGCCGCGACCCCGCTGGCATGCCAGGTCCAGGGCGTGTGGGTGCGCCCGGACCGCCGCGGTCGCGGCATTGCCGCCCCGGGCATGGCCGCCGTCGTCAACGAGGCACGCCGCGCGATATCGCCGTTGGTCTCCCTGTACGTCAACGACTTCAACGTGCCCGCCAGGGCGGCTTACCGGCGCGTCGGCTTCACCGAGGTCGGCGAGTTCATGTCGGTCCTCTTCTGACGGGTGCGGACCGCACCCCCTAGTCGCGCTCGCGGATCTTCCTGAGCTGGCGGAGGACCGGCTGGCTGGCGTCCTTGAGGATGCTCAGCTGCACCGGGGTCAGCCGGTCGATGAAGTGGCGGCGGACGCTCTCCACATGGGGTGGCGCGACCCGCTTCAGCGTGGCCATGCCGCGCGGCGTGAGCACCGCGAACATCCCGCGCTTGTCGCCGTCGCAGGCGTCCCGGCGGACCAGGCCCTTGGCCTCCATGCGCGTGATCTGATGGGAGAGCCTGCTACGGGACTGCGCGGTCAGGTCGGCGAGTTCAGTCATCCTGAGCCTGAGCTCGTGGGCCTCGGACAGCTCGACGAGGATCTCGTAGTCGTTGGTCGACAGCCCGTACGGGTGCAGGTCACGGTCGAGCTGCCGGAAGAGAAGCTTGGCAAGGCGTACGTAGGCTCGCCACGCCTCCTGCTCCTCATCGGTGAGCCAGCGTGGTTCCTCCTTGGCACGTACCTCGCCGTCGGCCCTTGGCTCTGTCGGCATAACAGAAACTTACCCGAGTGGGGCGCGGCGATGACAGAAGCTCCCCATCAATCAGGGCAAAGCCGCGCCCGCTTGCCCGCCCGTTTCCAGCCGGCGTTGGTCCCGCCCCCTCGACGAGACCAGCTATCGTACGATAGCTGTCGTATGTCGCGCTTATTTCTCAGTCGATGAGAGGCGATCGTGGCAGGGCCCATGCCCGTTCCCGCGCGGCCCGACACGGCGTCCGCCGGGACACATGCCTCCGGAGCCGACCCGGCCCGGTACGCCGCTGCCGCGTACCTCCGCGAGTTGCTCCTCCGCCCGGGCCAGATGCGGCGCAGGTGGGAACAGTACGCCGAGCGGAACAGGCGGGGCCAGATCAACCAGCTGGCGGTCGCCGAGGTGCTCGCCCGCCATCTGTGGCACCGCCCCCGGCGCGCCGGCGACGCCGACATCCTCCCGCGCCAGCTCAAGGACACCGCGGCGCGGGCTTTGTCCGGAAAGCTGCTCAGCAAGGGGACGCTGGCCCTGTTCATGGACGCGTTCGGCCTGCCCGCCCCCGAACGCGACCACCTGTGGCTGCTCTGGGAGGGCTCGCCGCGGGTGAAGATGCTCTCCGGTGCCCGCGCGGTGCCAGAGGACTCGGTCGCCACCCTGGGGCCGGCCCTGCACCGCACCCTGGCGCTGCACGACCATCACTATCTCGGGCCCGACGGCCTGCCCCTGCGTCATCGCACCATCCAGGTGATCGAGGCGTTTGTCGACGGGCTCGACCACCTCCCCTACCGCGCCGACACGAACGCCGTGAGCCTCGAGATAGGGCAGGGCTGCCGCGCCATCGGCGACCTGTTCCTCGCGGACCCCGTTACGGGGCTGTACGCGATGGACATCCAGCTTGCCAAGCCGCTCGCCGCCGGCGAAACCGCGACCCTGGAATACACGACGCGCTTCCATTACCCCGTCCCGCCGCCACCGGAGTTCCGGCGGGCCGTTCTCCGCAGCGTGGAGAGCCTCGACGTGCGCGTGGAATTCCACCCCGACCGGCTTCCCCGCCGCGCTGCGTGGGCAGTCTGGGACGGTATCGATGGCCCGATCATTCTCGACGAGGAAGTTCCGCTTGACTCCCAGCACGCGGTCCATCGCTACGTGCGGCTGATCGAGAAAACGGTGGCCGGCTTCCACTGGGAATGGTGAGCGTGAAGGAGCCGGCCGGCCGCCGGGCATGAAACCATCTACGGTGTGCGGCACGAACAGGACAGGGCGACCACCAGCGCGGAACTGCGGGCCCATAATCTGGCCCGGCTGCTGCGCGCGGTGCACGACGGCGGCGGCCAGCGCACCCGTGCCCAGCTCACCAGGCAGCTGAACCTGGCCAGGGGGACCGCCACCGTGCTGGTCCGCGAACTTGCCGGACGCCAGCTCATCGAGGAGCTGGCCAGCCCGGCCGGCGTGACGGCGCAGCAGCGTGCCCGCGGCCGCCCGACCGGTGTGCCGTCCGCGCACCCGGAAGGCCCCGTCGCGCTCGCGGTGGACCTGCGGGACGACTCCTACTCCGTCGCGGCCTTCGAGCTGACCGGGCGCGGCACCGTGCTCGACCACCGGCCGCGCCGGGCGCGTTCCGGCTCCGGCATGCTGGCGGACGCCGCGGCCACGCTGGCCGCGTACCGCCACGACTTCGGCGACCGGGTGGTCGGGGTCGGCGTCGCCGTCCCGTCACCGGTGAGCGACGGGCGGATGGTCCAGCCCACGCTGCTCGACTGGCACGGCATCGACGTGGCGGCGGCGTTCGCGCCGGAGCCGGCGGGCGTGCTGGTCGGCAACGACGCCACGCTCGCCGGGCTGGCGGAGGCACGCCGGGGCGCGCTGCGCGGCGTCTCGGTGGCGTTGCACCTGCACGTGGCCACCGGCATCGGCGGAGTGCTGCTGGCCGGCGGCCGCCCCATCACCGGCGCGTCCGGCGCGGCGGGTGAATTCGGGCACATGCCGCTGACCGGCGGCGACGAGCCCTGCCGCTGCGGCTCGGTCGGCTGCTGGGAACTCGACGCCGGCACCCGCGGGCTGCTGCGCCGGGCCGGGCGGTCCGCCCGCGGTGACCGCATGGAAACCGGTGACCGCATGGAGGAAGCGGGAAACATCATCGCGGCCGCCGCGGGCAACCCGGTCTGCGCCGCGGCTCTCCGCGATGTCGCCGCCGCGCTCGGCCGCGGGGCCGGCGCGCTGGTGAACGCCCACGATCCCGAGGCCGTCGGGCTGTCCGGCCTCGCGGCGCGGGTGTACCAGACCGCGCCCGCCGCCGTCTGGTCCGGTTACCAGTCGACGCTGATGCGCTTCCGCCGCGCGGCGCCGCCACCGCTCGTGCCGTCGCGCCTCGGCGACCTGGCCACGGTCACCGGCGCCGCGGAACTCGTCTTCGACGAGTTCCTCACCCCCCGCGGCCTGGGCGCATGGCGGGAATCCGTGGCGGCGCCGCCCGAGGCGGAGTCCGGATGAGCTAGGGCGCGATCGCGGCTCCCTCCACACTGAAAACCAGATGACCTCGCGGCAGCTTCCTGGTAAGTTCTCGTTCTTCGCGCCCCGACCATGAAGGGGGTCAGCCATGCCCGCAGGCGGTGGCGACACCGTCATCGAAGCCGAACGCGACCATCTCCGCCGGTCCCGCGAATTCCTCCGCCTGATGCGGGAGAACGTCCTGTCGCTGCGGGCTATGGGCGGCGACCGTGTGTCCGAGGAGTACCTCAAGGCCGAGCTGTACCACCGGGCGGAGGCGCTTCGCGACCTGCCGGACGCGCCGCTGTTCTTCGGCCGCCTCGACTACGCCGCCGACGGGGACTTCGGCGGCACCACCTTCCACATCGGCCGCCGCCACGTGCACGACCCGGACGGGTCACCGGTGGTGATCGACTGGCGTGCCCCCGTGTCCAGGCCGTTCTACCGGGCCAGCCGCGCCGACCCGATGGACCTGCGCCGGAGGCGGCGGTTCGGGTTCGCCGGAGGGGAACTCACCGCCTACGAGGACGAGCTGTTCACGGGTGAGGGTGCCGGCACGGAGACCACCGTCCGTTCCGTATCAAAATTGCTCATCGCCGAGATCGAGCGGCCGAGATCCGGTCCGATGCGGGACATCGTCGCCACCATCCAGCCTGACCAGGACGACATCGTGCGCGCCGGCGCCGCGCGGACCGTCTGCGTTCAGGGCGCGCCCGGCACCGGGAAGACCGCGGTCGGGCTGCACCGGGTGGCCTACCTGCTGTACGCGCACAAGGAGCAGGTGACGCGGCGCGGCGTGGTCGTCCTCGGGCCGAACCGGGCGTTCCTCTCCTATATCCGCAACGTGCTGCCGGCGCTCGGCGAGCTCGACGTGACCCAGACGACGGTCGGCGACCTGGTCGCGTCGGTGCCGGTGCGCGGCACCGACTCGGAGGCGGCGGCCGTGGTCAAGGGCGACGCGCGGATGGCCGAGCTGCTGCGGCGCGCGCTGTGGGCCGGGCTGCGCGAGCCCGCCGCGGCTCTCGTGGTGCCGCGCGGGTCGCGGCGGTGGCGGGTGCCGGCCCACGAGCTGGCGGAGCTGGCCGCCGAGCTGCGGGCGCGCGGTGTGCGGTACGGCGCCGGGCGGGACCTACTGGCGCGCCGCATCGCGCACGTGGTCCTGACCCGGATGGAGGCCGCGGGGGAGACCTGCGACGACCGGACGCACGACGCGGTGCGGCGGTCGCGCCCGGTGCGCGACTGCGTGGACGCGATCTGGCCGAAGGCGGAGGCCAGGCGCCTGGTGTTCGGGCTGCTCTCGTCGCGCGAGACCATGGAGCGTTTCGCCGCCGGGCTGCTGGACGAGGCCGAGCAGGCGGCGATCGTGTGGTCGCCGCCGCCGCGCGGGCCGGGATCGGCGCGCTGGAGCCGGGCGGACCTGGTGCTGCTCGACGAGGCGCGCGACCTCATCGAGCGGACGCCGAGCCTCGCGCACATCGTGGTGGACGAGGCGCAGGATCTGTCGCCGATGGAATGCCGCGCCATCGGCCGCCGGTGCTCCACCGGCGCGGCGACCGTGCTCGGCGACCTGGCCCAGGGCACCACGCCGTGGGCGGCCGGGTCGTGGCCGGTGCTGCTCGCGCACCTGGGCAAGCCGGACGCGGCGGTGCGCGAGCTCGGCGTGGGCTACCGGGTGCCCAGGCAGATCCTGGACTACGCCTCACGGCTGCTGCCGGCGATAGCGCCCGGGCTGCGGCCGGCGTCGTCGCTGCGCGAGGACCCCGGTGCGCTCGACGTGCTGCGGGTGCCCGGAAACGAGGTGAGCGCCCGGCTGGCGGCGGTGTGCGCGCAGGCGCTCACCGCGCCCGGGTCCATCGCGATCATCTGCGCGGACGCGCAGGGCGCGGGGGTGGCGCGAGCCCTGCGCGCGGGCGGCCTGGCGTGCAGCGTGCTCGACGGCGACCCCGGCCC
>Ga0213875_10002693_pt1 | contig 10486 bp, 9 predicted proteins | sample BarmaccomBMRX_R8_FD_160105 | JGI IMG/M metagenome (GOLD analysis project Ga0213875, IMG submission 160105) | Root-associated microbial communities from Barbacenia macrantha in rupestrian grasslands, the National Park of Serra do Cipo, Brazil - RX_R8 | ecosystem: Host-associated > Plants > Roots... | reverse complement strand
TGGGACGCTGGGAGAACGTGAGCCGCGCCGCATCGCTGACCGGAGTCGCGTTCACCGTTCTGGTGGCGATCGGCGCCGTGCTGGCGGCCAGCGCCCCGGGCGACACCGCCAGTGGCCAGGCCGTGATCGCGTTCTACCTGAACAATGGCGCGCGCCAGAAGGCCTCGGATGTCTTTCTCGCTTTTGCGTTCGTCGCGCTGGTCTTTTTTGCGGGCTGGCTCCGCGGGTATTTCCGGCGCTCGACGGCCCACGATGGCCTCACGGTGACCGCACTGGCTGGCGCGGCGCTGCTGGCGGCCGGGCAGACCATCGGGGCCGGCCTCAGCTGGACGCTCGCCACCGCGGCCGGCCATCTGCAGCCGGCCGCCGCGCAAGCCCTCAGCGCGGCCGCCAGCGACATGGTGCTCACCAGCGCCGCCGGCTGGTTCATCTTCTCGGTCGCCACCGGGCTGGCGATTCTCCGCAGCCATGCCCTGCCCAGCTGGCTCGGCTGGCTGGGCGTCGTCATCGCCATCGTCGTGGTGACCCAGGCGGAATTCGCGGCTTTCCTGGCCTTCGCCGTCTGGACCGCGATCGTGAGCGTGCTGACCTGGCGGCGCTCCCGCGCCGTCGGGCCGGCCGAGGAACAGGTGAACGACGCGGTCCTGGTGTGATGGCTCGCTGAGCCAGGACCTGGCGCCGGACGCGGTATCCGTGGGACTGCTGAGCTGGCGCTCAGAACTGGACGCCGCGGGTGAGCCCCCCGTCCACCAGCAGGTTCGCGCCGGTGATGCGGCTGGCCGCGGGGCTGGCCAGGAAGGCCGCGGCCCGGCCGATCTCTTCGGGCAGCCCCATCCGCCCGGTGGGGTTCAGGCCCATGGCCGTCGCGAACAGCTCGGGGTTGTTCTGCTCGATGTTCTGCCAGACACCGCCGGGGAAGTAGGTGTTGCCCGGGGACAGGCTGTTGGCCCGGATGCCCTTGGCGGCCAGCTGGAAGGCCAGGCCCTGCGTGTAGTGGATGATCGCCGCCTTCATGGTCCCGTAGGGGCCCGCCGCGAAGTCCACCTCGCGGCCGGACACACTGGAGATCGTCACGATCGAGGGTGCCTGGCTGCGCTCCAGGTAGGGCATGGCCGCGTTCACCAGGTGGACGGTGCCCATCATGTCGACGCTGAAGCTCGCCTGCCAGTTGGCCTCCTCGTCCGGTATGGCCAGCGCGCTCACGTTGGCCACGACGATGTCCAGGCCGCCCAGCTCGGTGGCGATGTCGGTGACCCACTGGGTGACGGCCGCCTGATCGCCGACGTCGACGCAGCGCCCGGTCACCGCGCCGCCCCGGCCGGTCATCTCCTGCGCCGCGCGGGTCACGTCGGCAGCGGTCCGGGCGCAGAACGCGACCGAGGCGCCCTCGTCCGCGAGCGTTTCGGTGATGGCGCGCCCGATGCCCCGGGTGCCGCCGGTCACCACGGCGCGCAGGCCCTTCAGTCCCAGGTCCATCTGTTAGCTCCTCGCCCGTTCGGTCAGTCTCTGGTGCATGCCCTGATAGCTGTCCGCCGCGGGCAGCAGGCTCTTGCGGACCTTCGTGACCGAGCTGTAGTTGACGTCCACCACGTTGGCCAGCGGGCACTCGCTCACCTGGGTGAGCAGCTGATAGGCGTCGAGCCTGTCCAGCCCGTACAGGTCGCTCAGCCAGCCGACCATGCCGGCCTGGCCGATCCGCCAGGCGTCCTCCAGCGGCCGGCTCGAGCCCACCACCATGAGGTAGTCGTCGGTCTCGATCCGCGGCCAGGCCGGGCCGCCGCCCTTGACCAGGTCCACGATGAGGCAGACGTCCATGGCGCCTTCGACCGCGGTGCCGCACGACTCGCCCTCACCTTGCCGGTAGTGGCCGTCGCCTACGGAGAAGAGCGCGCCGGGCACGTTGACCCCGAGGTAGCAGGTGGCGCCCGCGCGCATCTCGGGGGTGTCCATGTTCCCGCCGAAGGCGTCCGGGACCAGCGACGACCGCACCTCGCCGGCGGCCGGGGCCACGCCCACCGTGCCCAGCATCGGGTCCATCGGCAGCTCGAGCCGCAGATCGGAGGACCGGGCCTGGAACGCGACGGTGCGCCGGTCCCGGTCCACCTCGTAGATCCAGGTCCGCTCCTGCAGCGGGTCCTGCAGCGTGACGGTGCGGTCCGTGCCGGTCAGGCCGCCGAACAGCGGGATCGTGCTGGATGCGCCCCAGTCCCGGGCCGGGGACAGGTCCACGAAGTGCAGCGCGAGCGTGTCGCCCGGCTCCGCGCCCTCGACGTAGAACGGGCCGGTCTGCGGGTTGACGAACGGCATCGTCAGCTTGGCGCTGGGCATGTCGGCCGGGTCCCGGAGGTTGCCGCAGAACGCGTCGTCCGTCCACAGCCGCAGCATCGTGCCTGGCTGGACCTTCCGGACCGGCGCGATACCGCCGAAGGTGAACGCGTACTGCTCCCGGTCCGGGCGGAATTCGATCACATCCATCAGCGGCTCCTCACCTGATCATCTAGCGCTCTTTCTATCGTGTGCAGTGCGCGCCCGGCTACCGGCTAGTGACGGGCAGGGCGATGCACCGCATCGACACCGCGCTTGTCCCAGGTCCGGTTGCCGGAGTGGGTACCTCGTCGACGTCGATAAGCCTCGTGCCACACAGCAAACGGCAGCCGTCATCCGCGGCGATGATTTTGGGCCGCCGATACGGTCAAAGCCAGCACCAGCCAGTTCGCGGATCAGCGAAGGAGCGTCCGCCATGCGAAGCGTCGTTCTGATGATGAGCGTCTCCATCGACGGGTACGTGTCGGGGCCGCTGGGCCACGCCGCCGCGATCCCCGAGCCGGACGAGCTCAAGCGCTGGAAGCTCGACCGGATCCGCCGGGCCGGGACGCACGTCATGGGCCGGGTGACCTACCAGGAGATGTCCGGGCACTGGCCTACCTCGACCGACGACTACGCCGCCCCGATGAACGAGATCCCAAAGGTCGTGTTCTCCCGGACGCTCACCGAGGCGACCTGGGCGGGAACGTCGATCGCGGGTGGCGATCTCGCGAACGAGATCGCCACCCTCCGGGATCAGCCGGGCGGTGAGATCATCGCGTGGGGCGGCGCGCACTTCGCCCAGGCGCTGACGCGGGCCGGGCTCGTCGACCAGTACATCCTGGTGATGAATCCGGTCGCGCTCGGTACCGGCCTGCCCCTGTTCGCCGATCTCACCGCGGCGCTGCGGTTCGAGCTGACCGAGACCAAGACGTTCGGCAGCACGGCGGTGCACGTCTACGTGCCGGGCAATCCCAGCCAGTAACCGGGAACCCCGCCCCGGCGAGGGCCCGGAGCTGCCGGGATACGACGTTGCCCTCATGCCGGACATTGCTGAGCGGCGGGCGGCGGCGGTGCGGCTGGCCGAAGCGCTCAGGGCGCTCAGCGCGGCCGCTGTCCTCAGCGAGGTACCCGCTGACGAGCTGGACGCCGTGGCCGAGCAGGCGCGGGGCCTGGCGGCCCGCCTGACCGCGACCGCCCGCCCGGCCGACGGCCTCGCGTCGATCGACGACCTGGCGGCCGGGATCCGGATGTTCAATCCCGCGAACGGTGAGGCCAGCCCGTTCGCCCCGCCGGTGCGTTATGACACCAGCGCGGCGGAGGTCACCGGGCGCGTCATCCTCGGGCCGGGATTCGAGGGCCACACCGGATATGTGCACGGCGGGACCACCGCCTTGCTCTTCGACGACGCGCTGGGCGCCGCGGCCAGCCGCCAGATATGGCCGACCGTCACGAGCCAGCTGGCGGTCCGGTACCTCCGGCCGGTCCCGATCGGCCTGCCGCTACTGATCCGTGCGTCCGTCACCGCGACGCGGGGGCGCCGGATAACGATCCAGGGGGACCCTGGCCACCGAGGCCAGCCCGGACACGGCTCTGGCCAGCGCCGAGGGCGTGTTCATCGTCCTGCGGCCGGAACAGGCCGAAGCGCTGCTCGGCTCGGGCTTCCGCCGCTTACGCGCTGGCCGGCGCCGCCTGGGCGAGCTGGCGCTCGAGCAGCTTGGCTGCGCCCTCGCGCCAGCGGGGAGCCAGCGGCGTCACCCGGTCGTTTGGGTGGGCCAGCAGAACGATATGAAACCCCGCATCGATGTCGTCCTGGCGTGCTGAAAGCCCGGTCTCACGCGGTTGGGTGTCTGGCCGGGTTCGGTGGCGGGCTGGCGTCTGGCTGAGGGCATTGGCTCAGAGTTCCTGGAGGCCGATGACCTGGACTAGCCGGTGGCGCGGCCCTGCTCCCGGGAAGGCCTTGGTCTCTGAGGGCGGGACGAAGATGAGCATCGCTGAACGGTTTCCCCTGGTCGGTCGCTGAGATCGCGACCCAACCCTAGCTGCGGCTGTACTTGAGCGCGGCGAGCGGCGCGAACACGACCACGAAGCCGAGTGACCACAGCAGCGCCCCGCTGACCAGGTAGCCGGTGGAGTGGCCGATCAGCAGCTCGGCCGCGTGACCCTGGGACAGCGAGCGCACCGCGTCCACCATGTAGGTGACCGGCTGGTGGCTGGCGAAGGCCTGCAGCCAGCCCGGCATGGACGACACCGGGATGTAGGCGCTGGACACGAACGTGAGCGGGAAGACCAGCAGCGCCATGCCCTGCGCTGCCTGCGGTGTCCCGGCCATGAGCCCGAGCAGGATGAACAGCCACTCGAAGGCGAACCCGAAGACCACGCACAGACCGAAGGCGGCCAGCGAGTCCAGCACCGAGGAGTGAATCCGGAACCCGACCGCGAACCCGATGGCGGCGGTCACGACCAGCCCCCAGGTGTTCCAGGCCGTGTCGGCGATCGCGCGGCCGGTCAGGAAGCAGACCCGGGGCACGGGCAGCGACCGGAGCCGGTCCACGAACCCCTGCTGCAGGTCCTCGGCCGCCCCGGTCGCCGCGTTCATCCCCGTGAACAGGACACCGGTGGTGATGAACCCGGGCACGAGGAAGTCCACGTACGGCAGCCCACCCTTGATCGGGATGGCGCCGAAGACGTACCGGAAGATCAGCAGGAACATCGCGCCCTGAATGGTGCCGAGCACGATGAGCTGAGGGGTGCGCAAGTAGCGCAGCAGGGCACGGTAGGTGATCTGAAGTGTGCTGGGGCCGAGCCGGGTCGTCCTGATGGCCGGCGCGGCGGCGATGGCAGCCATGTCGTTTCTCTCCTTCTGTAGCGTCAGCGGTGGGATGTCCCGGCGGTGGCCGGGGAGGCGCCGTCCGGCTGCCCGGTCAGGGCCAGGAACACCTCGTCCAGCCGCGGCTGGCGTAGCGCGATGTCCTCGACCTCGACGCCGGCCTCCTCGACCGCACGCAGCGCCTCGAGCAGGACCCGGTCGCCGCCCTCGACGGTGATCCCGACCTGGCGGGTGCCCTGGTCGACCCGGACCTCGCCGGTCCCGGTCCGATCCAGCACCTGGGCCACCTGCGCCATGTCGTCCCCGTTGCGGACGTGCACCTCGATGACCTTGCCGCCGACCCGCCGCTTGAGCTCGGACGGTGTCCCGCTCGCGACCGCCCGGCCGTGGTCGATGATCACGATGTGGCTGGCCAGGTTGTCAGCCTCTTCCAGGTACTGGGTAGTGAGCAGCACGTCGGTGCCCTGCCCGACCAGTTCCCTGATCGCGTCCCACAGCTCGATCCGGCTGCGGGGATCCAGGCCGGTCGTCGGCTCGTCGAGCAGCAGCAGCCGCGGCGCGCCGACCAGGCTGGCGCCGAGGTCGAGCTTGCGCCGCATGCCGCCCGAGTACGTGCGCACGAGCCGGTCGCCGGCCTCGGTGAGCCCCAGAGCGCCGAGCACCGCGGCCGAACTGGCCTGGGCGCTCTTGCGGCTCTGGCCGAACAGCCTGGCCACCATCCGCAGGTTCTCCCGCCCGGTCATGGCGGGCTCGATGGCGGCGAACTGCCCGGCCAGGCCGATGATCCGGCGGACCTGCGCCGCCTGGCGGCGCGCGTCGTAACCGCCGACCCGCAGCTCGCCCCGGTCGGGCTGCAGGAGCGTGGCCACCATCTTGATGAACGTGGTCTTGCCCGCTCCGTTCGGCCCGAGCAGGGCCACGACCTGCCCGGAGCCTGCCGTCAGGTCTAGCCCGTCCAGAGCCTGGGTCTTACCGAAGCGCTTAGCCAGCCCGCTGGCCTCGATGATGGGCGGCATCTGGCACCTTCCTGGAGTGTGAATGCCGGCCGGTGAGGTCGGCCGGACGCGATATACCGCATCCTGACACGCGATATAGCTTGTTGTCAAACAACGTTCGATGAATCGAATGACGTTCTGGCAGACATATAATCACGGCATGGCGGATGATGCGCCGCGGCCGTGGCGGGACACCGAGGGCCTGCCCGAGCCGCCCTGGCAGGTGGCGCGCAAGCCGTCGTCGTCCCGTGCGCCGCTGACCAGGCGGGCCATCGTGGACGCGGCCCTGCACGTGCTGGACGCCGAGGGCATGGACGGGCTGTCGATGCGCCGGGTGGGCGAGGAGCTCGGGGCCGGGGCCGCGTCGATCTACTGGCACGTGCGCAATAAGGACGAGCTGCTCCAGCTGGTGTTCGAGCGGGTCATGGAAGAGGCCGAGCTGCCCCCGCCCGACCCGTCGCGGTGGCAGGAGCAGCTCGGCGCGCTCGCGATCCAGATGCGCGCGATCCTGAACCGGCACCGGGACGTGGCGCGGATCTCGCTCGGCCGCGCGCCCACCGGGCCGGCCGTGGCGGTGTTCACCGAGTGGATGTTCACCCTGCTGGCGCCCGTCGGGATCCCGGACAAGGTGATCGCGTACCTGGGCGACCTGTTCGGCCTGTACGTGGGCGCGTTCACGTTCGAGGAGAGCCTGGGCGCCAGCTCCCTGGACACGGGCGGCGTACCGCCGGAGCAGTTCCTGGAGATGGTCAAGGACTACATGCGGTCGCTGCCCGAGGACCGGTTCCCCTACACCAGGCAGGCCGCGGACCTGATCTTCGCCAGCGACCGGGACGACCGGTACCTGTTCGGGATCGACCTGATGATCCGGGGCCTGCAGACGTTCGCCACGGAGTCTTCCGGTAGCACCGAGCACGGCGGGAGGACCTGATGGCGGCGGAGCACCGGCTGACTGACCCGCCGGCCACCTGGCAGGAGCACTGGTTCGACCACCGCGAGCTACTCCGGCTGTACCACAGCGACGAGCACTGCGCGGTCTACATCGACCGTGACGTCCGGCTGGCCGAGATCGGCTGGCTGCCCGGGTTCATAAACGCGACCTGGCAGTACTCCAAGGCGACCTATGGCGAGCAGTTCGGGCCGGACCCGCGGATCTACTCCATCCACCACGCCGGGCGGCACGGCGGCGGCCACGCGGGTTACTACGTCAGCCCGGTCCACGACTTCCACAACGTCAGCGACTGCGGGCTGGACACCTGGCGGGAGCGCAACACCCTGGCCCGCGAGCTGCCCGCGCACGAGATCGGGCACTCGGTGGAGAGCGCCAACAACGGCACCCACGGCTCCCCGGCCTATGAGATCTGGGGCGACAGCAAGTGGGCCGAGTTCTACATCTTCGACCTGTACACCGCGCTGGGCATGGACCGCGAGGCCAAGGGCGTGTACCGCCGGTTCACCGGCAACACCGACGACTTCCCCCGGCGGCGCACGCACTGGTTCCGCGACTGGTTCTACCCGCTGTGGCGGGACTGCGGGCAGGCGCAGGTTATGAACAGGTTCTTCGGTGAGCTGGCCCGGCATTTCCCGCGCGACCCGGACGGCACCTATACGCGGCGGATGAACTGGGGCGAGTACGTCCACTTCACCAGCGGGGCCGCGGCCGCCGATCTGAGCGGCCAGGCCGCCCGCGCCTTCGGCTGGCCGCGGGAGTGGGCCGGCCAGCTGGAACAGGCCCGGGATCAGTTCCCCGGCATCACCTACTGAACGCGCTCGGCTGGCCAGCGGCTCCTCAGGTGGCGCGCAGGCCGCGGTCGATGAACTGGGTCATCCATTCGAAGGCCTCGGCGGGATCTTCGCTCCACTGGAAGCCGCCCGCCTCCTGCAGCATGGCGAACCCGTGGATGGTGCAGCGGATGGTGCGGATGGCGTGCACCATGTCCGCCTCGCCGATGCCGTAGCCGCGCAGCGCGGCGGCGATGGAGTCGATCACGCGGGTGCTGGCGGCCAGCAGCGGGTCATCAGGACCCGTCAGGCGGGTGCCGTGGGTGGCGGCGTACCGGCCCGGATGCTCGGTGACATAGGCGTGGATGGTGGCCAGCAGGGCAGCGAGCGCGTCCCGGGCGGCCCGGCCCTGCAGGGCGTCGCGGAGGGCGTCGCCGACCTCGGTCATGGCCCGGATGGCGACGCGGTGCCGGAGGTCGGCCAGGTCAGCGACGTGCTTGTACAGCGAGGGGGTGCGGATGCCGAGCCGCTGGGCGAGCAGTCCCATGGTCAGCTCGGCGAAGCCGACCTCGTCGGCCAGCTCGGCCGCCGCGGCGACGACGCCAGTACTGCTCAGCCCGGTTCGGGGCATGCTCAGCTCCTCCACATCGGGGCACTGGGCGTGAGGATAGCGCTCACAGGGCCCACGCGGGCGAACCGGATTTACCTGGACGTCCAACTAATTTACTTGGACGTCCAACTAAAATACGGATACGATAGTTGGACTTCCTAGTATTTTCGGGCGACGCGTCACCGGCAGCGGAACATCCGCCGCGGCGCCCGCCCGCGGCAAGAGCGGAGGCAGCTGTGCCTGGTGACTCCCCGGCGCTCCACGTGCCCGTCAACCCCGTGCGGTTCGTCACCGCGGCGAGCCTGTTCGACGGGCACGACGCGGCGATCAACATCATGCGGCGGGTGCTGCAGAGCCAGGGCGCGGAGGTGATCCACCTCGGCCACGACCGCAGCGTCGAGGCGGTGGCCGGCGCGGCGATCGAGGAAGACGCCCAGGGCATCGCGCTGTCGTCCTACCAGGGCGGCCACGTCGAGTACTTCAGCTACCTGAAGCAGCGGCTTGGTGAGCTGGGGGCCGGGCACGTCAAGGTGTACGGGGGCGGGGGCGGCGTCATCGTGCCCGCGGAGATCGCGCTGCTGGCCGGCCGCGGAGTCACCATCTTCGCGCCGGAGGACGGGCAGCGGCTGGGACTGCCCGGCATGATCAACAAGCTGATCGCGGACTGCGACGTCGACCTGTGCGCGGACGAGCCGAACCTGGACAGCGTGCTCAGCGGCAGCACCGCCGCGCTGGCGCGGGCCATCACGGTGCTGGAGGCCGGCCGTTCCGACGCCCTGGCCCAGGGCCTGCGAGAGGCGAGCCCGGCCCGCCCGGTGCCGGTGCTCGGCATCACCGGCACCGGCGGCTCCGGCAAGTCGTCGCTGACCGACGAGCTGCTGCGGCGTTTCCGCCTCGACCTGGAGGACAAGCTGCGGATCGCGGTGCTCGCGATCGACCCCACCCGCCGCCGCGGCGGTGGCGCCCTGCTGGGCGACCGGATCCGGATGAACGCCCTGGACGACGGGGACCCGAAGCGGACGTACTTCCGGTCGCTGGCCACCCGCACGGCCGGCGCGCAGCTGCCCGGCCGGCTGACGGACATCCTGACCGCGGTGAAGGCAGCCGGATTCGATCTGATCATCATCGAGACGCCCGGCATCGGGCAGGGGGACGCGGCGATCGTCCCGTTCAGCGACGTCTCGCTGTACGTGATGACCCCGGAGTTCGGCGCGGCCTCCCAGCTGGAGAAGATCGACATGCTGGACTTCGCCGACGTCGTGGCGGTCAACAAGTTCGAGCGCCGGGGCGCCGAGGACGCCCGCCGCGATGTCGCCCGGCAGCTGGTCCGCAACCGCGAGGCGTTCGGCGCCCGGTGGCAGGACATGCCGGTGTTCGGCACCAGCGCCGCCCGGTTCAACGACGACGGCGTCAGCGCGCTTTACCAGCACCTGAAGACGCTGCTGGCCGGGCAGGGGCTGCCCGCCGGCGAGGGGGTGCTGCCCCGGGCCAACGTCAGGACCTCCACCGCGCTGTCCAGCGTGGTCCCGTCCGCCCGCAGCCGGTACCTCGCGGACATCTCGGACACCGTGCGCGGCTACCACGAGAGCACCCAGGCCCAGGCGGACGTCGCCCGCCGCCGCCAGCACCTGAGCACCACGGCCGCCCTGCTCGGCGACGACGAGGGCGCCGAGCCGGTGCGCAAGCTGCTGGCCGCCGCCGAGGGTGAGCTGCGGGCCGACGTCCGCGACCAGCTCGAGCAGTGGCCGTCCCGGGTGCAGGACTACTCGGGCGACGAGTTCGTCTACACCGTCCGGGGCAAGGAAATCCGCACCCCGCTGACCCGCGAGACCCTGTCCGGCTCCAAGGTGCCGCGGGTCGCGCTGCCGCGCACCGCGGAAGACGCGGAGCTAGTGCGGTTCCTGCGCGCGGAGAACCTGCCGGGCTTCTTCCCGTTCACCGCGGGGGTCTTCCCGTTCAAACGGGCCGGCGAGGCACCGGCCCGGATGTTCGCCGGCGAGGGCGACGCGTTCCGCACCAACCGGC
>Ga0213875_10002692_pt1 | contig 10486 bp, 9 predicted proteins | sample BarmaccomBMRX_R8_FD_160105 | JGI IMG/M metagenome (GOLD analysis project Ga0213875, IMG submission 160105) | Root-associated microbial communities from Barbacenia macrantha in rupestrian grasslands, the National Park of Serra do Cipo, Brazil - RX_R8 | ecosystem: Host-associated > Plants > Roots... | reverse complement strand
CAGAAGGTTCAGAAGTCTGTTCCGGCTCCGCAATTACGTTCTCACGCTCGACCTGCTCGACGTATTCGCGCACGGTGCGATTCACTTTAGCGACTTGTGGGAGTCGTGCACGAGTGATCGTCCGGTCAGGAATCGCATCGGCGCGAATCTGCGTGCTGTCCACTGAGAGATCGAAACCTTTTAACAGCCCGACATTCATACACTGCTGGACGATTCGCTCGAACAGTTCAAGGAAAAGCGGCGACTCCTGGAAACGGCCGAGTCGGTTCTTGGAAAACGTGGAGTGATGAGGAATCTCTTGATCGAAGCACAGGCCGGTGAACCAACGATAAGCAAGATGCATGCCGACGTCCTCGACGAGCCGGCGCTCACTCGTGATGCCATACAAGTATCCGGTCAACAGAATGCGGAGCAGGACTTCGGGATCAATCGAAGGGCGGCCCGTGTGGCTGTAGCTCGCCCGCAAGGTCTCGCGCAAAAATGCGAAGTCGATGTGCCGATCCACGAGTCGCAGCAGGTGATCCTTGAGAATATGGTCTTCCATTCGGAAGTAGTAAAACAGCGACTCAGAACGATTCTGTTGACCCATCATGACGAGCAGCGCACCTCCGCGAAGTTGAATCAAGAACGACATCTAAGGATCTTGATGAAGGGGCGTTCGCAGAGGTGCAGATGTCAGCGAAGCATTTAAGAAAAGAATGTTCGCAGCAAACTTTTACTTTGTGATTCGTGACCTCTCGCCGGTAGACTAAGTTCCGGGTTGCCGATGGTTCGGGAGTTGATCATGACAAGCCCGTCTATCGGGCCTAATCCGCTGAATCACGCTTCACATTGCACTCGATGAGTGCGAAGCCCTGAAGGCAACAGCCGCCAAAGTCGCTTGCCCGGAAAGGCGATCCGCCCAAGTGACGAGAAGCAGGTTTCAACTAAAGCCTGGCGCCGCCGTCCTTAGCCGGAATCTCCGAGATAGCCTGCCTCTGCCTTACGGAGGCATTTTCGATGAGCAGATTAGAAGGAAGCCGCTGGCGATTGCGGCGGACGCGTGGAGATATGGGGATTGAATTTGGAATCCTGGTGTGAAGCCCTTGGTTGTTCAGAATCTAGGCAATGGACAGAACCATCTGGAAGAACAGAGAGAACGTGAATCAGCATGCCGGCGATTCATCTTCGATCTTTACCATGCGAAACCGATGAACGGACACGCATGGATTCCCGGAACGAAAAGCGGAAGGATGGTTCACGTTGGCGAGGTTGAGGCCCCGGAGACTCTTGCCGATGTAAACGGACATCCTCGGAGAAATGGTGCCCCCCATCGGGTCTTGGGAAGCCGCCATGTCGTGCAATGCTTCGTCGCTGGAAAGCAATAGAATCTTAGCCGTGCCCGGGACGCGCCCAATGGGATGTGCCAGGAAGCCAAAGTTGAAAATCTTTCGATCGTCAAACGGGAACCCGGGAGCCGTCGGACGCGACGGGCCGAAGCGCGCTCCGAATGCCTGCGGCGTCAGCCATTTGTGATACTGCGCGGAAGTGCGATCCTGCTGCGCATCGAGCAACTGTTTGAGCGAGGCCTCCTGAGCGTCGCTTCGCTTGAGCACGAGCAGCATACGGCTCATGGGCAAATCCGCTGGAGCACGACCCTGATCGAACTCAGGCCGCGCAAGCGGATGCGTGTTGCCCCGGAGTACGAATAGATTTCGATCGTCAATGCGCGAGGCGTCAATCCGCGAAGGGACAACCTCGACCGCAGCGGGTAGCGACCCGGCGAACGTTGCGACTGCAAGGGATGCGACGAGCAATCGGAGAGAGAGATACATACGCGCGAAAGACCCCGCTTTCTCCAAGTCGAACTTTGGCTAAGTCTTTAAAGCGTATCCGAGCCGACAGTGCTCGTCAATAGGCCTCTCACGATTGATAGGTAGGGAACCTGTAAACTGTTCGGGGTGTTGAGGGTCTATAGAATAGATGAACGATGATGCCCCCATACATCACGCGGGTATTGATCGTCGAGGACAATCCCGTTGACGTGACACTTTTAACTCACGCACTGAAATCGGTCAAAGGATGGGCTCTCGAGACGGTGATCGCGAGAGACGGCGAAGAAGCGATTGACTTTCTTTTGCATCCGGAAAGGGAGAAGCCCGATTTTGTGATCCTCGATATGAATCTCCCGAAGCGCGACGGGATCGACGTCTTGCGGGTTTTGCACATCGCAGATCATCTGTACGGTCTGCCGGTAGTTGTGTTCAGTTCGTCGCCGCCGGATGTCGTCGAGAACAAGATCAAGAAGGCAAATCTGCGCGCCACCCCGTGCTTGACGAAACCCATCGGCCTTGATACGTTCCTGGCGATCGGACCGACCCTGCGCCAAGTCTACGAAACCGCGCGGAACTGAGCGACGACACTCGCGCTCTGGTACACATCACGCGTATGCGGCGGTGATAAACTCGTGAGATTCACCGCAGGGCTACCAAAACTATGAAACCCATTTGCGTTTCTCTGATAGGCGCAGTTACGTTCTGTGCGTCCGCAGTCCAGGGTAGTTCACCTTCGCTCACCGGCGGCAAAGCATCAGGAGCGCCAGGAGCTACGATCACGCTGCCCATCAGCTTTACAGTGGGTTCGAGCGCGGTCGCCGCGCTTCAGTGCTCGCTCACATTACCCAGTGGATGGAGTGTTGCGTCAGCATCCGTGGGCACGGCAGCCAAGGCGGCGGCAAAAAGCGTCGGCATCAACAAGTCGAAAGCCTTGCTGATCATCTATGGCATAAACCAGAACAACATTAGCTCGGGCGTTGTCGTAGATGTCGGAGTCACTGTTCCGAAAACTGCCAAATACGGCGTCTATTCCGTCCCAATCGGCGGCGTGGTTCTCAGCGCCGCGAATGGAGCGACGGTAGCGCCCGGGGCGAGCGTGAGCGGTTCCATTACGCTCGCTGCGCCGAAAGCTGCGATCGCCGGCAGTGAAACGCCAGGTCCGGTTCTGCATATTAGTGTTCCGTCTCTGGTGTTCACGGCCCTCGAGGGTGGTCCCAACCCGGACGTCCAAACTCTTCTCATTTCGAAGACTGGCTCGAGTCTTCCGGAATGGAGCGCGAGCAATACCCAAGAGTGGCTGACATTGAAGCCGTCTCAGGGCGAAGAAGCACCCCTTCTGGGCGCCGTGTCCGTCAACTCTCAAGGGCTCGGGGCAGGAACGTATCGGGACGTAATTACGGTGGCCGCTCCGGACAGCGAGCCGGTAAAAGTCGACGTCGAGCTCGCCGTCTCGCCGGCCGTTCAGGGCCGACCGTCGCTCAGGGTGCAGTCCCGCGAGATCTCGTTTTCTACGATTGAGGGTTCAGACCCGGCAGCGCAGGGCGTATTGATCGATAACACTGGTTCCGGTTTGCTTCGCTGGACGGCGACTCATTCTCAGCTATGGCTGAACCTAACGCCAACGCACGGTATCAATGGTTCGACCGCCGGACCAACAATGATGATGTGGGTAAACGCGCAAGGGCTCACCCCGGGCAACTACTCAGACGTTGTCACAATAAGGGCGCAGGATGCCGGCGAGAGCGCTGCTTCAATTAAGGTGAACCTGACGGTCCGCGCGACCCGCTAATCTACGGTCGTCAAACTAATTACAATCCGACACCTTGCTGTAGTCGATACAAGGTGTCGTGGTGTTGCCAACCGTCCAGATCGCCGACGTGGCAGGCTCGTCCCAAAAGTGCGTCAGCCAGTACACCGACGTACCCCAAAAAGGAACCGGCTCTCCGTAGAAAACTTCATCGACCATCGAGTTAGGATCGCAAGTCGATCCTTCATACAGATTGGCGTTAAGATCTTCTTCACCGGATACGTTAGTCACGACAATCGCTTGAAAGCGCGACCCGTCAGTCACCCACATGCAGGGATGAATCGGGCCGTCGTCCTGATTAGTGGACGGGGGATTGGGATCTGCCGGCAGCGTTGGAGGACACGCAGGCGCGGTTGATGGCGCCCAGGATGTGTTTGGGTATGTGAGCGGGGACTTGCAATTCGGAACCAGGCACGTACCGGTTTCGATGTCCGTAACGATCACCTGAATATCCGTAACCGTACACGTATTGTTGAGGTGCAAATCGGCGTCCGTGCAGGATGTCAACTTCAAGACCTGATCCACGCCGTCTTGCACATCTGAGGCGTTGACCTCGCCATCCGCATTTAAATCGCATGCATCGGCAGCCGTGAGGCCGGGCGTCGAATCGGAGGTCGCATGCAGCCGTTTGCCGATGAAAATCTGGCCTAGGACCGGCCGGTCGGTCGCGCCAGAGACGTTTGGCGTGTCAACGTTTTGCGCGTGGATTAACGCCGCTCCAAAGAGGAAAACGGTGATGCCGGGGACGACCAGCCGAATTGTGCTCATCGAGATTCGGATTTCGGCATTGCGCCGGGCTCTGGCCGTAACTCGACTGCGCTGCGCGTCTCTTTGCCTTCGTCGTTCGTATACGTCACGACGAGATTCGGCACGGCGCCGCGCTGCCATTCGTGGAATTCTCGCGCGGGTGCAGTAAATATGCCGCTTAACTCGACGAACTTGCGATAAGGAATCGAGACATCGTTGAAGGCGCCTTGATAATCAGCCGCGTCGGGCTCGCGCTGAATCGTTCGTCCTCCGAGGCTGAGGTTCGCGCCGTTCACGTCCGCGCCGCTGAAATTGAAGATCTTGACATGAAGATCGAATTTGACGATCGTGCCATGATCGGCGACATCGGTGAGGTGAAAGGAACCGGCAAAATTGCGGCCGTGCTCGGCTCGCATCGCGCTCGTGGCGATTGCGAGCAAAGCGGAACATGAGAGTACAGCGACAAACCGACGAGTATGGCTTTGAAATGACATAGAACCTAATCCTGATGAGATCGAACAGATTATAACTCAGCCAGGGCATTAATTGTTTAGAGTTTTTCGAAGATGGGACCAGGCGTCCTAAACCGCAACAGGCGCTGCTTCAAACTCCCTAGCGAATGTATCGGTTATAGAGGGCAATCCACGTGCAAACTGTCTAATGGATGATGCACGACGTTCGGTACGCCTTGCGCACGCTCCTGAAATCGCGCGGTTTTGCTGTCGTTGCGATCCTCGCGATTGCGCTTGGTTTGGGAGCGAACACAGCCATCTTCACGATTGTGAACGCCGTATTACTGAAGCCGTTCGCGTATCGCGCACCTGGCCAGTTGATCCTCATTCAGGAACGTCTGGCGAAGATCGTGCCGCAACCCGTATCCGTTCCTGCGCCGGACGTAGCCGACTTTGCGCGTTACAGCCACACACTCCAGTCGCTCGGCGCTTTCCGCATAATCGAGTTCAATCTTTCCGGGTCCGGCTCACCGCGACGCATTGAGGCGGCCCGCGCGTCTGCCAGTCTCTTTCCGATGCTGGGCGTTTCGCCCATGCACGGCCGGACGTTCACCGAAGACGAGGATCGGAAGGGTACGCGGGTTGCCCTTCTCAGCTATGGTTTGTGGCGATCGGAATTTGGCGGCGCGGATGGAATCATCGGCAAAACGATCCTGCTCGACGGTGAACCATACCAGATCACCGGCATCATGCCTCGCGATTTCGTTCTTCCGCCGCCGGGAACTCCGTTCGCGGGTAACAAACCTCCGGAAGTTTGGGTGCCGATGTCATTTACTCCCAAGGAGCGGGCCGACGTCGTGGACGATTTCGATTACGGTGTCCTTGCCCGCGTTAAAGACGGCGTTAGCGTTCGCTCGGCATCTGCGGATCTGATGCATGCCGCAAAAATGATCGAGCGTGAATATCCACAGGCGTATCGCAACGGCCTGACACTCGAAGCCGTAACGACGCCGCTTGCGGAGGCGGCGAACGGACCCGCGCGGCCGCTGCTGCTTGCGGCTCTCGGCGCGGTCGGCTTTCTGCTGCTGATCGCGTGCACCAACATGGCGAGTCTGATGTTGAGCCGGGCGTCCGGGCGTAAGCATGAGCTTGCGGTGCGCTCCGCCATAGGCGCAAGCCGTAACCGGCTCCTGCGTCAATTGCTCACGGAAAGCGTGTTGATTTCGATGGTCGGCGGGTTTGCAGGCGTCGTGCTCGCGTTTGCCGGTATCGATGGGCTGGTCGGGGCCCTGCCGCCGAGCATTCCGCACCCCGCGCATGTCTCGATGGATCTCCGCGTTCTCGGATTTTCGGCTCTGCTGTGCGTGCTCACCGGTCTTGCGTTTGGCGCCATTCCCGCTTTCGCGTCGGCGCGCGGTGATGTCTCCGAAGAATTGAATCGAGCGGGAACGCGGACTAGCGCGGGACGGCGAGAGCGCGCGTCGCAATCCATTCTGATCGTCGCGGAAATCGCCCTATCGATTGTGCTGCTGACCGGCGCGAGCCTCATGATTCGCAGCTACGTCGATACGCTGCGAAGCGACCCCGGCTTCCAGCCCGAAAATGTATTGTCGTTCTCCGTCTCGCTTCCGAGCGCCGAATACAAAACTGCGGCGCAGATCCGCAGTTTTTACCGCAATGCGGCAACCACGCTCGCGCGGATTCCGGGTGTGGCGCAGATGGGGATCGCAACTTCGGTCCCGCTCGGGGGATCGAACTGGAACCGGGTGTTCGCTCCGGAAGGCTGGGACGCAGGTAAGTCAATTCCTTTGGCCGACTACACAGCCGTGGACCTGCACTATTTCCAAGCCCTCGGAATCCGCCTCATAGCGGGCAGATATCTCGACGAGAAGGACACGTCTTCGGCGCCTCGGGTCATCGTCGTGAACGAGAGCCTTGCTCGGCGATATTGGCCATCGCACAACGCAATCGGGAAACGCGTCCGGTTTGGCACGGACAAGGAGGCGTTATGGACAACCGTGGTCGGCGTCGTAGCGGACGCGCGGGAACAGCGCTTGGATTTGCCGGCCAATCAGCACATCTATGCGCCACTTCACCAATTGATCGATCAAGAAATCGACGGACCGGGTAGAAGCATCTATGTCGTTCTTCGTGCGCGACTCGATCCCAGTTCGCTCGAAGCTGCGGCTCGTTCCGCAGTTGCGCGGCTCGACGGCGCCCTCCCGCTGGCCGATCTTCAGACGATGACGCAGAGTATCGACGAGACGCTGAAGGCGCGGCGGTTCAGCACTACACTGCTGGTCATCTCCTCCGGTCTGGCGCTGTTCCTTGCGCTTATCGGCATTTATGCAGTGCTCGCGCTGGCCGTAATCGAGCGCACGCGAGAGATCGGCATCCGGATGGCTCTTGGCGCGATCCCTCAGGCCGTTTTCGGCGACATTCTACGTGAAGGCGCCCTGCTTACGGCGGCCGGCTTAGCCGCCGGCGGTATCGCATCAATCCTCCTCACGCGCTATCTTTCAACGCTGCTGTTCAACGTGAAACCCACGGACCCGATAAGTTTCGCGGTAGCAGCCCTGGTGCTGGCGGTGACCGCGCTCGCGGCAACGGCTGTTCCTGCACTTCGCGCTATGCGAGTCGATCCGATTAAGGCCCTACGGACCGAATAGCACCCGCTGTTACACTAAGCTATTGAACCCCCGCATTCTTAAAGGCATTGCCTTTCTTTCGCGGGAGAACGAGTAATCACCACACCGACCGTCCAAAGGAGTTCTGTTAGTTTCGATGAGACATATCTTCACGTCCGAATCCGTCACCGAGGGACATCCAGACAAGATCGCCGATCAGGTTTCCGACGCCGTTCTCGACGCCGTTCTTGCGGACGATCCGCGAGGTCGCGTCGCGTGCGAGACGCTCGTTACCACCGGCATCTGCATTGTCGCGGGCGAGATCACAACCAAGACTTATGTGGATGTTCCGAAGCTTGTGCGCGGCGTCATCAACAGCATTGGATACACGGACGCCGCGTTTGGATTCGACTGCAAGACATGCGGCGTGCTCAACATGATTCAGGCGCAGTCGCCCGACATCGCGATGGGCGTCGACACGGGCGGCGCGGGTGACCAAGGCCTGATGTTCGGGTTCGCCTGCAGCGAGACTCCGGAATTCATGCCGCTACCGATTATGCTGGCCCACCGCCTCGTGCGGAGGCTTAGCGAGTCACGGCGGGAAGGCGAGATCCCATATCTAAGGCCGGACGGCAAGAGCCAAGTCAGCGTTGAATATGTCGACGGCATGCCTAAGCGCATCGATGCCGTTGTAGTATCGACCCAGCACGATGAGGACGTCAGCACCGAACAGATTCGCGTCGAGGTCAAGAAGAGAATCATCGATCAGGTCATCCCGTCGCGCATGGTGGATTCGCAAACCAAGTTCCACATCAATCCGACGGGCCGTTTCGTAATCGGCGGTCCGCATGGCGATACCGGCTTAACCGGCCGTAAAATCATCGTCGATACGTACGGCGGAATGGGGCGTCACGGCGGAGGGGCATTCTCCGGCAAGGATCCGACCAAGGTGGATCGCTCAGCGTGCTACATGGCGCGGTATATCGCGAAGAATATTGTCGCCTCGGGTCTCGCGGCGAAAGCCGAGGTGCAACTCGCGTACGCGATCGGCGTCGCCGAGCCTGTATCGGTAAATGTGAACACCTTCGGAACCGGAAAAATCGAAGACGAGCGGTTGGCAGAGATCATCCGCGAGAGCTTTCCATTGACCCCCGCGGGCATGATCGATTATCTTGAGCTGCGCCGGCCAATCTACCGGAAGACTGCAACGTTCGGTCACTTCGGACGCACCGAGGAGTCATTTAGTTGGGAATCGACCGACAAGGCCGAAACCCTCCGCGAAGCTGCTCAGCTCGCGGCGGCAACGGTTTGAGGCAGTGCCCACCGCTACAGATTGCAAGCGTTCGCTCGAGCTGGAAATTCCGCTTGAGGAAGTAGAGCGCGCGCGAGAGCGTGTCACGAATTCGATTAAGCAGCGAGTGCGCCTGCCTGGATTTCGTCCCGGCAAAGCGCCGCTAAACATTATTCAATCGCGCTTCCAAAGCGAGATTCGCAGCGAAATGCTTGACATGTTGCTGCCCCAGGCGTTCCGCAACCGCGTCGAGAGCGAACACCTCAATATCGTCGGCACGCCGGACATCACGGATTTGCACTTCGAGCCCGGCGAGCCGATCCGCTTCAAAGCCGATTTCGAGGTGGCGCCGGAATTTGAGCTGGGCGACTATCGCGGGTTGCCTGCTAAATACGAGGAGCCCACAGTCTCAGACGAAGACGTCGCAGCGCGCCTTGAAGCGATGCGCGAGAGCAGAGCCGAATACGTAAATCTTGATCCGCGGCCGATCGAGACCGGCGACTATGTTCTAGTGCACTTGAAGTCGCTGTCGGGTCTGGCAGAGCCGATCGATCAGGACGTTCAGATTCACGTGGGTGCGGAAGACACGCTTGCCGCCTTTAACGATAATCTCTTGGGCGCCAGCCCTGACGCGACGAAGGAAGTCGAGATTACGTATCCGGCGGAGTACGCACAGGAGTCGCTGGCGGGCAAGACAGTTCGGTTTGAGCTGACGCCCAAGACGATCCGTAAGAAGGAGCTGCCCGCGCTTGACGACGAGTTCGCGCACGATTTGGGAGATTATCAAAACTTCGACGAAGTCAAAGACGCGGTGAGAAAAGCCATCTTTCACGAGAAGCAGTTTCAAGCGCAGCAAGTCGCGAAGGAAGAGATCGTCGACCGGCTCGTCGAACGGAACGAATTCCCCATTCCCGAGGCGTACGTGAACCGTCAAATTGAGAACCAGGTGCGCGCGCAACTGCACGATCTGGTCGGCGATCGCGTCGATCCGAGCAAGCTGAAACTCGATTGGGACAAGATCAAAGAAACGCAGCGCGATAGGGCGGTGCGCAACGTGAAAGCTTCGCTGCTGCTCGAAAAAATAGCCGATCGCGAAGGGATCCGCGCGACTCAGGACGAAGTGGATCGCGAGGTGCAACGGGTAGCGCGGCAACAGCGCGAGGCCGTTGCAGTGACCCGCGCGCGCCTGGATAAGGAAGGCGCGCTAGCGCGCATCGCAGGTCATATTCAGACTGAAAAGACACTGCAATTGCTGTTCGAGCAGGCCGAAAAGCACGCCTGAAAACGGGTTTTTGCCGCCTATAAAAGAAAAAAGGCGTCAAAAGCTGATCTTCAGAATCTGGCCGTTGTTGCCGACGAACCATCCGGCCGTCGGGTTCGCAAAGCCAACCGCCCAATAGCCGCTTACGCCGGATAGCGTATACCAGGTATGGCCTTCGTCGGGCGTCCATGCGGCATCGCCTGCAGTATAGTTCGGCACAGTTTCAGTGGTAATCACAACCACGCGTTCGTATTGGGCGAATTGCGTGCTCTCTTTCGGGCACGCATAGGCGAGGCAAAAAACGGATCCTTTGACCGGCGGTTTGGTTGTTAGATTCCAGGTTTGGCCGCCATCGTCCGACGTCGCGGTGTCGGCGAGTTCGTTGCACGACAAATCGCCACCGCCGACCATGCCGTGGGAGGCGTCGCGGAACGCAACCGAGATTGCTCCGGCGCTCGGTTAGCTAACTAGAGGCGTATCGTACGCG
>Ga0213875_10002691_pt1 | contig 10486 bp, 8 predicted proteins | sample BarmaccomBMRX_R8_FD_160105 | JGI IMG/M metagenome (GOLD analysis project Ga0213875, IMG submission 160105) | Root-associated microbial communities from Barbacenia macrantha in rupestrian grasslands, the National Park of Serra do Cipo, Brazil - RX_R8 | ecosystem: Host-associated > Plants > Roots... | reverse complement strand
ACGATGCGGCTCGACTCGGCCGCGAGCCTGCGACCCTTAGGCGACGCGCTGCGGACGCTCCGCCGCTAGCCGGCCGCCGGTCAGCCGGCCCGCTTGCAGGATGAAGGCGAGCTTTGCCGAATCCTGCAACAGCCGGATGTCGGCGAGCGGATCGCCCTCGACCGCCAGCACATCGGCCATGCGGCCCGGCTCCAGCGCCCCGATCAGCGCCTCGCGCCGCAACGCGCGGGCGGCATTGCCGGTCGCAGCTTGGATCGCCTCGAGCGGGCTCAACCCGGCGCGGACGAGGTATTCGAGTTCCCGTGCATTCGTCCCGTGCGGAAAACGGTTGCCGAGATCGCCGCCCGCGGCAATCGGGATCTGGGCCTTATGGGCCCGGCGCACGCTGTCGAGCCACAGAGGCTCGTTGACCGCCATCTCCTCGCGCTGCTTCGGCATCAGGTTCAGCGTCTCGCCAAGTTCGAGGACGCTGAACAGCGTGCACAGCGTCGGCACCAGGATGCTGGTCGAAGCGGCGAACAGCGCGATCGCCTCGTCATCCATCCGGGTGCCGTGCTCGACCGTATCGACCCCGGCCCGCAATGCGTATTTGACCGAATCGTAGGATTGCGCATGGATCGCCACCGTGCGACCCCAGCGATGCGCCTCCTCGATCGCGACCCGCACCTCCTCCTCGGAAAAGGTCGTCATCCAGGTATAGGCGTAAGGCCCGACCTCGACCCCGCTGGCCGCCAATTTGATGTTATCGACGCCGTTGCGGATCTGCAGGCGCACCGTCCGGCGCACCGCATCGGCCCCGTCCACCAGCACGCCGAAGCCGCCGGAGCGGCGCTCCCAATGCGGCGGCAAGGTGTCGGCCAGCCCGGCCGTCGGGCTGAGGATCTGGCCGCTCGCGACGATGCGGGGCCCGGGCACCTTTCCCTGCGCGATTGCGTCGCGCACCGCGACCGCGACATTGCCGATCGTGCCGACGTCGCGCACCGTCGTGTAGCCGGCGGCCAATACCTTGCGGGCGTTGAGGACGGCGTTGATCGCAGCGGTCTCGACCGGGCAGCGATCCACCTCTTCCAGGCTGCGGAAGCCGCTATAGACGAGGTGGGCATGGCAGTCGATCAACCCCGGCATCACGGTCAGTCCGCCGAGGTCGATCGCAGGGTGATCGTCACGGCGCCACTCTGCCATCGGCCCGATCGCGGCGATGCGCCCCTCGGCAATCGCGACGAAGCCGTCGGGGATCGGTTCGTGACCGAGCCCGTCGATGATGCGGCCATGATCAGGCAGAGCGGCGCGCCCGCGCTCAGCCGTGCGGCATCAGCCTCGTTCATTCGCTTCCGGCTCCGCTCGCCGGCACGATCGGCGGCCGGGCGCGCACCTCCTCGAAGCTCAGATGCGCCCAGTCGGCGGCGCGAAAGGCGGCGCCGATCGGGCCGCGCTCGGGTGCCAGCGCGACGGCGCGCCCGTCCTTGAACAGATGGCGGATGCGCGCCTTGTCGCGCAGCACGGACACGTCCTCCGCCGGATCGCCCTCGACGACCAGCAGGTCGGCGCTTTTGCCCGCCGCAATCGTGCCGATTTCGTCGCTGCGCCCGAGCGCTGCGGCGGCGATCGAGGTCGCGGCGGCGATGATTTCCAGCGGCGCATAGCCGAGCGCGGCGAAATACTCCATCTCGACGACTGCGTCCGGCGCATGCGGGAACCGGTGGCTCGCATCGGTGCCGATCGCGACCTTGACCCCGAGTTCACGGGCCCGCACCAATGCATGGCAGGCCGCATCGTAAGCGCGCCAGGCCTCGTCCAGAAAGCGCTCGCCCTGCGGCCCGCCATTGCCCGGCAGGCAGCGCGTCTGCAGCCACGCGATCGTCGGGCTGAAGATCACGCCGCGCTCGCGCATCAGGAGCAATTCCGGATCCTCGGCGAACTCGCCCGAATGCAGGGACAGCACGCCAGCCTCGACGGCGGCGCGAATGCCGGCCGCGCAATGGGCATGCGCATGTACCGGCTTGCGGAATTTTGCCGCCTCGCGCACGGCCGCGTGAATTTCCTCGGCGTCGAGATCCTCGATCTCGGCCGCGCTGTACGGAGAACCGGCCACGCCGCTCGCCGCAACCTTTATCCAATCGACCCCGCCCTTGATCTGGCGGCGTACTTCGCGGCGCACCTCCTCGGGCCCGCTGACGGTGGCCCCAAGCGCAGCGTCGCTGTCGACCCGCATCCAGGGCGGCGCGCCGTCAAGCAGGCCCGCCGGCCCGCATAGGATCGGCCCGGCGGCAACGACGCGCGGGCCCGGAATCAGGCCGAGCGCGACGCCGTCGCGGATCGCGGGACCGATGAACCCGCGACAGCCGCCGTCGCCAATTGTCGTAAAGCCGGTGGCGAGGATCGTTCGGGCATTCTGCGCGGCGTGCAAGGTGTTGAGCTCGACGCTCTCCTTGAAGTCGAGCTGCCACACATCGGGCTGGCTCGAATGGTAAGTCAGGTGGGTGTGGCAATCGATGAGACCCGGCATCACGGTGCGGCCTTCGAGATCGATCACCGTCGCGCCCGGCGCGACCCGCGACCCGCCGCCGGGCTCGACCTGCGCGATGCGGCCGTCGCGCATGAGGATTGCCACCTCGGGCACCGGTTCGGCGCCCGAGCCGTCGATCATGCGACCGCCAATCAGTGCTGTTTCCATCGACAAAATATGCAAGCCACCTCGTTGCGGGCGGACCCTAAAGCGGCGAAGTCACGAAAACAACATAGTGACCGGGGCCGCTTGCCCAAGCCATGGCCGTTTGCAACAGTAGCGTTCGGGGCGCCGCGCCAGGCGCCGAGCTGGCGAGGCGACCCGATGGCGGTCCGGCACGAGGAACTGATCGTCATCGACGGGCTGATCGTCTCCAATTGGAGCCGCGCCGTGTTCGAGGACATGCGGCGGGGCGGGCTCACCGCCGCCAATTGCACCTGCGCGGTGTGGGAGAATTTCGCCGAGACGATGCGCAACATCGCGCAGTGGAAACGGTGCTTTCACGACAATAGCGACCTGCTGCTCCCGGCGTATAAGGCCGCGGATATCGAACGCGCCAAGAGCGACGGGAAAACCGCGATCGTCCTTGGCTTCCAGAATGTCAGCCCGTTCGAGGATCGGCTCGGGAACATCGAGCTCTTCAAGGAGCTCGGGGTCGGCATCGCGCAGATCGCCTACAACACGCAGAACCTGATCGGCACGGGCTGCTACGAATCGCGCGATGGCGGCCTCAGCGATTTCGGCCGTCAGGCGGTGGCGGAGATGAACCGCGTCGGCATGCTGTGCGATCTCAGCCATGTCGGCCCCTTCACGTCGCGCGATGTGATCCTCGCCTCGAAGCAGCCGGTCGCCTACACGCATGTCTTGCCGGCCGCGCTGAAGCAGCACCCGCGCAACAAATCGGACGAGGAGCTTCGCTTCATCGTCGACCATGGCGGGTTTGTCGGGGTGACCATGTTCCCGCCCTTTCTCGCCCAGGGCGGCGGTGCGACCGTCGAAGATTACGTCGAGGCGATCGATTACGTCGCCCGTATCGTCGGCGACGACAATGTCGGGATCGGCACCGATTTCACGCAAGACCACGAGCAGTCGTTTTTCGACTGGATCTGCCACGACAAGGGCTATGCCAGGCGGCTCGTCGAGTTTTCCGAGGTGATCAACCCGCTCGGCATCCGCCGGATCGGCGAATTCGCCAATCTGACCGCGGCGATGGAGCGGGCCGGCTGGCCCGACTCGAAGATCGCCAAGGTGATGGGGCGGAACTGGCTGCGGCTGCTGCGCGACGTCTGGGGCGGATAAGCCCGGATTGAGGGCGGTCAGGTTTGCGCCAAGACAGGCGCCAGGAGTTCCAGCACATCGTCCCGCGTCCCGGATGCTGCCGCCGAAGGGACGGCCAACGCGACCTCGTCGACCCCGATTGCGGCGAGAGCGGCGATCTGCTCGGAAATGGCTGCGGGCGTGCCGGCGAAAGCGAAGCGCGGCACCAGAGCGTCCGGGATCGAGGCGGCGAAGGCGGCGCGCGCATCCCCATGCTGCGCGTAGTCGTAGCATTCCCGGACGACGGCGGCGGTCCTGCGCGTCAGCTCATCGAGCGGGCCGGGCAGCGGGCGCAGGATCGTGCGGGCGACATTGAATTTGACCGCGGCAAAGGAATGTTCGCCGCGCGACGGCGAAGCGTGGCACGCGGCCCAGACGACGATCGCGATCTCGGCGGGGTCGCGGCCGGCCTCGCGCGCCCCGGCATGCACCTGCTCGATGGCTGCCGCTACGAGTTCGGGCGCGACCCCGTTCATGACGATCGCGCCATCCGCGAGCCGGCCGGCAAGCTGCAGCATGCGTGGCCCGCTGGCGGCGATATAGAGCGGGATTGGGCGGCCGGCGTCGTAGGCGAGGCGCACCGCCGCGTCCTCGGGAGTCACGAGCCGCTCGCCGTCGAGGAGGCGGCGCAACTCGGCGACCGCCGCGGCGAAGTCGCGTAGCGCGACCGGCCGCCGCCCCAAGGTCGCCAGCGCACTGTCGCCGGTGCCGACCCCGAGCCGCACCCGACCGGCGGACAATTCGTCGAGCGTGCGGAACGCGCTGGCCGTGACCGTCGGGTGGCGGGTCACCAGATTGGTGACGGCGCTGCCGAGCCGGATCGTCCGGGTGGTCGCGGCGACGGCCCCCATCAACGCATGCATCTCGCGCCACAATAGCTGAGAATCGGCAATCCACAGGGCGGCGTAGCCGAGCCGCTCGGCGAGCTGCGCCGTCTGCAACAGTTGCCCGGCCGGCTCGTCCGGATAGAGCCCGATGCCGACCCGCACGGCGCCGCGCGGGTTTCGCGTCAGGCCAATGCCCGGTAGAGGTCGGGGCGGCGGTCGCGCCACCACGGAAATTTCTTGCGCGCGCTGGAGACGCTGTCGAGGTCGATTTCGGCGACGATCAGCTCTTCCTCCTGGCGACCCGCTTCGACGAGGATCGCGCCGCGCGGGTCGACGATCATGCTGCGTCCGAGATGCTGACGCACCCCTTCGAGCCCGACCCGGTTGGCGGCGACGACGAAGACCCCATTCTCGAAGGCGCGCGCCCGCATCGCAACGTCCCAGATCGCGTTGCGGTGCTCGGGGTCGCTGTAGACCGAGTAGCAGATCGGCATGAAGATGATTTCGGCGCCGCTCAGCGCCAGCGCCCGCGACGGCTCCGGATAGAGCCGGTCGTTGCAGATCTGGATGCCGAACCGTGCGCCCGCGAGGTCGAACACCGGCAGCGCCTCGCCCGGGGTGAAGTAGAATTTTTCGTAGCTGCCGGTTCCACCCGCCTTCTCGTTTGGGAAATAGGCGGGGATGTGGGTCTTGCGGTAGGTCCCGAGGAGAGTCCCGTCGCGGTCGAGCACCAGCGCCGCATTGTACATGCCGGAATTCGCCCGTTCGGCGAAGGGGAGGATCAGGCCGATTTCGGCCTCGCGGGCCGCTGTGCGCACCTCCCGCAGGGCGGCGCCGTCGGGGGTTGTGAAGAAATGGTCAAAATCTTCGACGAGCCGGTTCGGGAAGAACGGCGACATGAATAATTCGCTGAAGGTCAGGATGTCGACGCCGCGGCGCCGCGCTTCCGCGATCATCCGGCAGGCGGTCGGAACCATCGCCAGCATATCCTCCGACTCGACCGGCCCGGTCTGCGCGGCGCCGACTGTAATCGTCCTGCTCATCGCGTTCCTTGTCCCGCTGGGTGTCGTAGCCGCCGGCGACTTCGGCCGCGGTCTTCCGCCATCTTGCGCGAGCCCTCCTCGGCGGAGCAACCTGCTTGATGCGGTTGATCCCGGGTCTCGCAGCCGGCTAGGGTGACCAGGACATTTGCAGGTATTCAGAAGAGGGTTCGGGAATGGCAGTTCTTCGCAAAGCGCTCGTCGCCTGCGGCGCATTGTTGACCGGCATCGCCGCGCTCGCTGCGAATGCCGGCGCGCAGGACGCCCCCGGGGTTAGCAAGGACGAGATCAAGATCGGCGCCTTCGGCTCGCTGACCGGGCCGACCTACCTGTACGGCAAACTGACGATGAACGGCGTTGACGCGGTGTTCCACAAGGTCAATGAGGCCGGCGGCGTGAATGGCCGTAAGCTCACGCTGGTGCGCGAGGACGATCGCTGCGACCCGGCCACCGCGATCGGGGCGGTCAAGCGGCTGGCCTATGAGGACGGGGTGTTCGCGATCATCGGAGGCGGCTGCTCGAATGCCGCACTCGCCGCGCGCCCCGAGATCGAGAAGGACAAGATCCCCTACAATGTCTTTGCGGCGGTCGCGGATGGCATTACCGATCCCGTCAGCCACTACATCTACACCACGGTCCTGACCTCCTCGATCGAGAGCAAGGCGCAGGTTCAGTATGCGGTTCAGAAGGGCGCAAAGCGGATCGCCGTCGTGGCGCAGCACGACGCCTGGGGCCAGTCCCGCTACGACCCGTTGATGCAGGATTTGAAAACGCGGGGCATCACGCCGGTCGCCGACCTCGAAATGACGGTCGAGGACAATGATGCGACGACGCAGGCGCTGAACATCGCGCAGGGGCAGGCGGACGCGGTCATCATGGTGCTGTACTACAAGCCCGGCGCCGTGCTGGTGCGCTCGCTGAACAAGCTCGGCCAGGACCCGATGCTGATCGGACAAACCGGGATCGCCGATCCGGTCGCCTTTACCAAACAGGTCGACATCCCGGGCGCGACCGATAAATTCGTGACGCCGGCGGTCGTCAAATATTCGCCGTCCGATCCGCAGGTGAAGGACTGGGTCACCTTGATCAAGCAGCTGTTTCCGAATGACGAGCTGTCCGTCTTCAATCTGATGGGCATCAGCGCGGCGCAGGTCATGGTGGAAGCGCTGAAAAAGGCGGGGCCCGAGCCGACGCGCGAGAAATACCTCGACGCAATGGCCCATATCAAAGCCGATACCACGGCCTACGCCGCTCCGATCGAATGCAACGATCCGGTCAGTCACCAATGCAACCACACGCCGGCCTGGCTGCGTGCGGCGGGCGACCACGCCGAAATCGTCGATTTCACCCCCTCGAAGTAGCACGGCAGAGCCGGGGCGAGCAGGCATGCCGGGGAAAGCAGCCGACCTGCATGAGGGCGCCATCGTCGTCGCGGGCCACACCGACATCGCCGCCTGCGACGTCGATTGGCGACGGGTAAGCGGCGAGACCCGCATCCTCGATCGCCGCCACCTGCCGACCTTGCGGGCCGGCGGCGTGACGGTGATCTGCGACCATGTCGGCGGCGACGCGCATTACGGGTACCTGCCGGCGACCCGGCTCTATACCAACCCGCTGCAGCGTTTCATGCGCGCGCTCGACCACGCCGTCACCGATCTCGAGGAATCGGACGGGTTCATCCTTGCCACCACGGTCGACGACATTCATCGCGCGAAGCGCGACGGCAAGGTCGCGTTTGTGATCTGCATGGAGGGGGCCGGGCCGCTCGAGGAGGAAATCGGCTATCTGCGCAATTTCTACCGGCTGGGGCTGCGCTGCCTCGGCCTGACGCACGATTTGCGCAACGGCGTGGCGGACGGCATCCGCGAGCGCAGCGGCTCGGGCCTGACGCATTTCGGCGTGCAGGTCGTCGAGGAATGCAACCGGCTCGGCATCGTCATCGACGTGTCGCATCTGTCCGATCGCGGTGTCTGGGACGTGCTCGAGATCAGCAAGGCGCCGGTCACCGCGTCGCATTCGAATTGCCGGGCCTTGTGTTCGAGTTTGCGCAACCTGACCGACGACATGATCAAAGGCATCGCCGCCAGCGGCGGCGTGATCGGCGTTCACGCGCTCGATTACCTGGTCGGCGACCGGCCGCGGCCGAGTTTTGACATGCTGATCGCGCATATCGAGCGGCTGGTGAAGCTCGGCGGGATCGATTGTGTCGGGCTCGGTCCCGACATCCTCGAAAATTGCGACACCGAGATGTACACGAGGGTGTCGGAGCGTTCGCGGCGCATCGGGGGTGTGCCGACCTTCGAGCTGAACTTCACCTATCCAGACGGGATGCGCTCGCTCGCCGATCTGCCGAACGTCACCGACGCCCTACTCAAGCTCGGCTTCGGCGAGCCCGATATCGCGAAGTTTCTCGGCGGCAACTGGATGCGCGTCTTCGAGCACGTCTGGAAGCCCTCCGCCGGGCCGCGCTGATCGGGTGCCGTCATCTTCGAATGCGCTCTGTTTCGCCAATCCCCCAAGCGGGAAATTTAGGCCGGAAGGTCCCAGCTTTCGTCCGGACCCCATGATCGGGTGAAAAGATGCCGATGCTGCCTGTCGTTCTCTCCTCCGACTCTCATGTCTTCGAACCGCCGGATTTGTGGCAGACCCGCATCGATCGCGCGTTCCGAGACCGTGCGCCGCGGATCGAGCGGATCGACGGCACCGATTACCTCGTGGTCGAGAAGGATCAGATCCTCTCCGGGATCGGCCTGATCTCGAACGCCGGCGCCCGGTTCGAGACGCCCGAGGCGATCTCCGCGCAGGGCCGCTTCGAAGACGTCCACCGCGGCGGCTACGACCCCGAGCAGCATTTGAAGGACATGGCGCTCGACGGGGTAGCCGGCGAAATCCTCTATCCCTCGCAAGGCCTGTTCTACTTCAAGGTGGCGGACGCGCTGCTGATGTCGGCGATCTTCCGCGCGTACAACGACTGGCTCGCCGAATTCTGCCGCGCCGATCCCGCCCGTCTGAAGGGCATTGCGATGATCAACCTCGACGACGTCCGGGACGGGATCGGGGAATTGGAGCGCGCCACCCGCCTGGGCCTCTCCGGCGCGATGATCACCGAGTACCCGCTCGAAGAGCGGCGCTATGATCAGCCCGAATACGAGCCGTTCTGGGCGGCGGCCGAGGCGCTCGACATGCCGGTCAGCCTGCACACGGCGACGCGGCGGCAGGGCAAAATTCGCGGCGCCGGGGCAACGACGTTGCGCGACGCGAGCAGCCGCGCGACGAAGGCGTTCTACCCGGCAACCTCGATGTGCGACATGATCTTTTCCGGGGTCTTCGAGCGCCATCCGCGCCTCACCCTGGCCATCGTCGAGTTCGAGCTGGCCTGGGCGCCACATGTGCTTGCGGGCATGGACTACACCTACCGCGAGCGCCATGGCGAGGCGATCTATCGATTCAAGGACGGCATGCTCCCGAGCGATTTCTTCCGCCGAAACGTCCTGCTGAGCTTCCAGGAAGACGCTATCGGCATTCGCCTGCGCGACGTCATCGGGGTCGACAACATGATGTGGGGCTCGGACTACCCGCATAGCGAGTCGACCTTCCCGCAATCACGCAAGATCCTTGCGGAGATCCTGGCCGGCGTGCCGGAGCACGAACAGGCCAAGATTGCCGCCGGCAACACCGCCCGAGTCTACAATTTCGACCCGGCGCGGCTGACCGTCGCTGCCTGAGCGCGGGGCCGAGAGCGCCGGCGGGTCGCGTCCGCCAGCCGATCGGCGCCGCAAGACCAAGCCAGGATCGCCCGCCGCCTCGGCTCCGGATCATGCGGTTAGGAAACCCGAACGCCAGCGGGTTCCGGTCAATGCACCGCCGCAAACCCTCTGACGGCAACGCCCGAAGCACCCGGCCTGCGGGAAGCGAGGAGATGCCGCGCCTCCTCCAGCCGGTTGGCTTCGATACAGGCCCGCAACAACGTGAACTCGATCAGATCGTGCTGCGCGCGGCTGCCGCCGATCCGTTCGTTGTGCCCGGCAAGCGCGGCAAGCGCCTCGATTGCGGTCGAAAAATCGCCGCGGTCGAACGCCGCGAAGCCGCGCGCCAATGCGGGAAGGTAAGAACCCGAGGGGTAGCGCCCCTGACGCGCCAGTTCCTCCATCTGCCGGGCACGCGTCTCGATTGCCGCGTCTTCGCCCATCACCGCCTGTGCCAGCACGACATGCAGGTCGGCGAGCCCGTTGCCGGGCCGCGGCAATGCGTCCTCCGCATACTCGTACAAAGCGCGCCAGGCCGCGGCGTCCCGCGGATGGCCGGCGAGTTCGGAGCGCCACAGAAAGGCCGCCCCATCTGACACCCTTTGCTGCGGCCCGCCGCTGTGCCGGTCCAGCGCGATCGCCTCGCGATAGAGGCGCAGCGCCTGCGACCAATTACCGGCGTGAAGTTCGCACAGCGAAAGATGCCAGCTGACATGCCCGTAGAAGAACCCGTTGGGCGGGTAGCCGGCGAGCCAGGGGGCCAAGAAGGCGCGGGCCGAGTCCAGCTCGCCGCTCTCGTAGCAAACATGCGCGAAGCCATGCGCGCCATGCGCGTTCTTCGGGTTCGCCGCCAGCGATCGCTCGATCTTGTCCCGCGCCGCCGCGAGCCGGCCATCCTCGGACAACGCCATCGCGTGATAGGACATGAACCAGGGATCCTCGTCGTAATGCCCCGACAGGCTGTCCATCAGCACCGCGATCCGACGCTTCTGTCCGATATGGCCGGAATTGCCGATGACGCCGTTCGGGTTCGCGGCAACGGCGACGACC
>Ga0213875_10002690_pt1 | contig 10489 bp, 4 predicted proteins | sample BarmaccomBMRX_R8_FD_160105 | JGI IMG/M metagenome (GOLD analysis project Ga0213875, IMG submission 160105) | Root-associated microbial communities from Barbacenia macrantha in rupestrian grasslands, the National Park of Serra do Cipo, Brazil - RX_R8 | ecosystem: Host-associated > Plants > Roots... | reverse complement strand
GTCGTACCAGCCGAAGGTGTCGTGGGCCGAGTTGCTTGTAATGGAGGCCAAAAGCTCACCCGCCTGAGTTGCACCCGTGTTGGTCAGGTAGAAGGCGGATGGGGCTCCTCCACTTGGGCCACTGGAAAGAAACGGAAGATTGCCTGGGGGATTTGGAATCACGCAGTTCCCGCCACCCGTCAAACACCAACCGATGTTGTACTTTGGCCCGTCCCCTGAATTGTTATTCCAGTAGGCGGCCGTGCCGGGGCTATTCAGGATACTGGTAGACCAGCTTTGAAACGTGCCTCCCGTAACTGTGTCAGCTTTGACCGCGAGGGCGCCTGCCAACGCAAGGGTAGAAAGCATCAGCAACGAGTTACTGATTTTGAAACGCATATGTTTTAAACTCCTCCGAAAGAGTCCTTATTTGAGCTTAACTCGAAAGACCTTAGAAGCAATAGAGCTTCGGTACTAAGGACGTAAGAAAAACACCGAAGGTTAAATATCATACGACAAACGGTACTGGTACGGGTATAAGCACAGTGGTTTTCCCCAGAGCAGGGCCAGCCTGTACCGGAATACCGGGGAAGGGATGCAGCTCCCGCGCAGTGGGTTGCATGTAAGAGCCACTTAGGGCTGGCGTCCAGGAAGTACACCAACAGAATTACGGGGCTGAAGAAATAGCTCGTCCTTGCTAAACTCCTAGCGGATTCTGAATTTTCAGCTTCGGTAAAGATGAAATATCTTTTATTTTCGGGGCGTTTGCTGTTTCTCCTGGTTTGGTCAATCGCCTATTTGACTCCGGCTTCGGGGCAGAATTTTGACAATAAGATCGTCACATCCATTGCGTACGATCCCGCAACGCAGCCGGTCGATCCAAGAGACCTGCAAGACATGCAGCTGTTGCAGGTGGGTCAGCCATTCGAATCCAAGCAGCTCGCAGCCACGATTGATCGCCTATTCGCAAGCGGCCTGTTCGACGACATTCAGGTGGATGCGGAGCCGGATGGAAATGGCGTCCGACTGCGGTTCATAACCAAGCCCCGAAGATTCATCGGGCACGTGGGCGCGCAAGGCAGGATAAAAGATCCGCCGAGCCGGGCAGCGCTCATCAGTGACGCGCAACTGAATCTAGGGACCCCGTTCGACGAAGATACGCTCGCGATAGCAAGGAAAACGATCGAAGACGAATTACGCGGAAACGGCCTTTACGAAGCCCAAGTCGGGGTCGCAACTGTCATTGATGCCAATACATATCAGGTAACTGTCAGGTTCCTGGTAGATGCCGGTAAACGCGCCCGCTATGAAATGCCCGCAATTACCGGTAACACCAAGCTGTCTGACGAGACTATTGTGCACGCTACGGGCTGGCGCATTCCATTGATTCACCGATGGCGTCTGGTGACCGGCGCGCTGACGGACAAGGGTGTAGAAGGAATCCAGAAGAAGTATGCCAAAAAAAACCTGCTGACCGCGTCCGTGAACCTGACCTCCCTTGATTACAATCCGGAAACCAGGCGTGCAAAGGCGCACCTCGATATCGACGCCGGCCCCAAGGTCACAATCAGAGCGCTCGAGGCCAAGATTTCGAAAGGGAAACTGCGGAAGTATGTGCCAGTTTATGAGGAAGGATCAATCGACAACGACTTGCTCGAAGAAGGGCGGAGAAACCTTGAAGACTACTTCCAATCAAAAGGCTATCCAGACGTAGAAGTTACCTATAAAAGGGAACCCATCCAGAACGATGAAGAAGTGATCAACTATTACATTGCTGCCGGTCCGCGCCGGAAGTTGGTCAACATCGAAGTTTTAGGAAGCGATTACTTCACTCAGCAAACGATGCGCGAGCGGATGTTCCTGCGAACCAACTCTCTGGTGCTCCGATACGGCCGCTACAGCGAGACTTTTCGAAAGAAGGATGAGGAAGCGATCGAGAATCTCTACCAGGCGAACGGGTTTCGCGATGTAAAGGTTACTTCTTCCGTGGAGACAAACTACAAGGGGAAGCCGAACGATATAGCAGCCACATTTCACATCAATGAAGGAAAACAGTGGCTGGTCGGAAAACTCCAGATAAACGGAACGGTTCGTCTGGATCTATCCCCTATTCGGAACCAATTGACCTCAGCCGAAGGCCAGCCGTACGCGGACGTGAACGTTTCTTCGGACCGCAACCGCATTCTCGAGTTCTACTATTCGAACGGCTTTCCATCCGCAACTTTCAGCTTCCAAACGACTCCCGGCGAAGATCCTCAAACGGTGAACCTGACTTACAACATTGTGGAGGGTCCGCGCGAGTTTGTTCGAAAGGTGATCATCTCGGGTCTTTATCGAACCCGTCCTTCTTTGGTTCAACGCGACATGGACATCGAAGAGGGAGAGCCCATTTCGATGACGAAGATTAACGACGTGGCTCGCCGGCTTACTGATTTGGGAATCTTTGCAAATGTGAGCACCGGATTGCAAGATCCGGCCGGCACAAACCGGTACAAATACGTTCTGTACGACTTCGATGAAGCAGCCCGGTACAGTTTCAATATCGGCTTTGGTTTAGAGGTTGGACAGTTCGGTCACACGACCTACAATCTGTCGCAAGCAGGAGGTGCAAAGGGGATTTCGCCCATCGTCTCCTTTGACGTGAACCGGTTAAATTTCCTGGGACTGGGGCAAACGATATCTCTGCAGACGCGTTACTCGACGCTGGAACAGCGCGAATCGATCAATTACATCGTGCCGCGCTTCCTCGGGTCGCTGAATCGAACAGCTACTTTCTCGATTTTGTATGACACCACGCAGGACGTGCAGACATTCTCCGTGCGTCGAGAAGAAGCCTCAGCACAAACCTCGCAACGGCTTAACCGGGCAAGCACTCTGTTGTTTCGGTTCGCTTACCGGCGGGACAGCCCGAACACCACCATTCCAGCTCTGAACGTACCGGCTTTTACCCAGGCGGTTCGGCTCGGCGAGCTGTCTGCGAGCTACATTCAGGATCACCGGGATAATCCTGCCGACGCGCACCGTGGTTTCTGGAATACCGTGGATACCGGTATCGCAGGAAATTTCTTTGGGTCGCAACGCAACTTCTACCGGTTTCTGGCCCGCAATGCAACCTATACGTCCATTGGTCGGAACCTGGTCTTTGCCCGTCAGACCCAAGTAGGTGGGATTATCCCGTTCAACGTTCCGGCTGGCTCGAATAAGTACGACACGATTCCGCTTCCGGAACGGTTCTTCGGCGGCGGTGGCGTCTCCATGCGCGGTTTCGGCGATAACCAAGCCGGTCCGCGCGATATAGGAACCGCGACGGAGCTCCCGGGCGCAAGCACCATTTCCACGCCAACCGGCTTCCCGATCGGCGGAAATGGACTGTTCTTCAACACGGTCGAACTGCGGTTTCCCCTGCTTGGACCGAACATTAGCGGCGTGTTCTTTCATGACATGGGGAACATTTACACGAATTTCAGCGATATCTCATTCCGTTACCGTCAGAACAATATTCAAGATTTCAATTACGCGGTTCAGGCTGCGGGCTTCGGTATTCGCTATAAGACGCCGCTCGGACCCGTGCGGGTTGATCTAGCATACTCGCTCAATCCGCCGCGATACGAAGGCTTCAGTAGAAACGAGACGATACAGCAACTGCTTTCGTGCGCTCCTTCTCAAATCGGAAATCCCGCCTTTCCGAATTGCGATGCCAGCCCGCAGCAACTAGGTCATTTCCAATTCTTCTTTTCTATCGGGCAGGCGTTCTGATGCAATCGCGGGTGGCTACATGCTTTTTGCTCACCAGCCTGCTGGCATCTGGCGCGATTATCGATCGTATTGCCATCGTGGTTGGAGCAACTCAGGGATCGCGGCGATCCATCATAAAGGACAGCGACATCGATCGCGACATCCGCTTCACCAGTTTTCTGAATGGTCAAGCCTTGGTCATCAACGATGATGCCCGGAAAAAAGCGGCGAGCCGGCTTATCGATCAGATCTTTATCCGTAGAGAGATCGAATCCGGCGATTATCCCGTCGCCAGTTTACAGCAGACCGACCAGCAGCTTGATCGTTTGGAAAAACAGAAATTTAAGACGCATGCAGCGTTTCTCGACGCACTGCGCAGATATGGCTTAACGGAGCTCGATCTGCGGCTTTACTTTCAATGGCAATTGACCATCTTGCGGTTTATAGATGTTCGCTTCAAGCCGGCGGTCATGGTAACGAATGAAGAAATTGAGAAGTATTATCGCGATCATGCCGAAGCGCTGCGCCGTCAAAATCCCGGGAAGTCTTCTTTGGACGATTTGCGGGCACAGATACAGGAAATTTTAGCGGGCGAGAAGGTGAACCAGACCTTCTTTGCCTGGCTTGATGAACAGCGAAAGAACAGCAAAATCCGGTTTCATGAGGAGAGCCTAAGTTGACCAAGCGAAAGAAGACTTTGCTTATTATCGCTGGCTCCGTGGCGGGCTTGCTGGTCGTGCTTGTTATCGCCTCCATCCTGGTTCTGCAAAGCGCCTGGTTTGCGAATTACGTCCGCGAAAAGATCATCGCTGTCACTGAAGACTCGACTGGCGGAGTTGTCGAGATTGGCTCGTTTCAGTTCGAGTGGACCCATTTGACCGCGCGAATCCGGAACTTCGTTCTGCATGGGACTGAGCCGAAAGGCAGCGATCCGCTGGTTCGGGTCCCGCTCTTAGAAGTGCGATTGAAGCTTTTGGCGGGTTTGAAAAAAGCTGTCGATATTGACTATCTGGGCGTACAGCAGCCGCAAGTGAACCTCATTGTGCTGCCCGACGGCACGACGAATATTCCCCAGCCGAAGATTCAAACGCAGCCAAGCCAGACATCCGGGCTCGAAACGGTTGTGGATCTGGCCATCCACCAATTTCAAATTGAAAACGGTTTATTGGAAGCCTCGAAGACGCCTTTCACCGCTCGCGGCGAAAATCTTCGTATTCTCCTGAACTACAACCTCCTGACGCCCAGCTATCAAGGCAATTTGTGGATTGACCCACTGTTTTTAGCATCGGCCGGCGGGCCGCCTCTGAATGTGCATGTCAATGTACCGGTGACGATTGAGAAAGACGCGGTGAAAGTGGCCAATGGCACGTTAAAGACAGACCAATCGCAAGTTGTTTTGAATGCTTCGGTTCAAAACATGAACGCTCCTGTGATCGATGGCAAGCTGAACGCTAATCTTTCCCTTCTGGAAATGCAGCGAACCCTGGATTTACCAATAGACGCAAATGCCAAAGGCGTCCCGAAATCACTGAGCGCTGAGTTGGCGATCCGCATGGACGAGAAGAATAATACGATTCAGGTTCAGACCGCCCATCTGGGATTGGGCCAAACGACCTTTCAAGGGTCGGGTACTCTGGACAAATCGAAAAACGGGGCGGCCCAGTTCAATGCGAATTTTGCATTGGACGAGCTAAGCCGGCTTCTGAAGCTCACCGAGATGCAAGCTTCCGGCGACCTCCAGGCCAATGGCAATGCAAAGCTTGATGCTCAAAACAATTTTTCCGTAGATGGCACGCTGAACTCGCGCGGCCTATCGGTTCGGAGCGGGACCACTCGCCTCTCCGATGTCAGCCTCTATTCGCCTTTTCATGCTGATCCTTACCTGGTGAGTCTGGACGGGCTGAAACTGAACGCGTTGGGCGGCACGTTGGCGGCGAAAATCTTTGTCGAGAAGATGGAAAAATTGAGCGTCGAAGGAAACCTGCGAAGCTTCTCTCTTCCCGTCATTGCTAGAGCTCTCACCGGAAAGCGCCTGGGATACGATGGCGCCATTAACGGCGCTATCAAAGCCCAGGGAGATCTGAACGCAAAAGGGACGACCGGGTACAACGCAGAAGCGCATTTATCCATCACTCCGGGCCGGCACGGCGTGCCCGTCAGCGGTCGTTTGGAGGCCACCTACTCAGGCGCGCGCGACACCGTGGAAGTCGGTAAATCCTATGTGGAAATGCCAAGTTCCCGTATCGACGTATCCGGTGCTTTGAACCGCCGCATCGATATTAATCTGATCTCTCGCAATCTGAATGACTTTCTGCCCGCCGCAAACTTTGGAGCTTCTAAACCGGAATCTTCTTTGCCGGTGAACTTAGAGAACGGCACAGCCACGCTTCAAGCGCAAATTACCGGGAACCTCTCAGCACCTCACATCACCAGCCATGCGGCAATGAATAACTTCGCTTTCCAGCAAAGATTGTTTAATCGATTTGCGGTGGATCTCAATGCGTCCCCGTCCGAAGCGGTCATCCAGAATGGCTTGCTAACGCGAAACGAATTTCAGACCACATTTGACGCTTCCATCGGGCTCCGTAAATGGAGCCCCGTGTCCCGCTCGCCACTCACGGCCAATCTGTCGGCGCGAAACGGCGATTTGGCCGACCTGCTCAGTCTCGCAGGTGAATCATCCATTCCAGCTTCCGGAAATCTGAATGCCGACGTGCATATCAACGGCACGTACGGAGATCCTCTCGGCAGCGCGTCTTTGGAGGTTGTGAATGGGAGCGCTTACCAGCAGCCATTTCAGCGGTTGTACGCCAATATCGGCCTCTCCGATCAGTTGGTCACCTTATCCAATCTGGAACTGGATGCCGCCGGAGGACGGGTCAATCTCAACGGCACGTTCCAACATCCGCGGGATAGCTTCACCGTAGGCCATGCCCAATTCCATTTGGCGAGCTCCAACGTGCAACTCGCGAACGTCAAGCCGCTCCAAAATCAAAACGCCGGTATTGCCGGATTGGTACAGCTTACTGCCGACGCGGCAGCCGACATGCGTGAGGTGAATAAGCAATCGGAAGTAACTGTTTCCAATGTGAGTGCGGATCTGACTGCGCGCGGTCTCCGCGTCCAGAATCAAAATGCCGGAGATCTGACTGCGACCGCTGGCACTGCCAACGGGAGTGTGAATTACAATGTCACTTCCGATTTCGCCGGGTCCAGTATCCGCGTAAACGGCCGCACAGCTTTATCAAAGGACTTCTCAACGACCGCTGATGCTTCTATTCAGAACCTGTCGGTCGAGAAAGCGCTCTTGATCGCCGGGCAAAACTCTATACCCGCTCGCGGAACGCTTTCGGCCAACGCTCATGTCGCGGGCACTTTGGAAGCGCCGAATGCAGACCTCACCTTTACGCTCGCCAAAGCGAATGTATATCAGGAGCCGATTAATCGCCTTGCCGGAACGGTGCGCTATTCCAACACTTCGGTGGATATCCCCTCAATCGACTTAGACGTTCCCGCAGGAAGCGTCACGCTGACGGGTTCTTTTGTGCACCCGGCAAAGGACTTCAATGCCGGTTCGCTCACGTTGAACGTAAAGAGCACCGACATCCAAGTAGCGAAAATCGAGCATGTGCAGCAAGAGAAACCCGGCCTCACCGGTACTCTTCGTTTAGCTGCCAACCTTTCCGCGAATCTGCGGGAGCAGAATGGCAACCCCACGATGCTGATTTCGAATCTGAACGCAGATGCATCGGCCAACGCCCTGCGCATAGACAAGCTGAACCTGGGTGAGGCAAATTTTGCGGCCCGTACTGCCGGATCGAACTTGAATTTCCGTTTCGATTCCGATATCGCCCAAAGCCAGATTCACGGCTCAGGGCAATCACAACTTACAGGCGATTATCCCGTTCAGGCGAATCTCACGTTCTCGAATATCAGATATGCCAATATAGCTCCTTTTATCTCTGCGGATCCAGCCATCAAGCCCAGCTTCGACGCGCTGGTCGAGGGGGAGGCTTCCGTGAACGGCCCGATTCTCAAAACGGATCAATTGAATGGGCGTGTGCAGTTGAATCGTTTAGAAGCGCGAACAGTTCCACAAGCATCGCCCACCGGAGCGCCTCCCAGGCGGGTCGTTGTCCTTCACAATGAAGGACCCGTAATTATTGCGCTCAGTCGTTCCATTGTCCAGATTCAACAGTTCCACGTTGTCGGTCCTTCCACTAATGTCGATGCTTCCGGCACGGTGAACCTAAAGGATGCAAATGCGCCAGTAGCCTTAAATCTGAGCGCCAATGCGGACCTGAGCGCGCTCGAGGACGTCGATCGTGACTTTTCCTCGTCAGGCACTATTGCTCTGAACACTGCCGTGCACGGCACTTTTTCTCAGCCACTTGTAAATGGCCGTATTGAGCTCAAGAAAGTGAACGTGAACTATGCCGATGTGCCGAACGGCGTGTCCAATGGAAATGGAGTGATCCTGCTAAACGGCACCAGTGCCACCATCCAGACGCTGACCGGCGAAAGCGGGGGAGGCAAACTCGGCATGACGGGATTCGTCGGGCTGACCGGCGAGGCCGTGACCTACAATCTGCGGGCGACTGCGACAAGAGTGCGAGTTCGCTACTCCGGCATAAGCGCGACTTCGAACGCCACGTTGAATCTCACCGGCAACACAAATCGATCCATGGTGGGCGGCACTGTTACCGTAGAGCGCATTGCTTACGGATCTTCCAGTGACGCAGGTTCCCTGTTGTCCAGTTTTGCTTCAACTCCGCCATCCACGCCTTCAGCTCCTTCGGGCATTGTGGCGGGCATGAGATTGAATATTCACATCCTGACCGCGCCTGATCTTCGAGTCATCACCACTTACGCAAACAGGCTCGCGGTTGAGGCCAATCTTACGGTTCGGGGCACAGCGGCAAACCCTGGAGTTGTTGGCCGGGTGACCGTAACGGATGGGCAGCTCGTCTTCTTTGGAAACCAGTACACCGTGAACACTGGAACAATAAATTTCTACAATCCGAATGCGATTGAGCCGGTGCTGAATATCTCACTGGAGACGATTGCTCAAAACGTGGACGTAGTGATCGGCGTGTCCGGGCCCATGGAAAATCTCCAATTGAGCTATCGCTCCGATCCGCCTTTGACCTTCGAACAAATCGTCCAATTACTTGCTAACAACACCACCCCTGCGGACCCGACCATTGCTGCGCGCCAACCGGCTCCACCGCAACAATCCGTCAGCCAGATGGGTGAGTCCGCCATTCTTGGCCAAGCCGTTGCCAATCCCCTTGCGAGCCGTGTTCAACGAGTTTTCGGAATCAGCCAGTTCAAAATCGACCCGTCCTTTTCGGGGAGTAACGGTCAGCCTAGCGCTCGAGTTACTCTCCAGCAGAAAATTGCCAACAACATAACCTTCACCTACATCACCGACGTAACTCAGACGAATTCTGAAATCATTCGGGTAGAATGGGCCTTCACACCGAGGGCATCTGCCGTCGCCTTGCGCGATTTTAATGGAAATGTCAGTCTCGAGTTTTTTTATAAGTTCAAGCTTCGATAATGCAGCTCATTCTTAGCGAATGAAGATTGTCGTTTTTGGCCTCTCAATCAGCTCGGCATGGGGCAACGGACACGCCACTCTGCTGCGCGGATTGTTTCGGGCGCTGCATCACCAGGGGCACGAGCTTCATTTCTTTGAGAAAGACGTGCCTTATTACGCACTCCACCGGGATGCGTCTACTTTGCCCTTTGTAAATCTTCATCTCTATTCCGATTGGAATCAGAATCTGCACCTTGCGAGACGGGAACTCAGCCGGGCGGATGCGGGCATTGTCACATCGTATTGCCCCGATGGAGCGGCAGCTTGCGATTTAATTCTGAACTCGCGGCTTGTGCGAACAGTTTTTTACGATATGGATACCCCAGTCACACTGAGCCGCCTCGATCGAGGAGAGTCCGTGCCCTACATTCCGAATGAAGGACTCGGAGGATTTGATCTCGTCCTCAGTTATACGGGCGGACCTGCTCTGAATCTCTTGCGGGAACAGCTTTCAGCACGCTGCGTTTCTACGCTCTACGGATGGGTGGATCCTGACGTTCATCACCGCGTCGAGCCTTGCGACACCTTCGCAGCGGATCTCTCCTATCTAGGTACTTACTCAGCCGATAGGCAAAAGGTGCTTGAGCAGTTGTTTATTACTCCCGCAATCGAGTTGCAAGATTATGGGTTTGTAATCGGGGGCGCCATGTATCCGAACGCTGCGAGCTGGCCAGCTAACATTCGGTATTACGATCACGTATCTCCGCCTGCGCATTCTTCGTTTTATTCGTCTTCACCATTGACACTGAGTGTTACCCGTGCTGCCATGGCTGCCCTGGGTTACTGTCCCTCGGGCCGCCTTTTCGAAGCTGCGGCCTGCGGTACAGCAGTCTTGAGCGACTGGTGGACGGGCCTGGATACCTTCTTCGAACCGGACGAGGAGATCTTAATAGCCAGCGACACAGCTGATTCGCTTGCAGCGATCACAGGCGATCGCGCCCAATCGTCAGCAATCGGCGCCAGGGCAAAAGAGCGGGCTCTTAGTTGCCACACGGCAGACGTTCGGGCCCGTCGTCTAATCGATCTCATTGAAACACCCACAAATGAAACCGACCAAGCCGAAGAACACGCCAGCGTTTCCGGAGGAGCTTAGAGATGTGGGGAATCGTTCCGGCGGCCGGCATGGGAAGCCGCATCCAGCCTCTCGCCTTCTCCAAGGAACTCTTACCCGTC